>OQWM01000558.1_pt1 | contig 23871 bp, 21 predicted proteins | sample 1691531 | NCBI WGS metagenome assembly OQWM01 (sample SAMN03418257, study PRJEB22391) | human gut metagenome | biome: human-gut; feature: organic feature; material: feces | host: Homo sapiens | place: Tanzania | collected 2013-01
GCCACGGCGTTGATGTGACGGTCGACGATTTTGCCCAGTTTGAGCACCTTTCGCTCGAGGACGAGTGCCAGGCCTACCATGACACGTGGGGTATTGGCGAAGGCGGCGAAGAGCTGTATCGCGAGCTGAGCGAGATTCTCATCGATGGCTATTCCAAGGTGCCGCCGCGTGAGGGTCTTTTGGCATTTTTGGAGCAGGCAAAGGCGGCGGGCATTGCCATGTGTGTTGCCACGTCCACGCCGGCCGAACTGGTGCAGTCCGCCCTTGCGGGTGCGGGCCTCGATCGCTATATGGAGTTTATTACCACGACGGGCGAGGCGGGGCGCTCCAAGCAGTTCCCGGACGTGTACAAGCTGGCGTTGCGTCGCCTGGAAGAGCGCCACGGCTGCAAGTTCGATCGCTCTTGGGTGTTTGAGGACGCGGTCTTTGGCCTTAAGAGCTCCGGTGCCGCTGGATTTAAGCGCGTGGGTATCTATGACCCGCACGGCCGTATGGAGCGCGACGAGGTTCGCGCCAACTGCGAGATCTTTGTCGACAGCTATGAAGAGCTGGACCTGTCCCGCGTGCTTACGTTTGAGGGGTAGGCGAGAGCCGTGGCTTGCAAAGTATTAGTAGTTTGCGGATCGCCGGTGGTGGCGAGCGCGGAGTTGTTGCGCCGCCTGGCAGGGGAGTGCGACCACATCGTCGCCGTGGACCGTGGCCTGGATGCCCTGCTGGGTGCCGGCCTAAGCTGCGACGTCTACGTAGGCGACGCCGACACGGTAAGCGACGCCGGCCGCGCCCTGGTCGATGCTGCGGAAGACTTCGAAGTTGAGCGCCACAACCCCTACAAGGACTACACCGACTTGGCACTAGCCCTAGACACCGTCCGCCGCCGCTGGACAGGCGCCGAAGTAATAACAACCTGCGCCACAGGAGGCCGCCCCGACATGGCCCTGTCCGTGCTGGGCCTGTTGGCGGGCTATACGGACGCCCCCGTCTGGATTGCCGAGGACGAAGTAACGGCCAGAATCCTCCACCAGAACGAAACCTGGACCATAGAAGACGCAGCCGGCAAAACCTTCTCCATAATCGCAATCGCCCCCAACACAGAGATAAGCGAACACGGCCTAGAATGGGAACTAGATCACAGCCCTTTGGGCCTGTTGGCCGACACCGGCATCAGCAACGTCGTCAGGTCTATAGCAACGATTGACGTCCATTCGGGAGTTGCAATAGCGTATTTGCTCCATCAGGGTTTTATCCGCCGTCCCAGGAAAACCCGTAAGGAGGATAGCCAATTCAAAATTCTCCCTTGCATCCCCGAAGATCTTCCCCTATAGTATCTCCTCGTCACGGGGGCGTAGCTCAGCTGGGAGAGCGCTTGACTGGCAGTCAAGAGGTCAGGGGTTCGATTCCCCTCGTCTCCACCATGTGAATCAAAAAGGCCACCGACTATCCGGTGGCCTTTTTTCATACCAATCCACCCTGCAAAAAGTTGCGCAAATACCCGCAAGTTCTGTACATAGTTTGTTAGCTAGATGCAATTCTTTTAACAACTCGCGCCGTTAGCCTTACAACTCAGGCAGTGCACACTAACCCACACACCCCCATAAACCTGCGTCAACGTGGGCAAGTTTACAAATTAACCCCCTTGAACGCGGTAGGTGAACGATATGTTGCCCAACACACCCCAAAACGTTTTGGCCGCTCGCTGTGCTAGGATACCTAACGTTACAAGGGTTCAACTGCGCTCACGGCTCCAGCAAGCCGCAAAGCATAGGGTCGATCAGCATCCGGCCGTAACGGCGGTGCCAGAAAAACCACGAGCTCCAATAGCGTCGTCATGCGTATCGCATTGAATGACTTTGTTCTTGTCAATGTGCAAGCTGTTTTTTCTATTCGATATTTCATGACAACTCGCAGCAGTCCTGCAGCTGTTTGCGTGCGGTCCAGTTTTGTACCCGCTTTACTGGGCCGCACGCAGCCAGCTGGGGACGCGGTCTTTTTGCGATACACGTCCGCGTCTCTAGCAACTGCATGCATACATACCGTTCACGGTGGGGCAGAGCCACGTGCTTGTCTAACTGGGCTCAGGGTTTGAATATGGAGCGCCTTCGCGCACAAGCGCCCTGGCGAAGCCATACCCAAACCCCGTGAGCCACACGTAAGACAGCAAGGGGGTGGTGCTCGTGTGGTATGTGATCCAGGTCATTAACGGTCGCGAAGACGTAATGCGCGAGCGCATCGAGCGCGTGGTGCCGGCTGGTGCCATGCAGGAGCTCTTTTACCCCCAATTTAAAACCGAGATCAAAGTGCATGGCGAATGGGTCAACACGACCAAGCCGCTCTTTCCCGGTTATCTTATCTGCGATACGGCAGATCCCCGCACCGTGCAACAGTATCTGCTGCGCATGGACGACTTTGCCCGGGTGCTTTCCCAGGATGGTCAGTTTGTGCCGCTGGCAAAAGAAGAGATCCAGCTTATTGGCGGGTTTACGCATAGGGGAGACCGCGTAGTGCCCATGAGCGAGGCCTTAAAAGACGGCGACCAGGTCGTAGTGACGGCAGGTCCGCTGCTGGGCCACGAGGGCCTTATCAAAACCATTAACAGACGCAAGAGCACTGCTTATTTGGAGCTCGACTTATGCGGCCGACGCGTAACTACCCGCGTTGGCCTTGCCGTGCTTTCGGCCGAGCAGCGCGTAATGCGAAACCTTAAAAAGGCGATTGCCTAGCTGTAGGCGACTGTTTAACGAGACAGGGAGGATTCCCGGGGGGCGGGGACGTAGGTTTGAAGGAAATAGTGCAAGATAATCAAATTGGAGATGCAACAGCTGTTGCTGTAGCGCAAGAGGATAGGCGCAGGGCCGCCAAGCTCCAAAATGTGGGCAAACACGAGCCGAAGTTGAGCGAAAACGGTGTTCCAGCAGATGTGCTGGAGAAACTGTTACCCGGTAATGACATTGTTGAATTGGAAGAGCCAGTCGTTAATGGCGGACTGTTCTATCGTTTTATTAAGCGATCCTTTGACGTTGTTTCCTGTGGCTGTGCCTTAATTCTGCTTGCAATTCCGATGGCGGTCATCGCAGTCAAGATTAAAACCGAATCTGAGGGCCCTGTTATTTATGCCCAGCGTCGTGTGGGCAAAGACGGCAAGGTGTTTAATATCTACAAGTTCCGAAGCATGTACACCGACGCAGAGTCTCGAGGCGCACAGTGGGCACAGGATGATGACCCGCGCGTAACGCCTTTCGGGAAGATTATGCGCAAGACGCGCCTGGACGAGATTCCTCAGTTCTGGAATGTGTTCAAAGGCGATATGAGCCTTATCGGTCCGCGTCCCGAGCGTCCTGCGTTTTGCGATGAGTTCGAGAAGCGTATTCATGGTTGGCATTATCGCACCATGGTACGCCCTGGCATTTCCGGTCTTGCGCAGGTGACAGGTGGTTACGACCTTCTTCCTCGCGAGAAAGTTTTGTTTGATCTTCAGTATATTAAAACTAGAAACATCAAGATGGATGTAGTAATCATGCTTAGGACGCTTGGCGTCGTGAGCACGGGCGATGGTGCACGATGAGCGTCGATCGTTTTCCGAAGTATGGGAATGTGCTGTTTAGCGCGACTTTGGTGCGCGGGCATATAGCGAAGTTTCATATTCCATACCTTAAATGGTTTAAAGAACATGGTTGGGAGACTTGGGTAGCGGCGAAGGACGACTATCCGGATGGTGACTGTAAAATTCCCTATTGCGATCACTTCGTAAATATAGATTTTGCTCGCAGCCCCTTCTCTAAGCAGACTGTTGTTGCCTATAAGCAGTTACGAAAGCTTTTTGCTGAAGAGCGCTTTGACATTGTCCATACCCATACTCCGGTAGGTGGCGTGCTCACTCGCCTTGCGGCGCGTGATGCCCGACGTTATGGTACCAAGGTGATATATACAGGCCATGGTTTTCATTTCTATGACGGTGCTCCCGCAGTGAATTGGATGCTCTGGTATCCTGTCGAGCGTATTATGAGCCGCTTTACCGACGTTCTCATCACCATTAACGACGAGGACTTTAAGCGTGCAAATAAGTTCGCCCATTGCAATGTTGAGTATGTGCAAGGAGTCGGTATCGATCTCGACCGGTTCGATTCGAGCGGCACGGTTTTTGCCAAACGCTCCGAGCTTGGCGTCTCCAATGATGACCATATGATTTTGGCTGTTGGTGATCTTATCAAGCGAAAAAATCACCAGTGCATTATCAGAGCTCTTGCTGAGCTGGATGATCATTACAAGCTCTTTATCTGCGGCACTGGCGTTGAGGAGAAGTCTCTTAAGGCACTTGTTTCAGAACTTGGGCTTGGATCACGAGTCTCCTTCCTTGGATTCCGCAAGGATATCCCTACCCTCATGCACGATTCCGACATGCTGGTTTTTCCCTCCATTCACGAAGGTCTTCCCGTAACCGTGATGGAGGCTATGGCGAGCGGACTTCCCGTTATCGCAACGCGTATCAGGGGCGTCGTACCTGATCTGCTTAAATCTGGTGTCAATGGCATCGTCCTCGACAACGATGAGCCCGGCACAGTTGCCGATGCCATTGAAAGGCTTGCCACGGACCCCGCAAAGGCCAAGGCACTCGCGGTGGCAGCGATGGAAGATTCCAAGTGTTTTGCTGTCAACAAGATAGTTTCCAATGTCGCTTCAATATATATGAAGGTTCTCGCGTGACCACTAAGATAAAAGGTAGCAATAAGATTGCAATTCTCATGCCCGTTGCGGGATCCGGTGGAGTGCAGAAGGTCGTTACGAATCTAGTTAACGGGCTGATTTCCATTGGCTGGCTCGTTGATGTCGTATGCGCCGATGCGCGAGGAGGGCTGAACGGGCTTGATTCCAGAGCAAACATTATCGATCTGGGCGTTTCTTCTTCTCATGGAGACTTAAAGCTCATCAAGGGGATGGGCAAGGTTCGCGCTGCCATGCGCGAGGGCGGCTACGATGTGCTCGTAACTGTACCTGGATTTGCGGGGCAGATTGGTATTATCGCTTGTCGTGGTCTCTCGACCAAGGTCGTTGTGATGGTGGACAATAAGTTGTCGCTGCTCAGAGAGCTCGGTTGCTTACATAGACTTCAACTTACGTCCGCTCAGATTCTTTACCCGAAGGCCAATGTTGTTGTGGCGGCGCATGATTCTGCGCTTGCTGATCTTGATCGCGTACTGCCCGCTAATCGCAAGGCGAAACTCGTACGTATCTACCATCCCCTCATTCCCGGTAACGTAACCGAGCTTGCCAATGAAGAACCGCCTGTCCCGATCCCGAGCGATCGCCCCGTGATTGTTGCCGCTGGAAGGCTGGTCGAGGAGAAAGATTTTTCAACTCTTCTCCGAGCGTTTGCGATTGTTTGCAGTCAGCGTTCTGCGGAGCTTATTGTCTTAGGCGACGGTCCCCTTCGGGGCGATCTAGAGAGGCTTGCCGGTGAACTTGGAATTGCTGGAAATGTCCGTTTTGAGGGCATGGTTGGCAACGTGTATGCTTACTTTTCGCGTTCTGGCGTCTTTGTTCTATCTTCCAAGCACGAGGCCTTTGGAAACGTTTTGATTGAGGCTCTTGCCTGTGGGACGCCTTGCGTGGCAACTCGGTGTGCGAGTGGAGGCCCTCAGGAGATTCTAGCGGATGGTGAATACGGACATTTGGTCGAGATCGGAGATGTTGAGGGTATAGCTGAGGCTATTAATCGGACGCTAAATGATTCTGTAAATGGTTATTGTTTGGCAAGTAACCTTGTTGACCGGAGCTTTGAATTTACCGTCGCTCACTCAACGTCACAGTACTCCTCTCTGCTTGGAGGACTGCTGAAATGAATTATCTTGGAGTCGTAAGTTTATTAGTTTGCTTTGCAATTACGCTTCCAGGCGTTAGGAAGCGAAAGGATGCTGACCTGTATCTTCTTATCGGCGTCCTCGTCCGATTCGCTTCTGTACTCTTTTATAGCTATATGGGTGATGCGGATCCCGATGGATATGGGGCCATGGCTCTCATGTATTCTCATATGACACCTGAGCAGCTCATTCTTAACTTTCCGACAGGCGCGTACTTCTACTCCTGGCTCATCAGCTTCCCGTATAGAATATTCGGTCCCAATGAAATGATGATTCGTTCCATTAATGGCCTTTTATATTGTTGGTCCCTTTTCATTTCCTATGATTTGGCTAAGTCTCTATATGGTGAGAGACCCGCCAAAAAAGTAGCCTTATTCCTCGCGGTATTTCCCGCCATTATTCGTTTTGCAGGTCCTTTTGCGTCACGAGAGGCTTTATTTGTCTGGCTCTCGATGCAATCGCTTCTTCTTCTGTATCAATTTTATAACGGTGAGGGCTCTGTCAAGCTTCTCTTGGCCATACCTTGTATTTTGTTCGCCTGCATCGTGCACACTTCGGCATTCATGTTCTTTGTCCTCTTGCTTTTAATTATGATGAACAACTCTTCTGGCGACAAAGGAATGCAGATTCTTATCGGCTTTATAGGTTGTTGCGTCGTTGCGGCGGGCCTTTTCTTCATGTTCAAAAAGGGGATTGGTACCGAAAAGTTATATCTCGACAAAGGCGGCATGAGCCTTGAGAAGATGAACTGGATATCGGAAGCCTCCGCCGACGGTCGCGCCGCCTACCTTAAGGGCTTTACGTTTACAAATCCTGTTCTAACTGCTTTGTTTCTTCCTGTGCGCGCGGCTTTCTTTCTTTACGCACCTTTCATTTGGATGGTGCGCAACGCCCTAGATGTCTTTGGTTTTATCGATGGAACGCTATATCTCGTGGTGACCTACCATGCGGTTCGGAATATCAGGGCAATTCTTGAGAAAAAGGAGCGTACTCGTAACGAGAAGTTCGTCCTATTTCTTACCGTGATGCTCTTAGGGATGCTTGCAATGTTCGCGGTCGGTACCTCGAATTACGGCACCGCTCTCCGGCATAGAGCCAAGCTTATATCGATGCTTGTGCTCTTATGCGGACCTTATTTTGATTATCCAATGCATATTGTGAGACGCGATGAATAAAAAAGTTGCTTTGGTGCTGCCGTATTTCGGTAGTTTTCCGAATTATTTTCACCTGTTTCTGCGTAGTGTCGAGTTGAACTCAGAGTTCGATGTCCTACTTGTCACGGATATAGAAACGGCAAGCATCCACTTGCCTGACAACGTTCATGTGGTTCGGCTCTCACTCGGGGATATCCGGGACAGGATTGCCTCTTTGATACCTGCGCCTCTCAAGTTAGATACGGCCTATAAGCTCGTTGACTGTAAGCCTTTATATGGGGTTTTGTTTGAAAGAGAGCTTCGCGGCTATGACTTCTGGGGCCATTGCGACGCTGACATGCTGTTTGGGGATATCTCGCACTTTATCACCGACGAGATCCTTGATTCGCATGACAAGCTCTTCACCCATGGGCACTTTGTCCTTTATCGCAACGTTCCTCGCATCAATCAACTGGCTATCGAGTATCATGACGCGCCCTGCGGTCTCGACTTCGCCGCATCCTCCAGCCTGTGCTGTTACTTTGACGAGGTCGGCATGGCGAACATTGCAAAGCTCGCTGGCCTCAGGGTCTATGAAAACCCCGCCTTTGCTGACATTACCCCCAAGGTGGACGCGCTTACCCTCGCACCTGTATGCAAAGAGAAGAACCTTCCCCGCCAGCGCTTCTTCTGGCGCAACGGCTGCGTTGTCCGCACCGCCAACGGTTTTTCTGACGCCACCGAGTTTATGTATATCCATCTTCAGAAACGGCATATGGAAGTTCACGTCGATGTTTCCGAATCTGCTTGGGAAGTTTGCCGTCACGGTTTCTACCCCGAGGGTGCCGCTCCCGAGAAGGAACCCCATGCCTTTCGCAACCGCCTTGTGCAGGAGGGCGGCTTTCAACTTTCAAGACTTCGTCGTTTTTCTCTTGAACGGGTGCGACTCTCATCCGCCATCAAGTCGCTGAGGGCTTCCCTATGAATAAACTTCTAGCGAAATATCGCTCGCTACCTGTACAAGCGAGGGCGGCCCTTTGGTTCGCAGCCTGCAGCGCGATCCAGTCTGGTGCGTCGTTCCTGGCCATCCCGTTCCTCACACGCCTAATGTCCCAAGACCAGTACGGTATCGTTACGCTGTACAACTCTTGGCGCCAGATCGTAATTATTTTTGCCACCCTCAACATCTATTGCGCCGTCTTCAATAACGGAATGGTGAAATGGAAGGAAGAGCGCGACCGCTATCTTGCTTCGATGATCGGACTCACGCTCGTGCTCGTCATCATCGTTGGGGCTGTCTATGCCATTCTCCAGGTGCCCCTGACCGCGCTTTTCCAGCTCGATTCTCCCTTTATCTGGATGATGCTCGTGCAGATCTTTGCGACCACGGTGTTCTCGCTTTGGTCTGCCAGGGAGCGGTTCGAGTATCGCTACCGCAAACTCGTTGCGCTCACGGTTGTCTACGCTGTTGTCGGGCAGACGGTGAGCATCCTTTGCACTTGGCTCACCCCAGACGACTCCATCCGTGCCTTCGTCTCGGTCGCGTCGCTGACTGTCGTGCTCCTCGTCATGGCAATCGCCCTAGCCGGTTACTGCTTTGCCAAGGGACGAACAGCGGTAGACATGAGATTCTGGAAGCACGCAGTGCTCTTCAACTTGCCATTGATTCCTCACTATCTCGCAACTCTGGTCCTCGGGCAGGCCGACCGAATCATGATCTCTTCGATTAACGGCGCCTCGGATGCGGCTATCTACGGCGTCGCCTACACCATTGGTCTTATGGTTCAGATTGTGACGAGTGCTGTAAGCAATGCAATTGTACCGTGGCTTTACGGGAAACTTGAGCGCCGCGAGACCAAGGGGGTCTCGGCTCTTTTTGAGGTCATCATTCTCGCCGTTGGACTCCTGAATGTCTTCATTGTGTTCATTGCACCCGAGTTCATGGCAATCGTCGGACCGTCGAGCTATCAGGCAGGTGTCTATGTGATTCCCCCTGTCGCGGCATCCATGCTGTTCACCTTCGTTTATGGCCTCTTCGCCTATGTCGAATTCTTTTATGAGAAGCGGTTGGGTGTCGTCATCGCATCTGCAAGTGCCGCGATCACGAATGTTGCGCTCAACCTATGGGCGCTCCCGCAATTCGGGTTTATAGCCGCCGCTTACACCACGCTCGTCTGCTACGGACTGCTCGCTATGGGGCACTATACCTACGCAAGGTCGCTTGCCGTTAAGGCCGAGCTAGCTGGCCTGCTTAACGGAAAGAGAATTCTCGGCTGCTCCCTCGCCTTCGTACCTGTTGGCGCTCTTGGTGTCGTTCTTTACCCGTTGCCCGCAGTGCGATTTGCTCTGATCGCGGTTGTGCTCGTGGCGGCATGCACTAAGCGCGCCGAAATCCGTGCCTTTATCGGAAATTTCAAGAGTGAGAAGAAGAAAGGGACCCAATGAGAATAGGAATCCTCACCCTTCAGGGTGCGACCAACTACGGCGCTGTGCTCCAGGTGCTCGCACTTCGCGAGCACCTCGTGCGCTGTGGCCATGAAGTCGACGTCATTGACTACTACACCTCAGAGGTTTACGGCTTCTATGATTATCATGTATTTAGCAAACCCGTATCTGCTCGCAGTGTTGTCAGCAAGACCTTGAGGCGTCGACGGAACGAGCGTGAGTTCAAAGCATTTGAGGCATTCAGGCAGGAACATTTGAGTTTTTCTGCACGCTGTGAGACTCGCGACGATTTTAAGACTGTCTGCGAGGGCTATGACGCCATCATCTGTGGTAGCGACCAAGTCTGGAATCCCAAAGCGAACGGCGGCCATAATGAGGAGTACTTCCTTGGGGCCCTCGATGGCTCTCGCGTGCGTAAGGTCGCTTACGCGGCAAGCTTTGGTAACGTCGACCGCGCGAAGGGCCTTGAAAGCGATATCGCCCGCTGGCTCGGAGGCTACAGTGGAATTTCCGTCCGCGAGGAGGAAGCGGTGGGCTTCGTGTCGTCGCTTTGTGGCAAACCCGTTCAGAGGGTGATTGACCCCTCCATGCTCCTGGACGCAACTGGATATGAGCGTTACGAGAGGCCGCTTGACGCTCCCGAGCACTATATTCTCACTTATATGCTCGGGATCAACGACGGCATGACTAAGGCCGTTAGGGAGGCTTCCAGGGCACTTGGGCTTCCCGTTGTCGCTTTGGGCAGAAAGATGCCTGAAAGCACATTTATTAAAGATATTGGGCCGGGTGAGTTCCTGTCACTCTACCGCCGCGCCGATGCTGTCATTACCAGTTCTTTCCACGGAACGGCGTTCTCGCTGCTCTACGGCAAACCTTTCGTAACCTTTGGAAACGGAGGCTATAACTCCCGTATGGAGACGCTGCTCGGTGTCGTGGGGCAAATGGACCGGTTCACCGTCGACGGCATGAATTCCGACAGGCTGCTCGAGCTCCTCTCTGCTGCGCCTGAGACGCCCTTTTCTGAGGTCGCCGCAGGCGAGAGGAACAACGCAGCGGAGTTTCTCTCTGATGCCCTCGACGGGGGTGCCGAGCGATGAACATCAACGGATTTAATCAGATTTCCTTCGCCGCCAAGAGTAAGGATGACGGAATCCGGTCCCGTTGTACGTCGGGCGGAGTTTTTCTCGAACTCGCTCAGTCCTTTTTGGACGAAGGTGGGGTAGTTTACGGCTGCGCTTTCGACGATGACTTGGCTGCGCGGCATGTGCGCTGTGAGACGATGGGGGAGGTGGAGCGCTGCGTCGGCTCTAAGTACAGTCAGAGCGACATGGGCACCGCCATCCCCGACGCCATCGCCGATCTCAAGGACGGTCGTCGCGTACTTTTCACTGGCACCCCCTGTCAGATTGCCGGGGTCTTGGCATCCGTGCCCTCCCGGTTCCGCGAGAATCTGCTTGCAGTAGATCTCGTTTGCCATGGTGCTCCTTCTCCTGTGCTCTTCCAGCAACATCTCGGCAATATCGAGCGCTCACGAGGCAAGTCGGTCTCCGGTTACATCCACCGTCCCAAGAACAAGGGCTGGGGTGAGTACCTTGAGATTGTCGAGTTTTCCGACGGTACAAGTGAGCAGGGCACACGCCTTGCCGGTGTGTGGAAAGAGATTTTCTACTCAGAGGCCACCCTCCGGCCTTCGTGTTACTCGTGTCCATGGTCGCTCGGCAAACGGCCCGGCGACATCACCATCGGCGACTACTGGGGTATCGAGAACCTACATCCTGAGTTTAGGGATGCGAAGGGTGTTTCCTTGGTAATCGCGAACACTCCGGGCGGGCTTTCCGCTGTCGATGCACTGGACATCGTACGCATTGCGACCAAGGTCCAGGAAGCAACCGTGGGTAACCCCAATCTTCTAAAACCCACCGCGCTGCCCACTCGTCGTCAGGCTGTATGGGACGCGTTCTCTAAACATGGTTTTCGATTTGCCATCGGTGAGCAGAAGTTTTTCGCTCCGCTCTGGAAGCACGCTTACCGTAAAACGAAGCCCTTGTTGCGACGTCTCGGATTGATGAGGTGATCGGAATGATGTTTGGACGACAGGACCGCCTTGCTGAGGCTTTGGGCGTCGAGGACTGGCCTAAATTGTGTAATCGGGCCGGCGATTTCGTCGAGCCGTTCTCGGGGCGTGGATTTGAGGGGTCTACGAGATTCCTAAATCGCGATGAAGTCGCCGCACCTGAGCGTCTTCCAGAACTCTATACCTCCAAGAATGAATGTTGTGGTTGCACCGCCTGCGTTTTCGCGTGCCCAGAGAGCGCAATCTCGATGTTTCCTGATGAGGAGGGCTTTCTATACCCCGTAGTTGATGCGTCCGTCTGCATCGGCTGCAAGGCTTGCCTTAAAGCGTGTCCACTTAAGGTCTAGTCATGGGATTTGCGGTTAGGTATAAGTTGGAGGACCTCGCTCACTACGGCAAGCAGGGCACTGGGAGATTGTCTGAGTATCGAGGGTATAGTCATGGGCTTAAAAGAGGGATTATTGTATCTTTGACCTCATACGGGTCCCTTTCGGCGGTTTGCGTCATCGCCCCCTGGCTGCTTAAACTCTGTGCTGAAACGTTGATTACCGAGAATAAGCTGCCAGCATTCATTGTCGCTGTTTATGACGTAGTTTCCAAACTACCCTTTTCAAATCTATTCCTAGGTATTGTTCTGGCACTAATCCTTTGCTGTGTTTGTCTGGGCTTTTCAGTTTCAAAGCGCAATCACCTTCTTTGCGCCGTAGAGGGATTGAATTATAGTTGGGGTAAGAAAGCACACTCTGAAGGCATGCGTATATCAGAACTAGCTAGTCACTGCTGCAGTGATATTTGCAAGTGCTTCTCTATCATGCACCCCCATTCGGGAATCGGCTGCGCCGTCAGGCTTTACGACGCCAATACCAAGAGCTACGTGACGAAGGCACGGAGCGGGAATCTCGATGATGGCCGCGAGCGCTCAACTGAGTCGCTTTTAGCCAGCAGTCGTCTTCTCGAAGCCCTGGAAAGTGATCAACTGCACAAATACACTGTCATTCTTTGCTCTAATACGAAGAAAGCGCGGGAATCAGGGCAGCTTGATAGTGATATTAATTCTACGTCGCTTGGAGACGAAGACAGATGCATCTTAATCTCAAGGCTTATCATGAATGATGGAAAGGGTAGCTCGCTTGTCGGTATCCTGTACGTGAGCTCGAACAGGAAGCATGCTTTCGGGATTGGAGACATTACCCTCTATCTGTTACTTCACGACCTATTCAACCGCGCCCTCATCACCTGCGCGGGTCGCGGCGCAACCTCAAAAAGGAGGTAAACGATGGCTAGGACTAGGGTAAAAGTAAAGAAGGTCAGCAAGCGAACCAATATCGAGAAAATCATCGGGATGCGGGTTTCCGAGATTGATTCCAAGTCCATCGTTGCAGGTGACGCGGCGACCGCTGCGCTTCTGAAGAAAATCGCCTCCACCGATGTGCGAGACTACACGAGGCTGAGGAAGGATGGCCCCTCGGACGAGATAGCCAGACTGATTTCGTCTCGCATGTAGGAGCCTAGCCGCCAACCGCTTGGGTTCGATCGTTGTGTATCCCCCGTTCTTATATCAACGTAAACTGTGAGGAACCTTCTAAAGCCTTCTTTCGGTGCATGTAGTTTCTCTAACTCCTGTTATGGTTCACCTTGTTTTGTTGATTTAACCAAAAAACATCCTAAGAATTAATTACGTATCGAGACCGATAAGGATGATCATGATCGATTTGAGGAACACCAGATTCAGGGGTCGTATCATTCAAGAAATTAATTAGCTAATTTGTGAAATAGACTAGTGGCATCGGCCAAAATTCAGATCGATGCCTCATAAAATTATTAACCGGGGAATTTATGGCCTGTTCTAAAGATCAAAAGAAGATTGAAGAAGATGCCGTTAATGCAGTGAAACTGGCTTTTAGAGGCGTTAATCGTGTTTCAGTTGATATTTCGGTGAATGACAAAACTCCATGCGTTGATGGCATTATACGTCTCTATTCAGATGAGTCCATGTCTATAGATAATCTGATTGGTGATATTGATGTCCAGGTTAAGGGGACAGTCGCAAAGCGCAAGAAACTGTGTCCTAAACGAAGCATTAGAATATGCGATTTAAAATACTACAAGAACCATTGTGGCGTTCTCTACTTTGTTGTTTACGAGAAAGAGTCTTGTGATGAGGTTTACTACAAACAGCTGCTCCCTTTTGATATTAATAGAATCCTAAAAGATAGCTCAAATAAGAAATCGGTTTCAGTACAGCTCGAACCCTTTCCAACTGATCCGTCTGAAGTAATGGGGCTTGTCTCTCAAGCGATTCTCGATAAACACCTGCAAACACCAGTCTCCTCTCTTGCCTATACTTCTTTGCAAGATTACTACGAGGCTGGATATGTAATCACCAGTCAAGGTCTAGCAATAGATTTAATTCCTGATCAGGATTCAGACATGCTTATGCCCTATAGAAATGGCACGTATGTCTATGGGCTAGATGAACATGGCACCTACTTTCCAGTCGATAAGATTGAAGAACCGTTAATGGTTTTGATTAAGAGGGTTGAGATTATATCTTCGGGCGATATTTCTTTCGAAGCACCATTTTTCACTGGTGTGAATAAAAGCAATGATCGGATTGTTAGAATCGACGGCTTGGAATTTAATTTTGAAAACAAAAGCATGTCTCTTGTGGAAAAAGAATCTCTTTCGATTCGGCTTAGGGACTTACGTCTCCTGAGGGAGATGTGCCGTACGAGTGTTTTGATGGTCGGAAATGATATTTTTATACAAGATTTTCCCTGCACAGAAGATGACCTCTTTTCACTAGATCAAGAAATTACATTCCTCGAGAGAATTGATGAGGTGCTTAAGTGTCTAAAAATCAAACTGGATTTGAACCTCAGTAGTTTATCAGAACAAAATTACTGCGATCTTGACATTCTTTACAACTGTCTTGTCAAGGGTGACATTTTATATCGACCCAATTTTAATACTGGGCCACATTTGATAGAAATGCCAGGCTTCTGCATTCAGATATTATATGTTGAGGTCGATGTAGATAAATATTTACTATTCGATGGTTTGGACATCGATCCAAATGAGACAAAATTTTACGCCACCGGTGCTGGCGGTACTGTTCTAGGAGTTGTTCCGCCCTTGTTGGGGTTACCGATAATATTGCCGTTTGAAAAAATGCTTGAGATTGGCAATATCGATGTGGACGTATTTAGGAAATCTTGTGATTTCTTTCCCATTGCTAAAAATACAGTTGATTATGCTAAAGATAGCCTCACTTTAATGCTCAGTGCTGTTGATGCAAATGCTTTGTGCGCATCTGAGCTGCTGGAATGCTGCAATATTTTAATAGATCATATAGAACCTTTGTGTGAAGATGGGTTCGCCGAAATTAATAAACTTCAGATTAAAGCCAGGACTACCGGCTTGGATGGCCCTGATAACGACCTTCTTGCACGGATAATCGCTGGAGACTATTCGATACAGATTAAGGCTAGCGCGGCGGTGCTAAGAAAGGACAAAGCACAAGTCAATGCTTATTTAAATCAAATGGAGCCTACTGAGCGAACTGCGTTTTGTCGTCAGCCCATTTTTCATCTGATTAATAGTTGATTTCAGCTTAGCTTATTTCTGTGCTAATCGTCGTGTTTGAAATATCTACAAATTAAGCTCCGGAGTGTATTTATATGCCTGTTACTTCTAGAAGAACGCTTGTTGCCTATAAATTGACTTGTCATGAAGCTCGTAAGCCCGACAAGCTGTTTGAGCTCGATTCAATCTATAAAGGTGGATTTACCCGAGCGTTCGTTGATTTTTGCGGATCAGATCAAGGTGCAATCCAACAAAAGGATCTTGGGAAATACTGCCATCTTGAAAAGCCAAAAGTTCAAGGTGAAGGTGTTCTGCTTGAACTCCAATCGGGCTCAAACGGTGAAGATATTGCTATTCTTGATCCTGGATCAGATTCCATAGTTGGCGAATTTGATAGTGAAAAGGCACCCATGGTTCGTTCGAGGGTATATCTTAGAAATCCAGTTGGAAACTATGCAATTTTATGCGTTGAGCATGTGAACGGATCTGCCGGCGACACGTTTCTGAAGACACCATTTAAGAACTGGTTAAAGGCGGCAGCCCCAGGGTGTCTTTTAGATTGGGAGCCTGTTGCAGAAGAAGAATCGCTCGATGCCTTTAAAAGTATCGAAGATTTCGAAGTTCGTAAATATCTTAGGGCGAGCGACATGGCGGATTCGTTAATTACTGGCGCTAATTACATTTCTTATAAGTTGGCCCATAAGAGAAGGCAACCTTTTCCAATCGCCCTACTTAAGGAAGCTCTATCTGATTTCACCAAAGCAAAAACAATTTTTGGCCTTGTTGAGGCTGACATAGCTGATAACAAGGTCGATGTATTTGTTCGAGCAAATAGCAAAGATGGCCGAACCGTAAGATTCGACATTTCATCATCGTTCGACATGAAAATCAGAGAGCTTCTTAACGACCGTGGCGAAGCAGTCCTGAGTGATTCGACTTTTGTAAAGAGGTGCAACAAAAAGTGCGAGGTCATTGAGCATCGTCTTGGACGGGCTTAATTAATGAATGGCGGTTTCGCATGGGGAAGATTTCACTCAGGGGTTTATTTGTCCGCTATTTAAGAACGCTTCATTCGGTTGATGACGACTCTCTTTATATCCCAGATGTTTTCGTTCATTTTGTCATTCCTTTTGGGTTGTTTATTTGGGCAATCATTAAAACCGATAATGCCGCTACTGTTCGATCATACTTTGCAAATGCAATGACTGCCATGTCGGTTATTTCAGGCTTCATGTGTGGTCTTGCAGTAATGATCTTTGAGCTTAGGATCAACTTGAACCAAAGTAATGGCGAATTGGGAGAAAACGCTCGGGAAATCGAGCTAATTGATGAGCTGTTCTCTGACGTGTTGTGGTCAGTCGTAGTCGGCTTTCTATCGGTTGGTTGTATGGCCATATCCGGCGAGACTACTGACGCCTCAATGGTGAATAAATTATTCACTGCCTTTTCGTTGGCCCTTTGCTGTAATTTTATTGTCGTTACTCTTATGTGCCTTAAGCGTATTGACGTGTGCTATCAAGTCATATCTCGCTTTTGGGGTCGAAAGAAGTAAGGGGTCTTCCTAGATGCTTTGGGACAGCGCCTGCAAGGACGAGCCGAAAGCAGGTCGTGAACGTCTTCCGCCTGACGATGAAGTCCAACCCCGACAACTTCCGAGCGAGCTCCATCCGGGGCGTCATGAAGCGCGTGAACGCTAAGGGCGTGCCCGTGGTGGTCTACGAGCCCACGCTGGACGCGCCGGAGTTCTTCGGCTCCAAGGTGACCCATGACCTTAAGGCCTTCAAGGCCGGCTGCGACGTGATCGTGGCCAACCGCTGGAGCGATGAGCTCGCGGACGTGGCGGACAAGGTGTACACGAGGGATCTGTTTAAGAGGGACTAGGGGAGTGTATTCCTAACCGCATTTTTTAGCCTTGCGTAATTATCGTAATATCAAGAATGATGCCGTATCGGTTAGCGCCGATACGGCATCATTTGGTATAGGCCTGACTTCTTTATAGCCATCGGACCATGTGGTTGCCAACCTGTTTAGTCAACGATTACTGTCTTCCGATGCGGTCCTCAGGCTATCGATTTCCCACATTCATCCGTATATGTACGTATGAATGTGGGAAGCGTTCGGATGAAGTTGGTAATCGAGACCTTTCATAGATTGAATTACGTTGACTCCATAAGGGCGAATCTTGTCCAATATAGGCACGCATCATGACTGCTCTGTATGCCGAGCAATTTAATTGCTAACCATTTTCGGAGGTCTTATTATGACTGCAGACTCAAGCGTGAATGTACCTGTTGAGTCCGAATTTCTATCTGCCCAGATCGCTACAGCTCTCTCAAGACATCCGGCGCTTTACTATTCCACCAAGCTTGAGAACTCTCACATTCCGGCTCATCGTGATATGAATAGCTTCTTTGGCGACCCATTTACCGATACCTTTAATGCCTATAACGTTGCTTTATTTGATTCAGTTCGCCAGATGATTCGCTACGAAAAATCTCTTTCTGTCTGGAGCACCATCGTCACAGACATTGACTCTGAAGTCGTCAGAAACACCCTCATTATGGATTACGTCTACCCCGTCTTTAGATTCCTGTCAGATATCCCAAACGTCTTTAAGGACCAACTCGTCCGCGCGTGCGTTAAGCTTACGACTATCTCTAAGGGCGATTATTCTTTCGTGCACATTGATACCACCAAAGATGAGGCACCCCGGTACAACTGGTTTAAAGAGCTGCAAAAGAGTTGTTCCGACTCTGACCTTGGAAACCAACTCTTGGCCATTATTGATGAGGATCTATTTAAGCACCCAGATGCCAAGCATTTCAGAGACCTTCATGGCTATTCGGCTCATGACCTTACTCCCACGTTAGTTTCTGGCGTCAACCAGAACTATTCAGCAGGCGATGCCATTTCTATCCAAGCCCATACTGCTCCAGTCGACTTGCCAAATGAGCTTGCTATCATAGATCGGCACCGGCTAAGAATCCAAAACGCCTATGTGGTATTTGGTGACTACGCCACTGAATTGCAACGTGACTACAATAAGTGAATTCCTTTCTAGAAGTTGCAACTGCGAAGATGACAAGGGCATCTCCTCTAACAGGAGAGCACGTTCTGGATTAAGAGTTCTCTTGATCTCTTGATCTGACTATTTTGATAGACTTGTCAATCGAATCAATGTGTGAGACTATATATGTGCCGAGGGGATATATATCCCGTAGGTGTCAAGTTGGCGAGGTACGTACCTCGCCATTTTCATATGAATGAGAGCCGAATGTCTAAGCGTTTGAACCTGCATATCGACGAATCCGGCAATCAGGATTTATGCGAGGGGCGATATCTTGTTGCCGTCGTCCTTCACGAGCATGGCGCTTGCATTGCCAATGCCATTTCACGATACGAATCCCGATTAGTTGAGGCGGGGCTTCCCGACATCCCCTTTCACGGTAAAGATCTGCTTCACGGCCACTCGTGTTATGACAACGTGCCTCTTGGAGATAGAAGGCGATTATTAACTCAATTTTCACGCTTCGTGCGAGAATTACCCATTTCTTATTTCACGCTTCGATACGACAGTACGACCGTTCATAACAAGAACGAACTCGAAGCAAGGATAAGACGAGACCTTGCCTCCTATATTTTTGAAAAGTTATCGTATTTTCAGTCCTTTGATGTTATTGCGGTCTATTACGACAATGGCCAAGGCGCAGTTAGCGCAGCACTGCATGACGCTCTGGATTTCGTACTTGCAAAGAACGTTGCGGATTATCGCCATGCCGATCCAAATGCTCGCAGGCTTCTTCAAGTTGCCGACTATGTATGTACCATTCAACGTATTGCTGAAGATTTTGATGCCGAAAGGCAATCAAAAACTCATGAGCGTTTCTTCGATAATCGCAGAAAGTTTATACAATCATTCAAAAAGCAACTAGATAAGAAGATGCTTGTTTAGGTAAGTTTATGCTGCGAGGACCACTGCCCGACCGCGGGCAGCCCTGTAGCCGCTGGTGAACTACAGGGACGTTCCCCAGAACCTGATCAAAGCTATCGCAGAGGCCAACCGCACCCGCAAGGGCTTCGTTGCCGGCGATGTGTTTCAGATGGCGTGAGACCGCGCCTATAAGGGCAGGGAGAGGCCGGTTGTGGGCGTGTCCGCCTAACGATGAGGTCAGACTCCGACAGCCTCCGTGCGAGCTCCATCCAGGGCGTCATGAAGCGCGTGAAGGCCAAGGGCGTGCCTGTTGTGGTCTACGAGCCCACGCTGGACGCGCCGGAGTTCTTCGGCTCCGAGGTCACCCATGACCTGGAGGCCTTCAAGGCCGGCTGCGACGTGATCGTCGCCAACCGCTGGAGCGACGAGCTCGCGGACGTGGCGGAGAAGGTGTACACGAGGGATCTGTTTAAGAGGGATTAGGGGAGAACGGCTTGCGCGGGTCTGCCGCGATCTAAATATGAAACTACGTTGAGTGCGGGGTGTATCGGCTGGCGACGATACACCCCGCACTTTGTTATTCTCGCTATATACATTTACAGTCTTTGCGGTCACGAACCCAATGCCATTTGTCTCAAGGTGTGCACGAGAAGGAGTGGCACGCGCCGCGGAACGGGACCGTTTCGCCATCGACAATCGCGCTCTTACTAATGCAACGCATGTCATATCATCAAGCTTACCGTGACGTTTTGGTGCAGCCTTTATCCAAGGGCGATTGGATTGTCGGAGAAAGTGGAGGAGCGTGCAACTTTGATGAGCAGAGAAATCGAAATCAGGGACAGAATCGCCAGACTCGATCCTGCTGCCTTTCAGAACCTTGCCCAAGAATTACTTACGCAGCATTTTAGATATGATAAACCCGTACACAGGGGGTCTGCCGCCCGTTCGGCGGCAACGGCCCCGGGAACGCCTGACACAATCTGGCTTTTGCCCCACAACAAATTCGCCTATCTCGAATGCGGTCATTATCCGGATAGAGCAGAAGCGAAGAAGAAAATTGAAGCGGATATTAAAAAGTGCCTGGAGACTGAAAGAAAAGAGCTCGATTCTGGGCAGCTGGTCAAGATAGTCATCGCATATTCATGCCGAAGGCTGGACAGTTCTGACCTCAGCTATCTAAGAGGCATCGACGATCGCGTTGAACTTGTGGGCACGGACGAAATGGCTAGTTTGTTGGCCAGACGGTACCCAAATCTTGCGAAAGAGCATCTGGGCATCGAGATGGGAACTGGGCAAATTATGTCCCCCGATCAATTCGAGTCCGCGGTCGAAAGAAACAGCTTCGCCACAACTCTAAAGGTCGATTTGCTTGGCAGGGATAAAGAGATCGATGAGCTTCTCACTGCACTCGAAGAGAATCAGTTCGTCTTGGTACATGGGCGCCCTGGATGCGGGAAGACCAGGCTTTGCCTAGAGGTTCTACGCCGATTTGCATTTTTCAGCGGCGCGCATCCTCTTGTCATCCAATCGAACAAGTTGCCAATCTGGAATGATTTGGCGAATGATGTTCCCAAAGAGGACCCTTCGATAATTCTGCTCGATGACGCCAACGAGCTTTCCGATCTCGAGGGGTTTGCGGATTACGTATCTAACAGGGGAAATATCAAGGTCCTTATGACCGTAAGAAATTATGCGTTCGAGCATGTGAAGATCTCCATTTCAAAGTTCTGTAGGCCTTATCTCTATAAGGTCAACCCGCTTGACGAGGAGACGGCCTTAAACGTGGTCGAGAATGGATTCGGTATCGCGAAAGGGAGGGCATCTGCGCATATTGTCCGCTTGTCGAGGGGCAACATGAGGTTGGCCTGCGCGGCGGCCGAAGTCGCTAAGGAACGCGGGTTCGAAGTATTCTCCACGATGCCGAGCCTCATAGAAGCTTGCTACGGAGAGAAGGTTTCCCTTCTGGGCGGTAACGCCAAAATGGCGGCAACAATCGTCTCCGTTTTGGACTCGCACAGAGTGGAGGGAAACAAAGACTTGGATAAGCTTCTTACCAAGGTAGGGATTTCTCATGAATGCTACGTCGATGCATGCACCACTCTGTGCCACGACGAGCTCGTGGATGCCTGCCAGGGTATGGTGGCGGTGGCACCGGGCGAACAGGTTTTGAGAGATTATTTGCTCTACCGCGCTTTCATTGCCGAGAAAACCTTATCTCTATCCGACATCGATGAGCTGGAGTGCGGCAATGCTCGTTGTCCCAGCATTGTCGCCATTCTTGTAAATAATTTCTACACCGAAGATCTTATTTCCTCCTTGAAATCGCAGCTGGACGACATTTGGGCATTTGCCAACGAGGAGAAACGATGGGGAATGGTTGGCGAATATCATGCCCTTCTCGGCGAGAAGGGCCTTGGACACATTCTCAGGGCAATTGAAGACTGCGAGCCTGGAAGCTACGATTACCTTGCTTGCCGATTTGACAAGAACACTGGACCCTATTCGCCGAAGTCTCGGATTCTCGTATCGCTCACGTCCTTTTTACATGCCTCTCAATTCGGCGAGCCTGAAGAGCTGTTCTTCATGGCTTTGGGGAAGAACATTCTGCCACCACAGGAGGCGAAGGAGGCCCTCACGACGACCATGTGCTTCAACGAGGACTCGTATTCAAACGAGTTTCGATACGAGAACGACGTCATCGAGCGTCTTGCGTCTGATTTTCGCAGAACAAAGGAGAATAGGTACGGGGTTTTGCTTGCCTATTATGCCGAGTCTTTACTGGCGGCAACATACGACGGCCCGACAAGGATGGAGGGAAACAAGGTCACGTTCATCCATGGAAATCACGTCTACACCGAGGCAATGATCGGCTTGCGGAAGCGAGCAATCGCCTGCCTCAAGGAACTCAGAGGCTGTTCGGAGCTGAGCCGTCTCTGCGATTCGGTGATTACTGGGCTTCGGGGTATCGGCGGCGACGACGGGACCGGCCGGTTGTGGAAGGAGACCCTGGAGGAGGTGTATAAAGGATATGTTTCACGAATCGAGTCAATTGAGATTTACGAGATACCCGGGTTTGTCCAACTTGAGAAAGAACTCATTTCCCAAAGTGTCGTCGACGAAGAAGGGCTCCCGTTCCTTAACTCGTCGCCTGCGGAGCGGATTGCGGCCAAGATTTTCTCTGACGATTATTTTGGACACGATATCTCAGAGGAATTGACCGAGGTTGTTCGAGCAGCAAACTCGGTGGAGCTATTGGGGGCAATCTCGATTGTGTGCTCTGTCGGTCGGCAAAACTCGACTGGCATTCCTTATCCAATCCTGAGCGACGTCATGATTCTTGGTGCGAATACTTTGGCCGAATGTGCAGAGCCGATTATCCTCTCTGAAGCTCCCTTGTATACGGTCCCGGACGATTTGCTAATTCGCTGGATTGACTTGCTCGGCATCGATCGGGTTCGCGGTCTCGCTCTGAAGCGAGAGGAGAATGAGATTCCCGAATGGCTTAGTCGAATTGACGAGGTGCGAGTTAAGAAGTTCGGTGTCAGTCCCGAGCTGGCTAGGGATATCGAGGAGGGGGCCGACGAATACGGCGAAACCGTTTCGTATGAGACAGCAATAGATATCGAATCTGCCACTCCGGGCTTTTTTGCTAGATACGCGGTCGGCGTCCTGCGGAAGCTAGAAAGGGGCTCGCACGCCTTGCGTAGGCTTCTTCCCAACAACATCAACAATTCCGATCAGAAGGCGTTTGTCTCTAAGCCGGAAATGCTGCGTCTTGCGGAAGATATCTTGCTAAATCTCGTAAGCGGAACGAGTACCTATTGGAATGAGGATTTACTTCGTCTTATCGTCGCCAACGATGATCAATTTCCTGAGAGGGCAATGCCCGAGCTCATGGAGTTCAATGCGACTTATGCGATGGAGAATTTAGGCGAAGCTGTATGGAGGGAGGAGAACAGCGAGATCGCAACTGATGGCGCATGGAAGGGCATAGAAGGTTTTGAGACAAATCTGCAGCGCATGGTGAAGCCTTTTGCTTTGAAGCAATTTCTAAAATATGCTATTGAGCATTGCGACGATGCTGTCGTATCTTGGCTGGCGTCTCGTTCGATGCGTGATGGGAAGCTTGTCGATTATCTGCCAGATGTCGCAATGGAGTTACCCAAGAATCTTAAGGTCAAGTACATAGTCTTGCTATGCCAAGAGGGCCTTAGCTCGGAAGAGCTCAAGAAGGTCCCAGTAATCATTTCTTATTTCGGCGCATCGTGGAGCGGGAGCGAAATTCCTCTTCTTCAAGGGAAGATTGACTTCATTGAAGAGGCGATCGAAAATCTGCCCGGAGTTGCCTTTATACGGCACCGCATGGTTTTAGAAGACGCGATAGCCTCGGTGAAGCGACGTATAGAAGCCGCAGAGGTTCACGAGTTCCTTCACCCACTTTAGCTTTCGTGGTTCGCGCCCCAGGATTTCTCAGGTATTCGCCGGGGCGAGATTGGTCCAGATGTAGCTGACAAGGGATATACGAGGGATTTGTTTTAGCGAGACTAGGGGAGAGCTGACTTCGCCGGGCGAGGTCTTTCGTATTAAAGGACAATGCGAATGGGGGGGTATTGGCAGGTGCCGATACCCCCCTATTTAATTAGAATATTTTGCTTTTGAGCTTATAAATACTCCGTCCGATTCGTTTGCAAAATTACGCGTTCGTGAGTATTTGCTCGCTTGAGCACTGCTGAATATCGCGAAACAGCACCGCCGTTATTGCGCTTGGGCACCGGGGCCGACGATGGCCCCGGTGCCCCTTTTGTTGCTACGCCTGCGCCAGGAGGGTGAGGTCGTGCTACGTCCGCCAGC
>OQWM01000563.1_pt1 | contig 23798 bp, 22 predicted proteins | sample 1691531 | NCBI WGS metagenome assembly OQWM01 (sample SAMN03418257, study PRJEB22391) | human gut metagenome | biome: human-gut; feature: organic feature; material: feces | host: Homo sapiens | place: Tanzania | collected 2013-01
TTTTAAGTCCTGCCCTTTTTCCGTTCAGGACGATGAACGACACTCATATTTGTGTACTTCACCAAATCCGGTACCGCCAAGGATTGCTACGCTCCCGGCACCTATATGAAGGTGAGCACGAGCAAGACCACCACGGTAGGCGTGGATATCGTCGCCGAAGCCCTCGGTGTGAGCCGCCAATCAGTCTCCAAATGGGAAAACGGCTCGAGTGATCCCAACACGGCGAACCTCATCGCGCTCGCCAAACTCTACGGCGTGTCGCCCGAGGAACTGCTCGGGTGCGTCACGGGAGGCACCGACAAGGCAGGCAACCAAGAGAGCTAGCCGCGGCATCGAGCGCACCGCAACGGAATCACCCTCTATAGACAAAACGCTGCGTAAAGTGGGACAGACCTCAGTCCATCATTCAATCCAAAAGGCTTAGTTGAAAGCCTGATAAGACGCACACCCGGATGGGTCTTTTTTAGCGAGAACAGGCTTCGAGATCTCGTATTCTCCCCTGCTTTAACTTCGATCGCAGACACGCACCCCTGTCTCTCCACGACAAAGTCAATTTCCGCACGATTATCTCGAGTCCAATAATGCAGCGGATAACCCATGGCTGAAAGCTGCTGGGCAACGTAGTTTTCGGTAAGTGCGCCCATGAATGTGCCGCCGATGCCGGCGAGGATATCGGCTCGTTGAGCACCGGCTTTGGAGACGAGCAGCCCAGTATCCGCCTGATAGATTTTAAAAGCAGAAGAGTTAACGAAGGCCTCTAAAGGGCTTTCGATCTGCCCGACCAGGCTGCAGCGCGCCACCGTACCCGACAACACAAGCCAGTCGAGAGCGTCTCCAAAGAGAGACGCATTGCCCCCCGCCCGCACTACCTTGTATTGAAATTTTCGGTTCTCTTTGGCAAGCTGCTGCGGAATGGAATCGAAGCACGCGCGCGTCTTTGCGCTCAAACGTTCATCGGCATATTTGTTCGTGTCAGCAGAATATCCGTCGAGGATTATTCGATGCTTTTCGGCGACGTCGATGACCGACTGAACCTCAGCATACGTTTGAACAGCTTCGGGCATTCCGCCAACAACAAGATACTGTCGATAGAGTCTCAGCGCTTCGTCATGAAGACTAGGGGCAAGAGGGCTCATCGATTCGAATGACGAGCGTATCTCGTCTGCCAGTCGCTCGTACCCCATCGCCCAAAGAAATTCTTCGAAGTCGAGTGGGGCCATCTCGATCAAATCGGTCTTTCCAACGGGGAACGAATACGACTGATGATTAATGGCAACCCCAAGAAGCGACCCGGCAGCCGCAACGTAATACTCGGGGGCGTCTTCACAAAAGTACTTAAGGGAAGTAAGTGCTTCCTCACACGCCTGGATCTCGTCGATGAACAGCAGAGTCTTACCTGGGACGACGCGCTGTCCCGTACGAGCTTCAATCGCACGCACGATCGAATGGGGATCGAGACCGCCCGAAAAGTCTGCCCGAGCCGACCGATCGTTCTCAAGATTAATGTAGACAACCGATTCGAAAAGATCTTGCGCGTACGTCCTGAGCAGATAGGTCTTGCCACACTGGCGAACGCCCTTAACCAACAGAGGTTTCCTATCGATTTTGTCTCGCCATTCCTTAAGGAGCCTGTCTGCTTTACGGCGCATGAGCGTCCTTTCCTCATGAACTATTGTTTGACAATATTTTAACGCAGATTAATTCTATTTTGATTATTTTTCTGCGTTAAAAAATCACTCCAGGTGACCAGCTCCAGGTGACCCACGCATGCATCGACGTTAACCTTAAAAAGGACGCCGCCTAGGGGGGAGGTCAAAAACGGGAATAGAACTCCCGTTTTTCACTCCTGCAATCCCGCAGTACAAGGCATGCTAAACCGTTAGCAAAAGTTGCAAAAATTAGCAAAACTTGCAAAGGAGCAGCCATGGAGTACAGCAAGAACCCCTTTACCCCGACGTTCGGAAGCGTCCTCTATCAATGCTGGTGAATTTATACAAGATCAAAGGAGTCACTGTCCCGGGAATGAATGGCGGAACGGGAGAGAGATGCTTACCGTTATCGACATCGTGCTCCGCCTCATCACAAGCTGCACCGGCACCGTTTTCCGACCGTATTTTTGCCCGCCATTGTGGTTGAAACGGCCTCTCAGCATAGAGGGAAACAGCTTCCCTCTCCCGGTCCGATAGTTCTTTGGGACCCTCAAAATTGTAGTCCTCGCTCAGGAGTCCGCTGCGCCAATAGGCGAGCGGAATGGGCCACTCTTCGTCCAGCGCACGGCGACGAACCTTGAGCCAGCGCTCAGCCCTTCAGAACATCTCCCATCAGCTCGGAAAGCTCGGGGACGGCCCGCATATACGCTTCGTAGCCGAGCCTACCCATGCACCCCATAAGGCCGTCGAACGCAAACAGAACAGCCAGATTGTCCGGGCCTCTTCTCGCGCATCCGCGCGGATCCTCGCAGCTCCTCCCTATTGCCAGCGCGAGCTTCCTGCCGAACGTCCCGTTGGCCGCGCCCGGCTTTAACAACGGTGCGAGCGGGCTATGGAAGACCTGTTCTCCAAACTGTCGCAGCGTCTCCTCCGAGGCGAGGTCGACCCGGCCATCCAGCGTCTTTTCAACGATCGCGTTTACGGCGTCGTCTTCAATCTCGTCGACGACATCTCCCACATTTCCATAATGGTAGTAAAACGCGGGCTTGCTGACCTCGGCCCGCAGGCATAGCTCCTTTACGGTGACCTCGGACAGGGGCTTCGCTGAGCAAAGATCGGTCAGTGCCCCTTTGATGGCCCGCTTCGTCTTTATCACCCTAAGATCCATCCCGATTTCCTGCCTCTTTCCGTCTATGCGTTAGATATCTTTCCCAAGCCTCGAACTCAGTAATTGAATCGCCATTGATGCTATCAGATTATCTAACTGTAGTAAGAAAGCTAAACACCGTCTTAAGTGAGGGACATCGATGGCAAAACAAAATGCCCAGCTCAAAAGTATTACCACGTACGGATCTAGGGATTACCTGACGGCGATTCCCGGTGATGGCGCACGAACCGCCAGCGAGCCCGCGGGCTTCGTCCCCCTTGGCAGCTCGCACAGCTGTGGCAAGGACATCACCTGGTTTGCGCTTGATGAGCGTGGCTTAACGGAGCAGGTCGAAAGTGCGCCCGACATCGCAGGCGCAGTCGAGGAGGCAATGCGGGGTGCCGCACGCGGCAGGCGCGGAACCGTTCCCCCAACTGCCGAGGTGCTCGCAGAGTGGAAGTTCTTCCTTCCCGCAAACGTTGGGAAGCAGAACGCCTTGACCTACTTTAAGTTGGTTTATCAGTACGTTGCGAGGTTGTCCGGAATCGTCAACGTGCTTGGCGGCCGTCTTCGCGACGACGAGCTTTCCGTGTTCTTCATCCCCGGGGGACTTGGACGCCGCGGCGAGAACGCCCGTGTTCGAAATACGATGAGCCGAGAAGAATACCTTGGTTTTTACAAGGAGCTCAAGGGCTATCTTGCCGAAGAGATGGGGTTTACCCCCAACCTCGACGCAGATGACGGCATGTTTGTAAGCCTCGGCTATAGCCAAGACGAACGCGCGAAAGCGATCGCAGACCGTGAAAGCGCGGCGGAGATGGCGAAAAACCTGGGCAGCGCACTGGAATCTCAGGCGCAGGACTTTGCAAAGAACGCAAGGAAGATGTTCGACGGCTTCGGGAAATAACGCCGCAATAGGGCGGGCATTGTTTTTCCGTTGAAAAGCGGGCAGCTTGTGCAAGCGTCGCCAACCGAGAGTGGATAATCTCCCCCTTTGAGCCTTACCTGGGACCCAAGTGGGAGATTATCCACTCTCGTTCATCAGGCGTCCGAAAATCAACGCTCATGTGTCCGTATTTCCACGCTCGTGCAACACAAACAGAGGCATCGCGGACATTGATCGGCGCCGATGTGGGTCTAGGTGAATTATCGGATCAAGCGCCCTTTCGCGCGCAAACCGCCTGCAGGCCTCCCTCAAAATAGGCACCAAGTAGTTCTTGGGCATGGACGAACTCGGGCCCCCGTCTCCAACCGAGCAGGCGGTTGACCGCGAGATTTCCCTGAACGTTGTGGACAAAAAGCAGATAGGCGTCCTCACGCGAAAGCCCGGTTCTCTCCATAATCTGGGGAACCACCTGCTCGGCCCCGCGTTCGATGACGCGCTGTGCCACGCGAGCGTACGCGTCGTCATCCGAGTAGAGCAGATAATAGTCATCGTTTGCCGGCGGACGCTGACAAAGGGGCCCAGGCTCCGCTCCCTCGAGCGGAGGCGCCGCCGCCAGAGCCTCATCGATAAGCGCGTCAAGCAGCGCAAACTTGTCCTCGTAATGTAGATAGAACGTACCGCGGTTGATATCCGCGCGACGACAGATATCCGCCACCGTCATCCTTGCGAAGCCGACCTCGGCCAGCAGCGCGAAGAATGCCTCCCGTATGACCGAGAGCGTATAACGTCGCCGACGGTCGATCTTCCCCGCTTCCATGGCTCCTCCGTCCGATCTGCCCAACAATGCTCAGCAAGCGTCCGTTTATCGACAGCAACTCACAGCTGTTCATTGCCCTCTCATTAATCAACATGGATACTTTTTATAGACACCTGTTTATTATAGCTGAAAGGGACATTGAATGACTCCGTATGAGCAGCTCGTCGTCGAGCTCACCAACCGGTCGTTTTCCCATCAGGCCGCTTACCGCAGCGGCGGCACGCCCTATGACCTGAGTGACCGCGAGCCTGAGCCCTACGACCAGCAAATCAAAACGTTTGCCCGTATGATCGAGGAAGCCGACTGCGTACTTGTGGGAGGGGCCTCCGGACTCTCCGCGGCGGGCGGCGGCGACTTCTACTATGAGGACAACGCGACCTATCGCAGGCATTTTGGCAAGTTCGCCGAGCGATATGGTTTCAAGGGGGCTTTCGAGGGGTCGTTCTATCGCTGGCCCACCGCCGAGGCGCGCTGGGGATACCTGGCAACCTTCCTCGACACCACGCTCAACGCCCCTTTGCGCGAACCTTATAAAGACCTTGATGCCATTCTTGGCGATAAGGACTTCTTCGCGCTCACCACCAACCAGGACACGCAGTTCATGAAGATCTACCCCTGGGAGAAGGTGGCCGAGATCCAAGGAGACCACCGCTTCTTCCAATGTTCTCGTTGCTGCACCGATGACGCATGGGATGCGACCGAACCGATCTCCCGCATGGTCGATGCCATGGGTGACGGCTTGGAGGTCCCCAATGAGCTTGTACCGCGCTGCCCTTACTGCGGAGCCGAGGCGTTCCCCTGGGTTCGTGGCTATGGCAACTTCCTGCAGGGCAAGCTCTACGAGGAACAGTACCGCAAGGTCTCCGACTGGCTCGACGCGCACGCGCGGCAGAAGATCCTTTTCCTTGAACTGGGCGTGGGCCGCATCACACCTGCGTTTATCCAGGAGCCGTTCTGGGCCCTCACGGCGCAGCTGCCGCAGACGAGCTACATCGCCGTGAATAACAAGACGCAGTTTCTTCCCCGCGCGATTGAAGAACGGGGCATGGCGATCCGCGCCGACATCGCCGACGTGCTCGCCGATGTGCGCAAGGCGCTAGGAAGGTAGCGTATGGTAGCGGCAACAGCAGTTCGCGTCCGCCGGGCGCTTGCCGAGGCTGATCTCATCGTCATCGGCGCTAGCAACGGGTTCGACATGGCGGAGGGGCTCAACCTTTTCCGTGCCGATGAGCACTTCTGGAAGGTCTACGGGAATCTTGCCCGGATCGACAACATCGGCTGCATACTGCAGGGGCTCGCCTCCCCGGATGCAAACGTGCGATGCCGATGGGCCGAGCGGTTCCATCAAAAAGAGTATCTCGAATATGAGCCCGGACCGCTCATGAACGGGCTGCGGCGTCTTACGGAGCACGCCGACACCTTCGTGATCACGTGCAATATCGAAGGACACTTCGCGCGTGCAGGATTCGACGACAACCGCGTACTCGAGACGGAGGGCAGCATACGCACATCGATCGACGAGAGGCGTCTCGCTCACCCAGATGCCCTCGCCGCGGCCCAGCTCGAAGAGCTCGAGCGACTTGTGCGGACCCACCGCAACGGCAAGGTTGCCATCCTCGAGCTTGGCGTGGGGCTGCGCAACGGCATCATAAAGCGCATGCTCGCTCAGGTCGCAAACGCCAGCGAACACGTCACCTACATCGTGTTCAACTACAACCAGGCCATGGCGCCCGACGCTTCATGCGAGACGATTCTCGTTGAAGGCGATATGGCCCCGGCTTTCGAGGAGGTCGCCCGATGCCATCTCTAGAAAGAGAAGCAAGCAGGCTTTGCAGCCTCATCGACGATGCCGACACCGTTGTCGTTGGCATCGGATCGGGCATGTCGAGCGCCGCCGGGTTCAACCATTACAACCGCGCGGGCATGATGCGCGCCGGAATGGAGGACTGGCAGCAGGCATTTGGCTTCAAGAGCCTTTTCGACGGCTTCTACCACCTCTACCCCAGCCTCGAGCAGCAGTGGGCCTACTACGCGCGATACATCGATTTCATGCTGTGCGAGCCGGCCTCACAGCCCTATCTCGACCTGCGGTCCCTTATCGGCCAAAAGGACTACTTTATCCTGAGCACCAACGTGGACACCCAGGTCGAGAAGACCTTTCCCGCCGAGAAATTCTGCAACTACCAGGGAAGTTTCGCGTACCTTCAGTGCAAGCAGCCGTGCTGCGACGAGCTTTTCGACGCGAGCCCCTACATCGAGCGCATGCTCGCGGGCATGGCGGGGTTCGAAGTCCGCAGTGAGGACATCCCTCGATGCCCGCACTGCGGTTGGCAGCTTGTGCCATGGGTGCGCGACGACACGTTTTTGCAAGGTGCGGCATGGCGCGAGAGCCTCGAGCGATACGAGCATTTTGTGCGCGAGCGCAGCAACAGTCGCGTGCTGTTGCTGGAACTTGGCGTGGGCGAGATGACTCCCGGCATCATCACGCTCCCCTTCTGGAGCATGACCGCAAAGCTACCGGATGCGCACCTACTGAGCGTCAACATCTCGGGCGATTCCGCCCCACTGCAGCTTGGGGACAAGGCGGAGGCGATTCAAGCGGATTTGGGCATGTTGCTCTCGTCGGCGCAGGCAGGCGACAAGTAGCACGGCGGAGCTTTTGCACATTCGACAAAACATACGGGAGAATATGACATGAAACGCGACGTGAAAATAACGATATTGAAGTCCGAAGTCGATAAACAGCTAGCCGAGGATTACGCGATTCCCAACTTCGGCCCTTGCCCTTTCCATAAAGCCGGGCAGGTGTTTGTCAGCGATGGGGAACACAAGCCGAAAGGCCTGTGCGAATACGCATGGAAGCCCATAGAAGCAATGGTTGCATCGCTCTCCCGCGGCGAGCTCCTTCAGCCAAAAGGGACATGGATGCGCGATGACGACAAAGGGGTGTTCGCCTGCGTGGACGGGCTGCGTCCGGTCATCATGCTCATAGAAGCGGTAGACCCGGAATAGGTTTAACAATCAGAATGCGAGCAGGGGGCAAAGCGTGAACAGCGTTGCGCCCCCTGTCTACGCATCAGAGGCTAAAGTCCGCAACCGAAGGCGCGCAGAGTTCTTGCTTTGATGCTCTCCAAAGAATGCGCTCCGCTTCCTAACCGAAAATGCCTTCAGTCGATTGCATGGGTCAGTGTTGCCGACAGCAGGGATTAATCACGTCGTTTTCCCAGGCAAGTATTTGGGGCGCACACGCGGCGTTCAAAAATGCGGAGCGACTCCGCATGGCTCGAAACTGAGCCGAGGTGCCCTACTTCTCGCCCTCCAGCAGTCCCACCACCACGATGCAGGGGCGATTGTGCTTAAGCATGAGCTCGCGGGCGCGCTCGACGAGGTCGAAGAAGTCCTGGGAGATGGATACGATCTTCATCGGTTACGCCCCCTTCATACGAAGCGGGGCCCGCATCGCTGCAGGCCCCTACAGGTGGGCGATATTCTACGCCTTGCGGCACCCCGTCGCCCACGGAGGTTAAACGTACACGTAAGCCGCACTCTGAAAGCCGCGGCTTCCGGCAAGTAGTTTATACCACGAAAGGTCGCTTTCAATGCGCATAGCTCGCAAAATAGCACTCGCTGGGCCGTCACCCCTGACCGTTACCCTCCAATCTTCATTGGAGTCAGCAGGTCAATTCATATAGTCATGGGGGTTTATCCTAAAGGGATTCAAATTTATACCCCCATAACTAAGGAATTTTCTACTCCCACTCGATGGTCGCGGGCGGCTTGGACGTGATGTCGTAGCACACGCGGTTGGCGCCGGGGACCTCGGCCACGATGCGACCGGAGATGCGAGCCAGGACATCGTAGGGCAGCTTGGCCCAGTCGGCGGTCATGGCATCGGAGCTCTCAACAGCGCGCAGGATGATCGGGCGCTGATAGGTGCGCTCGTCGCCCATGACGCCAACGGACTTGATGTCAGGCAGGACGGCAAAATACTGCCAGCAGCTGTGCTCGGAGTTGCGCTCGCCGGTCTGCTCAAACAGACGCTGGTTGTAGGCGTCGAGCTCCTCGCGCACGATGGCGTCGGCGTTCTTGAGGATCTCGAGCTTCTCCTTGTCGACCGCGCCGATGATGCGGATGGCCAGGCCCGGGCCCGGGAAGGGCTGACGGAACACGATGTGGCCCGGCAGGCCCAGGGCCAGACCAAGCGCGCGGACCTCGTCCTTAAAGAAGTGGTCGAGCGGCTCGATGAGGTCGAAGTGCACGCCCTCGGGGAACGGGATCAGGTTGTGATGGCTCTTGATGGTGGCCGTCTTGCCGCCCGTCTTGCGAGCGCCAGACTCGATGATGTCGGGGTAGATAGTGCCCTGAGCCAGGTACTTGACCGGCTTGCCGTCGGTCTCGAGCTGCTGGGCCACGGCGAAGAACTCTTTCCAGAACTGCGTACCGATGATGCGGCGCTTTTCCTCGGGCTCGGTCACGCCGGCCAGAAGCTCGGCATAGCGGTCCTCGGCATGCACGTGGATAAAGTCGACGTCAAACTGCTTGGTGAAGACCTCCTCCACCTGCTCGGGCTCGCCCTTGCGCAGCAGGCCGTGGTTGATGAACACGCAGGTCATCTGCTTGCCCACGGCGCGAGCGCCCAGGGCTGCCACGACGGAGGAGTCGACGCCGCCGGACAGGGCCAGGATTACACGGTCGTCGCCAACCTTCTCGCGGAACTCGGCCGTCATGGTCTCGGCCAGGTTGTCCATGGTCCAGTTAGGCTCCAGGCCGCAAATCTCAAACAGGAAGTTGCTCAGCAGCTGCTGACCATACTCGGAGTGCTTGACCTCGGGATGGAACTGCGTGGTAAAGATCTTGCGCTCGGGGCACTCCATGGCGGCAACCGGGCATACGTCGGTGCTGGCGGTGACGGTAAAGCCCTCGGGCACCTCGGACACGGCGTCGCGGTGGCTCATCCACACGGTCTGCTCCATGGGCGTGGAGTTGAAGAGCTTGGCGTCGGCCGTGCGCGTGATCGTGGCGCGGCCGTACTCGCCTACCTCGGAGTGGCCGACCTTGCCGCCGAGCGTCACGGCCGTGATCTGGTGGCCGTAGCAAAAGCCCAGGACGGGAAGGCCCAGGTCAAAGATGGCGGGGTCGATGGACGGAGCGTCCTCGGCATACACGGATGCCGGACCGCCGGAAAGGATGAGCGCGGAGGCGTTCATCTCGCGAATCTCGTCGGCCGAGATGTCGCAGGGGACAATCTCGGAATACACGTTGAGGTCGCGGACGCGACGGGCAATGAGCTGACCGTACTGCGCACCAAAGTCGAGTACGAGGACCTTTGCGGAAGCATTTTGATCCATGGTTTCCCCCTCTTGTTGGCGGGGAGCCGCTGCCCGCCCGCGCGAATGAACGAAAATAACTTTCATAGTGTACACGTATGTGAATGCTCCACGCCCGTCACCGGCGGCTATGCACGGCAAACGCACGAGCTTTATCCCATTTTTGGCACCCGAATATGTTACTAAACGTTACAGATGATGTAACACGTTTGAACATTGAACGCCCTGTGCCACAATACTGACGAATGACTCCGCCCCTGCGGCGACAAAATCGATAGGAATACCAGCATGAAGCGCATCCTTCTCATCGCCACGGGCGGCACCATCGCATCGACCGAGGACGGCAACGGCCTCTCCCCCGCCTTGACCGGTGAGGAGCTTGCTCAGAGCGTGCCCGAGATCTCGGGCCTTTGCGAGCTCGATGTTGTACAGCCCATGAACATCGACAGCACCAATATGCGTCCCAGCGACTGGATGCGCATCCGCGACGTCATCGTCGAGGGCTATGCCGACCACGACGGCTTTGTGGTTCTGCACGGCACCGATACCATGAGCTATACCGCGGCGGCGCTCTCCTACCTGATTCAGGACAGCCCCAAGCCCATCGTGCTCACCGGCTCGCAAAAGCCCATGGGCAATCCCTTTACCGATGCCAAGCTCAACCTGTACCAAAGTCTGCTCTATGCGCTCGACGAGCATTCGCACGACGTGTCAATCGTCTTTGGCGGCGTGGCCATTGCCGGCACGCGCGCCCGCAAGCAGCGCACCATGAGCTTTAACGCTTTCATCAGCGTCAACTATCCGCCCATTGCCTATATTCGCAACGATCGCATCGTGCGCAACGGACTTCATGGCACGCATCAGGGCGAGAACCCCGTGCGCTTCTACGACAATATCGACCCGCGCGTGTTCGTGCTTAAGCTCACGCCGGGTGTTAACCCCGGTATCCTCGATGCCCTTGCCGATAGCTACGATGCCGTGATTCTGGAGACCTTTGGCATTGGCGGCATCCCCGAGTTTGGTGAGTCGGGCGAATCGTTCCAGGAAGCAATCTTCCGTTGGGTCGATTCGGGCCGCACCGTCGTTATGACTACGCAGGTGCCCGAGGAAGGTCTTGACCTGGGCGTTTACGAGGTCGGTCGCGCTTATGCCGATCATCCGGGCATTCTGCGTGGCGACGACATGACCACCGAGACGCTCGTGGCAAAGACCATGTGGGCACTCGGCCAGTCGCGCGACGCGGCAGAGATCCAGCGTCTATTCTACAGCCAGGTCAACCACGATCGCATCCCAATGGTGTAATCACGGAGACACTTCTGCTTATCGCAGCCCCGATCGGCAGGTGGTCCCCCTTGCGCCGTGCAAAAAACGGAGTATTCTGCAATTTCTCCGCCGGAGGCATCGAATCTGCCGATTGTTAGACGAACTATTAGTGCCAAAGGGCCGTCTAACAAATATTTATTCCTCATTTATATTTAGCTTGTGGATTATCTTTTGCCATAATCACAAGGCTAGTCGTTCGAGGTGCACTCTACGGATGGACCGGCGCAGAATACTCGCGTTTTTGCACATCGCTGCTGGGGGACCTGTCCAAAAGCGCCACATAACACCGAAAAACGCCTTATTCAATGCCCTCGAGAAGCTCCGAAACCGTCATGCCGAGTGCGGGCGCAATTTTAAATAGAACCTTGAGCGTGATGTTTGCCGTTCCGCCTTCGATTTGGTCGAGGTAGGGGCGGCTAATTCCTGCCGCCACGCAAAAATCGACCTTGGAGATACCAAGGTCGCAGCGCGTCTGCTCGACCCGCTTGCCAAGAATCTGTTCTGCACATTCGTCCATGCAGACGAGTTTGAAATGCGGCAAAACAAAAACGTAAACTATAGTTTACGTTTTGCCGAATACACAGGAGTTTTCTATGTCGGGTTCTTCGATTTACGTACGGCGCGCAGATTGCCGCCGGCGCGACACGCCGATTGCTCTTGTCGTTATCGAGGCCGACCAGCTCACGCCCGACGAGCGCACGGCACGTGCGCTGTTATCGAGCCGTGTCCCCACGGCGCTGCTCTCCGACCCAAAGCAAGGCGATCTCGCACGCCTATGCCAAGAGCACGGCTGTGCACTCGCCCGTGCCGCCGTTATCGCCACTACCCAGCATGGCCTTCCCTTGCTGCTAGAAGCCGCCGTCGCCCTCACACTACGCGGCGCGGGATACGAAAACGAGGCCGCCGCCGACGTGGTCTTTAAACCACGATCGAGCGGCGGCCTCGCAGCAGCCATCGAATATGCTTGCAGGCTCGTCGCCTAAAGGGACAAGCTAGAATCCCAGCCCAAAGCCCGTACCGGTGATCGCCGAATACATAAAGTAGACGTTGATCACATTGAGGAACACACCCGTGACGCATCCGTTGCGCAGATAGCGCTCGCACGTAAGTCGCGCCATCACGGCAGAGTCGTCGTTGTTCTTAGCCTGACGACCGGCGGTAAAGTACGTCGCCACGCCGAGCAGCAGGTTGAGCACCGGCAGCGCCAGCAGCTCGTAACTCTTACCCCAGCGCGTCGCCTCGCCGGCGGCGTTAAACTTCGTCGCCACCTCGGGTCCAATGTTGGGAAGGACACATGCCGCAACCACGAGCGGAAGCACCGCAAGCACGAGCAGCGCGATACCCATGTAGCCAGCTTTTTTACCATATTTGAACATGCGCGTCGTCCTTACACGTTAAAGCGGAAGTGTACGACGTCGCCATCGGCCATGACGTACTCTTTGCCCTCGATGCGCAGCTTGCCGGCGGCCTTGGCACCCTGCTCGCCGCCAAGCTCGATGTAGTCGTCGTAGCCAATGACCTCAGCCTTAATAAAGCCACGCTCAAAGTCGGTATGGATGACGCCGGCGGCCTGCGGGGCGGTCGCGCCCTGGCGAACCGTCCAAGCCTTGACCTCCATCTCGCCGGCCGTAAAGAACGACTGCAGGCCGAGCAGCTTGTAGGCAGCCTGGGCGAGCACGTCCAGGCCGGGTTGCTCCAGACCCAGGCTCTCCAGGTAATCGGCGGCGTCCTCGGGATCGAGCTCGGAAAGCTCGGCCTCGATCTTGGCGCAGATGGGCAGCGGCTTGACGCCGTCGATGGGCGCCAGGTCATCGTTGAGCATGTCCTCGTCAACGTTGGCCACATACAGAATGGGCTTCATGGTGAGCAGGAACAGGCCCTTGGCGGCAGTGCGCTCCTCATCGGTCATCTCCATGGACGCGGCACGCTTGCCCTCGTTGAGCCAGGCAAGCAGACGCTTAGCGACCTCGAACTTGGGCATGAGCTCCTTGTCGCGCTTGGCCTCCTTCTCGAGCTTGGGCAGCTGCTTCTCGAGCGTTCCCATGTCGGCCAGGATGAGCTCGGTCATGATGGTGTCGGCGTCGCCGGCGGGATCGACAAACTCGCCCGTGCGGCCCACCTCGCGCATGACGTTGGGATCCTTAAAGTAGCGCACGACCTCGCAGATGGCATCGGTCTCGCGAATGTTGGCCAAGAACTGGTTGCCCAGGCCCTCGCCCTCGTTGGCGCCCTTCACCAGGCCTGCGATGTCAACGAACTCGACCGTTGCCGGTACAATACGGCCCGGGTTGACGATGTCGGCGAGCTTTTGCAGACGGCTATCGGGCACGTCGACGATGCCCACGTTGGGGTCGATCGTAGCGAACGGGTAGTTGGCGGCAAGGCCGGTCTTTTTGGTAAGCGCGGTGAACAGCGTCGACTTGCCCACGTTGGGCAGGCCCACGATACCGATGGAAAGGGACACAGCAGCTCCTTTTGGTACAAGTATTTCAAACTGCATAAGTATAGCGCCGCCGCAGCATCCGGGCGAACCCAGACACCACGGCGGCGCAAATGAAGCAGAGATTCGGTCGCTAGCTAGTCTGCGAGCTTCTCCACTTGGTCGAGCATCTTGTCGAGCTTGGCCTTTGCCTCTGCCTTGACCTTCTCGGCCTCTTCGTGAGCCTTGGCCTTCTGGGCGGCCTTCTCCTCGGCCTCGGGATCGACGACGACCAGGTTGGACGCATCGTGCTCAACGAGCTTGAGCGCATGCTCGGGGCAAACCTTGACGCAGGCACCGCAGCCCAGGCAGTACGTGGACTCCAGCGCAAAGCGGCCGCTTCCCACCAAATCGCAGGCAAAGGTGGGGCACACGTTGACGCACTCGCCGCACGACGTGCACTTATCAAAATCGCACTCCGGCGCACTCACCTGCATGTTCTGGGCAAGCTCGGGGTGATTCTGCAGCGTCGAGAGCACCAGCTGACGGCCGTGCGTAAGCGTACGGCGGCGCTTGGTCGTCGTGGTGCCGCACATGGTGTTAAGCGTGCGCTCAAGCTGGGTAATCTGGTGACGGTGAGCCTTCAGCTTCTGCGTCACCGATGCCAGTGCCGCCGTTGCCGGGTTGAGCTTGGTCACGGTCAAGCCTGTGGTGCGGGCGATCTTTTCCATGTACTCTTTGCGCTCGTACTCGCGGCGCTTATGGCACTTGAGGCTCTTGGGGTCGACCTCCAGGCCCATGCCCGTACCGGCCCATTCCTCGGCGGTGGCAATGGCCTCACCAAGGATGTCCTCGCCGCCGGTGTTGCGGCATTTGTCGCAAATACCCAGCGGCAGGTACACACTCACATTGGGATAATCGGCCAGCACCGAGAACCAGGTCTCAGCCGTAATATCCCCCACGCAGGCCACGACAACCTCGTTCTCGCGCGGCATGCGCTTAAGAGCGCGCGTGCAGGTAACGTAGGCGGTCTCGTGGCTCGTAGCGGCAGAGACAATGTCGTCGTACAGGTTTTTGGGCGCCAGACGCGGCGAGATAATCGCCTCAGTCGGACAGGCGGCGGCACATAGGCCGCACTTGCGGCAGGTGTCGAGAATCTCGATGGCGTCTTCCTCGACCTCGATGGCGTTCACGGGGCACACGTCCATACACGCGGTGCAGCCGCTCTTCTCGTTTTTGCACGCCAGGCACGGAATGGTGTTGCCGCGCGGGCGCTCCTTATAGTCGGCAGGATTCCACTGCGGCGCCGACGGATCGAGTGCATCGGTCACACCGCCAAGCGGGTTTTTAAGAAAATCGAAACCCTTGCTGATCTCGATAATGTCATCAAACAGATCGTGTTCCTGCGCCATGCGCGGCCCCTCCCTGAGCAGTGCAAACAAGCGATAGATAATGATACGCTATCGGGCCACGCCTCGGGCAAATTCCACGCAGAGCACCTTTGGCAGAAAACGAAAACAGCAGCAACTCAAAATACACCGGGCATCACTTGTCAATGACATGCTTGGATAAAATCCAGCTACGTATCTTATCCTATCCAGCACCTTTTGTTGCTCTACCCTTTTGACGTCAACATACCTAAATCTTGGGAGAAGATTATGGACCAGACCGCAACCGACGTGCGCCATATCGAGCGCATCAACCCGCCGCATCGCCTGCTTATGGCGCCCGGCCCCACCACCGTCGACCCGCGTATCCTCTCGGCGATGGCAACACCCACCGTGGGCCAGTTCGACCCCTATATGCTCAAGATCATGGGCGAGGTGCAGGACATGCTGCGCTATACCTTTAAGGCTCCCGGCTACGAGGCGCTGATGGTCGACGGTTCTTCGCGCGCCGCCATCGAATGCGCCCTGGTGTCCATCATCGCCCCCGGCGACAAGGTGCTCGTCTGCTCCGCGGGTCGTTTTGGCTCGCTGCTCGCCGAGATCGCCACACGCGTGGGCGGCGATGTCACCGTCATCACCAAGGAGTGGGGCCATGTCTTTGAGCTCGCCGAGATCAAGGCGGCCATCGACGAGGTTCAGCCCAAGCTCGTCTGCACCGTCGCGGGCGACACCTCGACCACCATGCTGCAGCCGCTCGAGGGCCTGGGCGACATCTGCCACGCCGCCGGCGCGTTCCTCATGACCGACGCCACCGCCTCCTTTGCCGGCAACGACCTGCGCTGCGCCGAATGGGGCATCGATATCGCCACCGCCGGCATGCAGAAGTGCATGGGCGGCCCGGCCGGCATCTCCCCCATCGTCGTCTCGCCCGAGGCCTTTAAGGCTATGGTCGCGCGCAAGTCCATCGAGGAGGGCATCGCCGATTCCCCCGAGGACGTTCTGCCCGTGGACCAGCGCATCCGCTCTAACTACTTTGACTTCCCGCAGCTCGTCGACTACTGGGGCCCGCGCCGCATCAACCACCACACCGAGGCCACGCATATGCTCTATGCCGCGCACGAGACGCTGCGTCTCATTTGCGAGGAGGGCATCGATGAGGATATCGAGCGTCACCGCCTAAACGGCGCCGCCATGGCCGCCGGCATCACCGGCATGGGTCTTGAGCTCTACGGCGACCAGGCCACGCGCATGAACGACGTCATCGGCATCGTTATCCCCGAAGGTGCCACCGACGCTGTACGCGCCGCACTGCTCGAGAACTACGCCGTCGAGATCGCCAGCTCCTTCGGTCCGCTCAAGGGTCGCATTTGGCGCGTGGGCGTCATGGGCTGCAATGCCCGCAAGGACTGCATCATGACCACCCTGCTCGCCCTGGGCTCTGCCCTGCTCGATGCCGGCGTGCAGGTGGACATCACGGCAGGCGTCGCTGCCGCCGAGGCCGTCTACGCCGCATAAACGCACTACTTCTCATGCGCAACAAAAGAGGACCGCAACTCAAACGAGTCGCGGCCCTCTTTATTTCCGCCGGATGCGATAACCCTTAAGCTACTTCGCCATCGAGTTGCTTCGCGTCCGCATCGCTACCGTTAAAGACGTCATAGTCGATACCGTCTTGACTCTTAGCGACAATCAGCGCACAGAGCGCATCGCCAACGACGTTGAGCGTCGTGCGCGTAGAGGCGACGAGGTACTCAAGGCCGCCCAAGATTGCAATGGCGTCCAAAGGAAGACCCAGTGCCGGAATAAGCATCGTAAGCGAAATAAGGCTTGCTCCGGGAGCGGCGGCAGTCGCCATGGACAGTGCGAACGAAATAAGCACGACCGTGATAAGTGACGCGCCCGAAAAGTCCATGCCATACATCTGGGAAACGAACATGGCAGTCAGTGCCATATGAAGCGCAGAACCATTGGAGTTCAGGGACACGCCGAGAGGCAAGACCAGATTAGCAACCTCGCGGTCGAGGCCGACCTTTTCCTTGCAATCTTCCATCTCGATGGGAAGCGTAACAGCCGAAGAAATGGTCGTAGCGGCAAACAACATCGTGCGACCCATCTTTTTGATGAGCTTAAACGGGGAAAGGCGGCAGATGAATGCGGTGATGAAGAAGAACACCAGCAAAAACGCCACAACGCCAAATGCAAGGACCACAATGTACTTGGCGATAGGAATGAGCATGTCAAAGCCAAGTGCTCCAATCGAAGCGGACACATAGGCGAAGATGCCAATGGGAGCAACGTTCATCACGATTTTGATGATTCCCAGCAAAAGCTGCGAAAGCTCACAGATCCAAGTGAACACCGCGCCATCCTTACCGGTCTTCTCACGATGGAGCACAATGGCGATGCCCAAAAACACGGAGAAAACGATGCACTGGACAACGGAACCCTGAGCAACGGAACTAATGATATTGCTTGGGAAGAAATTGGTAAGGGTTTCCTGCCAGCTCGTCTGTGTCGCCTGGACATCCGTAGTGGCGTTGAGCACGAGCGCGCTGTTGGAAAGTCCAGCACCGGGGTGGAATACCACGCCGAGCAGCATACCGAATACGGCCGCCAGGAAAGACGTCAACAAGAACAGCAAAACTGCCTTAAGACCGATGTTAGAAAGCTGTCGAAGCGACAGAGAACCGATGGCTTCGACGATCAGGCACATCACAAACGGTACGATACCCATCTGGATAAGCCTAAAGAAAATATCTCCGATAAATTTAATATCTGTCATAACGGAGCCAAATACGACGCCCGCGACGATACCGGCAACCGTAGCGATAGCCATGGCCGTTGTCGGGTTATAGGTAAACTTGCGTTTTGCCTCTTGGGACATAATTCGCCTCTTTTCTCATAAAAAGCGCCTGCGACTGTCAGCCTGTCGCAGGCGCCTCATCTATACCAACGCCGCCCGTGCCTCCCAGAGCTGCGTAAGTACCAAATGACTAGCGCACGATTGTGGTGCCGGCGCCCTCATTGAGCTTAGCCAGGCACTCGAGCGAGGTGATCGTGGCGCGACGGCCCTCGCCGGACTGCACAAAGCGCATGCAGCCGCGAACCTTAGGCAGCATCGAGCCTGCGGGGAACTGGCCCTCCTCGATGTACTGCTCGGCCTCGGCGATAGAGATCGTCGAGAGTGCGCGCTGCGTGGGCTTGCCAAAGTCGACGCAGACGTTGTCCACGCCCGTGCAGATCACCAGATGATCGGCATCGACGGTCTCGGCAATCTTCTCGGCCGTGAGGTCCTTGTCGATAACGCCCTCAACACCGTAGACGCCCTTGTCGTCCTCGAGGACGGGGATACCGCCGCCACCGGTGCAGATGACCACAATGCCCGCATCGGCGAGCGCGTTGATGCCAGCGCAGCCGGGAAGCTCCATGGGCTCCGGTGAGGGCACCACACGACGCCAACCGCGACCGGCATCCTCGATGTAGGTCTCGTTGGGGTTAGCGGCCATAAGCTCGCGAGCCTGCTCCTCGGAATAGAACGGACCGATGGGTTTGGTGGGGTTCTTGAATGCCGGGTCGTCCGGGCTCACGGTTGCCGTCATGGCGAGGACCTGAACGAGCTTTTTGATGCCGGCGCGCTTAAGGGCACCGCGCATAGCGAGCATGGTCCAGTAGCCGATAGAGCCCTGAGTCATGGCAACGCAGGTATCGAGTGGCATGGCCGGGTTCTTCTCGGAGTTTGCAGCCTCCTGCTGCAACAGCAGATTGCCGACCTGCGGGCCATTGCCGTGAGTGATGATGACCTCGTCGCCGGCAGCGATGAGCGGCACGATATAGTCGCACGTAGCGTCCAGCGCCTTCATCTGAGCCTGCGCGGTGGGATCGTCGGTGAGGATGGCGTTGCCGCCCAGAGCGATAACGATACGCTCAGCCATAGATGGCCTCCTTCTTGAACGGTGTTATATAAAGTCCCGGGACCGATCCAGATGACCGGCCCCAGCAATCAAGCGGCGCGCCGTACAGGCGACGCGCCGAGAAGCCTGCTACTCAGCGAAGCGGTTCTTGTGATCCCAGCTGTGAATGTAGAGCTTGTCGGAGACCAGGTAATCGTAGATGTCGTCGACGATCTCGATGCCGCCAGCGTCGTCGCACTTGGCCTTGCGGATGAGCGCGCGCTCGCCGGGGTAGTACACCTTGTCGTAGCCGGGAGCGGGCTTAACGGCGCCCAGCTCGTCAAGGGTCTTGGACATGTGCTGCTTAAACTCGTCAAGACCGCAGAAGCGGCTGGGGTCGATGACGATGTGCAGGTGGCCGAGCTCGCGACCCTCGGACAGGTCGTGGTACATGGAGGAGACGTTCTGGCCAGCCGGCACGCCCAGCAGGACGCCGGAGAGGATGTCGACGACCATCATGAGGCCATAGCCCTTGGGGCCGGCGATGGCGCGCAGGGCGTTGACCTGATGCGGGTCGGTGGTGGGGTTACCGTCAACGTCGACAGCCCAGTCGTCGGGGATGGAGCGACCAGCGCTCTTGGCGTCGAGGATCTTGCCCCAAGCCTGAACGGTGGTGGCCATATCGAAGTTCACAAAGCGGTCGTCGGCCGTGGGGGCGCCAAAGGCGATGGGGTTGGTGCCGTAGAAGGGCTCAGCGCCACCGTAAGGGATGACCATCGGGTCGGACTGGCACATGGTCAGGCAGCACAGATCGTTCTTGGCGGCCATCTCGGTGTAATAACCCAGAGCGCCGGTGTGGGAAACGCGCTTGACGCCCACGATACCGATGCCGTTCTCCTTGGCAAGCTCCATGGCCTTCTCGAGGCCCAGGATAGCGAAGGGGTAGCCGCAGCCGTTGTCTCCATCGACGATGCCAGTGCAGGGACCGGTCTGGGTCCAGGTCCACTGGGGATCGGTGGTAATGCCGCCCTTGGAGATGCGCTCGGTGTAGTACTCAACACGAACCTCACCGTGGCTGTGCAGGCCGCGCTCGGACGACCAGGTAAGCACCTCGGCAGTCTTCTCGGCATGATCCTCCGAAAGACCGGCGGCCATAAACTTGTTCTTCATGAGGGTCTTGAGTTCTTCGCGCTTGACGAGCATGGTGACCTCCTATGGTCTCCTTGAAGCGAGCATTTGAGCCCGCCTCGGGTTTTAAACAAATCAAAATGAATCGCAGGTGAACATGGTTACGCCGCCGAATGCACAGGACTCGCCGCATGCGTTGCTACGTAGGAAAAGCCAATCGAAAGCCCCAACAGGGCATCGACGCCTGACGTGCTGCCAATCTGCTCAATCGACGTTGCGGCGTCGCCAAATGCGTCAGCGTCGCGGTCGCGCGCCGCAAGCAGCAAGTCGCGGTACACGGGATTGACGCCGCCACGAGAGAACGCGGAAAGATAAGAGCAGGAAACCGGCGTAGTACGGCCTGTCGACTCCTTGGCGAGAAGGTCGATAAGCCCGGTTGCCTGACCAAAAGCGCTGCGGGCGCAGGCATAGCCCAGAAGGATATCGTCTCCCGAAGGCGTAAGGCCAAGTCCCCTGCCGCACAGATAGTGCACGTGATCGGCGATACGCTTGGACGACGCGCCCTCGCGAAGGCCCGTGAGAGCACGCAATGTCTCAGTACTGGAGGGAAGCCCCGAGCGCTCGCGCAAACGACGCTCCCTCAACCAGGAAAGTGCCCAGCGCGCCGATTCGGTATCGAAGAGGGCAGGGACAGAGCAGTTGACTGGCTCCGCGCCCTGCAGATCAATCGACACGATATCGCTGGGGCGATACAGGCGCAGATAGCCATTGCGTACGGTGACGACCTGACCGGGCTCAAGGCCGTCCAGCACAAGCGACATCTCGCCTGCAGGGATGGTGATGCTCGTGCACGAGAATGCATCGGCATCGCGCCCCACATGCACCAGGGCGTCCCCGAGCTCCACATTGAAGCTCGTATTGAACACACTGTGCACATGACCCATCAAGGGAGCGCGGAGCCCCTCGAGAGCGTAGGGCGAAATCTGGACGGCCGCGAGTTCCATAACGCTACTCGATTCCTAAGCTTGCGCAGTAGGCTTCGAGCGCCTTCTCAAAGCAGCCCAGCGGGGCACGCACAGTACCGGCACCGATCTGGCCCACACCAGCCTGCTTGTGGGCGATGCCGGTGTTAATGAGCGGCGTGATGCCGGTGGCGACGACCTTGCGGATGTCGATGGCCTGGCAGGTGCCCTTAAAGTCCCACGTGGGGATGGTCCAGGCGGGGTTATGGGTGACGCAGATCTTCTCCATCTCGTTGGAGGTGGCAAGTGCGTCCTCAAAGCCGCCGGCACCGACAAAGCGGGTGACGCCGGGGGCAGCGATCATAGCCATGGCGCCCACGCCCACGGTTTCGGTGATAGCGGAGTCGCCGATATCGGGGTTTGCATCCTCGGGGGCAAAGCCAGTGAAGTACAGGCCGTTGGGTGTGTTGACCGGAGCGGTGAACCACTCGTCGCCGAGCGCGGAGATGCGCACGCCAAAGTTCTCGCCGTTGCGGCACATGGTGGTGACGACGCAGCCCTCGTGATCCTTGCGAACGTAATCGACGATTGCCTTGCCCATAGCCATCATGATGTTGAGGAAGAACTGGTCGGTATCGGCCAAGAACTGGATAACCTCTTCCTTTTCCTTGGCATCCCACTCCATGTGAGTGATGAAGGGTGCGACCTCCTTAAGGAAGCACAGGGAAGCGGCGATGTTGCGCTGATGGAACTCGTCGCCCATAGTAATGGCCTTGGCCACAAGCACGTTGAGGTTAACGCCGCCCTCCTTGAGCTTAAGAGCTGCGGAGAGCACGGGGCCTAGCACGTCGCGCATCCAGCGCAGACGGTTGACGACTTCCTCGGAGTAGGCGCCAAAGCGCAGCACCTTGCCGATACCCTCGTTCATGGTGCAGTAGCCCACGGTGCCGTCAACGCGGTTCTCGACCACGACGAGCGGCATGTTCTGCGAGGTGATGCCGCCCATGGGGCCAACAGCGTGGACATGGTGGCACGGAATGAACTTAACCTCGCCGCTCTCGAGCAGCCTGCGGGCGTCAGCCTCGTTGTCGGCCCACTCCTCAAAGAGCACGGCACCGACGCAGGAGCCCTGCATGGGATCGGTCATGTGGCTGTACTCGATCGGAGGACCGGCGTGCAGGATAACCTTGCCGTTGATCTCGGGGATGAGGTCCTTGGCCGGACGGACGTCCACCAGGAAGGGCTGAGAGGCGCGGAAGCGCTCGACAATGCGGTCGTTCTGCCCATCGATCTCGTCATGCTTGGCGAGCTCGGTCAGAAGGTGAATCATGCGCTTGTTGCCGCCTGCCATGGGCTTCCAGGCATACTGGACGGCCTTGGCGCCGTACTTGACCAGCGGGTCGACGAAGCTCTCGACGCCGACGTTGATAACGCGTGGCTTGGTGGCGAGCAGCTCCATCACGGCCTCGGAAGGCTCGGGCAGCGGAGAGTTGTCCTTGACGGTGTAGTCGACAGTCGGACGGTCGGCCTCGGTGTAGTCGATGCCCTTGAAGGCAAGCGCGGCACGAACGGCGCGGGCGTTGCTCGACTCCATGACGGCGCCGGCATCGGCCAGCAGCTTAACGGAGCGATCGTAATCCTGCGGATCGTGGCTGGTGCCCACGACGGTGCCCACAAAGTGGAGCTCGCGACCGTCGGCGCGGGCGGTCTCGATGCACTCGGCAATGACGGGGGCAAGCTCGGCGGCCATATCGGGGTGGCAGCCGTAGCCGAGCACGCAGTCGAAGACGATGACGCCCGTGGTGGGCTTGGCAGCGTACTCGCGCATCATCTTGACGCGGACCTCGGGGTCGATCATGGGGTGCGGACGGCCCTGGGTGTACACGTCGTCGCCCAGGTCGATGACGTCGTAGCCACCGTGGCGCAGCATATAGCCGTCTTCCTTGATAATGTGGCCGAGCTCGAGCGCCTCGGTGATCATCATCGCGGCCTCACCGGCAAGGGTGCCACCGGAGTACAGTCCCACGACGGTCTTATCTTCGGCGAGGGGCTCGGCGACCGCAATGTCGACGGGCTCGCAGTAGTTGGCCTTGACCTCGCGGCCAGCTGCCAGATCCACGGCGATCTGAGCGCACTCCTCCAGGGTGTGCGCCAGGTGCACGTGACCCAGATGAGCCTCGGGCTTCTCGCCAATGAAGATGGCTACGACCGGCTTCTCGCACTTCTCGAGCAGGTCGATGACCTCGTCGCGAACCTCGGGCGCAGGCGGCTTGGAGATAACGCAGATGACGTCGGTGGCGTCATGGTTCTCGAGCGCCACGATAGCGTCCTTAACGGTAACGGCGCCGACCTTGGCGTTAAGGTCGCGGCCACCGGTACCGATGGCATGCACGCAGCCGCCACCCATACGGTCGATGGCGCAGGTGACTTCCTGGATGCCGGTGCCCGAAGCGCCGACGATACCGATGTTGCCGGGGTTAATCACGTTGGTGAAGGCCACGGGCACGGAGCTGATCACGCCGGTGCCGCAGTCGGGACCCATAAAGAGCAGGCCCTTCTCGTGCGCCTTCTGCTTAAGACGGACCTCGTCCTCCAGGGCAACGTTATCGGTAAAGGAGAACACGTTGAGGCCCAGGTCGAGCGCGCGCTCAAGCTCGGGCGCGGCGTACTCGCCAGGGATGGAGAAGAGTGCCAGGTTGGCATCGGGAAGCGCCGCCACGGCCTCCTCCCACGAGGTTGCGGTGGTGTTGCCGCCGTCGGCAGCCTTCTTAACCGAAAGGTCGTCGAGGAAGGCCTCGGTCTCGGAGAGCACCTCGTCCACGATCTTCTCGTCGTCGGCCTCGACGACGATCACCATGTCGC
>OQWM01000564.1_pt1 | contig 23793 bp, 24 predicted proteins | sample 1691531 | NCBI WGS metagenome assembly OQWM01 (sample SAMN03418257, study PRJEB22391) | human gut metagenome | biome: human-gut; feature: organic feature; material: feces | host: Homo sapiens | place: Tanzania | collected 2013-01
GGATGCAATCATTAAAAATAGGCGCGCCTATGCCTGCGGCATACGGCGCACCAGCCGGGCTATGTGCTCACTGCGTTGCGCGCATACGCCCGGCCACTTTAGGGCGAATCGACGGCCTTGGCGCGGAGCTAAAGTCAAAATGCCAACGGCTATTTCGCCGTTGCTTCTTCGATGGCGGCGATAATGCGACGATGCGTCTCTTCGATCGAACCCGTGCTATCGATGACCCGATACACGCCATCGTCGGCCAAAAATTCATAGGCGCGGTAGCGCAATGCCCGAACTTTGGGCGAATCGGGGAATGGTTCGTTTTTGGCATCCGATCGCTCGCACACCGTCTCGAACGGCAACATGAGCAATAGGGCGACATCGGGGCGCGGTATCGCCCGCCGTATCGGTTCAAATAACGACTCCGCAAACACATACTGCGGATATTTGAACGCAATATCGAGCTTCGCATCTTCGAAATATCGGTCGCAAATCACGACGTCATAGCGGCTCGCTTGCGCTCGCAAAACGACGCCCCACTGCAATACCGTGTCGATAAACGCCGTCACGAGCCACAATGGCGGCGGAAGCTTGAGCGTTCCTGCTGCATCTTGCACATCAGAAACACGGCTCGTTTGCGCCTCGACTACACGGCTCGCTTGTGCCTCATCAATATTGCCCTGCAAATCTGCCGCTACAGCGCACGCGCGATTGGGCAATGCCTTGCTCAAAAGCCGCTTTGCTGCGCCGATTCCGCGTTTGCAGATCCGATACCCCCCCCGTATCCAAGCCTTGCATAGCTGCAATTCCTTCGAATACCCAGGGCGATACCACAATATTTTGCAAGTTTTACCTTGCGAAACGAAATATTCTTCAAGGCATCGGATATGCGTCGATTTTCCTGCGCAATCGACGCCCGAAAAAGCGATGATCATGGCAAATACACGTCAAAAAAAACGCCTCAATCGAGGCGTCGTGTCGAACAATTTAGTGCTTTTTAGGAACGGGTGGTGGGTTTCCGGCTTTCGAAACGCGAGCCAAATGCTCGGCCAAAGGCATCGCCTCGATATCGCCACGCGCCGTAAACCCAATGATGACGAAGAGTTCGGCGCGTTCCGAGGCCTCGAGTTTTTTGAGCTCTTCGAGATGCGCTTTTGTTACGCCGCGCAATGCAAATCCTTGATTTCCAAGGACTTCGAGGATCTTTTGCGCCGCAATGTGATCGTCGAAGAGCATCAATTTCGTACCCTGCCCCCAAAGCGTGCCATCGGTTTTGCCATCGGCATCTACTTTCATAATCGCATGATAAGGCTCGCCGGGCGCCGATGCATCGGGGCAACATACGCTGAAGTCGATTTCAAAAGCATTATCGTTCGTGTCGGACATAAAAACCTCGCATTCGCAAAGGGTAAAGTGCGCACATGTCAAATGTCAAACATGCGCGGGTAATTCAAGACTCGTGAAACGATTAGTCGGGCAAAATGATGTCGTCGGCTGGCACAGCGGCAGCTTGTTTGGCATCGGCTTTTTTGGCTTTCGTCGGTCTTGCCGACGGCACGCCGACGACGATAGCATTGTTCGTCGTCACCTCGCCTTTGTCGACTTTTTCTTTGACGACGGCTTGAACGACGGGAATCTCGTTGAGCGTGACGAGCTCGGAGAAGTCTTTGGCATGTGAAAACGATAGCTTTTCGACGTAATATCCGTCGAGCGCGACGATGACTTGCGATGTCGCATTGCTTTGCTTGAATCGTTTTTCGAGCGAGTCGCCAGTTTGCCCGACGAAAAGCCCATCGACGTAGACATCGGCACCGGGGGGCGACGACGATATGTTAAAATAGACGCGCTTTTCTTCGACGACGGGGTCTTCGTCTTCGATAACCGCGCTACGCATGGCTTGTGCGACGACGATTTGCTTCGCTCGTGCTGCTTGTTCGGCACTTTGAACCGCATTGCGATTATCATTGATCTGGTTGGAGGCAAAGAGAACGGCGAATGCAAAGCAACCGAGAGCGACGACAGCCAAGATGACGAGGGCAATTTGCGTCAATTTTGAGTTGCGACGAACTGCTGCGCGAATCGATGGATCCGAAATCATCAGCGATTGAGACATGAGCCCCGGTGGTGGAACCATCGGGTGAGATGCAGATGGAACGGACTGCACAACGGGGGCATCAGTTCCAGAGGGCGTTGTATTCGACATGAGGTTATCCAAAAAAAATCATCGACATGTGTAAATGCACATGATCTGCCTACCAGTGCGAATTATCGCACGAATGACCTACATAATAAAGTTGTTTTTACGTGACAAGAGGTGTTGCATTGGGAATAGAATTGCGATCGTCTTTGTTGGCCATGACCGACCGAGTCGGCCGATTTGGCGATTTACCCGATCGCACATTGAGTGTTTGACAAAAAAATGTCACTTGGGTAGGCTATGCCGAATTGCGATGGTCATCAAATCTGAAACAGTGAATTTGCCCTCGTAAATGCGTTTTGAGATTTTGTCACGATAGTTTCCTGCAAGGAGGAGTCGATGTTTAAAAGTCGGAGTATATTCGCCACCGTAATGGCTGGCTTCATGGTTTGTTTGGCATACGGTTGTTCGCCCTCGTATCCGGAATGTTACGACGACAACGATTGTACGGCAGAAAAGAGCGGAAAATCTGCGAATGAATACTGCCTCAATGCCAAATGCGCAGAATGCCGCAATGACGAGCACTGCTCGAGCAAGCGCGACGAAAGTTATATCTGCAATAGTGGCTCGTGCCAACGCATCAATGGCTACTGCAATCCCGAAGTTGGCATCAATTGCCCGGCCGGTCAGAAATGCCGTGATCGTCGCTGCGGGCCCGAATGCTATCCCGAAACCGTTGCCGAAGATTGCCCCGAAAATTACTTGTGCGAAAACAACCGTTGCGTGCCCAAGCCCGAGTGCCTCGTCGACGAAGATTGCCCCGCTGGCCAAATCTGCAAAAACAAAAAGTGCGTCGATGCGCCCGTTTGCCAACCGCGCGTTGCGTACTTCGACTTCGACGAAGCGACGATCCGTTCCGATGCCAAATCGACGATCGAAGAAAACGCCCAGTGCCTCAAGTCGCGTAGCGACGTCAGCTCGTTGCAAGTCGTCGGTCACTGCGACGAACGCGGTACTGAAGAGTACAATATGGCACTCGGCAAACGCCGTGCCGATGCCGTCAAGAGCGTCATTTCTCGCCTTGGCGTCAAAAAAGTAACGTCGAAATCGCGCGGTGCCATGGATCCCGTCGTTTCGGGCGCATCGAGCGAATCCGAACATCAACGCAATCGCCGCGCCGAATTCATCGTCAATCAATAAGGCGCGCACTCATCTCTACGCACGGTGCTCGCTTTGGGTGCCGTGTCGTTGCGTGATTTCGAGCGCCCAACGGGCGCTTTTTTTGTGCATGTGTTTTGCGTGCCGTGTGCACGCCGAAACCTACTGCACCATCGTATCATTTAACCGCATTGTTCGTTTTATGGATGAAAGACCGGCGATTGGGTATTACGTAAAGACGCCCGCGGTTTCTCTGCGAGAGCGCATCGTCGTGAAGTGCGTTGCCATCGCCGTCGCTCTCGTCGTCCATTTCTTCGCCTTTTATGCGGTTGGGCTCTATATCGATGCAATGCGAGCATCGTTCGACGTCGATATTGCTTGGTCGACCGAACCCTTGACGGGCTTTGGCATGATGCAAGATTGGGACGAAGACGGCGAAGGCTTGCCTGAGGCACCCGCCGTCGATGCCAACGACGATCCTTTCGACGAAGATTTGACGCCGATTGCCGATGAGCCGTCGTTCGATACCGATTCGATCGAAGTCGACGAACCCGAAAGAGAAGAAGAAGTCGACGAACGCCCCGAATACGATTTGACGCGCGATAAGAAAAAACTCGAAGCGACGCGTAGGGATTTGGCGAGCATGCCAAAGCTCAAGGGATTGGCACCGGGCAATGCCAAACTCATCGTCTTGATTCGCAACGATCGCGTTGCAGGTTCGCGTTTCGAAGATAGCGTGCGACGGCTCTATCGGGCATTCCCCGATTATCGATTTGCGCTGGGATCATCCGAGATCGATCCCGTCAACGAAGTCCGAGCCATGCTCATCGCGACGGCTAATCCAAAGCTCTATGCCGAGACTTTTCTCGCCGTCGCTCACGATATCCCCGAAGAATCGCTCAAGAAGACGATAACGCAGTCGTTTCCAACGCGCATCATTTGGTCGACGTTCCGCGAACGCCCGCTTGCCACGCCCGATATCGATGACGGGCGTTATTCGCGTTCCTCGGGGCTATACAAACGCGTGCTCTACTTAGCCGATCCCCACATGGTGCTCTTTTTGCGCCCCGAAGTTTTGCCTTCGCTACAAAACTCCCCTGTGCTCGATATCGTCAAGACGCGCGACGAAGATTTAGAAAAATCGCCCGATGGTGCACAGACTTTTCTGCAAGCTTTGGGCGGCATTGCCGAATCCGATTCGGTCAGTGCACCGACGCTCTTTTTCATGCTCCAAGGAATCGAGGGCATACGCCTAGGGCGTGGATTCCCCGATTTTGTGCCACCGAAAGCTGTGACGGCATCGCTTTCGACGGCGGCGCAACCCCATCTCAATCTCGAAGCCATATTTTCATCGCCCGAAAACGCCAAAAACTTCGTCTCGCTTTGGCCCGAGATCGTTTCGGCAGCGAGTAGCTTTGGCGTGCCTGGTACAAGCGTCTTGCTCAATGCCCTGTCTCTGACCGACGAAGGTGAAAGCGTCATCGCCACGGGCGATCTCAATGGCGCCATGATTAGCCTTGTGCTCATGTTCGCCGCCAATTACCTCGAACGCAATAGCAATTAGCGCGCCTATGCCCCGACGGCGAGAGCTTGTACTTGTTTGAGCGATAGCCCCGTAGCTTTTGCGACGTCTTCTTCTGGCATGTGCATGGCAATGAGATTTTTAGCGATGTCGAGAGCTTTTTGAGCCATGCCTTTTGCCAAGCCACATTTTTCGCCTTCAGCTCTGCCTTTTGCTTCTCCTTGTTTCATGCCTTCAGCTCTGCCTTTTTTGATCAAATCATTGTCGTGTTTTTGAAAGAGCTCGCACATTGTAATCCTCCCTTGACGTTTGGCGTATTTACGTTTGTTTTGTTTAAACTGTCGATGCCCTGTAATGGCTGTGAGCAGGTCGAGAACTTCGGGGACGTATTTGATTTCGAGATCGGGCCAATCGTCGAGTTCTTGTCGACGCATTTTTCGGAGAAAAACTGCCAGAACTTTGAGATCGCCCGTGAGTCGTTCGATTTGTTCATCGCTGAGCCATGCCAGTTCGAAGACTTCGATTTTGTAGTTTTGAAATCGCGACGCTAAACTCGGCGAAATGGTGCATTGATCGCCAATTGAACGAGGCGTATTCCAACGTTTAGTGTAGCCAAAATAAAGGACTCGGGTAAATATGGGAATGAGTTTTTTAGGGCGATCGTGCTGTTGAGTCTGGGCATAATAGCCAAGAGCATCGTACAACATGACGCGCACGGGCATATCGCCTTCTGGTTCAGTTTGGTTCTCGAGACCAAAAAGCGCGATATTGAGTCCGAATTTGTCTTTGCATTGCTTGAATACATCGCGATATCGATGCAACAAAGCTCCGTTGATGATGGTAACCAACTCCGTCGGTGCTTCGGTCAGATCGTCGGCGGCGAACAGAAGTGGAGGTTGTGCGCAAGTCTTTTCGTCGCCACTGAGTTCGTTCCAAGCCGAAGAAAAGACATCGTTCTTAGAGAATAGGTGCTTCTCGCGTAAGTCTTTTTCTTTCATACGACTTCTCCTGAGTGGGGGACACGATCTCGTGCGACAACCGAGTCAGCCGTCGATCGTTGCCCTTGCATTGGAATTATGTCGTCGAAAAAAAAATGTGACGGTTTTTTTTCAAAAATAATTGTACGGGTTCGTGTCTCTGGGCAATTGCGGGCGCGTATTGAGCCCCAATGGCGAAATAGCGCACGTGCGGAGCCGTATTGAGCGCAGCGAAATAGGCGTAGCCCAGAGCCCGTATCGGCTTTGCCGACAGGGCGACCCAGAGCCCGTATCGGCTTTGCCGATAGGGCGACCAAGAGCCCGTATCGGCTTTGCCGATAGGGCGCCCCAGGGCGCGTATTGAGCCCCAAGGGCGAAATAGCGCACGCGCGGAGCCGTATTGAGCGTAGCGAAATAGGCGGCGTCAAAGGCCGAGTGACCAAGGAAAGACGATGTCGGGTGTGTCGATGTAGGTTTTGTGGCCGATTTGGATGAACGCGTTGGCGCGCCAAGGGAGTGGAATTTGTGCGCGTAGGGTGCCGGTGGCGTTGTCGAGTGCGACGATGGCGCGGTCGAGCAGGATGTAGACGATGCCGCGGTAGGTCATGACGTCGCGCGGACGCGAGACGGTTTTGAAGCGCCATTTTGGGGCGTTTGCGTCGATGTCGATGGCGAGGAGGTAGCCGCCCGATTCGGAGAGGAGTAGCGTATTGTCTTGACCGCAGTGGAGAAAATCGGAATCGAGGGCGCGGTATTGCCAGTCGATGACGTGTTCGGTGGTGTTGTAGGCGACGAATTCTCCGGGGGCGGTGTTGAAGACGAGTCGGTTGGGGAGTTGGCACGAGAGGCGAGTGCGGAGGCGAGAGCGCGATTCGATTTTTTTGACGTCGATGGTGGTGCCGTTGCGTGCGATGGCGGCGATGGCTTGGTCGGTGGCGACGACGATTTGGGTTTCGTCGTAGGCGAAACCGCTGAATGCGCCGGGGATAGGGGCAGTTTTGAATCGAGCGAGCCCCGTTTGGCGGTCGATGCAATAGAGTTCGGTCATGCGCGTTTGTGGCGTGACATGGCGCGGGATGGTGCAAATCAAGTCGTCGTCGAGGTGGATGCGCGTGGTGGATGCGGCGGCTGGGAGGGCAAGGCGGATCGTCGTCTTCCAAGCGGTATCGGCGGTGGGCGACTGGTAATAGAGGCTCATTTGCATGGGCGTGTCGTAGGCCAGGGTGAGCACGCCTTGGCGCGTACATCGGAGGTCTTCGACGTTTGCAATGGCGAGTGATTGCGGGGGGGCATTGGGGGTGCGGATGGTGCGGATCCAGGTTTCGCGTTTGTCGTCGGTGGTGGCGTGAGAGACGAGGCATCCGTCGGGGTAGTAGGTGTGGTCGGGCGATGAAATGCCTTGTGTTTCGTCGCTAAGGATGGCGGGCGATAAGCCTTGTGCTCGCATCCATTGTGCCGTTTCGTCGCGTCGCATCGACGTGAGGACGGGGACTCGTGCTTCGAGATCGTGCCAGAATCGCTCGGAAATCGCCGATTCGGAGAGGTTGACGGCTTCTTCGACCCATTCATAGCGCCAATTGCGCCACGAGACGTCGTTTTGGGGCATGCCCGAAAACGAAAACGACAACTCGAATTTGATGACGGTGCGCATGGGCGATTGTTTGCCGTGACCTTTTTGGCGGATGAGATCGCGTTTGAATGAGACGTTGAGTCGGGCGTCGAAAGTTTCGTTTTTTTCGATGTTTCGAGATCGCAGCAAAGTCCACGGTTGGGGGGCGCGAGCGTTGAGGAGCGAAAAGAGGCGTTCGTCGTAGGCGTCGGAGATGTTTTTGGGCAAGCCTCGGAATTGCACGTTGACGCGGAGTCGGTATTTCGTGGCGTCGGTCGGGAATTGGCTCAGGGGGCGGCGCGCCACTTGTTCGAGGGTTTGTGGCTGAAGATTGGCGAGTGCCGAGGCGATGTCGATCGTCGGAATCGTTTGTGGTGGCGTGAGAGCCCTTTGCCCGAGGGGAGTCTGGGGGGGCGTTTGTGGATGGGATGGGGATCGTTGCTGGGCAAGAGTGCTATCGCTAGGGCGCAGTTGTGCCGTTGGCACATCGTCGATTGGCGATTGCGATGCGTTGTTGAGCCGTTCGATTTGCGACGACATTTCTTCGAAATGAAAAGCAGGTGCCGATGGTTGTTTCTTTGGCTTTTGGGGGGCATCTTTACAGCCGCTAGCGCACGATAGCGCAAGACAGGCGACGATGGCTGCCATGCCGTTTATCGATTTTGGTGTCAAGGCGATGGGTTTTGGTGTCAAGGCGATGGGTTTTGGTGTCAAGGCGATGGGTGTTCTCGTAGCCACGTCGTTTATCGGTTTTGGTGCGACGATTTGCGGATGTGTTTTTGCCCGAAAAGCCTGCAATAATCGGTCAATCATTGTCGACAATATAGTGAATTCTCCTTTTTGCCGTTCATTTGGCACTTAAGATTGTCTAGACTGTCGTTTGGGTGTATGGGCAACGCGTTGCGTTGCGACGTCGATTTTTTACCCCATTTTTACGTCGGCAAAATATTTTTTTATGTTCAAATTGCCATTACCGAATCCGTCGAAGGTCTTTTATTCGTCAAAGGGAGCCGAGACAGGGCTCGATCAAAAGAATCTCCAATCGAAGCGTCCGTATTTGTGCACGAATCACCCGCATAAAGAGGCGTTTTGTATGTGTGCCAAATGTGGCTCGATGTTGTGTGAAGACTGTAGTTTCGTCGTTGGAACGCGTCGTTACTGCGAATCGTGTCTTTTGTCCGACAACAACCTCATCCAAGACTTCCAATACATGATTAGCCGGCAGTTGCAGATCGGCAAAGTGGCGACGGTCGTCGATTACGATGGTCCGCAGAAGTGGTCTGAGGTTCCCTCGGCGTTGCTCAACATGCTCAAAGATAGCGATATCTTTTTTCGAGGTGCTTATAAGACGCCGTATTGGATTACGTTCCCAGTGGCTTTTTTGGCGCTTCTTCCCAATGCATTCATCACCTACGTCGTCAAACTCGACGATATCGTCGTGCGCTATGCGTCCGAATATCAGGCGACGCAAAACGCCGATGTCGAACGCGTGCTCGAGAATTTGCAGATGTTGCAATCGATGCAAGCCGAGAATCCGGCGGTGATGTATGCGGCGGCGGTATTTGCGCCGCTGTTCCAAATCCTCGTTCTCGATGCGTGTCTTTTTGCGGCGTTGCGCATATTTACGCGCAAGCGCCTGTCGTGGTCGCAGGCGAGTGCACTCGTCAATTTTAGCATCATTCCGTTTGGTTTAGCGGCATTTGCGACGTGGTTTAACGCGCCCTTCGTCTATTATGTGGCGCTCGGCTTGATGATCATCAACATATCGACGGCGGTTCGTTCGGCGACGAATTGCACGTTTATGCAAGGTCTTGGCGTGATGTTGTCGTTTGTCTTCGTCGTGACATTGGCCGGCGTCGTCTACGTGTTCGTATAGGAAAATTCATCGATGAGATTTCGCAAAGAAATAAAAATAGGCGTATGCACGTTTAAAAAGGCATGTTAAACTACGTGACGTTTTCTAGCGCTTGCGCGCAATCCTATCTCAAAACGCGTTCCTGGAGGTACTTCATGCGTACGAAAGAAGATGTAGAGCAGTATTTGATAGATCTTGACACGGACTATGAAGTCGTCGACGAGGGTTTATATCGCCTCATCGATGACGTCCAAGATGTCGAAGATATTTTCGTTCACGTAACGGGACCGTTGGTCATCTTTAGCGTTCGTTTGATGAAGGTTCCTACCCATAACATCGAAGCATTTTATCGCAAATTGCTCGAGCTCAATGCGACGGCACTCGTGGCAGGCGCTTATGGTATCGATGGCAACGACGTCATGATCACCGACACGCTTCAGCTCGAAAACTTGGACTACAACGAGTTTTTGGCTTCGATCGAATCGCTCGCCATGGCGATCAACGAGCATTATCCGATGCTCAAGAAGATGACCGCTCAATAGCGATAGCGGGCAAATGCGCCCGAAAAATATACGATGGGAATTTAAGAGTATCCGACGATTGAGGAGGTAAGAGTTATGGGTATATTTTCACGAATTTCGACGCTTTTTAAAGCCGAAGCGAATGCCGCTATCGACAAGATGGAAGATCCTGAGAAGGTATTAAATCAGACGATCCGCGACATGCAAGAGCAACTCAATTCGGCAAAGACGCAAGTTGCCGAGAGCATTGCATACGAAAAACGTCTCAAAATTCAATACGATAAAGCCGTAGAACGCGCCAAAGAATGGGAAGGCAAGGCGATGCAGGCTGTCAATGCCGGTCGCGACGACCTCGCGGTCGAAGCGCTCAGCCGCAAAGAAGAGGCCGAAAAAGAAGCCGCCCAATTCCGCGTCCAATGGGAAGCCCAAAAGAAGGGTTGCGATCAAATCAAAGAAAAACTCAAAGCGATGAACAACAAGATCGAAGAAGCGAAACGCAAAAAATCGCTTCTCGTGGCCCAGGCCAAACGTGCTGAAGCGAGCAAGACGATTCACAAAACGCTCGCAGGTATGGATGAAGGCGCCGCATTCTCGACGTTCGATCGCATGGCAGAAAAAGTCGAAACGCTCGAAGCCGAGGCGCAAGCGAGCGAAGATTTGGCGATGGATTTCTCGACGGGCGACACGCTCGACAAGCAAATCAGCGAGCTCAAACCTGCAGTCAACAGCGATGCCCTCGCCGCTTTGAAAGCAAAAATGGGCAAAGCGCCTGCGCAAACGGGTTCGTACGATACGCAATACAACAATGCTGGCGGTGCAACGACGATGCAAAACGCCACGAGCTGGGATGACCTATAAGATCTTCGCGGCTACGCATTGAATTGTAAGCCGGCAGTTCGTTGCCGGCTTTTTTCTTCTATAGACGATACGAAGTGGGGCGGTTTTGTCGTATCGCCAACACCCATGCGGAGGAAGTGTGGAACGATCTATTGCCGAATTAAGTAGTACGATTCGCCAATCGGCGTGCGTCGTGCCGAGTCTGAAATCCGAAATCGGTCGCATCGTCGTCGGGCAAGAACACATGGTCGATGCGGCGATTATCGCCCTCATCACGGGCGGGCATATCCTCTTAGAAGGCGTGCCTGGGCTCGCCAAAACGCTGCTTTGCAATACGCTCGCTCGCGTCGTCGATTGCCAGTTCCGACGCATTCAGTTCACCCCCGATCTCTTGCCCGCCGACCTCATCGGATCGCTCGCCTATCGACAAGATAACGGTTCGTTCTACGCCAAAAAAGGGCCTATCTTCGCCAACCTCATCCTCGCCGACGAAATCAACCGTGCGCCAGCCAAAGTCCAATCGGCTTTGCTCGAGGCGATGCAAGAAAAACAGGTGACTATCGGCGATACGACGTATCCGCTACCGCGCCCATTTCTCGTCGTGGCAACGCAAAACCCCATCGATCAAGAGGGAACTTACCCCTTGCCCGAGGCGCAGATCGACCGATTCATGCTCAAAGTCGTCGTCGATTATCCCAATATCGACGAAGAAAAGCGAATGCTCGCTCGGATGATTTCGCCCCAACACCCGACGGCCAATAGCGTCATCTCGGCGGCAAATGTCCTCACCATGGCGTCGAATGTCGAGCGCATCTATGCCGATGAACGCGTCCAAGATTACATCGTCAATATCGTGCAAGCGACGCGACACCCAGAAAAATACGGCCTGCCCAAAGTTTCGCGATGTATTTTGCGCGGCGCTAGCCCACGAGCCACGATTTCGCTCGCCAATGCCGCACGCGCTATCGCTTTCATGAACATGCGAGCTTTCGTCTTGCCCGACGACGTCCAAAAAGTTGCCACCGACGTCTTGCGTCACCGCATCGCACTCACCTACGAGGCCGAAGCCGACGGCATCCGTTCGGTCGACATCATCGAAGCCATATTGAGCAAAGTCGAAGTTCCCTAGGGCTCCACACTGGCGTCGCATTAAAATGGACAAATATGCGGCGCCATTTTTTGATACGCCTTTGGTCCAATGCCTTTGACGCGCACGATGCTCGAGGGCTTCCGAAATGGGCGCTTCGTACGCGTCGCAATAATCGCTTCGGCGCGCGTTTTCCCGATCCCCGGCAAGCGCGTCAGTGCCTCGGCATCGGCTACATTGATGTCGATACATGCCTCGGCGTTTTCGTGCGCTTGCCCGATGGATTCATCATCTCGATTTGGACGCTTCGGCGCGATTGCCATGGCGACGATGCGTTTTTCTTTAGCCGAATTCGCCGATTGGCGTTTGGGTTTGGGGCTTGGTTTTTCTACGGCTAGCGCCGTTTCTTCGCGCTCGACTATGGCGCTTGCCCGATCGTCTTGTGCGATGTGCCAAGATCCCGTGCCGTCGTACCCGTCGCCTCGATGCGTCCAAAAACACGCTTGTGGGAGCGCGGCTGTCGCCGGTATCTTTTGCATCGGTAGATCGCACAAACACGACGATTCATAGGGCACTGTGCCGTCTGAATAGCACCCGCAAACCCCAATGCCCAATGCAACGCAAAATGCCTTTCCATACTGAAGCCACAAGTTCGCCATCATTGCCTCCGTCTTTCGAGTCGTCGAAATGCAGTGCTGCGCACCACCCTCATTCCAATAATGGCGAGAAAAAAAAAATGTGACGTTTTATTTTCAGTTTTTTTTCAATTCATCGATATGACGCGCCCCAGTGCTGCGCCAGATGAGACGCGATGTTTCGATGAATTGCGAGAGCCAATGCGTGAGCCCCGATCGCCCCGTATCGGTATAGGTGCGCAATATCGGTTGGGCGATAGCGACGGCATCGGCGCCAATGGCTAGGGCTTTGATGGCATCGAGAGGCGTTTCGATACCGCCCGAGGCGATGACGTAGCGCGTGGGCAGGGCTTGGCGCACGGCGCGTATGCAGTCGGGCGTATGATAGCCGACGTCTTTGAGCGCCTCGATGCATTCTTTGGGCAACGGAGGATTGTGCCGAAGCGCCTCGACCAATACCCACGACGTTCCACCGCGCCCAGCCGTTTCTATGCCAGCGATGGGGAGCTCTGCGAGTCGCTTGGCGCAGGCTCCACCAATGCCCGATCCGACTTCTTTGACGAAGACGGGGAGCGAAAAATGGCGACAAAACGACTCGAGGACGGCAAACCCATTGCCGCTTTTGCGATTGCCACCGTGTTGAATCGCTTCTTGGAGATAATTGAGATGGACGAAGATTCCCTTTGTTCCGAGTGCTAAACAAGCTTCTTCGATAGCTTGGGGCGAATACGTCGTCAATTCGGCTATGCCGATATTGGCAAATGCGATTCCGCCTAAATCGGCACCATAAGTCGATCGGCAAGTATTATCGGCGAGGTAGGCGCGAATCGAACCGAGGCAAAGGGCGATCCCGAGTTCGCGCGTGAGTGCTCGCAAATCGGTATTGATTTGCGTCGAATACGGCGATCCGCCCGTCATCGCGCCGATCATGAGGGGGAATGAGAGCTCATGACCTGCCATCGATGTATGCGTATCGAGCGCCGAATCCGAGACTTCGAAAAGAGCATCGTAGGGTAGGGTAATCGCTTCGAAGCCGGCATCGTGCGTGCGAACGGCTTCGTTTAGGGCTAGATCGAGATGCTCGCGCTTGCGCGTGGCAATATCGTCTTGGGGTATATGAGGCATGAGAGCAAATCCTATGGACTACCAGCGAGCGATCTTGCCACCGTCGCAATACGTGCCCGTGGCGAATTTCCAAGGGCTATCGCCGCATGTGCATTTACCGTCGCGACATGTGCCGCCCTGACCGCATTTCCCTTTGCCACATTGGCATCCTTCCGACTTTCCACACGTGATTTTGCCATCTTCGCAACCGTATTCGGCGGCATTGAGATCGAAGACCTCATCGCCACACATGCATTTGCCATTGATGCACGTCGTCTTCGCGCCGCATTTGTTCGGAACGCCACCGCATTCGCAACCTTGTTGATTGGTCAGGCTTCCGGCATAGCATTGCCACGTGTCGCCGATGCAACGCCAGCTCTGCGGAGATTTGGCCACTTCATCGGTCGGCTTTTTGCCCCGACAAGTGCATGTGTTGCCGCCGACGCAATGCGTGCCAATCGAGCAAATGGTCGATCCGCAGTCGCAAGAATCGAAACCGCCCGTGCCAATGCATTTGAATTGCCCGTCTTCGCAGACATACAAATCGGTCGAAAAAGCATAGCGTTCGCTACCGCAAGTGCAAAAGCCATCGTCGCAACGGCTATTTCGTCCGCAAGTTATCTTGCCACAAGCACACGATTCTTCTTCGCACAATATGCCTTTGGGCTCGGTGGGGGCAGAGTCGGCTTGCGCCGAATCGCCTGTTTTGGCGCTCTCGGCGCTCGGTGATGGTGCATTGGCAGAATCGGGCAATGCACTGTTTTGGGCATTTAAGTCGTTTTGCGTCGCCTTTGGGCTACATGCACATAATCCGAACGATAACCCTAGAACGGCGACAATCGACAGCGAGCGATAATACATGGCGAACTCCTTATGTTCGAAGTTGTCGAAATCGCTCGCATTATATCTGCAATGCGTTTGCATTCGTAGAAAAATGCGCACGCCGCTCTTAAATGACGAAATCGGGCATGTTTTGGATACTTGCCAGATCGGTGATCTTGATGTTGTCGAAGTAATCGTTTGTCATCTTGAAGTAATCGCGCCACATGCGCAGCGTTTTGCAATGCGCTGCGCGTTTGCAAGGTGGCGCATCGGGCATGAGACACGACACGGGGGCCAAATCGCCCTCGGTGAGCCGCAAAATATCGCCTACCGAATATTCGGCCGGATCTTTGAGCAATCGATATCCACCTCGCTTTCCATGCATACATATCACGTAGCCCGCCTTCGAGAGCAGAGGCATGATCTTTTCGATGTATTTGAGTGAGATTTCTTGCCGCGCGGCGACTTCTTTGAGCGGGATAAACTCTCCCGTGTTGTGTTCGGCTAGGTCGATTAAGACGCGAAGCGCATAGCGTCCGCGCGTAGATATCATCATGTCTTTTCCTCTCTGCAATACTCGTCAGCCGTTTCGTCTCTAATCTGCAAAAAGTGGCGTCGATAAATATCGATCGCCCGTATCGGGCAAGAGGACGACGATCGTTTTGCCGGCGTTTTCTGGGCGTTTGGCGAGTTCAATCGCTGCCCAAAGAGCGGCCCCCGACGATATGCCGACGAGTACGCCTTCTTTTTTGCCCATGAGTTTGCCCGTGGCAAAGGCGTCGTCGTTCGAAACGGTGATGATTTCGTCATAAATCTTCGTATCGAGGACGCTCGGCACAAAGCCCGCGCCGATCCCTTGGATCTTGTGCGCTCCCGCAACGCCCGTCGAGAGCACAGCCGACGACGCAGGCTCGACGGCGACGACTTTGACGCTCGGTTTTTTCGATTTCAAATATCGCCCGACGCCCGTCACCGTGCCACCCGTGCCAACGCCAGCGACAAAGATGTCGACATCGCCATCGGTATCTTCGAAGATCTCGGGCCCCGTGTGCTCAAAATGCGCCTTGGGGTTGGCTTCATTGACGAATTGACCAGGGATAAAACTGTTGGGAATCTCTTTGGCGAGTTCGTCGGCTTTTTCGATAGCCCCCTTCATCCCTTTGGCCCCCTCGGTCAAGACGAGTTCTGCGCCGTATGCTTTCATGATTTGGCGTCGTTCAACCGACATCGTTTCGGGCATGACGATGATAATGCGATAACCGCGCGCGGCGGCAACCGATGCCAGACCAATTCCCGTATTCCCCGATGTCGGCTCGATGATGACCGATCCTTTGCCCAAAACGCCGCGCGACTCGGCGTCGTCGATCATCGCCTTCGCAATGCGGTCTTTCACCGATCCAGCCGGGTTAAAATACTCGATCTTCGCCAAAATCCGCGCCTTTAGACCGTATTCACCTTCGATATGCGTCAGCTCCATCAACGGCGTGTGACCAATCAATTCATCTGCACTCTTAAAAATACGCGACATGATGTCTTCTCCTAATATCTATCTCGGAATCGTGCGCCCATCGAGACGACGGTGAAGCGCTGGTTCTTAAAGCCAACCAACCTACCAAGTTGGTGTGTTTATAAGTAATCCCTCACATCCCAGCTGTCAAATCTTTTTTTCTATCGTCGAGTGCGTTAAATCTCGCCGTAATTCTTTTCCTTACATTCGTCGATGCTAGATCGCTCCGCTGCGCAATACATGCCAATATGCCCGGCTTTGTAATTGATGTTGTCGAGTCAACCCAATTTTAAAAGGCATCGGTTGAGGTCGTCGAATGCGTCGGAGCAGAGGGGATACTTTTTGGCGTCGTTGGTGCGCTCGTTGCCGACTTGAACTAAGCACTGTTCGTGTGTGACACCTTGTCCTTGACCGAGGATGCCGCAATCGTCGTCTTGTTTGCAAATGGCTTCGTTGATTTGGTCTGCGGGAAGTGGTGTCTCTTTGTTATCGTCGTCGCTACAACCGGCGAAGGTGAAAACGATGAGAACTGCGAGTAAAGCGTTAAAACGTTTCATGTCAATTCTCCTTGAACAGTTACAATGTGAACACGAGATTTGCGCGATATCTCTGTCAATGGCAATCGATGGATGCCAACACTTCGAATCATGCAATCGTGCGTGTCGGATTCAAAAGATAACATTCAGACAAATCCAGATTATTTTGCAATGTGCATAAAAATGCAGATAAAAACAGATATGTAGCGATAATGTTTGTCTTCGATTTGGTACATCAAATCGATGTGATTTCTCGATATCCCTGTCGAATCGAATCACTTGAGCATCTCATTTTGTCGGCTTCCAATTCCCATTTGCCAAGCCGAAAAAAAATGCGTAGATCGCCCATGCGGTGGGCGTTTGGCGCACTGGGGCATGACGTAAAGGAGCGCAGATGAAGGAACCGAAGAAGATTTTGCTCATCCACACGGGTGGAACGATTGGAATGGAGGGTAGTGAGCATTTGGAGCCGGGGCATTATGCCGAGGCGCTCGTCGAGCAGTTGCCTGAATATGCGGGGTTTGCGCACATCGATTCGGTGGTGCTTTGCAATTTGGATTCGTCCGATATTGGGCCGAGGCAGTGGCGCGAATTGGCGTTGACGATTGCGCGTAATCGTGCGCAGTACGATGGATTTATCGTGATTCACGGGACCGACACGATGCCTTACACGGCGGCGGCGCTTTCGTTTGCGCTCGAGGGGCTCGATCGCCCTGTCGTGCTCACGGGGGCGCAGCGACCAATGGGGGCTTTGCGAAACGACGCGCGGCGAAACCTGGCCGATGCCATCGAAGTTTCGACGTTGCCCATTCCCGAGGTATCGCTTTGTTTCGATGGCGTTTTGTTGCGTGGTTGTCGATCGTGCAAAATCAACACGCGCGCTTATCATGCGTTTGATTCGCCGGGGTGTGAGCCGTTAGCGCGGCTGGGCGTCGATATTACGTTGGCGCGGCACATTCGTTATCCGTCGGCGCCGTTTCGCTGTTGCCCCGAGTTTGGGGCAAATGTCATCGTCGTGCACGTTACGCCGGGAATCATGCCGGGCACGCTCAACCGCTTGCTCACGGGCGATCCTGCCATCGATGGCATTGTGCTCATTCCGTTTGGCGTGGGCACTGTGCCGTGTGCCGATAGCGATATCGTGGCGTTCGTCGAAACGGCGACATCGCGCGGCATCGATGTGCTCGTCGCAAATGCGGCGACGGGTAAAATCGACCTACCACTCTACGAAAACAGCAATGTGTTGAGCAAGGCGGGGGCGATCAGCGGTGGAGAAATCCGGCAAGAAGCGGCTCTCGTCAAGCTCATGCACGCTTGCGCCACTTATCGCGACCGCGACGAGCGAATCGAATACTTGCGCTATAATATCGCCGGTGAAATGGGGTAGTGTGCTGCCTATCGCGATTGCGACGAGCGAATCGAATACTTGCGCTATCATATCGCCGGCGAAATGGAGTAGTGTGCTACCTATCGCGATTGCGACGAGCGAATCGAATACTTGCGCCATCATATCGCCGGCGAAATGGGGTAGTGCGCTGCCTGTGCCCTAATAATTTGGCATAGCTTCGAAATGCGACGGCAAAGTGTTGGGAATGGCAAAGAAATATTTGGAGTCGGCGCTGTCGATGCGCTCGAAGATGAGTAATCTAGCCATTCCCTTTTTGACGTAGTTTCGAGCCTCGTTGTAGGGAATGAGCTCGATAAATGCGTCGTGATCGATTTTGCCCGAGTAGGCGGTGAGCCAGCGAGCGACTTGGTGCGGGCCGCCATTATAGGCGGCCATCGAAAGCGTCGCATAGCCCTGGAATTTGTGGAGGATTTGCGCAAAATACCACGTCCCCATCGCGATCGATACTTCGGGCTTGATGAGATCGTAAGGGCCAAAATCCTCGACGCCAAGCGCATCGGCGACTTTATACCCCGTCATGGGAATGATTTGGAGCAGACCGTAGGCATTGGCATGTGAAATCGAATCGTGGTTAAACGCCGATTCGATGTTCATGATGGCCCAAACGAGCTCGGGATGGATGCCGTTGCGCTGCGCCGCGGCGCGGACTGCTACCGAATAGGCATGCGGGTAAAATATCGCGCATTCGCGGCTGTTATCGGGCGATCCGCAAGTCTTTTTCGGCGATGGCGTATAACGACGTGCCAAATAATAATCGTGGAATCCGATGAGCGTTTTTTGAACGAATTCGCGCAAAGCTACGCGCTGGTCGTATATCGCCGTTTGGCGTTCTAAGATCGCTTGCCGTTGGGATTGCTGTTTGATCGTGGGCAAATCGAAGGCATATACCGACAATTTCATACCCCATACACCCGTATCGTTTCGCCGATTGTCGACAAGATGCCCATCGATGCTCAATTTCGTCGTCCATAAGTTCTTGATCGTCGGGCGATTGGCGAGCCGAGCAATTCCCATCACTTCGATGGCGATTTGTCGGAATAGGGCATTGCGCTCGCGGTAGAGCTCTGCATGATGCAGAAATTGAACGCGCCTGAGCTCGGGGATTGCCGCGGCGAATTTCTCGACATCTGCATCGAAATTGGCGATCAAGGCGCGTTCGTCGAACGTATACTCGTCTTCGTTGGGGCGGACTTTCGCGATAGATCGCGTGTGGTTTCCGTTGGGTAAATCGACGACGATCGTCGATGTGCTAGGGCTAGACGAAAGCTCGTCGAGACGTGACCACGCCAATATCGCATAATAGTCGTTAGAGTCGTCGTCGATAATCGATTGAAATAGCCGTTTTGCCGCCTCGACCGTCGCCACTGCAACGGTGACTTGTTCGATCGCCGATTTCTTCGGCTTTTTATTGCCTTTTTTCTTCGCCGATTTTGGGGCGCTTTTTTTCGCCGAATTCTGGGCGTCTTTTTTCGTCGAATCTTTTTCGTCTTTTTTTGCCGAATTCTTATCTTCGTTTTTTATCGCGTCGTTTTGCCCGATATCCGTCGCCTTTGTCTCTGTCGTCTCGGCAGCTTCTCGAGCCGCCTTGAGCGTTGCCTGAGCCAAGAAATACGTCGCGCGGCGTTTATAAGTACCCGTGAGTTTGCCAATGGCGGCGGTATAGTAGCGGCGGGCCGTCGCATAATCTCGTGCGATATAGGCGATAAAGGCAAAATCGTTCAATCCCAGTCCCGTATCGGCGATATCGAGTTGTTGGGCCAATCGATATGCCGTTTCGATATCGCCGCAAGCCAGGGCAAAATCGCGCTTCGCTTCGATTTGGGCTTTTTTGCCATAGTGCGCAACGTAGGCATCGAAGACGTCGAGCGCTTTGGCGCAATCGCCCCGATACGCATAAGCTCGTGTAATATAGCCGCGCACGCCATTGGGGCGTACCTTATCGATCGTCTCCCCATCGAGGAAGTCTAAGAGCTTTTCGAATCGCTCGGTGGCAAGCGCGTGATCGCTTCGTTCATAAGCGATGCGCCCGCTCTCGACGAGTAGTGGCACGTTATCGCGATAAGTCGCAAGTGCCTCGTTGGCGGCTGTTTCGGCTTCGTCCCAAAACCTGATCTTGCGCAAATTGTCGACCCGTCGATAGATATCTTCATACGATCGAACGGCCATCTCGATGCCGTGTGATTCGAGCCACGATTTGGCGAGCGTCGACATGCGATCTTTGGGGTTCCAAAAGGCTAGCGATTGCATCGTTTCGATCGCCGACGCTTTATCGCGTGCCGATGAATCGCCTTCGCTCGTTTCGTAGACGACCTTTGCCCACGCATATCGAAGATGGCTCAATCTCGGATAATCGGGGTATGTCGCGATAAACTCGGCAATCGCTTGAGGCGCCGCCTCCCCAATCTCGATGCTCAATTCGATCTCTCGCGCTCGCGCTAAGTGATAATAGGGCGATCGACGAAATGTCGCTGCATGGGCATACAAATCGCGAGCAATCTTGAGACGATTGGAGCTCGCATTATCTTCGGATTTTTTGATTTGATTTGTATCTAAATCAACATTCTCCAATTTATCGGAATATTCTGCCGCATTTTTCCGTTTTCCCGAATATTCATAGAGCCTGGCCAAGTGATAGCTATAGATATCGTCGTCGTCGGTCGATTTGTTTGAATGATTATCGCTTTGCCGTCGTTCAATGGAATGTTCGATGAGCCAAATGGCTTTATCGACGCCTTCGTCGCTCGCTTCCGATAACCTCATGGCGAATCGCAAAAGTCGCCCCGGCGATGGACTGTAGAGCGCATCGAGCCACGATTTGAACGCATCCGACGGCATATCGAGGCAATGATTTTCGACGCGCGAAATGCCCGATGGGCTTGGCGATTCCCCGTCGGTGCTTAAATCACCTTTGCTCGAGTCTCCAACCGGCAATTTGCCATCGGTGGAGTCGCTCGCCAATGGCTGGTTTGTCGATGATTCACTCGTCAAATGCGTTTCCAAACGCGATGTTTCGCAAGGATTCTGCGACGTCGCAGGCGTCGTCTGCGGCTGCGGAACCGTACACCCCGCCAATAGGGCGTGTAAGAGAGCTATCCATGCAAATCGATTCAGTTTGAGCATAAGCAACCGTGAGCGAGGCAAGCCGCGACGCGGCGGCAAAACGCGTGAATCGTAGCTGTTTACCGCTAATGAAATAAATGTGCAATTTCCAACGACGATATTCGCGTATACGTCGTGCCGATAGGAGATAAGATGAACTACGGAATGAACTCAAACCTGCAGAGCGCTTTGAAAACCAAAATGACGCTTTTCTTTCTGGGCATGCTCTTGCTCGAAGTGGGCGCTTTCGTCGGCGTTTCATGGCTGATTGGATTTGCCAATACTTGTTGGCTGACGTTTGGCATATCGGTTTTGGGCTATCTGATCCTACAGTTCCGCAGTTCGCAAAACTTTGCGCTAAGCGTCGTCGCTTGGCTCCTCATGATCCCCGGGTTTATCCTCGATATCATGGCGCTTATCGTGGCGATTAAACCATTGCGACAAGCCATCCGAAACCGCATCTTATCGAAATTCTTGCCCCCCGAAGTCATGCAATCGTTTGCCCCCGAAAACTCGGCCCGTTTTGCCGATTTCATGCGCGGTATGGGCGGCATGGGCGCAAACTGCCGATGCGGTTGTGACATGGGCAACGCAGGCGCGAATTGCAACTCGACTTGCGGCGCCAACGGCGGATCAAATCGCTGCTCGAGCCGTGCTTCGGGCGACGTCATCGATATCGACGAAGGCGCCGACGGCTACGAAGTCAAATATAGCGGCCGCCACGACGTCGTCATGAAAAAGGCTACCACCACAGCACCCAAATCCATCGCCGCCGAAGAAATCATCGACGTCGAACACGAATGGAAATAAAGCAAATCTCTCCAAATCGTTCGAGATTGCTCATCTCAACACCCATCGCCCGCCTGCTTGCGCAAAGTCGGCACGTTCAATCCCTAATTTCCAAAATCGATATTTCCGCCATCGCCCGACTGCTTGCGCAATGTCGGCACGTTCCGAAACGCTACATAAAATAGTAGCAAGAACATGCCGATGCCAAAAACAGTCCCCGCGATGCGAACGTAGTCCAAAAACCACAAAACGCCCGAAATCACGCCCAAAACGGCTGTCGCAACGACGAATATCACCCACGTCGCCACCTTGAGATCGGTTCGTTCCTCGAACGGGCGATCTGTCGGAGGCACCAGCCTCGCCTTTTCTTGGTCCGCTTGCATACAGCAATTCTTATACTTCTTCCCACTTCCACATGGGCATTTGTCGTTTCTACGCGTCATCGTCGAGCCTATCGGTTACGTCTATGGCGATTATTTCACATGGTAATGGTAATGCACGACGCTATTTCGATGCACTACACCAAAAAAATTCCCTGCCCTTTGAGGTTAGAGCAGGGATGGAGGACGAGGGCGTATGGGAACAAAGACCCTCGCACCCCATTATAACACGATGACTCGCAAAAGAAATACCCAATTGCGAGGGCAAAATGTTGAATGATTGACCATTTCGGTTTAAATCGCATCGATTTGTTGCCGCACGTAGCAATATTTGTTGCACGTAGCCATCATTTGTGCGGCGCGATTATGCGGAGTTTGGCGTGGAGATGAACAAAGTAGAGGCGTTGCCAAGGATGGATACCGCGTCGGAGTGCGCAGAATCGGCTCTCGATGCAAGCGTCGTCAAACAACCAAAACGCGTCATGGGTGCGTTTTCGGCGACGATGATCGTCGTCGCGAGCATGGTCGGCACGGGCGTTTTCACGACCACCGGCATATTGCTCGAAACGACGCCCTCAGCCCCCGCTGTCCTCTGGGGATGGCTCATCGGCGGCATCATCGCCTTCTTCGGCGCACTCTCCTACGCCGAACTCGTCGCCATGCAACCCAAAAACGGCGGCGAATACCAAATCCTCAGCCGCGTCTTTCATCCCGCCGTCGGCTTCGTCGCTGGCTGGATCTCCCTCATCGTCGGATTCTCTGCCCCCATCGCCTCGACCGCCATGGCGTTCGGAAAATACGCCACCGCCGGCTTTCCCGCCATCCACGAATTCTGGGCCGCCCTCATCATTATTATTGCGCTCTCCGCCGTCCACGCCATTCGCGTCACTCTCGGAAGCGCCATCCAAAACGCCTTCACCATACTAAAACTCCTCCTCGTCGGCTCCTTCATCGTCGGCGGCTTCTGCCTCGGCGACTTCTCCCGACTCACCGCCGAAACTCCCGCCGAAACATGGCAAACGATGCTCACGCCCGGATTCGCCATCGGTCTCATCTTCGTCACATACGCCTACACCGGCTGGAACGGCTCCGCATACATCGCCGGCGAAGTCAAAAATCCCTCAAAATCCCTACCACTCGCCTTCGCACTCGGCACGCTCATCGTCACCCTCATCTACCTCGGCCTCAACACCGTCTTCCTCATCTCCGCCCCCGTCGACGCGCTCTCCGGCACCATCGAAATCGGCGCCATCACCGCGGCATCCCTCTTCGGCACGCACACTGGGCAAATCTTCTCCATCGTCATCGCTCTCCTCCTCGTCAGCTCTCTCTCCGCCATGATCATGGCAGGCCCTCGCATCTACCAAAGTATGGGTGCAGATTATCCAGCATTCCGCTTCCTCACTCGAAGAAAAGGCGACTCCGGCCCCATCTGCGCGATTATTCTTCAGGCACTCATCTCCATCGGCATGCTCCTCACCGCCCGCTTCGACGAACTCATCACCTACATGGGCTTCACACTCTCGGTCAGCTCCGCTCTCACCGTCTTCGGCCTCTTCGTCATGCGACACCGCGCCCCCAACGCCCCGCGCCCATACCGCTGCTGGGGCTACCCCGTCACTCCCATCCTCTTCATCGGCCTCTCTCTCTGGATGATCATCTTCACATTCATCCAAACTCCACAAGTCGCCATCGCCGGCACCGCCACCATCCTGGCTGGTCTCGGCCTCTACTTCCTCGTTCGGCCAAAAGACGCCATTCCCCACAATAACGTGAAAAATAACGTCAATCGATAGGCGGCGTGCGAGCATATCCGCCGAAA
>OQWM01000566.1_pt1 | contig 23777 bp, 14 predicted proteins | sample 1691531 | NCBI WGS metagenome assembly OQWM01 (sample SAMN03418257, study PRJEB22391) | human gut metagenome | biome: human-gut; feature: organic feature; material: feces | host: Homo sapiens | place: Tanzania | collected 2013-01
AAACTTCAGGGAACAGCCTTGACTAATCACGTGATATTCATAACTGAGGGTAACATAAAACCGTCAACGGGCACCATACCATTAAAGGACAACACGAAGTTCAAGATTTATGGTGGTTATCCAACAAATCTGACCGGTGTGACAACAACAGACCGCGACATTAACAAACACGTAACTGCTTTCGTCGGAAAAGACAGGAACGGAGAGAAGGACAATGCGAGACTATTCGTTTACAATGGCACAGCAACTGGACGGAGTGCTGCGGAGTTCTCCGAGATTTTTGATTGTCTTTCTCGGGGCGTCGAGGACATTGCTGGAAATGTTCTCGGCAAGGAGCGTGTTGTCAGCGGAGTAAATCTGCATCGAGAGTCCTGTTGTCTTTGCAGGAAGAATAGCGGCGTAGTAGGTGCCAGGACCGGGTATGTCTACCTCCACATTAGGCTGGTAGTCAGGAACATCCTCTGAAGCAGTGTAGAAAGCTGCGAGAATTTTACTGGATATGGTTGCCTTGCCGTTAAGCGGGGCTCCGTTGCCGCCGATGAAGACCTTCGCGGCAGTAGTATTCGCGTCAGCCACCTTGAACTTGAGAAGAGCACAGACATTCTTCAGGGCAATGGAGTTGTTCTCACCGATTTCCCCTACCTCAATCGAGGCATGCTCGAAATTACCGTCCTGAACCTGCGGAACAGTGACAGAGAACTTTCCGTCAGTCAGCGAGGCTTCAATGTTAGACGGATAGACTGCCCATTTGAGGGCCTTTCCTAAATTGACGGTAGCCTTGAATGTCGCCGTCTTTCCACCATCCTTTAGGTCTGCCTCAGCGAGAGCTTCTGTGAGGATGTCCGAGCCATCTTCGCAGACGAGCTTCAGTTTGTCCCCGGTAGCCCAGCTGACGCTGCCCGTCGTTTCGTTAATAGTTGTTTTGGTCGAGATTTCAGCTGTTCCTTCGTTTTCCTGTGCCGCTGCGCCAGTTTCCGTCATAACTGGGTGCGCGGCTGTAAGTGTTATAGTAGTGTATTCCGGAGTGCTGTCGTCCGGCTCCGTCGGTGTTTCCGAGATTTCCTTCGCGCAGGAAACAATCGCGAGTGCTGATGCAAATAATAGACGGAAGTCTTTAGTTATGGTGTTCATTGTCATATTCAGTTTGTCGTTAATTACCATACAAATGTATCTTTATCCTCATCAAATGTGTAATCGTCGTTGGTAAAGTCATTATTGTACTGTTCGTTGCTGGTGGCGAAGCCGGCTTCTGGGGAGATTGTCAGGACTGTCAGTACAGGAGGCTGATATGATTCAGTTCCGTGTAGTGCAGCGTCTGTTCGGATAGTTTCACCTTTCATATTTATAGTGTTTATTAATTTCTTCCCTAAGCACCCGGAAACTCAGGTGTGGTGTAGTTGGGTACAAAGGTATGATTTATTTTTAAAAACAAAATAAATTTTGTGATTTTTTTAACTTTTAGTGTTGATGTTTTGTGATGGCTGCAAAAAATCCAAATAATTTTGGAGAATTAGAAAAGAAAATTTTATCTTTGCAAAAGATTACACCACACTACACCACACCTCAAATGGACAGAGGCTTTTAAAGGGATAGAGTGTACGAAAGTAATCCCTTCCGACAGATATCTTTAACATAGATGTGAGTTCGGACATAGACCATATAAGACGAGGGTATTTCCTGAAAATTTTGTAAATACATAATTTATTATGACACTGAACATTTTGACATCATCCCTGCGGGCTTTCGTCGTCGCTTCCGCGCTTCTTTCCGCGTTCTCTTCCTGCGCCAAGGCCGAGACTCCGAACGGCTCGTCCACGGCTGACAACGGCTACATCGTCGTGACCGAATACGGAATCAGTAACGACGGTAGCGAAATAGGCAAAGAACTCAACCGTCTCGTAAAGGACGCCTACGGCAGCACGCTCTATTTCCCGGCCGGAACATATAAACTCACCGAACCGATTAAGACCCCTTACGACTATGCCAAGAATGTGAATCTCGTCTTTGATAAAAATGCCCACATCACTTCTGACAAGCCTCTGGAGGCACTTCTGATGATAGGTTTCACGGAAATGAAGACAAAGGATGCGGGGCTGAGGCAGTTCTCTTATGTCGAAGGAGGCCATTTTGATGCCACGAACACTAAGAGGGGCATCTGGGTGAACGGACTCAAGCAGCTGGTCACTCTGCGGGAACTTTCGGTCTATTACTGCAAGGGGCGTCACATTGAAATCAGCTGCAGCAGCGACTTCAAGGGTACTGGCAGCAGCGACACTAAATTGGACAACGTCAGCGTTCAGGGACTCTCGTCCAACGACGACAATTATGGAATATATATCGGGCAGCGTTGCGGCGACTGCAAGATTTCCGACACCTTCGTCTATGGAACCCGTTGCGGGCTCTACACTGAAGGGGCGGGTCATATCATCAACAACTTCCATATTCTCACCTGGAGAGTGGGCGACGGTCAGACCGGAGACTTCGCGGAGACGGTGGGCGTGAAGATTGCCCGTCAGGGGTTCTATCAGTTCAGTCAGGTCTATTTCGATACCACCAACCGCGATTTTGTCATTGACGGCGACATTGATGTGAACCTCGTGATTGACAAGTGCATAAGCCATTCCTATATAGAGAATTTCGGACGAAGTTTCATCTCTTGGGGCACGGGCAGCGGAAAACTTGAGGCAAAGGTCACGAACTGCATCTTCAACCTTGACTACAAACCGTCCGGCTTCAAGATTTTTGACATTCCCGAAGACCTGATACTCAAGGACTACGACTCAAAGATAACATTCCATGACAACATCGTCCGCTCCGGAGTGAAACTGAACCCGTACGACCTGTCCCTGATGATGAAGTTCGACGGGAGGAATGCGGAATATGCTTTCTCTTCTCCGCTGCCAATCCCTGCTTCGGGAGTAGTCGTGGGGGCTGTGGCTCCGTCCGCTTCAGCCAACAGCCTACGCGTTGTGCATGGTGACGGCGGTTGTACCGACCTTGTCATCGGAACTGACGGAACAGTGAAGAAGAACGAGTCAAGCACCGGCGCTTCATGCAGCGTTTCCGTTATCGGGAAAGACGGTTGGTCGGTTCTCGTTCTGAAGCCGACGGGCGGCGCGAAGACTCTGCTTCCGGAGGTAATCGACCTTGTCGGCAACAGCACCTTCCTTTCAACTCCGTCAAAGGACAAACTGTTCACCCTGTCTGATTATGGCCTTTAGGGTATTGTACTAAAGTTTCGTGCATTACCAAGATTTCCTGTCATGAAGCGAATCAAATGCCTTTTACATTCATTCGCCGCGTTCCTGTTCACGGGAATTGCCGCCGGCCTTTTCGTGCAGACCTTTGTTTCCTGCTCTAACGACCCTCTCCTCGTCGATCCTGAGGGCTTTGCGGGCAGCATCGACGGCAAGGAAACGGGGCTTTGGACAATTTCCAACGAAGATATAGTCCTCCAGGCGACAAACTACGGCGGCAGGGTCGTGTCGCTTTGGGTGCCAAAGGGAAACGGCGAAATGGTGGACGTCGTTCTCGGACATGGGACTTTGGACGAATATGTGAACTACCGGCGCGAGAGGTTTCTCGGTGCTGTGGTGGGACCGGTCGCCAACCGCATAGTCGGCGCGTCCTATTCCCACGGTGGCAGGACATACCGGCTTTCCGCCAACCACAACGGCACAGGCACTCTTCACGGCGGCTTCAAGGGACTGGACTCGGTTGTGTGGGACTTTGTCTCGCAGACCGACAGTTCGCTGACTTTCCATTGTCTCCATCCGGATGGAGCGGAGGGATTCCCGGGGAACCTGGATATCCTTATGACATACACGCTTACCTCAGATTGCACGTGGAAGATAGACTATCTGGCGACGACTGATGCTGTCCGTCCGGTCAACATTTCCAACCATCCCTACTTCAATCTCGGGGGAGAGGGCAGCGGCACTTGCGGAGACTATGTTCTCTGGGTGAATGCCGACTCTTTTCTCGGAACGGACGGTCCGGATGTCATTGAAACCCCGATTCCCGTGGAGGGGACTGCGTTCGACTACCGCACTCCACACCTTGTCCGCGACGCACTCGAAAGCGGTGACCCGCAGATTGTCCGGAGCAACGGTGGCTTTGACCACAATTTCTGCATAAACGGTGAGGGAATGCGCGAGGCCGCCTCGCTTTACAATCCTTCAAACGGAATCCTCCTCTCGGTGTGGACGGACCAGCCGGGCCTGCAGCTCTACAGCGGACAGTGGTGGACCGGCGAGGAACGTGGCAAGAACGGAAAGTCTCTCGATCGCTTCGGCTCGTTCACCTTCGAGACCCAGAACTGGCCGGACGCTCCGAACAAACCGTCTTTTCCCAATCCTTCCCTTGAACCCGGCGAAACCTACACACATCACTGTGAGTACCGCTTTAGGATTATGGAATGAGTTTATAATCTAAATTACTGATTATTATGAATATACGTAAAATCTTTATTGCATCGGCCGTCCTTGCCACGGCGCTTGTGTCATGCCGGAAGGAAGCTCCCGTAGAGAAACTCTCCACGGACAAGACCGTCGTCACGGCAGTTGCAGAGGGAGGACGACTGGCCGTCGAAGTCTATGCCTCAGGGGCGTGGACCGCGGAATTTGCGGAGGATACCGACTGGGTGCGGCTTGAAGGCGCGGCAGGAGACGGTGACGGCGAGATAGTTCTGGTGTTTGCCCCGAACGACAATCTCTACCGTTTTACGAAACTCATCCTGTCTCTTTCAGGAAGTGAACTCAGCGTGGAGATTGAGGTGAATCAGGAATCGGTGAAGGGTTCTCCCGTGCTGAACCTGTTTCCGCCGGACGTGATTTATCCGGCCGCAGGAGGAGACTTCGGAATCCCTTACAGCGCCAATGTGCCGCTTTCGCAGCTATCGGCCGATTGTGCGGCTGACTGGGTGGGCGCGTTGTCAGTTGCTGAAGATGACGTCATCTTTACCCTTTCAGCCAATCCGGACGAGGCACGCCGCACGGCAGAAATATGGTTTGTCTGCACGGACTCACAAGGCAAGACCTACAGGACCCGTTGCACAATCACTCAAGAGGCCAAGGGCGACAGGACGGGTTTTGAGGGCGAGACCGGAAATGACAATTATATCGTTGATGACGACAAATATAAATGGTAGTTTTGAGTGTCTCAAAAAGACATCTCAAGACAAAGAATCAAGACTATTTATTATAAATGCTTATGAAACTTAATTTGAAACTGGCGGCGTTTGCGTTGTTTGCAGTCCTGCCTCTGACCTTACGGGCGGAGACAGGCGGCGGGAACTTCGCGGCATCCTCAGGGACGGCCACCGGGAAGACGCAGGCGGATGTGATCGTTTCCGTACGCGGAACTGTGCGCGACGCTTCCGGAGTGCCGCTGCCCGGAGTGGTGGTCCTTGTCAAGGACAGGCCGTCGTCCGGAGTGATGACGGATGCCGACGGGGCTTTCTTCATTACGGTTCCGAGGGGAGCGACGCTGGTCTTCACCTGCATGGGCTACAAGACCGTTGAACTTCCGGCATCCGAGACTGCAATGGCGGTCAGCCTTGAGGAAGAGCGACTCGAAATCGAGGAGACCGTGGTCGTGGGCTACGGCGTGCAGCGCCGCGAGAGCGTCGTCGGGGCAATCACCAATGTGAAGGCCGAAGATATTGCCGGCACAGGAACGAGCCTGCTGAACAACGCGCTTGCGGGAAAGGTTCCGGGACTGCTCGTCTATTCGCAGAGCGGTGCTCCGGGCGAGAGCGACGCGACGCTGATGATTCGCGGACTTTCCAGCTGGAACGGCAGCGAGCCGCTCGTGATGGTCGATGGCATAGAGCGTCCGATGAACTCCATTTCACCTTCGGATGTGGCCAGCGTGTCTGTTCTGAAGGATGCGTCCGCCACGGCGGTCTATGGCGCGAAGGGCGCAAACGGAGTGATACTCGTCACAACCAAGACAGGTGCGAAGGGTGCTCCGAAGTTTTCTGTCAATGTGAATCAGGGCTTCAACACGCCGCTCTTCATTCCCTCGCACGTGGATGCCGCGACAGTGGCGAGTATGGCCAACATAGCACTTAAAAACACCGGCTCTTTCGGTTCCATATTCTCGGACGAGGTGATACGCAAATACGCCGACCAGTCCGAGCCCCTGCGCTATCCGGACGTTGATTGGTACGGACTCCTTCTGCGCGACTTCGCCTTGAGCACTGACGCCGACCTCACCATGTCCGGAGGTACGGAAAAGATCAAGTACTATCTCGGCGTGGGCTATGTCCACGACGGTTCGATAATCCGTGAAATCACAGATGGCACTAACTACAGCAGCGACAGGATTTCCTACCGCATGAACATGGACTGGAACGTCACCCGTTCGACCCTCCTTTCGCTGAAGGTCGGAGGCGTCACGAACATGGAGAAGCGGCTTTCGACCGCATGGAACTCTTCTACCGTGTTTAGCACTATCTATCAGGCCCCGACCATCTCCTATCCGGCCTACTATCCCGAATGGGCGCTTGAGCAGTTTCCGGACGTAAACTACCCGGGACTAAAGGGAATGCGCCTCGGTGGCAACCAGGGGCACGCCTACACGAACCCGTACAGCATGCTTGCCGACCCGGACTATCAGCAGACGATGAACAACCGCCTCATGACGGACATAATCCTCAAACAGGACCTCGACTTCATCACAAAGGGCCTGTCGGTCACCGGAAAGTTCGGACTCACATCGACATATTCCCGAATCTCGAAGAAAGTCAAGGCTTATATGGCGCAGTATAACATCGACTGGAATATGTACGACGCGGGTTCAGACGACATCTGGGTTCCTGTGGGCGCTGCGTCGGACTTTGTCTATAGTCCTAACCCATACGCCGTTACGCAGGACAACTCCGCGACCAACGTGACCTATATCACCTATCTTGAGGCTTCGCTGAACTATAGCCGCAAGTTCGCGGACGCTCACAATGTCACCGCACTCGCGCTCTACAACCAGCGCCAGTACAATAATGGTGCGGCCTTCCCCAAGCGCAACCAGTCTTTCGTGGCGAGGGCGACCTACGACTACAAGGGACGCTACCTCTTCGAGGCTAACCTCGGAATCACCGGCAGCGAGCAGTTCTCGCCAAAGTATCGTTACGGCATCTTTCCTTCCGTCGCCGTCGGTTATGTGATGTCGAAGGAACGGTTTTGGAAAGAGGCAATGCCGTGGTGGAGCCTGATGAAGTTCCGCTACTCCAACGGCCTTGTCGGAAGCGACAGCTCATCGAGCAACTGGCTCTACTACTCCTCGTGGACGAAGAACAGCTACGGCTACATCGTGGAGGACGCCGCCGCCAACCTTGACGCCCGTTGGGAAACCGCGCACAAGCAGGATATAGGCATCGAGATGGGCTGGCTCAATGACAGGCTCAGGCTTGAAGTCGATCTGTACGACGAGAAGAGGAGCGATATGCTTATGGCTCCGGTTGTGACCCCTTTCGTCGGCGTGAAATACAAGGATGTGAACACCGGTGCGCTGAAAAAGCACGGGTTTGAGGTCGAGATTAACTGGAAGGACAGGACGGCGGGAGGCTTCGCCTACAATGTAGGGGCGATGATAGGGTTGAGCGAGAACAGGATAACGAGTTATGGAGACGCTCCGTATGCTCCTGAATATCAGAAATATACCGGGACTCCGCTAAACTCTGCGAGAACCGGCAGCACTCTTGTTGATGACCGCTATTTCAATTCGATTGATGAGATTCACGGCTACCCGCTCTATACTTCCGAATGGACCAACGTCGTTCCAGGCGTGTATAAGTTCCTGGACTACACCGCCGACGGAAGCATAGCCCAGAATGACCTGCACACGCTCAGAGGCTCTACCTACGCTCCGGGAGTATATTCCTTCAATTTCGGCTTCAACTGGAAGGGACTCTCTTTCAGAACGCTCTGCACAGGGACGATAGGCAAGTACATAAACTACAGACGTGCCGCCATAATACCTTTCTATTCAGGTGATTATGTCGTCCACGCCTCCCACCTTGACTATTGGACTCCTCAGCACCGCAATTCTTCCGTCCCGGCGCTTTCGCTTTCGGACGAGATGTATTCGTGGGCCGGAGGAACTTCTGCGTGGCCGGGATATGACCTTGCTCTTGACGGCTATACATGGAAGAAGTCGGACTATCTGACGGTCAAGGAGATGTCCCTCTCCTACACCTTCGACGGGAAGAAGCTCCGCAGGGCGCTCGGAGTCCGCTCGCTTTCGGTGGGAGTGATATGCAACAATCTCCTTACTTTCACAAGTCTTATGGAGCAGGATCCGCAGAGACTCACGACCGCCGAGAACTACTACCCGACGATGAGAATTGTGAAACTCAACCTTAACCTGTCATTCTGATATGCACATGAAGAAGATAAGACATATATTCAGCGTGTCGGCGCTTGCGCTTGCTATCGGCGGCTGCGGCTACCTTGACGTCGATCCCGAACTCGGACTCGACGACAGCGAGGTATTCGGTACCTATTCCAATTTCCGCTCCTATTTCGACTGGCTCTACGCCTCCGGAAACGGGACCAACAAGGAGAACATACTCTATGCGTTCCCGATGTATTCGGACTTCCTCCAGAAATATTCCTTCTCGTGGTACAACACCACGGACATGGCGGACGCCGGAAGAATGGGGGTGACGCAGCAGTACTTCAAGCAGGGGACTATGACCCAGGACTTCCTGAAGGCGGTGACCTTCGATTCGGGAAGTGCCGACAAACCGTTGGCCAAGGCAATGTTCGCGACCATCCGCCGCTGCAACACGACCATAGCCAAGATAGACCTCTGCGCAGATGCCACGCCTAAGCAGCGCGCCGATCTGCTCGGCCAGGCCTACGCCATACGCGGCTTCTGCTACTTCTCTCTCTGCCGTTTCTTCGGCGGAATGCCATATATTGACCATGCGCTTGAGGCCGAGGAGTCATGGGACCTTCCGAGACTTTCATCCCATGAGACATTTGTCCGGGCAGCGGAGGATTTGCGTAAGGGCTACGAGCTTCTTAAGGAGGCCGGCTATATGAGGAGGAACTCTCCGGCAGATCTGGCGAGCGCTACTCTCGACCAGATTGGAGGCGCGGCTGCAGCGGCGCTGTATGCGAGATCACTGCTCTATGCCGCAAGTCCTCTGAGCAACGAGAGGGGAGAGGAAGACTGGAAGGACGCGGCGTCGGCCTGTGCACTCGCGTTGCAGGAGGCCCTTGACGCGGAGTTTTCGCTCACTCCTGCGGCAAGTTACACGACCAACTTCCTGAGCCAAAGGACGACCAATGAGAACATCTGGGTCTATGCTCTCCAGACTAAGGACAATCATGCGAACCTGAGCAGCATCATGGCCTACCCGCAGTCGGCCGCCACTTCCGGCTCTTCTGGAGTCTGCCCGACGCAGAACTTTGTGGACCGCTACGAGACCAAATGGGGCGAGCCGCTGCTCACGGAGGCTGACAGGGCTGAGGCTGCCGCTGCCAGGCACTATAGCGAACAGGCACCCTACCGTGACCGCGATCCTCGTCTGGAACTTACCATTGTCCATGACGGACAGGCCAACAGCAATGCGGCGGAAGGGAAAATCAGCATATACTACGACCCCTCCTCCAAGTCCTGGCCGACGACCCGTCTGAACGGAGTTAACCTCACCTTCGGCATTGACTGGGGTACGAGGGATAACGACACATACGCCTATTCCAACACCGGCTACTACTGCCGCAAGTACTGGAACGGAGTGCTTGGACTCAAGCAGCAGAGCAACCACTATCACGAAGATCCGATAGTCCGTCTTGCCGAGCTCTATCTGAACTATGCAGAGGCGGTGAACGAGGCCTACGGCCCGTCAGGAAAGGCGGGAACTGTCGGCCTTACGGCGGTCGAGGCTCTGAATGCCGTCCGCAGCCGCATCGGGATGCCGAATGTGGCGTCGAAATATACCGCGGACAGGGAGAGCCTGCGTGAGCGCATACGCAACGAACGCTGCGTGGAACTTGCCTTCGAGGGACACCACTACTACCACGACATACGCCGCTGGAAGATTGCCCCTCAGACCATGGGGACGACACTCTACGGAATGTATGTCGAAAAGACGGCTGTGAGTCCTGAGCATCCTGAGGGAAGGATTTACACCCGCAAGGCGCTGCCTAACAACCGTCAGTGCGTGTGGAAGGACTATATGTACTATCTTCCTTTCCCCGATTCTGAGGCGTTTAAGATGAAGAACTTTGTAAACTGGAGCTGGAAATGATGAAAAGAGATATTATGATTGCGGCGCTTTCTCTCCTGCCGTGCCTGACCCTCATGCGAAGCCTTCCGGCAGTGGCTGCAGAGCCGCAGGGGCATTCTGACGGGAAGGCGAATGACAACAGCCTGCTGTGGAAACGGGACAGCGTTGTCGTGATGCCATGGAACGGTCGCGCCACATGGACTGAATCTACGGGGAATTTCATCTCCGTCTCCGGCGATGCGCTCGAAGGCAGGATGCAGGGCGACCTGATGAACAGACTCACCGGCACAGTCCCGGGACTTGAGATTATAGAGAAGGCCGGTTTTGCGCTGCCTAACTACCAGTACCGTTCGCTGGATTCGGACCAGTTCAGCGTCAGGATGAGAGGACGGGGCAATGTGATGTGCATCGTGAACGACGCCTGCATTCCTTTCGGACAGTTGCAGCTCGATCCGAACCAGATTGAGTCCATGACCTTCCTGACGGATGTTGCCGACCGTGCCCGCTACGGCGTGCTCGCCTCGGACGGTGCCATTCTCATAAAGACCCGCTCCGGCAGCTACAACACTCCGATGCGCATCAGCGTGAATGCGGAGAGCGGAGTCAGCTTCGCGGACAGGGTCTCGGAGTGGGTGAACGGAGAGGACTATGCGCGGCTGAACAACGCCGCGAGGGAAGAGGGAGGCTATGAGCAACTCTACAGCCAACTCGCCATAAAGAACTTCGCAAACCGCGACCCATATAGCTCTGAATACCCGAATGTGGATTACAAGTCGCTGATGTTCAGGAATTTTCTTCCTGTTTCAAGTGCCGGGCTGAACATCTTCGGAGGCACATCCGGTGTCCGTTACAATTTTTCTCTTAACGGACTTTATTCCGGAGACCTGATAAAGAGTCCCAATGCCGTGGACTACAGCCGTTTCAATTTCACAGCAGGCCTTGGCGTGAAGGTCGGGAAATGGATGGAGGTCTCGGTCGATTTCTCCTCTATGCTCTATTTCCGGCGTTCCGGGAGGACGTCCTGGTACGACTACAGGACGGTTCCGGCCGTGGCATATCCGCTTGAACTCGAACTTCCGGACGGAGCAGGCACAGCCTACGGGGTGAGCAAGTCCTGGACGCAGAACTACTATGCCCTCATGAAGGAGGGTGGTTTTCGGACCAACAGAATGCGTTCCGGCCTTATGGACGTTGCGCTCGACGTGGATTTCTCGTGGCTTCTCAAGGGACTTAAGTCCCGCACCTGGCTCGCCGCCTCCAACTTTGCGCAGACGACCATAGGAAAGAACGACGACTACATTGCCTGGTACTGGTCGTCCGATGCCGGCATTCAGGAGCAGTCGTCACACAAGGGAGCCAAGGCTTCCGGCAAATCCACTCTCTCCAACTACACCTGGCAGTCTCTGTCGATGTATGAGAGGCTTTCCTACGACGGCTCTTTCGGAGACCACCTCGTGAGTGCAGGAGCGACTTTCTCGATTAACAGCGCTTCGAGCAAGGGCGAGTCGCAGAACCAGAGGCAGATGTATGTCGTTGCAGATGCAAAGTATTCATACACAGGTAGATATGTCGCCGAGTTCGTCGCCCAGTACGCCGGCTCGTCCCGCTACGAGAGAGGTAACCGTTTCGCATTCTTCCCTTCAGCCGGACTCGCTTGGGTGGCATCTAACGAGGCTTTCCTCAAGGACGTCAGGTGGATTGACCGACTGAAGATTCATGCCCAGACAGGCCTGACCGGGCAGTTCGATGTATTTGGAACTCCATATCAGTATCGTTCCAACTACTCCTACAACGGAGACATGTGGTACGGCCCGATTTCCGACCAGCCTTCGTGGTTCGGCACCAATCGCTGGATTTCCTACAAGACGACGATAAACCGTCTTGCCAACCACGATCTCGGCTGGCCTAAGGTGTTTCAGACCGACCTCGGGCTGGACTTCGACTTCCTTGGACTCTTTTCGTTCAGGATGAACGCATATTACAAGAAAATATATGACTCGATAGTGAATATATCCTCCACGATTCCGGGAGTATATGGACTTAACGGCATCGCGCTTATGGACAACTACACCGCGCAGAGCCTTCGGGGAATGGATATCACTCTCGGATATTCACAGACTTTCGGAGACTTCCGCCTCGGGGCATCGTTCAGCGCGACGACGTATAAGGCGATATACGAGCGGATGACGGACGACGACTGGCTCTACGAATATCAGAAGAAGACCGGTACTCCGGTGGATGCATACTGGGGCTACCGCTGCATCGGGAAATATGAGGACGAGGAGCAGTTGTCTTCCGTTCCGGCTATTTCCACTGCGGTGAAGGTCGGCGACCTTATGTATGAGGACGTGAACGGAGACGGGCGGATTGACGACAACGACAAGGTGATTCTCGGGAACACGGCTCCGCGCCTGAGCTATGCGCTTAACCTCAGTTTCGGATGGAAAGACCTTGAACTGAACATCGTGGGAACCGGCCGCGCGGGACTCAAGACAGCGATGACAAACAGCTATTTCTGGAACGGATGGGGCGACGGGAACTATTCCGCTTTCGTCCGCGACAACATCGGCGGTGACTATCCGCGTCTTGACTATGTGCATTCGGACCAGAATTTCGTCGGTTCGGACTTTTGGCTCCGCAACGGCGCGTGGTTCAAGATTCAGAGCGCCGAGCTGTCCTACAATCTCCGTCTGCGCCGGGTGTCATGGATTAAGGGCGTGAAGTTCTCGGTCAAGGGGCAGAATCTCCTGACACTCTCGGGAATAAGGGACGTGGATCCGGAGTGTATCGATGCGGGCGTCGCTTCCTACCCTCTGCTGCGTTCGGTCACCGGCGGCATAAAGCTGAATTTCTGACGCAACACCCTCTTTCGCCGATATGATATAATCCTTTCAACCCAGACCTTTCAACTAAGACAAAAAATGAAACTCACGAAAATCATAGCCGTTCTTCTTCCGTGTCTCGTGGCTGCGGGATGCAGTTTTCTCGACCCGCTTCCGGACGGCAGCTACAACGACGACAACTACGACGAGAACGCCAAGTTGCTGCGGGGATATGTTGATAAGATTTACAACGACTTCATTCCGACCCTCTATGCGACCAACTACCTTCTTGGCATTTCCGCTGCGACGGATGATGCCGTGTATCGTTCTGAGGCGGCCGCATGGCGCAAGTTCTCGAACGGGACGGCACTGATGTCAGGCAATCCTTTCACTTCCAAATGGAATACGGACTATGCCGCAATCAACTACGCCAACCTTTTTCTTAAGGACCGTGCCGGAATCAGCGCACGCTATCTGATTGACCTTGAGGCTGATGCTGCCTACCGCAAGACTATGCAGGGCAGCGCGTTCGGACTGCGCGCATGGTATGGCTTCGACCTTCTCCGCACTTTCGCGGGAAAGGGAACCGACGGGAATATGCTGGGCGTGCCGATTGTGACCGAGCCGACCTCTACCGACAAAATCGATGTCGAGAGCATCCGTAGGGCAGGGGTGGATGAGTGCGTGAAACAGATTCTTGACGACTGCGACTCCGCATACTTCTATCTTCCGGACTCCAACCGCGACTATCCCGGCGATCCGGCTCAGAACCTGCCCGTGACAGGCTCCGTGCGCTACAAGACTCTCGACCGTGTCTGCATCGACGCCATCCGCGCAATGGTTTGGCTATTTTGGGCAAGTCCGGCGTTCAATCCGGAGGGCGATGTGCAGAGGTATGAGAACGCCGCCCTATATGCCTCCCGCGTCATGAAGCACAAGATTGAGAGGGAAGGCTCGCTCACGGGAGGTTTCAAGCCGCTGTCTGGATTCAAATGGTACGACTGCAACAGCGCCGAGATTGTCTGGCCATCCAATTTCTCGAAGGCCGCCGACACCGAGAAGTGCTGCTATCCGCTCGGCTTCGGCGGACAGTCCAACATCGTGCCGACGCAGGACCTTGTGGATGCTTTCCCTATGGCGAACGGCTACCCTATAACCGACTCCCGCAGCGGCTATGACCCGCAGAAACCTTACGAAGGACGTGATCCTCGTTTTTATGCCGCGATTTACTATAACGGCTCGTCTGTCAATCGCCTGTCAAACGGCGCGAAGATGTATACTTTCAAGACAGAGACAGACGGCGCTGACGCTCCGGGCGGGACGATGACTTCGCCCACCGGCTACTACATCCGTAAGTTCCTCTACAGAGGGTGGAATTCCTACGATCAGACGGTTCAGCCCGGCTACCGCTGCGTCCACCTGCTGAGCTGGACACAGATGTGTCTGATTTTTGCTGAGGCGGCCAACGAAGTCGTGGGACCTGATGAGAGTTCGACTTTCGGCTATTCCGCAAAGCAGGCTCTCGCATGGCTGCGCGCACGAAAGACCACTGAGGACGCTGAAGGGCTCGGAGCGACGGGAGACCCCTATCTTGAGGAGTGCGCCTCTTCTGGGAAGGATGTGTTCGCGTCTCTGGTTCGGAACGAATGGAGGGTCGAAACCTGCTTCGAGGGAGAGCGGTACTATAGTCTCAGACGCTGGGCCACTTCCGTCTCCGACCTCAATGCTCCTATTCATGGGGTGAAGATAACGAGAGGATATTCCGGAGAGGAAGTCTTTGATTATGATGAGGTTGTAGAAAATCTTGCCTATCCGTCCCTTTGGGCTCCGCTGCCTTATATGGAGGTGCGCCGCTGTCCGAATCTTGTTCAGAACGAGGGATGGGAAAGTTGGAGATAGATTTGTTTTTATGGAAATTGAGAAGATGAAGAAGATTTTTGCATTGTCCGCCGTCTGCTGTGTCCTCGCCACGGGATGTTACGGTGACTACACGATGGATTATGAATACACGGGGGTATATTCCGCCTACCAGTACGACCTGCGCACGTTCGTGGTCGGGGAAGGGATGAAGTTCGACTTTACGGTGGCTCTCGGCGGAGTGGTGGACAACGATCGCGACAGAGCCGTTGAGGTCGAATCTGACGATGCGCTGCTTTCAACGGACCTTTCCGTCTTTTCGGAGTCGGACGGGACTCCGTCGTTCACCGCGCTTGACGGTCTGAAGGGTATGGGCAGGCTGGGCGCATTGAGCCAGTCCTATGTGAGCGATGCCTTTGCCTCCGTGACGGCGATAAGCCCGCTTCCGGCCGGGTATTATGAACTTGACGGCATTGATGGGCTGACCATACGTAAGGGACGGCACACCGCTGCTGTGACCGTACGTGCCACTGACGAAATTCTTTCGGACCCCAAGGCATTCACACCGTATTATGCGCTGGGCTTCAGGATTGTCAATGCCGATGCGGACGTCCTTGTGAAGGAAAAAAGTTTCGAGGTCATAGCCGTGAAATGTGAGAACCGCTTTTACGGAAACTGGTATCACGGCGGCCGGACGGTTGTGCGTTCTGACGCGACGGGGGAGATTGTCTCCACGGATGAGTATGAACTCACGCTTCCGCAGGCTGACTCGAAGGTCTATAGGCTCACGACTGTAGATGCTGTTTCTGTCAAGACCGACCGAATGAGTGGTCGCACGGGCTCACTGCTCCTGACTTTCGATGGCGACGACATCACAGTCTCTCCTGCCGACGGCTCCGACATCATAATAAACCCGATTCAGGGCTACCCGAGCCGCTTCAACGGAGCGAAACTCCTTCAAGATAGGGAAATTTCCCTGAACTATTGCTACAGCAATGGTGACGGAACCACGACTTATGTCTATGATGTGCTGAAGTTCCGTAACAGGGTCAGGGATGGAATCAATGAATGGCAGTCTGAGACGGAATGAGACGCTGAATTTACCGGTTCATGAATATAAATATCTTTTTGAAATATATGAAATACAGAACTTTAGGCATTGTCGCAATGATGTTCGTCCTTTCCTGGACGGGATATGCACGAGAGAAGGAAAATTTGAGGCTGACGGGAACTTTCGGCGATTCTATGGAGAATGTCGGCGGATGCTCGGTCAGCGAGACCGACGGAAGTTTTGACATAGTCTCGAAGCAGTGGAAGGCAGGGATTATGCTCCGGGGAAAATGGGATTTGAGAGAATATAAATCGATAAGGCTGACGGTGGAGAACCGCAGCGATGTGACCGCTCTCTATCTTGTATGCGATATGTTTGACTCGCGCCGCAAGTCTGAATTCCGCGACAGGGCGAATAGGGCCGTTGCCGGAGTCTACGAGGCGGTGGGGGATGTCCCGACCGGTTCCAAAATAACGGTCGAGTTTCCTCTGAGCCCGGATATGCCGCATCCGGAGGTGAACGGAGCATTCCGTCTTATGCACGGCACGCCATATTCCCGTGAACTCGGGCTGTTCTCCTATGATATTGACCTTTCGGACGTTCACACCATTGTCATAGCCGGCGTGAACCTTCTTCCTGGAGTGGAGTTCACGGTTTCCGATGTGGAACTTATCCGCGGAAAGCGTGTTGCCCCTAGGACAATGCAGTTGGACTCGGCGGCATTCTTCCCGTTTGTGGATGCCTACGGCCAGTACAAATATAAAGACTGGCCTGGTAAGGTGCACTCGGACAGGGATCTGAAGCGGGCGAGACTTGCGGAGGAAAAGGATCTCGCGGCGCATCCGGGACCTGACGATTGGGACATTTACGGAGGGTGGAAAGCTGGCCCGAGGTATGAGGCGACAGGGCAGTTCTATGTGAAGAAGATTGACGGAAAATGGTGGATGATAGACCCGGAGGGTTATCTCTACTGGTCGCATGGAGTAGTACGTGTGACGACTTCCTCAGCGGTGACTCCGCTCGATGGCCGCAAGTTCTATTTCTCCGGTCTGCCCGAGGATGAGTCTGACCCGTTCCACCGCTTCTATTTCACTCACGACAACCTTCTGCATCCGTACTACACGGCGCGTGGCATTCACGAGACCTACGATTTTTCTTCCGCCAATGCGTACCGCAAGTATGGCGAGGACTATAAGGCTGTTTTCGCCGACCTTGCCCACCGCAGGCTGCGCAGCTGGGGAATGAACACGATGGCAAATTCTTCCGACCCGTCAATCTGCGCTATGGACAGGACTGTCTATAACGAGAGGGTCGATTTGGGCGCTCCTGTCGCGGGCTGTCCTAAGTGGCCTGTACTTGAAGGCTCCGGGGGCTGGTGGCCGTTTATTGACCCGTTCGACAACCTGTTCCCAATGTGCGTTCGTGCTCATCTTGAAGCCAAGCGGACGCAATTGGAGGATTCGTGGTGCCAGGGTTTCTATGTCGACAATGAAATCAACTGGGGCGCTCAGACAATGTTGGCGGGCCTTGCGCTTAAGGCTTCGCCGAAGCAGGCGAGCAAACTGGTGCTGATTGACCGTCTTATGGACAAATACTCTAGCGTGGAGGCGCTCAACAAGGCATGGGGAACGGCGTTCGAGGACTGGAACGCTCTTGTTGCCAACCGTAAGGCCCTCCCTTCCGCTGCGAATGCCGACCTTTCGCAGCTGTCGCTGCTGATTGTACGTCAGTATTTCAAGACAGTGCGGGAGGTGTTCAAACAGGTGGCTCCTAACAAACTCTATATGGGCTGCCGTTTCGCGGGAGCACCGGAGTTCGTGGTGAGGATTGCGGCCGAGTATGTTGATGTGATGAGCTACAATAACTACACCTACACCCGCGAGACCTTTTCTCTGCCCAAGGGGATTGACCTGCCGGTCATGTATGGAGAGTTCCATTTCGGCGCACTTGACCGCGGCCTATTCCACACGGGCCAGGTGGCCACGTTCAGCCAGAAGAACCGTGCAAGGGCCTACGGCGACTTCGTGCGCTCGTGCCTGAAAAATCCGTGCATAATCGGCACAAATTGGCATCAGTTCTCAGACCAGCCGTGCACAGGGCGCTTTGACGGCGAGGATTTCCAGGTGGGCCTGACGGACTGCTGTGACACCCCTTATCCGGAGACGATTGCCGCGCTGCGCGAAGTCGGCTATAATATGTATGAAATCAGATACGGGAAAGCCGAATGAACTTTCCTTTTAAATTTTTTGTTTAGGAAAATTTAAACAGCTTCTAAATCAAAGAGTTAGAATAATTGCGAAATTTGAGTTATGAACATTCGGAATATACTTGTGACTTCGATGATTTTTGTCCGTCTGGCCCTATCCTGCGGTGTCTCCGGCTCATACGAACCGGAAAGGCCCTCCAAGCCTGACAAACCGGGAACCGACGAGACTGTCGAGTCTGCGCTTGCCCTGCCACACATAATGAGCGGCGGTATGGTTCTCCAGCAGGAGTCTGAGGTGTCAATCTACGGAACGGATGACAGAGGGGTGAAAGTCACCGTGTCGCCATCCTGGACAGACCGCAGTTTTGAGGCTGTCACGGGGAGCGACGGGAGATGGATTGCCAAGGTCAGGACTCCAAAGGGCTCAGACAAGGCATATACGATAAGAATCACGGATAGCAATAAGGGGGAGAAAGTTATCAACGACGTTCTTGTCGGAGAGGTCTGGCTATGCAGCGGACAGTCCAATATGGAGCATCCGATGAAAGGCTTTTCCTCCTCGGAACCTGTGCAGGATTCGGAAAAGGAACTTTCCGACGCTGCATATCCGCAGTTTCGCTACTTCAAGGTGCCGCAGGCTGTTTCCCGCACCGCGAAGTACGACACCGGAGAATCTTCATGGGCGGAATGTTCTCGGGACAACGCCAGGAATTTCGAGGCCATAGCCTTTTTCTTCGGACGGAGGATTCACAAGGCGACAGGCGTTCCGGTCGGAATCATCGGCTGTGCCTACGGCGGAACACGCATCGAGGGCTGGATGCCGCCGGAGTCGTTCACAAAGCTCGCCAAAAACGAGTATATGGACTCCGACAAACTCTCGGCAGGGGAAAACAGTCCGAGTGCCCCGTCCAACTGCTGGAACGCGATGTTGCTTCCTGTGTTGGACTACGGTTTTAAGGGAATCCTCTGGTTCCAGGGAGAGAGCAACTGCAACTATTACTGGTCCTATTCTCATCTGCTTCAGGTGATGGTAGCCGACTGGAGGGAGCGCAAGGGTGACGGTTCGGCGCGGATTCCGTTCTATTTCGCTCAGCTAGCTCCGTGGGTGAACAACCGCCCGATTTCAAACGGAGGCTCGGAACTTCTCCGTAATGCGCAGATGACCGCCTTCAAGACCATTCCCAATTGCGGAATCATAGGCCTTGGTGACGTGGGCAGCGAAAGCACCATTCATTTTCCGAACAAGAAAGTTCCTGCTGAACGTTTCGCTCTATGGGCGTTGTATAATGAATATGGGGATAAGTCCGTAAATCCTATGGGACCTGCGTTCGAGTCCATGAAGGCCGAGGGCGGCAAGTTGCTCGTAAGTGTTTCCAACGCTTCGGGGCTTCATATCGCGGATGGCATCGGCGACATCCCATACGCCGAAATTTCCGGTGACGGCAAGACCTTTGTCCCGGCCACCGTGCGCATATTGTCAGACGGAGTCCTCGAATTTTCCTCTCCGGAGGTGTCTTCCCCGACCTCGGCTCGCTACTGTTTCAGCGGCTGGCACGCCGGCTCCGTCTTCAACTCCGCCGGCCTCCCGCTCTTCCCGTTCCGCGCCTCGCTGTAGAGGGTGTCAACCAATCTCAGGGAAGGTCAGGCGGGCTGTCCATTTTTAAGAAGAGAGGTATCATGAAAATCGTAGGAGTCGAATGCGGCTCAGAACGAGTCACGTCTGGTCATTCGGAAGTTACAGTGCACTTTTTCGAGTCTCTTCTCCAGAATCATGTCCCCGATGAGGCGTCCCATCTGTATGAAGTCAGTCGATACCGTGGTGAGCCCGTTTAGGATTATTTCGCTTATGGGGGACTCGTTGTAGGAAATTATTGCAATGTCCTTCCCGACCGTAAGTCCCTTCTTCTTTATGAGCCTTGCCAATTCTATCAGTCCGAAGTCATATTGTCCGCTCAGGAGCAGGTAGGCTTCGCCCTTACTGACATTCTCCGGAATCACGACGTCCGAATAGGTTACGCGGATTCCGTTGTCTCGGCAGAACCTTTCCACACCTGTCCTGATGGGACGGGCATAGAGACTTGAGGGCAGGGTTATGACATTGAGTCTGTTGTAGTTCCGGAAAGTGTCAAGTCCGTCTCCGAGTCCCTGTATGATGTCGTTCTCCCAGTCTTGATAGACGGCCCCGTAGTTTCCCTGTATACTCCTTATCCAGTTGTCCGTCATGATGAGTTTCCTGTTCGGCACCCTTTTCAGCAGAGTACGTACCTTTTCCTGGGTGGCAGCGTCCAACGGGAAGTGCGGAGCTATGACATAGTAGTCAAAGTTGTCGAGGTTCTCGTTGAGGAAATATTCCAAAATCTCGACATTCTGCTCGTGCAGCAGAATCGTGATTTCCGCGTGTCCGTCAAGCCTTTCGGTCATAGAGTCGAAGAGAAGCTGCTTGTAGGTGCTGAGTTTGTCGAACAGAGCCAGAACCTTGAGCTTGTGCGCCTCCCCGTTTTTCTTGACGAAGAACCCCTTTCCCTGGTGAGGCTCCACGAATCCCTTGTCTCTCAGTATCGTATAGGCCTTCTTCACGGTCTCCTTCGAAATTTCATGCTCATCCGCCAGCTCGTTCATCGACGGCAGCATTTCCCCGTTCTCAAGTTCGCCCGCGTCAATCATCGCGCTGATTTTCATCACAATTTGTCGATATACCGGCGTCAGCGAATTTTTGTCTATGTCGATGGATTTTTTCATAAATATTTAGGAAAAATGTTTGGATTTGTCAATAATATACTATCTTTGTACCACAGTACACCACAGTTGAGCTGTAGTCTACTTGACTGTGGTATGTATCAAGCCACTGCAAAGGTAAGAAATTTATGGATAACTGCATATTTATGAAACACTGTCTGACGAAAATGAAAAAGACTGCATTGACATTGCTCGCGCTTTCGTGTGCGGCTTTCGTGTCATCCGCCCAAAAACCTGTCGCATCCTCCGTCACTTGGGACAACATCTGCGCACATCCCGCTCCGCTGCCCCTCATCGGTCATCTGCAAAATAGCAACTCCGACTTGTCGCGTCCGTCGTGGTGGAGCGTCGGATGCGAGACGATGGACCGGGACTATGCTCATTTTGAAAAGTTCAAACAATATGTCCCGCAGACAGGTGTAGGCTATGCCCGGCTTCAGAGCGGGTGGGCAAAGACCGAACAGAAGAAGGGCAAATATGAATTTGACTGGCTGGACGCTCACGTTGACGGGCTGATTGAACTCGGAGTCCACCCGTGGATGTGTCTGTGCTACGGCAATCCGGTTTATTCCGACCACGGAGCTGACCTTGACGCCAACCTTTTTCCGGACGGTCCGATTATGGACGCGTGGATTAAATATGTCAAGGCTGTCGCAAAACGTTATAAGGGCAAAGTGACGATGTACGAGGTGTGGAACGAACCGGATCACAGAAAGGCTCTCGATTCCTACGACCTATATGCCAATCTTTTCGTGCGTACCGCAAAGGCAATACGTGAAATTGACCCGGAAGTGAAGATTTGCGCGCTTGCCTCCACAAGCCCGAGCCGGGAATACATTATGCAGGCGGTGAGAGGGATTGCCGAGAGGGAAGGAACTGAATATATGGATTACATCTCCTATCACGCCTATTGGCCTGTTCCCGAGGCTACCATATATTACATAAATAAATTGAAGAGAGAACTCTCCACAGTAGCTCCGAATACACGTCTTTTGCAGGGAGAGACCGGCTGTCCGGCAATCCTGGAGTATGGTCATGCTTTGAACGGCTTTGAGTGGGACGAATACCGTCAGGCAAAATGGGACCTCAGGAGTATGTTCGTCCATTGGGGAATGGGCAATCCTTATTCTGTTTTTACGATGACGGACTTGAACTATGGATGGATGATTCAGTCATTCGGACTTATCCGCTGCAATCTGCGAGGGGAGCCTGTCTATCTTCGTCCGAAGTTCCACGCTGTGCAAAATGTCACGAGCCTGATTACCGGGGATATACATCCTACGGATGCCGTGAGCGTCGAGTCGTCCTGTGGCCGCGAGATCCATTGCGTGGGCCTGGAGAAAGACGGCAAGGTGATAGGCTGCGCCCTATGGTTCGGGGACAGGATTCCGGACAGTAGTCTTGAACGTGAGGAAATATCGCTGAAAATCAATGGATTGGATCTTGTGAAGCGTAATCTTGTGTATGTGGATATGCTTTCGGGAAATGTCCACAGCCTGCGAAATGCCTTCCGTGGCTACGGCATCGCCGAGAAAGGTGCTTTCAGCATTCCGTCACTGCCGCTTTGGGATTGCCCGGTGGTGATTATGGACCGGGAATATGTCCCTATGGATTTAGAATAAGAAAGATGATGCAGGTTATTTTTTGAAGATTTCTAAAACAATTAATGTCATAAAATTATGGAAGACTACAAAAAATGTTTCTATGCAGCTCCGGAACTCTCCGAAGTTGTGATTTCTACGGAAATTGGATTTGCGCAGTCGCCCGAAGACGTTTTCGGTTCCAAACTCGAAACCTGGGAAAGAGAGGATATTTAACTTATGGAGGAAAAGAAAATGAAAAACATTAAACTTTTGTCAATATTTGCTTTTTGTGCAGCAGTCGTGATTTCCTGCAACAAGGAAATTGCCGAAACTCTTCCGCCTGAAGGAAATACATCCGAGCAGACTCTTCTCAATCCTGTCACTCTGACCTTTGAGGCAAGTCCTTCAACAAAGGTTTCAATTGACGAGACAGGTAAAGCATCTTGGGAAAAGGGCGACAGAATAAAAATCATCAGTCTGGACGCTACTGGCAAGCCCAAGGCCGTAGTCAGCGATGAAGTTGTCATTGATGCTGCCGGAGTGGGGAGATTTACGGCTACAGTTGAGGCTTCAGGCCTTTACTACGCGGTATATCCGTCCACTTTGGAAGTGAGTCTTACGCAAGCGGAGGGGGCTGAACCGATTTTTGCTGTGGAATTCAGTTCCACTCCAACTGCCAAGACAAAAATCTCGGATGCGGCATACTATGCAGCGAAAACCACCGCGGAAACAAAATATCTTGATTTCAGGACAATATCCACGATTCTTGAAGTAAAGACCGGAATGAGCGATGCCACCGGCATACTGTTCTCTTCTTATGGCGAAGGAATCAGCTCTTGCTCCGGAATAATTCCTGTCAATTTCGATTCTGAAGGCAAGGTTTCACTCTCTGAACCGGAAGCTTCCTCCTCGACGCTCACTTTCGGGATTGCCGGAGCCGGAACATACTATCTGCCGCTTCCAGGCAACGGAAAAATCGCCAGTGATGCTAACGGAGACGGATTCGTTCTTTGTCTGTGTAAGAATGACGGAAAATACACGGCCTCGTATTACCCGAAGGCCCTTGAATTGAAAGCCGGAAAAATCTACAATTTTAGGGATAATGTCGAAAGCAAAATTGTGTCTGACTACTATCTTTCTGTTGACGGCACGGGGACAGGCCTTGCAGCGGACTCTCCGCTCGCTTTTGCAAACCTGAAGAATTTGCCGGCGTTCAAAAGCAATACTGCCGCCTCCGCAATGATGCGTAACGGGGTCACGGTGCATCTTGCCGGCGGCACATACA
>OQWM01000567.1_pt1 | contig 23771 bp, 19 predicted proteins | sample 1691531 | NCBI WGS metagenome assembly OQWM01 (sample SAMN03418257, study PRJEB22391) | human gut metagenome | biome: human-gut; feature: organic feature; material: feces | host: Homo sapiens | place: Tanzania | collected 2013-01
AGTTTGCTTGCTTGCGAAAAAGTCTACGGAAAACACTTGTACAAAGTCAATAGAAAAACGTAATTCGGTGACTTTCTCGTAGAAAGTCGGTAACTTTCTTCTTTTAGTAATATTGCAGTTGATACAAAAAGAGAGAGACAATCATTGCCTCTCTCATATTTACTAGGATGGAGGTAGATATTATATTGCTAATAGCCATCCGATAAATTGTTTGATAAGTGGCGAGTGATTTACCTTCACGTTCTTAATCTTTGTTTCAATGATGAAGTTTTTCATGCGGAGCCTGTAATCAGGATTGTGCAGCAAAAGCCATAACTCCTCATCTATGTAAGCATATTCAACATTTCTTCTTACCCAAGCTGTAGATGGGGAGGCGGTTTGTGTTTCGGAGTGGTTGTAAAAATTGAGATGCCACAACTCGTCTGTTTGCAAATAATATAACGGATAAGCGATATTTGTTTTCTCACTTTGTTTCGCAATTATTGCATATTGCTCGAATATGTTGTTGTAAATGCTTTCCAAGTCCTCGAAAAGGAATCTGTTATATTGGAAAGTTCCGTTTTCAATTCCTCTTATTATTGAAAGAATGAGGACAGGCTTAGCGATTTTCTTTATACCGCTTCGTTTGATATTACCTTGCTTCATGTCTTTAATTTTCTTTGTATAGAAGTCAAAAGCAGATTCATAATTGAAAAATCGAATGATTTTATTATTCATAGTTCGTATAGTATTTAGTGCAGATATGTAACTTTATATAATTCAACCGCAAATTTACACAATTTTCATTAACCAAATCCTTCTGTCCCACCTTATTTTATATATAAGCAATAAAAAACACGTGGATAAATTTACCGGATAAAGAATTTATTATTACTTTTGCAAAGCATTACATCCGCAGAAAGCCCGAAAGGGGAGAAGCGGGCGGGTGCTACTTATTGAAAAGAGCGTTTATCTGACGCTTGTTCTTTGCGTGTCCTAACTTCGCAACTTAAGACTTATTCGCAAAAGGATGAGACAATGATAGATGTTCACGGTAGGTGTATTGTATCCTATCGTGATTTGTTGTATATATACTAATATTGTGTGTATACAATTAGTCGCGTATGGGAATAATATATCCATACGTGGGCTTTCTGCATTGTCCTTCTCTGCGAATAGGGCAATGCGAAGGCCTGGACACGTGGGATGGGCAAGGACTGAATCCCCACGTTTTTCTTTTTTATAGGTGTATCTGATTTTTATATTCCGAGATTTGGGAGATTCTATCGGGAAAATAAGGAGATAGAATCAAGTGTACAAAATAACATGGGATAAGGAAACTGGTGGAGTGCTACTGCACTCGCGTATTGTGGAAGGCACTCTTGGTGTTTCCCCTCGCCCCGTGTTCTATGAAGAACTTGATTTGTTGGGGCTTGACAAATTGGGATGGAGTTATCCTCATGCCGAAGAGCCAATTATGTGGGCTGTGAACAAGCAGTATTGGTATTGTGGAGTAAGGCTCTTCGATGCCAAGGGTGCCAATATATATACTAAGCCTACACTTGAAATGCAGCCTGGTGTGGAGCCGATGGCCTTGGAGCCGGTGGATGTGAAGACGATGCTTCAGCGCACATCTGACTTGATGTTTGTGCTGGAGAACGAAGCGATAGAGTTTATACGTGATACTTATTTGGCGTATGCAAAAGTCAACAAGACTTATGATAAGGCTGATGCCAACAAGCTCGACTTTGAAGCAATGGCAGAACGCGTGGAGAAGAAAAGCAAGCAAAGGATGGCTGTGGTTAAACAGGATTGTGACTCGTTCGACATCATGCCGCTTGCTACGGCAGAAAAAGAAGGCAAACGTGTGTTGCTATCTACCAAAATAGACCGCTTTATAGCAAGTTTCTCTGGTGGGAAGGATTCGCAAGTGGTACTCGACTTGTGTACCCGTGCCATTCCTCCGACAGACTTCGAGGTGATATATAGCGATACGGGCTATGAACTGCCTCCTTCTCTCGCTCTTTACAAAGACGTGGAGGCGTACTATAAAAAGAAGTTTCCTTCACTCCGTTTCCTTACAGCCCGCAACCACGAATCGGTACTGAACTATTGGGACAAGATTGGCACACCAAGTGACAATCACCGTTGGTGCTGCTCGGTGATGAAGACGGCACCGTTGTATAGGATGTTGATGTCTGGTACAGATAAACGCCAAAAATTTTTAGCTTTTGAAGGAGTAAGAGCAGAAGAGTCAGTAAGTCGAAGTGAATATAACAGAATAGGTAAGGGAGTAAAACATAAATTTGTTATAAACGCACGTCCAATATTGAACTGGAATACAACTGAAGTTTTCCTATATCTGTTTGAGCATGATTTGCATATAAATTCAGCATATCGTGTAGGAAAGCCTAGAGTAGGATGTCTCCTTTGTCCATTTGGTTCTCCTTGGGATGACATGATTGTAAATAATTGCTATTCAAGTAATCTTAAGCCTTTCTTGGATAGGATAGAATCAAATGCTATTTCAAGAAAAATCCCAAATAAAAAAGAATATATCGCTGAAAGGAAATGGAAGCTAAGAGGAAGTGGAAAATTCTCTGAGACGAAGACCTCCGTTTCGTTTTCTTCGTCTTCCAATAAATGGCAAACAATAGTGAAGAGTGCAGAAAAAGAACTATTCACTTGGTTTCCTGTCCTTGGTAAATATAGCATAAAGGAAAAACAGGAATCTATTATTGGTGAACTGGAGTTCAAACACGAAATATATCATTTTGAAATTCGTTTCGGTAAGGACAAGAATGACTTTACATTCACTTTATATGACAATAATAATATACAACTAAGATATTACCTAAGACGGATTATCAATAAGACAGCGTATTGCATTAACTGTGAGGCGTGTGAGTTAGAATGCCCTACAGGTGCTCTTTCTGTTTATCCAAAAGTGGGCATAGACAAAGACAAATGTGTACATTGCCTTAAATGCTTGGAATATCATAATGTCGGTTGTATTGTGGCAGACTCAATGATTAAGCCAACAACAATAAATTTATCGAATATGAAAATATCAAAATATGGCACATTTGGCATCCACCAAGAATGGGTAGACCAATATTTAACAGATACAGATTCTTTTTGGGAAGATAATTTCCTTGGTGTAAAACAAGTGCCAAGTTTTAAAGCCTGGCTGAAAGACGCAGAGATTATTGATGAAAAATCAAAGCTTACACCATTTGGTGAATTATGCGTTGAAATAAACAGAGAAACCCCAACTCTTTTATGGGAACTTATTCATATCAATTTGGCTTATAATAGTCCTTTAATGGGTTGGTTTTCTTCTTCTGTCGGTTTTAATACAGAGATAGGAAGAAAAGATTTGGACAAACTTGCTCTCGAGTATTTCCAACAGACATTTAAGGAAACGACAATTACATATGCTGTACAAGCCTTGGTACAAACATTTAAGTATTCTCCTATCGGTGAAGACCTAAGACAGTTTGTGAGTCAAGATACAAAAGGAATTTCTTTTCAAAGGATACCCTATAACGATTTGAGTCCTGAGGCAGTTGCTTATTCTTTATACAAATACGCCGAGCAGAAAGGAATTAAGATGCTTAGAGTTTTCGACTTATATCGTCCCGAGGAGGTTTGTGGAGTATATCGGGAATTTGGCATTAGCAAGGCTGAATTACAAAAGAAATTAAGATTCTTGTCTTCTGATAAGAACCGAGTGTTGGTTGCAGAACTTTCCATGGGATTAGACCACATTACCCTTCGGGATGACTTGGACCAATTGGCAGTAATCAAGTCTTTGCTTCAATAACAAATAGATTAGCAACATAACTATCATACGCTTATGGCAACTAAGTATGACGATATAATAAAGCTTCGTGGTGGCAAAGCCGCTTACGACATAGCAGAAGAGAAAAAGGGTGAATGGGTGTCGTTCATCCCCAATGAACAATTTAACAACGTGTTGCGTACGGTCATAAAGAGTGTGCGTGGAAACGACATTGACAACCACAAGAGTTTTTGGATAAACGGAACATACGGCACTGGCAAGAGCCATGCCGTAGCAGTTGTCAGTCACTTGCTGGGTGATGCCGTGGAAGACATACGCCAGTGGGTGGACTACGAGTATAAGGACGCAAAGTTTGCCACACTCCGTCAAGCCATTTATTCACTTCGCGAGACGAAGTGTTTGCTCACGGTCAATGTTTATGGACTGGGAGCAATGACACATCCCGGCGATCTTGCTCTTGTCTTGCAGAAGGCGGTGACTGAAACCCTCCACAAGCACAAGATAGAGATAGCTGTGCCGACAGATTATGAAAACTACATTGAGCAAATACGCCAGAACCCGGAAATATGGAATCATCTGATAGATACCCATACAGCTCTGTCGTCTGTTGTTGCCGACAGTGATCAACTGGCAGAAAGCCTGAAGACCGGCGACCTTGGTATATTCCACCGCGTGAGTGACACGCTGCGTGAGGCACAACTCGATATACGCCTTAACAACGACAATATCAAGCAATGGCTTTGTGAGGTGCAAGACCGTCTGACAGAGTTGGGAACGTATAACGGTTTGCTGATTGTTTGGGACGAATTTACCGACGTTATGACCGACGCCATTGGTGTACCCGTGTTGAAACAATTGCAAGAGGTGGCTCAGAAGTTCATGAATGAGGACTGTAATTCCTACCTGTTCCTTATCTCGCATCCGTCTGCATTCAACGGCATCGACTCCGAACAACTGAAGCAGACCGATGGGCGATACCACCGCATGAAGTACAACATGGAATCTGTATCGGCATTCAAGATTATGTCGCGTAAGTTTGAAATCATCGACGAGGAGCGACATACGCAGATGTGCCAGCAATTCTATACGATGAATTCGCAGTTGCTTGATATTTTTACCGCTACTAGCAACGACCAGCAGTCCACTCGCGAAGATCTCTTCAATCTCTACCCACTGCATCCGGGCACAGCTAATCTTGCCACCCACTATGCCACTGTGGTAGGTTCATCCAGCCGAAGCGTGTTCGAGTTCTTGGGACAGAATGACTCCATACGAGAATTCCTTGACAGCGAGGAACATTTCCTCAACCGCGACACCATCACGGCAGACTATCTGTGGGATTATGTGCTGAAGGTATTCCAAGATGATGTGACCAACTATGGAGCCGTGACGGAACGCTACAACTCATACAAGCTACAGGTCTGCAATGAAGGTGCAGCCTATTTTGCTGTATTTAAGGGAATATTGTTGCTCAACGCCTTCAACAATGTGTCGGGAGAGAACAACAACGGACTGGTAACACCATCGGAGGACAACATACATGCCCTGTTTGCTGGGACATGCTATGACAGTGAGGTGGACGCAGTACTACAGTGGTTCAACGAACAAGGCATCATACAACGTGCGCCGGGCGGTTTGTATTCCGTGCAGTTCTCAGCCCTGCCTTCTGGCGAGATAGAAGAAAAGAAAAACGAGATGCGCAATGTGCAGTATCGCTATACGGACCAGATACTCAACTTCTCAGATGCCGCCAGCACTGCCTTTGAGAAAAAGATGATGCAGAAAGTTATACGTCCTTATGGATTCAAATTCTTCTCTGACCATCAGAACGAAGCCGTACTCAGAAGCCAAATCAAGAATGCTCGAAAGGACACCAAGACAAGTGCCATGTTTTTCGCATTGCTTATGGCAAGGAACAACACTGAGCTTGGCGTGCTGCGCAATTTTGCGGAGAAATGTGCCGAAGACGAGAACGACAAGGACCTAAAGAATATTGTGTACCTTGTGTTTGACGAGGTACTCACTGACGCAAAGTATGAGCAGTTTATAGAATACCAGGCTAACTATGCCTGTGCCAGCAGTCATGGATTCCTTGACCAGCAGAAAGTACACCGCGACCATGCTGTGTCGATGGTAAAGGAATGGATGGACAGCGTGCAGCGTGGCAATGCTGTTGTATATATAAACAGTGAAGAAAAGCAACCTATTTCAGTGAAGCATCTTTCAAGCATTGTCAATAGTGTGATATCTCCGACCATATTCCCGTATGGTCCGGATGCTTGCGAATTGTTGCGCCAAAAGTCACCATCAACATTCTGGCGCCAGCAGAACTCTAAAGAGATTGTGCGTACATTCATCTTTGCCACTTCAAAGGACGAACTGACAACTATAACCGCTCAGATGCGCCCTATACAATATCTTGTACAAGAGTGCTTGGATGACAACATGGAGTGGAAGGACGATGTGCCAGAGAACCATCCGTTCAAGGTTGTATATGACAAGGTGCAGAGTATCATCAAGTATGCAGACAAGAGTCTTCCATTCAACTTTGATGACAAGTTTTCTGTTTTGCAGAAGCCCCCATACGGCTTATACGGTAGTTTTGCTCCAATGGCAATGATGGCTTTTGCCCTGAAGCCTTGGGCAAACAAAATATTCGATATGCAGGGCAAGCCACGCGACAAGAATGCATTGATTGACGATATCGTGTGGCTGTTCAAGGTGTGGGACGACAAGAAATCGAACAGTAAGCTGAACTTCAAGTTCCAGACTCCCGAGGAAGGCAAACTGTGTAAAGACCTCATATCACTTTTCAAACTGAACAACAAGAACAATGACTATTCGGATGTGACCAGTCTGAAAGATGCCCGCTATGCCATTACATCAGAGTTTCTTGGCAAGAAAGGATATCCACTGTGGACGGTGAAATACGCCTCGGAAGCTGCTTTTGCCAGTTTGCCAGTCATGCTGAACATTACGGATGAAGAGCGCAGACTGATAGACAATATCGTCACCATCTGTATGGAACGCGACCTGCGGAATCCAGCGTTGGTAAAGGATACTATAGACCTCATCTCTGAACTGAGGTTCGAGATGAAGAACATCCTCAATGTGGATGCAGCCTTCTCTGATGGCTTTAAGAATTATCTGATGCAGCTTGACTTCATCAACATACAAGAAGATGAAGTGGATGACGTGAAGCACTTCATCGAGCAAAATCTACAATCAACAGTAGGTTATTGGACTGAAGAAGAGGTGGAGAAGAAGGCATTACAATGGAATTCTGCAAGAAGTTCATCTGCAAATGGTCAGCAAAAAACAAATGGCAATGGTTGGCAACAAAGCAATGGTTGGCAACAAAGCAATGGTTGGCAACAAAGCAACGACATAGTTTCCGAACCGCCTACCAATAATACTGTACAAACATCCTATACGGATTCTAACGCATTGGAGGAGAAGCGCAAGCAAGCAAAAAAGCACATTTCAAGCATTGTTTCCCTTGATGATGCAAAGGCTCTGCTTACCCGACTGTGTGACGAATGTGGAGAGTGGCTGTTGGACAAGATAAACGGTTAAATCTATGTATAAGGAGTTTGGTACATTGGAAGACCTCTGTCATGAAATAGAGGTCGACAAACATTGGACGGGAGCGGAGAGCAGTCTCCGCAACCGCTATCCAATACGTTTTGTATTGTTTGAGAATTTTGGCGACTTTGGCGATTTCGTGCAAGTGTGCCAAGACCATGACGTGTATGTGCAAAGCATAGAAAAATGGATGAAAGACGGACAGGACGACAAACTTATCACCTATTCGCAACTTGCCGCATTATTCGAGACTTACATTAAAAGTCTGCCTGCAAACGATTTCGTCATCGCGCCATTTTCGGAGATAACAAGATTCTATGACAATGCACATTACGCTGAGTTTGATTCGTTGCTGAAGACAATACGTCTTATCCAATCACCGGAAGAAGCCCAACATGATCACCAGCGTATATACGTGCCTGTTATCGGTATGCAGAGCAAGGTGAGCAAATTCAAGGACGATCCAAATATCCACATATGGGAATACCACTCTGGGACAGAGTATGACAACTATCACTTGATTCTTACGAAGGGAACAACATACGGTGTGAAAGGACTTGAAGAACATTATACGCTGTGTGAAGACCTACGCCATTGGATTGCCCTTTGGAAAAATGTGGGTGCCAAGATAAAGCCGCAGATTATTTGTACATCAAAGTGTATTTTCGCCAACAGTAATAATGCCCAGCCAGACAATGCCTTCAAGTATACGATTTGCAACAATGTGTTTGAATTCTTGACCAAAGGACTCCGTATTGATTTTGGCAAATTGAATGCAAGAGAAGAAGATATGCCGTATTGGGAAGAATTGGCTTCCAATATTGATGTGGCAGATTTTGATTTTGACGCTTTTGTCAATCAACGGTTCAATACATCAAGTTTGAATGAAGAGAATGCCTTTGTGCAGACATGGTTTGAATATAGGGATGAGTTTTCACGCTGGCTGCTGAAAACTTATTTTGTATGGAAAACAGAGGAATGCAATTATCTCATTAGGGTCTTGGAGAACGTTGCCTCTTTGGGCTCGTCAGATTTGTTCTCACAAATAGCTACCCAAATCTTTGAAGAGCCTCTTGACGAGACCAGTATTAGCCAACGTTTGGCTCTGCTTAGAGAAGCAAAAAGACAGCATGTGCAGATAACGAGTTTGGCAGAACAAAAGGTTAAGGCAAAGTTGTCGGCAATGGCTGCTGATCCAGAACGTGGACCATTGTTTGCGATGAAATATATGTCACCACTCACTTTGTCAGAACAATGTCTTATGACGGAATGGGTTGGTCACGGAAAGATAGAAAAGAACTATATAAAGATTCTTTTCCCTGAATTGTATGCCTATTTGTTGCCTTCAAGTGTGAAAACAGAGAAAGTCAACGGTTGGATAAATGAATATTTCCAGGAATATTGTCTTTCAAAAGTGGGGAATAGTCAAACAGAAAACCTGACAAACAAGCTCAAGGAACTTAATGCTTCACAAGTCAGTTTTGAGACATGGCGCAATGGTTTCAAGACTGTAAAGACATTCATGCACAACAGGCAGGATATTGACATTTACTATTGGATAGACGGGCTTGGTGTAGATTGGATTCCATTCATAACACGAGTTATTGAAAAACACAAGGCAGATGGAGTGTTCTTGAATGAAATTTATGTCGCAGCTTCAGAATTGCCTACAGTCACTTCCGTAAACAAGACGAAGTTGGATGAGATGGCAAATGGCAAACTGGAGAAAATCGGAGATGTTGATAAGTTTGCGCATACGCCGAAAAAATATCCTGCATACCTTATTGAGGAGTTTAGAATTGTAGAAGATGCTATTTCGAAAGTTCTCTCGCTGTACAATGGCAAGAAGATAGCATTTGTCTCTGATCATGGAGTCAGCTATATGGCACAGTTCGGAGCTGGACTTAACCTCGCAGGCGTGGAGACAGATCATGCTGGACGTTGTGGACATTGGCTCAAAGGATCTGCTCCGGCAGACAATAACTACGTTGTTTTGGATGATGGCCAGACGCTGTGCTCATTGAATAACAACTCTCTTTCCGCCAAAACGCCAATGGGACAGGGTGCTCATGGAGGCGCAACACCTGAAGAGGTACTTGTACCTATCATAATTGTTTCCAGTCAAAAAAATGCAAATGTATATTCTGCGAAATTGCAGTCAAACGAAATTTTGGCAAGTAGCCCCATAGTGAGATATACAATAAAGGGTCTCAGTAGCATAGATACTCCTATTGTGACATATAATGGTATTGACTATGTACTTCAGAATATGGGTGGAGATGTTTATGAGAGTGAGCGATTGAATCTTGTCAACACTTCTACAAGAATAATCCTGCATATAGGAGATTTTAAACAAACAGACAATCTGAGCATCAACACAGGTGTCCAGGAAGACGACTTATTCGGATTTTAAATTATGCAAGCAACTGTCACACAAAAGCTTCGGGAGCAGTTTTCCCCGATGGCTATATATAAAGACCCGGCATCAACAAACAGCTTGTTTGCTGGGCGAAACCTTCCGTCATTTGTAAAAGACTTTATTCTGAAGCGATTTATCAATGTGGATGGAAGTGTCAACCGTGCTGAGTTGACCAATTTCCTTGATATGGTAATACCGCAAAAGCAAACAGAAGTAAAAGACCGTTTGGCTTCTGGTGAGGAGTTGACTTTGCTCACACGTTTTATCATCTACATAGATTTGGTAAAAGGTGTGCGCAGATTTGGAATTCCAGATCTTGGTATCAAAATAAATGAAGGACAAATACCTGAGTACGTTTACAAAAATCATCAAGGTGAACTCGTGGATGGCGAGAAATGGGGAATTATAAAACTTTCTGTACTTCCTGATGAAGATGGAAAGAAAAATCATGTTGAGATGGTTGACTACAAACCATTCAAGCCTTACCGCAGTGTTGATATTGATTACTTGCGAAACGCTCGTGCAGTTTTCTCTACGGAGGAGTGGATAGATGTGCTTTTGTCGTCTATGGAATATGAAGCCGATGGTTTTGAGACAATGACACAGAAGATGGAGTTTTTGACACGTCTTCTTATTTTTGTCGAGCCTCGATTGAATGTTATAGAACTTGCTCCAAAAGGAACGGGTAAGTCATTTGTGTTTGGAAACCTCTCAAAGTATGGATGGCTTGTGAGTGGTGGTAAAGTTACACGTGCCAAACTTTTCTATGACAAAGCCAAGCAGCAGAATGGCATCATCAAGAACCATGATTTCACTGCCTTTGATGAAATTCAGACCATCATTTTCCAAGAACCGGCAGAGATTCAGGCTGCTCTCAAATCGTATTTAGAGTCTGGTAAAACAACGATAGACAACAATGAATTCAGTTCAGAGTGTGGGCTTATGATAATGGGCAATATACCTCTTAACGAGCAGCGCCGACCTTTGAACTACCGATACTTTGATTCTTTGCCACAGTCATTCCGCGAATCTGCTTTACTTGACCGTTTCCATTGTTTTATTGAAGGTTGGCACTTGCCTCGTATCAACAAAGGCATTATTTACAAAGGGTGGACATTAAATGTAGAATACTTCTCTGAAATACTACATTCGCTTCGCACTCAAAATGTATATGGACTATTGTTTGACGAATTAGTGGGATGTGACAAAAATGCTGATACACGAGATTTCAATGCTGTCAAACGTATGACCGTTGCTTATATGAAACTACTATTTCCGCATTGGACTCATGCAGAAGATGTTAATACGGATGACTTTGACACATATTGCTTGCAGCCGGCAATACGTCGACGTGGAATAATAAAGGAACAGTGTCATTTTATAGATGTAGAGTTTAAGACAATTATGCCAAATTTTTGGATAAAAATAGACAATACAAAAAGCAATGTTGGTGCTGTCGAAAACCGGTTATTTTAAAAGAATTATCAATATAATACTTTAATAAAGAATCAAAGCATATGACAACAAAAACAAAATTTATCCTGACGTTTGTAGCTGGAATTATTACTGGCATTATTATGCTTTTTGCTTTAGGATATATAATGTCAATGAGTAAAAGTGAAGCGGAGTGTGTGGATGACGATATTGTTATGTTCGACAAACCGCAAAAAACTATCAATGCGAATGTTTTCGTGGTGATGCAAGTGTTACCCAATGGTAGTGCTTTAGCAATTGTTGATGGAGACTTTGATAACTATGGTACAACTGTGTTGTTTCTGGCAAAGGATGGAAAATCATATTATGATGACCAAAGGATTCGTGTGCCTTCAAATAAATGTGTGAAACCAATAGGAGTGTTCCGCTACATGACACAAAAGAATCAAGAGAAGACTGTTCCGGTTGTGGATTTCTTCGATAAATAGCAATTCTCTTATGTTGACTTTTATGTTGCAAGCAAGGAATGTGTATATAAAAAGACTTTGCTTTATACTTATTCTGTAAACACTAAATAATAATAAAAGTGTAACAAAAGAGATTGAAGAGTTATAGCAACAAATTTATCTATGGGCAATCGTAGATTATGTATAAAACAAGCCCCATACTTTTGCCTTAATAACAAAAGTATGGGGCTTGTACTTATTTTAAGTGGTATTACTTAACCTCTATATTCCTCATCACCTTAGCCTCCTGCTCAGGAGTAGTCTTTGGAATGGTGATTGTGAGGATGCCGTTGGCAACGCTGGCACTGATCTTGTCGCGATCTACATCATCCGGCAGAGTGTAGCTCTGCTCGTAGTTGCCATAGGCAAACTCGCGGCGCAGGTAGTGTATGTGGCGAGACTTGTGGTTGTCCCTGTTCTCCTCCTTGTGTTCCATCTTGTTCTCGATGGCAACATGAAGAAGTCCCTCGTTGGTAACGTTAATGCGCACCCATTCCTTTTCCAGTCCAGGAACTGCCATTTCCATAATATAATCTTCTGCTGATTCCTTCACATTGAGTGCCGGAGTCGTAGTGTTGCGTTGCGGCATCTGCTCTGTGCCGGAAAGTGAGTCATCAAAGAAATTGTCTAACCAATTAGAATAGTTGTTTCTGCGAATCATCAACATAGTGAATACCTCCAAATTTTATTTTTCTCGTCCTCCCTTCACCATGCGGATCCGTCGGGACTTCTGATTGTTGTTTTATGTTTTTTTCTTGCCTCAAGCTTCAAGGCTTTCGGCTTTCATTAAGGCATATCGCAACATGTGTGCCAATGGCTTTGCAAGGGCTTGTGTCTGACAATTTGTACGTTTTCTGACCCGTAGACATGAAAAAATGTCAGAATAGTGTCATGGTAGCGCAAGGCTTTTCTCTATTTTATATATATTTAATCTGTCTTTTTGTTTCGTGTTATTCTATTTTTTCATACTTTTGCATCTATAGAACCATATAAAAAATACGATGATTATGGAGAATAAAGAAAAGATTGCAGGAAAACTTCCTTCTGAATGTACTACGATTATCGTGGGGGAGGAACAGAGTGCGGACGGGGCGAGATATTTGTGCCGCTCAAGTGATTTCGATGCGTTGATGGCTATCAACGTGGAGATACACAGGGATACCGACGACGGACCGGAGGAGTTCGTGGCGAAGGATAGTAAGTTCCGTTGTCCGCTGCCGAAGAAAGCCCTCGGTTATACCGGTTTGCCGGACTATACATATCCTGGAGAGTGGGGCAGTGCAGGATATAACACAGTCGGAGTGGGAATGAGTTCCACAGAGACTATCTTCAGCAGTGGGAAGGCTCTTGAGGCAGACCCGTATGTGGAGGACGGACTGGCGGAGAACTGTACCTACAATATCGTTTTGCCTTATGTGCATACAGCACGTGAGGGCGTGGAGAGACTGGGAGCGCTGATTGAGAAATTCGGGTCGGCGGAAGGTTTCGGCATCGGTTTTATTGATGCCAAGGAGACTTGGTATCTGGAGAATGCCGGAGGACACAGATGGCTGGCGTGCCGGATGCCAAAGGACAAGTATTTCGTGACCGGAAATCAGAGCCGCTACCGCAAGTATAACCCCGACGACAAAGAGAACTTCCTGGCATCGGCAGACCTGATTGAGTTTGCCGAGAAGAACGGGTTGTATAATCCTGCCGACGGCGAATTTGATTTCCATGAGGCTTATTCGAGAGACGAGAAGCTCGACACGACATACAACTATCCGCGTGTGTGGGGACTGCAACGGATGTTCTCGCCGGCAATAAAGAACGATGTGGAGAAAAACACTTTCCCCGTGTTTGCCGAGGCTGAAAGGAAAATATCCCTTGCTGACCTGCGCAAGGCTTTCCGCTTCCACTACGACAATACCGACCACGACCCTTACCTCCACTCCAACGGCAAGGAGCCATACCGTCCCGTGAGCATCTTCCGCACCACGCAGACGCATATCATGCAGGTGCGTCCGGAGCTGCCGGCGGCTATCGGCGAAGTGACCTACGTGGCGTTTGGCATGGCAGACCTGAGCGTGTTCATCCCGTTCTATCAGGGTGCGACAGAGACGGACGAGAGGTATACATATCGCGCCAACGGCGAAAGCGATGACTATTCCGCTTATTGGACCTTCCGCAAGATTGCCGCCCTGGGTATGACCGACTACAACTATTTTGCCCCGATAATAAAGAAGGCGTATCTTGAGCTTGAGGCGGAGTTTGACGAGACGCAGCGGAAGATAGAGAAGGAATATCTCGCCACATACAAGGATGCTCCCGACAACGCCGTTGAGGCTCTCACGGCTGCCGCCATCGCCATGCAGAAGCGTGCATACGACTTCAGCAAGCAGCTGCTCAACACTCTCTTCACCCATCTTACGAAGAAGGTGCAGGAGGAATACCTGTTTCATGGGGCATAAAGATTTGGTGTTGGTGAATGCTCTTCGGGAAGAATAAGGAACATAGAAGAAGATTCTTATAGTTTGACATTATTTTACCATATATGGAGCACAGATAAGATATAAAACTGTAATTTTGCAAACAGATAAACAGAAAACGATAAGAAGATTATGGAAACAGGACAGAGACTTCCGGAAATTCTTGGTAAAGACCAAGATGGCAAACAATGGACCTTGACAGACGTGAAAGGTCGCAAACTCGTACTTTATATCTATCCGCGCGACTCTACTCCGGGATGCACCAACGAGGCTTGTAATCTGCGCGATAACTATGAGCGTTTTATGGCTGAGGGGTATACCGTAATCGGAGTGAGCACACAGGACGAGAAATCACACAAGAAATTCATAGAGAAGAATTCCTTGCCCTTCCCGCTCATTTGCGACACGGAGAAAAAACTCGTCACAGCACTCGGAGTATATGGTGAGAAGAAAATGTACGGCAAGGTTACCATGGGCGTGTTTCGCACAACCTTCATCGCCGACGAGAATGGTATCGTTACTCGTATCATAGGTCCGAAGGAAATAAAGGTGAAGGAGCATGCGGCACAGATTCTTGGGGATTAAACAACTGGCGGTTGCACGTTTTGCATAAACAAACAGCTTGTTAGTCGTTATATGACAACGCTAAACATACAATACTACAATTCGCCTTGCGGAGAAATCGTGCTCGCATCCACAGAGGATTGTCTCTGTCTGTGTGACTGGTACGGACATCCGGGTGCCGAGCGCAACATGCGCCGGCTGCAACGTGGCTTCAAAGCAGAATTTCATGAAGCTGCGTCTGACATACTTATGCGTACAAAAGCGGAACTTGACGAATATTTCGGTGGCAGACGCCGGACTTTCGACATTCCGCTTTTGACCGTTGGTACCGACTTCCAGAAGAGCGTATGGCAGGTTTTGCTTGAGATTCCCTATGGCGAGACACGCAGCTATATGCAGGTAGCTGAGCGTATCGGTAACAGGAATGGGGTGAGAGCTGTGGCGCAGGCTGTGGGAGCCAACGGAATAAACATACTCATACCGTGTCACAGAGTAATTGGGGCAGACGGCACTCTTACGGGTTTTGCCGGAGGACTGGATGCCAAAAGGAAACTGCTTGAGGCGGAAGGGGTTTGTTTCCCTACTAAGGTGCCACACCATTCTTCCCAGCACTATGGCTAAAATTATGGTGCAAAGGTACGAACAAATGAAAATGCTACAATGGTATAAACGCGGAGCCGCTTATAATTTATCAGCAAAAAAATTTTTTTTCGGAAAATATCTGTCATTCTGTCATTTGCTTCTTATAACCATCTATAGTTTAATAACATACAGTAGCTGACAAAAGTTTTACTTAAAGTACAATCTGTCATTTTCTGTCAGACCACGATAAGCCCACCTTGACTACATAACTCTCAGATACTCAATACTATAGACAGCCCGATCACCCATCAACCAAGCGTACCAAGCATGCACCCTATAGAGAAAAGTAGGCTCGAAAATGCGCGAATCAGGCATCAAAAACACGCAAAATAGAATCGTAAACATGGGAGATAGTATATACATGGTTAGGTGGTATACTTTTTAATTATTAGGTGGTACACTTTTAAGTTAGAATCTGACGTGTAAAGCGTTTCAGTAACACTTTTCCTGCAGTGTAAAGCTATTCAGTAAAGGATTAAATTGAGAGTGAAGTATTTTAGTAAAACAACAAGAGAAGTGTAAAGTAAAATCAGTTAAAGTCACTTACCGGGAGATAGGCATCATAAACAAGGGAGATAGGCATCGTAAACAAGGGATCGTAAATAAGGGAGATAGGCATCGTAAACAAGGGAGATAGGCATGATAAACCCATGGTTTTTGACTCCAAAGTCCTATTCTAATTACTCAAAAGTAGTATCTTTTTTGCCACCCCATATTTGCAAACGACGAACAACAGCAGACCAATTCAGCTTAAAGCCCAATTAATGACAGATTAATGACAGATATTGTAAATATAAACAAATCTGTCACTCTGCTATATTCTTATAAACCAAATAGTTACGTCAAATTCTGACAGAATGACAAATTATTTCACAAAAAAACATTGTTGTAGGTGGAGCCGCGGACATCAAGAGTGCCGTTGATGACTTTGTCAAGTGAAAGCGCATAAAAAGCCTTGCTTGCGTAATAAATTCCTCCGAAAGGAGTGATCTTCTCAGATTTTATGTTTACCTTTGCCATTATGCCTGATAAACTACATATTGCAATTATTGGCGGAGGGGCAGCGGGATTCTTTGCTGCTATAGCCGCAAAAAAGAAACGACCGGAGACGGATGTGACGATTTTCGAAAAGAACAGAAAGGTGCTTGCGAAAGTGGAGGTGACGGGAGGCGGAAGATGTAACCTTACTAATTCTTTCAAGGGGATTTCTGATCTTAAGCATATCTATCCGCGAGGGCATAAACTGATGAAAAGACTGTTTAAAAGCTTTGATTATGACGACTGCTTTGAATGGTTTGAGGAGAATGGCGTTCCGCTGGTGGTACAGGAAGACGAGTGTGTGTTTCCGCAGTCGCAGGATTCGCATAGCATTATAAACTGTCTGGTGCAGACAGCCAAGAGACTTGGCGTGAAAATACTGACGGGGCACAGGCTTGTGGAGATTACCGAAATGGTGGACGGAAGGTTGCAGCTGGGGTTCTGCGTCTCGGATTCGGCTGACTATAATGGAAATGGAATGCAGGAACGGAAGCATATGCTGTTTGACCGTGTGGCTATAACTACGGGTGGTCATCCGAAGGTTGAACACTTTTCTCATATTGATGGATTGGGGCATAAGATTGAAGTGCCTGTTCCGGCACTCTTCACTTTCAATATCGCAGACAAGGCGTTGAGGGGGTTGATGGGTACGGTGGTGGAAAATGTCGGCACGTCTGTTCCCGGAACGAAGTTCAAGGCTTCGGGACCTCTGCTCGTAACGCATTGGGGAATGAGTGGACCGGCTATATTGAAGCTGTCGTCGCATGCGGCAAGGTTTCTTAGTGAGAATAATTACAGGGTGAGGATTGCCGTGAACTGGATAGGGGAGAGCGACCGGGCGGTTGTGGAAAACTGCGTGCAGATAATAGTCAGGGAGAATCCCCAAAAGCAGCTGTCGAACGTTCGACCGTTTAATCTGCCCACGCGTCTATGGATGTATCTTATCGCAAAGATGGGGCTGGCGCCGGACAGGAAATGGGGAGAGATGGGAAAGAAGATGTGCAACGTGCTGATAGAGACGCTTACCAACGATGGGTATCAGGTGGAAGGCAAGGGCACGTTTAAGGAGGAGTTTGTGACCTGTGGTGGTGTGGCTCTCGAAAATGTAAACATGAATACGTTGGAGAGCAAGGTTTGTCCGCATCTGTTCTTCGCAGGAGAAGTGCTTGATATTGATGCCGTAACGGGAGGATTTAATCTACAGGCGGCTTGGACCACCGGTTTTGTGGTGGGGCAGAATATTGTTGCTTGATATATGGTCCGGTAACCGGTTCTTTGTTATTTCCTTTGTCCTTTTGGCGGACTCTTTTTCTTCAACCTTAATGACCGTTTTTGTGTAAAGAAATCCTCATTCGCCATTTCTATGACATGTCTAATATGATGTCAAGGAATGAAGGTGTGTGGTTGTCGAATGGTTGGGTAAAGACTTTGCTTTGGATATTCTTGCTGTGTTTCCTTTATACGGTCATCTCGATTGTTTATTTTGTTGCATCGTACATAGACAAGTAAGCGGAGGATGGGAAGAACTATACTCTGAATAAGAAAGTATGGAGAGTGTAAAATAAACTGTGTTGGCTCAAAAGAGATAGTCTAATCCGAACGGCCAATTACAGACTATTCCGTTTTGGAAGTATATTGTAGTGGTTGCAGAGGTGGTTCAATTATGACAATAGCTTACTTAGACAAAACCTATCAAGTTGGAGTAAATAGAAAACAATATAAAGGGGACATGAGTACAAAGTTTTATTATGATAGACAACATGATACGGTGTTTGAGAAAGATGAGATAAGCATGAGACAAATAGTGTGTTTTATTTATCGCTTCATATTATCTCTATACTCCAATGGCGACATACTTGTCTGCTTTTTGAAGAAGCGGCACATATACGATGAGTCATCGAAGTTTAGTTGCGCTGCGATACACTTTATCGAGAGGTCGGTATAGGTGAGATAGTTCTTGATAGCCATTACCACCTGCCAATCGATATACCCTTTAGGTGTTGTTTCCCAATGCATCTTGCACACCTTGTTCAAGTAGTCGGGCGTGATGGAGAGCAGATTGGCATAGTAGGCAACTTCACGATCTCTTTTGTGGTAACGGGTAACGAGATTCGTGAAGTCGGTAAATAGTCTTAGGGTATGGCTGCCTGTTTGTTTTTTGTCAAGCTCTGGCATATTCGCTTTCACCTCTCTATATATCATCATAAAAAGGGTGAAAATACTGCTTGATATTGTCTCGTCATATAACAAAAAAGAGCTATTGCTTGCTAACCATTTCATTTGAGCAAACCAACCGCACAACATCTCGTGTTGGATAGCGGTTGGATGCAATATAGAATATAGGGTGCTCTATCATAAAATTCCAGAATGGAATATCCGAAATCTTGTACTCCATATCTTCGCAATGACGCTCTGCCACGCATATAATCTCAGCTTGAAATAGCGAAGAGGTCTGAATCGGTATCAATGTCATTCCAATGGGAATAATAGCAATATCGCCCCTTCGGAATGAATACTCCTTGAAATCTATCGACACAACGGCGCACCCTTCTACGCAGAGAATAAGAACGAGACCACGATTCTCAATCGGGGTACCAATAGAGGTCTTCAAGTTACTCTTGAAAGTCCTCACTTCTGATATTTCACTTCTTTCTAATACGCTCATAATGGTGCAAAGTTAATGTTTTTTTTATAAAAAAAGCCTACGTGTTCGGAAAAGTACCATACTTGTCTTATCTATTTTACCCCTGTTACCGAATATTTAAAATACCTTTGCCGAAAAATTTGTAACAAAGGAATTTATGCAGTTCAAAAACTACTTTTTAATGTTGCTTGCAGTGCTGTTGGTGGCATGCGGTGACAATCAGAAGACGCACGAAGTCTCTGCCGAATATCCATTGATGCGTGTAAGCCGAAGTACTATCAAGACAACCGAATCCTATCCTGTAACCATACAGGGTCGTCAGGTTGTGGAGCTTTATCCCCAAGTGTCGGGTAAAATCTCTAAACTGTTGGTCAAGGAGGGTGAGCGAGTAAAGCAGGGACAAGTGCTATTCATTATCGACCAAGTGTCCTGTCAGGCAGCATTGCGTACCGCTACAGCAAATGTCAATGCAGCCCAGGCACAGGTGGATGTTGCGCAACTTGACTACGACAGCAAGGTTATTCTCTTTAAAGAGGAGGTGGTATCTGAATACGATCTTGCAATGGCAAAAAAACATTGACTATTGCCAAGGCGGGATTGAAACAGGCAAAAGCACAGGAAGCCAATGCCCGGAACGACCTCTCATATACCGAGGTTAAGAGCCCTTGCAATGGCGTTGTGGGCACACTTCCTTATCGTGCAGGAGCGTTAGTCGGTCCTTCTATCGCGCAACCGCTAACCACTGTGTCCGACACCAAGCAGATGTATGTCTATTTCTCATTGACCGAACGTGAGGTTATCACCCGTATGCAGCAACGGGGCTCATTTGACAAAGTAGCCGAGGCATTCCCTCCCGTATCTATCAAGATGGCTAATGGCGCGAAATATTCTTTGCAGGGCAAGGTGGAGAGCATAAGTGGCGTGGTCGACAAGGCTACGGGAGCCTTGTCGGCTCGTGCCGTATTCCCAAATCCCGATGGCATCTTGCTGACGGAAAGTACAGGTCGCCTTATTGTGCCTCAAACACACAAGAATGTGATAGTCATACCGCAAACGGCGACATACGAGATTATGAATAAAACCTATGCTTATAAGGTTGTTGATGGCGTTGCACACGCAGCAATCATCAGCGTTCAGCCTCTTTCAGATGGAGTTAACTATATTGTCGTCAGTGGCTTGAATGATGGCGATGTCATCATCACCGGGGGTGCTGGTTATGTGAAAGAGGGTATGAAGATTCAACCAAAACAAAAGTAGAGAATGAAGATCAAGACATTCATAGACCGTCCGCTGCTCTCTATCGTTATCAGCGTGATAATTGTATCGCTGGGCATCATATCGCTCAGCAGGTTGCCTATCGAGAAGTATCCCGATGTGGCACCACCAACGATATCTGTATGGGCGAGTTATCCCGGTGCAAGTGCCGAGACTGTACAAAAATGTGTGTTGGCTCCATTGGAGCAAGCTATCAATGGTGTCGATAATATGACTTATATGACATCGTCAGCAAGCAACGGCTCGGCTTCAATAAGCATCTACTTCAAGCAGGGCACTAATGCCGATATGGCGGCTGTGAATGTGCAGAACCGTGTGGTGCAGGCACAGGCTATGCTCCCTGCCCAAGTGTTGCAATCTGGTGTGAGCGTGGAGAAACGCCAGCCCGGCCAGTTGCGTATATTGGCTTTGGAGAGCCCCAACGGCACATACGACGAGAATTTCCTCTGTAACTACTTCTACAATTATCTATGACCCGCAATTCTCCGTATTCAAGGTGTCGGTAAAGTTGATGTGTGGGGCGGACAATATGCTCTCAGAGTGTGGCTCAAGCCCGATGCCATGAGCCGACATGGCATTGTGCCAAGCGATATTGCGGCTTTGATGGAGGAACAGAATATAGAGGCAAGCATCGGCTCTGTGGGCGAGAATAGCAATGGTGTATATCAATATACGCTACGCTATACAGGTCGTAAGCAGGATGTGGCAGAGTTTGAAAATTTGGTACTGGTTTCAAAGAGCACTGGCGAGGAGTTACGCCTGAAAGATGTTTCCGATGTGGAGTTGGGACAATCTGACTACGCATATATCAACCGCATCAATGGTCATGCAGGTGTAATGGGCAGCATCAGTCAGGTGTCGGGTTCAAACGCCACTCGAATCAATCAGGATATTGATAAACTGATAGCAGAGACAGAGAAGAATCTGCCTGGCGACATACGCATCATCACCTTTGATAATACCAACGATTTCCTCTTTGCCTCGATTCGTGAAGTGGTCATCACACTGCTGCTTGCGATTCTGCTGGTGCTTATAGTGGTATATCTCTTCGTGCAGGACTTTCGTGCCACGCTGATCCCCGCATTAGGTATTGTCGTGTCGCTTATCGGTACATTCGCTTTTATGGCTGTGGCAGGATTTTCGGTGAATATGCTCACCCTCTTTGCTTTGGTCTTGGTAATTGGTACGGTGGTCGATGACTCTATCGTCGTGGTTGAGGCGGTACAGGCTCGTTTCGATGCAGGGTATAAGTCTGCCTACACGGCCACGGTCGATGCGATGGGCGGACTTACAGCGGCCTTGCTTACCACAACCTTGGTATTTATGGTTATCTTTATCCCCGTATCGTTTATCAGCGGTACAAGCGGTATCTTCTACAAGCAGTTTGGCTTGACGATGGCTGTGGCTGTAGGCATTTCGCTTATCGTAGCACTCACCCTGGCACCAGCTTTATGCGCCCTTATCTTAAAGCCCCGTGGTGAAAATAAGAGAAGTTTCTCAAGCCGGGTACATATCGCTTACCACGCTGCATTCAAGTCGCTGATGACTCGCTATGCAGTTGTTGCTATGACATTCATTCGTCGCAAGTGGCTCGTGGGATCGTTGGTAGCCATTGCTATTGTGTTCGGCGTAGGCTTGATGCGTGTAGTGCCAACAGGTTTTATTCCCGATGAGGATATGAGCTCGCTTATGGTGGACTTCACCACCCCTCCAGGATATACTGCCGCAACTACCGAAAAGGTGCTTGTGCGTGTTTCAGACCGCATACAGCAACTCCCTGAGGTGGAGTCAGTTGGTGGCGTTGTTGGCTTAGGGGGTTCGAATATGGGTATGATACAGATACAGCTTCGTCCGTGGAGTGAGCGAAAGGGTGATGAGCACTCTTCGCAGGGTGTGTCTAAGAAGATTGAAGCTATACTTGCAAAAGAGACCGAGGCGCAAAGTTTCGTCTCGGCACCGGGTATAATTGATGGCTATGGTAAGGGTGGAGGTTTTGAGTTCTCTATACTTAACCAAAATGGAGCCGATATTAAGACATTTTTCGATGTGAGCCAACGCTTTAACGAGCGACTTGCAGAATGTCCCGCGATAGGGGATGTCAACTCGGCATACGAAATCAACTATCCACAGTATAAGGTTGAGGTGGACTTCTCACGATGTAAGAAGTTCGGTGTTTCCCCATCAGCTCTACTCAATGAATTGGCTGCCTTCTTGGGTAGCTCCTACATTTCAAACTTCAACCTATACAATCAGGTGTACCAGGTAACCATGCAGCTTCGCCCCGATGATCGTAATAATGTGCAGTCACTCGATAAGCTCTTCGTACGCTCCGAGTCGGGCGATATGCTGCCAGCAAGCCAGTTCCTGACCATCACGAGGGAGTATATGCCTCAATCGCTCAACAACTTCAATATGATTAGCAGTATAGGTGTTTCGGGCAATGCAGCGCAAGGTAGCAGTTCGGGCGATGCCATCCGAACTATTAAGGAGATTGCCACCAAGGAGTTTCCCGCAGGATATAGTATCGAGTTTAGCGGTATCAGCCGAGAGGAGAATGAATCGAACAGCAATGTGGTCATCATCTTTGCTATCTGTATATTCTTCGTCTATCTGATTATGGTGGCACTCTACGAGAGCCTCTTTATCCCTATGGCTATCGTTTTGAGCGTGCCGTTTGGTCTGGCAGGTGCATTTCTCTTTGCGTGGGCATTCGGCATAGAGAACAACATCTATCTGCAAATCGGACTGATCATGCTTATTGGTCTGTTGGCAAAGACAGCCATCCTCCTTACGGAGTATGCCACACAATGTCGTGAGGCTGGTATGTCGCTCAAGGAATCGGCGTTCTTTGCTGCCAAGATGCGACTACGCCCAATACTTATGACCTCACTGACGATGATTTTCGGTATGTTGCCTCTGATGTTCGCATCGGGTGCAGGTGCCAATGGTAGCCGTACCATAGGAACGGGTATTGTGGGTGGTATGTTTATCGGGACTATCGGCTTGCTCATCATTGTGCCAGCATTGTTCGTTGTGTTCCAAACATTGCAAGAGAAGTTCAAGCCTGTAGTATTCAAGGAATCTACGGACCCAATGATTATTGAGGAGCAGAAGAAAATTGCGCTGTTCAAACAGCAGAATGAGCGTTCAAAAACGGAATAAAAATGAAAAAAGTAATTCTATATAAATCAGTTGCGGCAGTACTTTCGGGATGCAGCGTATATCGGAAATTCCCGCAGACACCCGAGGTGGATAAGAACCTATTCGGCGAGGAGTATATCACAGCCGACACTACAACTATCGCTTCGCTATCGTGGCGAGAGCTGTTTCAGGCGAGAGCACTGAAAAAGTAAAACCAACTTTCAGATTGAAAGTTAATAACGGAGAAATAGTCGTTTTACCCTTCTTTTTC
>OQWM01000569.1_pt1 | contig 23741 bp, 21 predicted proteins | sample 1691531 | NCBI WGS metagenome assembly OQWM01 (sample SAMN03418257, study PRJEB22391) | human gut metagenome | biome: human-gut; feature: organic feature; material: feces | host: Homo sapiens | place: Tanzania | collected 2013-01
ACGAAGACGAAACGAATGCAGAACTCGCGGCAAAAGTCACTTCATCGGAACACGCAACGACGAGCGAGGGCAAAGTCGTATTCGACACGCGATTCGAAGTGCTGGCGCCGAATACGAAACGCCCCATTGGTCTCATCATCAATATCGAAGGGCAACGCCAATCGAAATTGCGCTATCCACGCTGTTTTGCCATCACGACGAGCATGTCGATGCATCGCGAATTCTCGAAGAAGAATATGGTTATCCAAAAGCGTATTTTGAACCGGAGGTTATTATGAAGATCTGGGCACATGAAATCGTCGTTGAAGCAGAAGAGAAAGGACTTAGAAAAGGTCTTAAAAAAAGAGGGAAAAATTGCTGGCATCAAAGAAGGAAAAATTGCTGGCAGTCTTGAACAGATGCTCGTGATGACGAAGCGCGTCATGGCGAGTCTCGGCAAGACGATTGACGAAGCTATGGCGATTTTAGAGCTTAACGAAGATGAGAAACAATACGTGCGGCGTTCTATAGCGACATAAGGCATTGCCCATCTTCCCGATGCTGTGCCCGCAGTATTGGGTTGCGAAACATGGGCGGCGTATGCGCGCAAGGGCGCCAGCCCGAGCACATAGCCGCGCCAGCACGGCGTATGCGCGCAAGGGCGCCAGCCCGAGCACATAGCCGTGCAAAGCCGTGCGTATTGCCAACGGCAATAGCACGGTAGCGCGGGCGTATTGCCAACGGCAATAGCCGCGCCATTTCAATATAAATATAGACATCACTCGCCTACTCAATCGCCATGCGTCTTGTTCAATATAAGCCACGAGGGCGTTCGATGGAGCCGCGATAGAGTGCGCGAGAAATATATATTATGGATGTAGTGATGTGTTGCACTATGGCCCGAACAAGAGTATAGCGCGCGTGGCAGGGCAATGTCGCCCTGCGAGTGATTGGGTAGACGCGAGTATGATAATTGGAATCATTTCAGATACGCATGGATTTGTACATCGAGCGATTTTTGATGCTTTTAGGGACGTCGATGCCATCGTTCATGCGGGCGATGTGGGCGAGTTGGGGGTGATTGAGCAACTGAAGACGATTGCCCCGACTTATGCAGTTCGAGGTAATATCGACGGTGGCGATTTATATTCACTCGACAAGATTTTATATCAATCGTTCGACGGCGTGCGCGTAACGGTGACGCACAATGCGGGCGACCTCATCAGGCCGGCATGGGATATTGAAAGTCGAATATTGACACAACCGACCGATATATTGATATCGGGACATTACCATGCCTATTGGTGTGCGCCATTGCAAACATCGACGGGGCGCATTTTGTGGCTAAGCCCGGGGGCGGCGGGCAATTCGGGGCACCACCAACAACGCATGGCGCTGCGATTGACCATCGCCGACAAAGCGCGACGAACGGGCGATATCGTCAAAGATATACAACTCGAAGCCGTCAAATTTGGGGTGCGTGGCGAGGCGTAGAAATGAAAACTATTATTATAACAACGGCAATGCTCTTCATGAGTAATGTATTTATGACGATTGCATGGTATGGTCACCTCAAATCGTTGTCTTCAAAGCCGTGGTATATTGCAGCACTCGTCAGTTGGGGTATTGCTCTGTTTGAATACATGCTCCAAGTGCCTGCGAATCGCATCGGAAACGAAGTATTGACAATTCCACAACTCAAGATAATGCAAGAGGCCATTGCACTGACCGTTTTCATTCCCATTTCGGTCGTCTTTCTCAAAGAAAGGATTACACTCGATTATATATGTGCCATGGTATGTATATTAGGTGCCGTGTTTTTCATATTTCGCGCAAAATTGTTTGGCGGTTAGATTTCATATAAGTCTATTATTCGCGCTTATATTCGCCGATTCATTTACTCTTATGTTCGCGCCCTATTCACTTTTATGACTCGCCATCAGAACGGGCGTCGAATACTTGCAAAGTATAATACTCTTGCCCCGAGGGAGAATGATAGAGGACGGATTCGAGTATGACGATTGCTTCGAAGGGGGCTTTTGATGCGCTCGACGAGGCATTTTCGATGAGTTTGGCGACGAATTCGCGTTTGCCGACGAGTCGGACGTATTGCCAACGACCGTATATCTTGGCTTCGAATTGCAAGACTTCGTCGCAGGGGCATGGATTGTAGCGCAGTTGGATGGCGACGGCCCCCATGGTCATTTGGCGAGCATTCGTCGTGATGGCGTCATCGACGCGACGTTGAGCGCGTTCGATCGAATGCGACGTCGGTGTCGTGCGAGCGCAGGCGACGAGTGCTGGCGCAAATGCGATGAAAATGCATGCGATAGCGAAATAGAAAGAAGAATATTCGAGATTTAAACATCTATATCGCATCGCATACACCATGATGGCGTTTATTCCGTGAGCCACGCCTTGAACGCATCGAGGTTATAGTCGCGCCCGAGGAAGTTGTGAACCATGTCTTTGGCGTCTTGTGCACCGCCGACCGAGAGGATCGTTTCGCGATATTTGCGAGCGGTATCGGTCGAGAGGAGGCCGTTTTTGTGGAAGGGAACGGCGAGGTCTTTGGCAATCGAGAGCGACCACATATAGGTGTAGTACATCGAGGAGTAGCCGTTGAGGTGGCCGAAGCTGGCGAACGTGTGATCGCCTTCGTATTGTTTGAAAGGCGAATATTTGGCGAAGACGTCGTTCATCGTCGCTTGGAGGTCGATGTCTTTGGGATCGACGCTGTGGTAGGTGTACGAGAGGGCGGCGTATGAGATTTGGCGCATATTGTGGACGCCTTTGCCGACGTTGTCGGATTGTTTCATGCGCTCGACGAGGTCTTTGGGGATGACTTCGCCCTTGTCGTTGGTGGCAAACATTTTGAGGACGTCGTAGTCCCAGGCCCAATCTTCGAAGAGTTGCGATGGGGCTTCGACGAAATCCCATTCGCAGTTAATGCCCGATTGTTTTGCCCAGTGATGTCGGCCGGCGAAGAGTTGGTGGAGCAAGTGCCCGAATTCGTGGAAGAAGGTTTGGACGTCGTTGTGTTCCATGAGGGCGGGATTGGATGGCGTCGGTTCGGGGAAGTTGCACACGAGCGTTGCCGCCGGCAATTGCAGCCCTTCGATGCCGCTGTACATGCCAAAGCTCGCGGCGTGCCCGTATTTGCCTTCGCGCGGATGCATATCGAGGTAGAATCGCGCAATGAGCGTGTCGCCTTCGTAGACGTCGTACGCCTCGACCGAGGGATGCCAAACGGGGCGGTCGGACTGCTGGAACGTCACGCCATAGATGCGGCTGGCAACGCTCAAGATACCGCGTTTGACTTTTTCGTAGGCGAAGTATTGGCGCACCGATTGGGCGTCGACATCGTATTTTTGTCGTTTGAGCGCTTCGGTGTAGTAGAAGCGGTCCCAAGCATAGAAGCCGTCGGCGTCGGGGTTGTCGGCGCGTTTGAGCGCCATGAGCTCTTCGATTTCGGCTTTGGCGCGCGGCTCAGTGAGCTTGGCAATTTCTTCGATAAACGAGGCAATCGTCTTCGTATCTTTTGCCATTTTATCGTAGGCATTATAGGCGGCCCAGTTTTCGAATCCGAGCGTCGTGGCGTATTGATATCGTTCGTTGAGGAGTTTTTTGAAGACGACGTCGTTGGCCGGGTAGGCGCGAGAGTTGAAGAGCTCGGTGATGGCTCGACGCGTATTTTCGTCTTTGGCGTAGTTTAAGACGGGGAAATAGTCGGTATTATCGGTCGAGACGGTAATCTTGCCGTCGGCATCGGGCTGATGCGATTTCATGAAGTCTTCGGGGAGCCCAGCGAGTTGTTCGGCGGTGAACTGAATCGTCTTGCGATCGTTTCGAATGTTTTTGTCGAAGTCTTGCCCCGATTGGACGATGGCGGCATCGAGATCGGCTAGGACTTTGCGCGTCGCTTCGTCTTTATCGACGCCCGAGAGTTTGTAGGCTTCGATCGTCTTGTCGACGAATCGTTTAGCTTTGCCATCGAGCGTCGTTTTATCGACGGCGTTGACCGAGGCATAGAGATCGGGATCCATTTGAATCGCCGTCAACTCTTTCGCCGCTCGCTGCATACAAGCCTCGGCTTCGTCGCGCACGTCTTTATCGGGGTGCGTATTCGCCATGAGTTCCGACACGCCCATCATGCGTTCGAAGGCGATGTCGATTTCGTTCAATTTTTCGAGCGTATTTTCGCGCGTATGTTTCCCCGAAATGGCGGTGATTTCGCCTTTGAGTCGCTGAACGTGTCTGAGATTCGTGTCGCAGACGTTCTTGGCATCGGCAGCCGTCGAAAAGACGACGGGCATCGAGAGCGGTTCGATGCTAAAGACGTGGGCAGCTTGGGGAACTTGGACGGGCTCTTGTTTTTGAGCACAGCCTGAGAAGCCGATTGTCGCAGCACTCATCGCGATTAAAAAATTCCAATACTTCACAGTTTTCTCCTTCTCGATCGTGGGATCATGCGCCATTGACCGCGATGTCACACAGCCATGGCGCTTTGCAACACGGAGGCATACTTAAAGCGCACGGCGCAAAGAGAGCAAGAAAATAATGTTATCGCCCGCGCCATCTCTGCTTGTATGTTCATGTTGGTTGATTTATTTGCCCATATTAATAGATTATTTCGTTCATATAAATTACTTTTTTTATCTATAAAAAAACTCGCTTTTATCAATCGATGACGACTTGAATTTAGCAGCGATGAATGTAGCTGTCGCCATGCCCCGTATTGCATATTTGTCATACATGAACAATCGACAGATCGCGGAGTCGACATCGACAAAGTGCGCATAAATGGCTGTCGCAATGATTGCGACGATTGCCGATGATATGATATAATAGCGGGCGGTTTTTTGGGAATCGGTCGTTTTTGGACGGCGATTTCCACGAGCCAAGACGATGAATGATTGCCGTTGCAGACAAAGGCATTTGCACTGCGACGTAAACGAGGAACGCCAAATGCTGGTGAGATGTGACAAATGCGGACAAAGCTACGAAATCGATAATTCGCGAATCCCTGCCAAGGGAGCGAAGATGAAATGTCCGACTTGTAGGTGTGTTTTATTCGTCCAAGGCGATGGGACAGCTGTGCCACTCGATATTGCCCCAACGCCCGAGTCGAAGAGCGCCGATATGGGGCTTGCCCAAGGGGCGACGAGTGAGCCCAAGTTGGCTACCGCGTCGCAAGAGACGGTTTGGAAAGTCCGCCACGTCGGCATGACGTACACGTTTCACGACCTCGAAGGCTTGCAAAATTGGCTCACGGCGCGTTCGTCGCTCGACGACGTCAAAATCGCCAAAAACGAAGACGATTGGCGCGAACTCGGCGACTACAAAGAAGTCCTCACAACCGATATGATCGCCAAATTCTTCCCCCTCGGCGATGTTCCGACGAGCAGTTCGCCGCGCCCGAGTCTTTCGCAGATGAATGCCGTCGAACCCGTAGCGAGTGCCCCCATTCCAAGCGTGGCGAACGCCGCCCCCGTCGCCGTCTCGAATATTGCGTCTCCGAACGACGAAATGGCTTCTTATAAGCGATCGCGTAAAGCTCAGCAGAAGCGCCAAAAAGAATCAATCAACGAAAAGCAAAAAATGCAACGACTCATCACGATTGGCGTCGTCGCCGTCGTCGTCGTGCTCGCGGCGATATTTGCATGGCGCTATTTCGTGGCGGGCAAAGGCGTGAGCGATGTCGCGCTCCCGAGCGCGACGACGGTAACTGCAGCGCCCTCCCCCCCCCCCGCGCCAGCTGCCGCTAAAGCCCCCGCGCAAAACGAAGCCAAGCCCGCCCCAACCGAGGCCGGAAACCCCGATTCGAACGCCGCCGATCAAGGCGGAATCGACGTCGACGACGTCGAAGCAGAAGCCGAATTCGAACTCCAAAAACAAATCTACGAAGCCGAAGAGCTCGTCGCGAAAAAGATGTGGCCCGAAGCTCGCGCCATGCTCGAATCTTTGCGCAAAGATATGCCCGAACAAATCGACGTCTTGCGACTCCTCTCTCAAACGTATAAAGGTCTCGGACTCGACGATAAAGCCGCAAAACTCGACGCTCAAATCGCAAAACTCAAACAACAGCAAAACGCCGATTAAGCGGACTTTCGACACAATCGATTCGTTTTTGGCAATCGTTTCGATTTTCGCGATCGTTTCGCTCGATTTGTGCGTTATGATTATGGATATCGGGCAAAACGAGCAGTTGCGCGTGCATTGCGATTCGTTCGATTTCGACACAATCGATTCATTTTTGGTAATTGAGTCGTTTTTGGCAATCGTTTCGCTCGATTCGTGCGTTATGATTATGGATATCGGTGGGATACTGCACGGGTTGCCATTGCCCCATCTATCTAATGGAGAGGTCCCTGAAGATGTAGGATACATGGGCTCAGGGAAATGATTTCGCCCTATTTCGTCAACAACAATCGTCTACAAGAGGCAGAGATGACACGCGACACAGCATTATTAAGTGAAGGGATTTTTTCGGCACTCAGCCAAGAGGAGCTCGCAGAGCTCTCGCAATGCATGACCGTCGAAACGCACAAAGCAGAAGATTCCCTGCGATTCCAACGTGGATTTAACGTGCTCTTGAGCGGAGAAGTGAGCGTTTTGCGCGAGAATGCCGAGATCGGCCAACTCCAACCCGGCGATGGTTTTGGCGATTGGGGTCTTTGGGGATGGATGCAATCGCGCGTCAGTCTCCGAGCCGATACCGACATACGCGTCGGCATCTTCGACGAAACGCGCCTAGCGCAAGCGATTGCCAAACATCCGACGGCAATCTTGCGCGTACTTCGCAATTTTTCGCGTCTCATGGATGCGCATCTCGAAGATCTATCGACGGCGCTTCTCGAGGCGTTCCATGCCTCGGCTGGCGGTGCCTCGAGGAGTGTTCACGTCGTCGTCGACGGCGTCGAAAAGAACGTCCACATGGGAACGCCGCTTTCGGCGCTCTTGCCCAATTCGATCAACGGAACCCCCGTCGTATCGGCACTTTTCAATCACAAACACATCAGTCTCAATCGCCCACTCTATACGTCGGGCGTCGCCGAGCCGCTCACGCGCGACGGTCTCGAAGGGCGCATGATTTATCGCGCTAGCCTCTCGCTTTTGGCACTCGAAGCCGCGCATCGAATCGATCCGAAGATCAAATTGCGCATCGGTCCGAGCCTCGGATTTGCCTATCTCTTCGAAATCGACGATATCGCCGGTCACGACGTCGCCACCCTAGCGACGAAACTCAACGACGAAATGCGCAAGATGGTCGCCGAAGACGTCGTCTTCCGTCGCGACTACTGCTCGCTCGACGAAGCCAAAATCCGCCTCATCGAACAAGGTTGGGAAAACGCCGTCAAATTGCTACGAAAATCGCGAAACGCCTCGATTGCCCTCGTCTCATGTGGCGAACTCCAAGCTATCGAAATCGTCCCGCTCGTCGCCTCGGCTGGCATCCTCGACCACTTCTGCGTCGCCGCCAATGGCGACGAAATGCTCCTCTACTTCGATTCGACCAACATCGAAGAAGCCCAAAAACGCAATCTCCACCCGAGCATCCTCGCCAAACAACACGACACCTGGCTCAATGGCATCGGGCTCACGAGCGTCGGCGCTTTCAACGATTTCTGCATCAGCGGCGAAGTCTCCCGCATCATCCGCGTCAGCGAAGGGTTTCACGAAAAACGCATCAGCCAACTCGCCGATATGATCGTCAACGCGCCAAAGCGCGTCAAAGTCGTCTGCATCGCCGGTCCCTCGTCTTCGGGCAAAACGACGTTCCTCAAACGACTCTCGATTCAGCTCCAAGTCGTCGGGCTCACGCCCAAATGCATCTCGCTCGACGATTACTACGTCGACCGCGAACTGACCGTGCGCGACGAGAACGGCGAATACGATTTCGAAGCATTCGAAGCCCTCAACGTCGAACTGCTCCACGATCAATTGCACGCACTCATCAGCGGCGAAGAAATCAACATTTCGCGCTACGATTTCTCGACGGGCAAAAGCCACCCCAACGGCGGTCAACGCATGCGCCTCGGCGATTCAGACATCTTACTGCTGGAGGGCATTCACGGGCTCAATCCGCGCATGCCTTTCGATCAAAGCGATGGCGTCTTCCGCATCTTCATCAATCCGCTCACATCGCTACAGCTCGATAACGCCAGCCGAGTCAGCGCCTCCGACATCCGCCTCATCCGACGCATCGTCCGCGACCGCCACACGCGTTCCATCACCGCCGCCGACAACATCATGCGATGGCCCTCGGTCCGACGCGGCGAACTCAAGCACATCTTCCCCTACCAAACCCACGCCGACGCCGTTTTCAATACTTCACTTGTCTACGAGCTTTCCGTGCTCAAAGTTTATGCCGAGCGATATTTGCTCGAGGTCGACGAAGATCACCCCGCGCAAACCGTCGCCTTCCGTTTGCGAAAACTGCTCGACAGATTCGTCACCATCTACCCCGAAAACGTCCCCCAAACTTCGCTCTTGCGCGAATTTATCGGCGGCTCTTGCTTCGAATATTAACGTCAATCCAAAGGCGGCAAAAAAAAATCGCACAAACCGCCTATACCCTGTTATAATAACCAATCATCGGGACTGCGGCACGATGCCGCACCAGTTTACGCACCCACTTTCGGGTCAACTGTCACATAAAGGAGAAAACGATGCAGATCGATATCAGCTTCCGTCATATGGAACCGTCCGACACACTACGGGATTATGCTGACGAAAAGATCCGTCGTGTGATTCGCAAACACATTCGCGACGATTTCGACGCTCAAATCACCCTTTCGGTCGAAAAATTCCGTCACATCTGCAAAATCCATTTGGTCTACAAAGGCATTGCCATCAAATGCGAAGAAAGCAGCAACGACATGTATCAATCGATCGACTTGGCCCTCGACAAACTCGAACGTCAAATCCACCGCTTCAAAGGCAAATTGCGCGCGCATAAACCGTCACGTGCCAACGCTGCTCGCACGCTCGACGTCGCCGTCGTTGCTCTCCCCGAAGACGATATCGACGATGAAGTCGCCGAAACGCTCGAAGCCGAATTGGCCGACGAAGCCGCTCTCGTCGAGGCCGAAGCCAAACAAGCTCGCGTCGTCAAACACGAAGCCGTCGAACTCATCGAAATGACCGTCGACGATGCCGCCATGAAACTCAGCCTCGAAGACCTCCCTGTCGTCGTCTTCATCGATGCCGATTCACACCGCACCAACATCCTCTATCGACTCGAAGATGGCAAGTTCGGCCTCATGCCTTTCGGCCAATAATCGAATATTCTTCGGATTAGCCGTCTAATCTACGAACCGCATTCAGCCCACTCGCTCGAATGCGTTTTTTTTTTCGCCGCCTATTGCCCCACGGGCAATACGGCGCCGGGCTCCGGCTATTGCCCTGCGGGCAATACGCCTACGCTGTTCGTCTATTGCGGCTGCGCCGCAATACGACTCACCTATGCGCCTATTGCCCCACGGGCAATACGGCGCCGACATGAACAAAAAAAAGCACAGCCAAATGGCTGTGCTCAAAAATGCGCTTGCAAAGCAATAATTCGAATAAGCCTTATTTCGATTTCATATCGTTGGGCAAGCAATAGAAAGCGGCCGTTCCCTTGATCCATTCAACGCAAGCAGCTTCTTCGGGGCACGTCGTCTTGCACGAGGCGCCAGCTGGGCAGTTCAAATAACCACCAGGAGCATCGGTGCACTTCGATTCATCGGCACCACTCTTGAGGCATTCTTCTTTGGTCGGAACGCAACGATGCGTGCAGAATGCGTTGCTATTGGAATAGATACCGCAAATCAAGCTGTCGCAGTCGAAGACGTAGTCGGCGGTGCAGGTCGCAACGTTGTTTTCGCCCTTGGGCGCACAAGCCGCTTTGTGTGCCGACGTATTCGGAATCGAGCACGGACCATATTCTTCGGGAGAGCAGGCGCACACGCAACCGGCCAAAACCAAAAACAACCCAAGATTGCGAAGCATATTCAATTTAGACATTCTCAACACCCCAATGTCGAAGAGTCAGCGACGAACGTGAAAGACACAAACGCATTAAAGCGACTCGCTATTTAACCCGATATCGCCAAATACGCAAGATAAAAGCACGATAATGCACATCTATTCCGCAAAAATATGCGGCGCATCGATAGCTAGAAGAGCGACTTAAACTTGAATTCCGTTCGCCCAAGGCGAATCGTATCGTTGTCGATGAGATCGGATTTCGTGCACCGTTTTTGGTTGACGAAAGTCCCATTCATCGAGTCCAAGTCGGTGACTTGGAAGTTCCCGTTTTCGTGGCGAATCGTGCAATGTTTCGCCGATAAAAATGGGTCGGTGATGACGATATCGCAGTCGGCAGCTGTCCCGAGAATGTTTTTGCCGTCGTAGATTCGGAAATCTTCGCCTCGATGATTGCCGTTTTGCGCCACGATCCAGCCGACGACGGTGCGTTGCACGGCGTTGAGTGCATCGAGATTGAGCGCGACCGTCTTTTCGCCCGATTCTTGTGGCATGGGCATGCCGACGACGGGTTGCGGAGCCGCTGGTCCACTGCTGACTTGCCCAACGGGGGTGCCACAAAACGGGCACATATCCCAGTCGGCTTGAAGTCCAGAACCGCAATTCATGCACGTAATCGCCATATTTTGCTGGCGTCTATTTCGTTTCCCTTTTCCCATTTTTGCCGATTCCTGTTGTTTCGCCGAAACATTTCCTACGGGTACCATTTGCGTTCCTGGGGCATTTCCCGCGCGCGCGACGCCTGCCGCGCCACCGCCACGCGGCATTTGACCGCCTGCCGCACCACCACCTCGAGGCATCTGACCACCGGCCGCGCCTGCCGCGCCACCACCGCGTTTTTGCAGATCGGGAGCGCCGTCGGTCTTCGTACTCTTCAACCCCGTCACGCCATCTGTCGTCTTATACGCCTTCTGCTCGAGGTTCGTCATGCCACGCATCGCCTTCGCCTGTACGCGACCTATCGTCTGACGTCGTACTTGCGCCGCCATGCGGTTCTTGTAGCGATTCGCCGATGTGCGAAACATCGACGTAAACATGCGTGTAAAGAAATCCATTCTTCCCTCTCGTCTCCATAAGAACTGGGAAAATCCAGATCCCAGCCATTTTATAACACGGTTATCGCTCTCTGACAAGTAAGTCAAACGCGCTCAAATTCAATCGTCGAGCGGATTAATCGTCTCATAGACCGCTGCATCGGGGGACGACGATGGCGCCGTTTTGCCAGATCCGCTCGACGATTTGCGCGACTTGAGACCTCCGGGCAACGTCGACGGCGTGAGCCCGAGTTTCTTTTCTTGAACTTGTACGGCTTTTAAGCTGAAATCGAGCGCATCGCGCTTCGATCCCTCGTATTTGTAGACTTTGACGCCAAAAACGCCACATTGACGCCCATCGCGCCAAAACGTCCAATGAACATATCCTTTGCCATTGTTCGACCGCATTTCGTCGGGGATGGGCACTTTGGGCGACGCGTTCCAAGCGACGTGTATTGCTTCATTGTCGTATTCTGTGATACCACTCGATCGAACCATCCGCACATCGACGACTTCGCCCCGAGCATTGATCGTTATCTCGACGACCGCCTCGAGATCGGGATCGTTGAGACGGTTCCCAGGGCTGCGAAATACCGTATTGAGTCGCAATAAGTAATCGTGCGCCCATAATCGATGGATTTCTTTGTGCATGAGCGCCAAATACTCGGCGACGTCTTTTTGATGCGACAGAGAATTCCCTTGCTCGCCTTGTTTGATCACGGGGCCCGCTGGGTTGTAAGCCGCTTCGTAGCGCGATTTGGCGACGTTTGCCGCCTGAACAAAGGCGTTCACATCGCGAGCTTCGAACGTTTCGCGGGCGATTTGAGCCGACTGTTGAACGAGCGATGGCGCGAGATTCATCGGGCCTACGGCCAAGTTTTGCGGCGTCAATATCGTCCCCGTCGAAGCCGCAGATGTCGGCGCCGTAGGCGCAATCGCCTCTGTTATCGCCGCAGATTGCGGCGTTTCGGCGGGCTGCGGCGGTGCCTTCTTCTCGGGCGCCGGCTTCGATTTCTTGGGCGGCGCTGGCGCAGGCTTCGATTTCTTTGCCGGCGCTGGCTCTGGCTTCGGTTTCGGGCGTTGCGCACTCGCCGCAGCCTCTTGGTTGACCTGCGGCTTCGACGGATCGTAAACCTCAGCAGTAAATATCTCTCGCTGTTTGTGCACGATCTCGAACTGTGCCCGATATTCGCCCCCTGCCACGCCGTCTCCCGATGGCAGCCTACCCAAATACTCGCCATCGAAATACCGCGGTTCTTCGACGATCGTCGTTTCGACGACGATTTCATACGTCCCGTCGTCGACAATCGCATCGAACTGCAACGCGTAGGGGCGACTTTCGTGCAAATGACCTGCCGATACGAAGTGCCGCCCCGTTTCATCGATTCGATACAGCGACGCCGCCGCGCCGTTGAGAAACTCGGGCTTGTGATCAAAATAAACCGTTGGCACTAGCGCTTGTGCCGGATACAGCTCGACGACTTCGTCGGGCGATGGAACCATCACCGATACCGTGACCGACAAATCGGACTTGAGCGACCACGATATTGCTCCAAAAATCAACACATGGATGACGATCGCCAATCCCCATGCGACGACCCATCGCTTCGGGCGCGGTTGTTTGTTCTGCGATTCCATGCGCCTAGTGAGCCATCTTCGAAGTTATAGACGCGCTTTGCGCGATATCTCGGCGATCTCTTCACCGCTCCAGTGCTTGCCCTGGCCAATTCCCGGGCATCGATGCGCCGTTTCGTTCCAGTCTGCAATCGTCGATAAATTGCATCGCCAAAACGGAAAATCGCGACATTGCGACGGACGTACTTCGTAGACCGTACATCCCTTGTCGAAAAAAATACAATGACCATCGGGAAAATCATCCCGCGCTGTATAGGAATCGCGATATGGCCACATGTATTCCCGAATGATCGTTTCGCGATCTAAATTTTTCGTCTTTCCCAAATGCTCGACGAGCTTCTCAAATTCCTCGGGATTGAAATAGACGATCCCCGGCTCACCACAACAACATTGCCCGCATTGCGTACACGAAAATTCGAGACCATCGCTCCAAAACCGTTTAATCTTCATGATTACTATATCACTCCGAATATTATTCTAAAGAATCGCCATCCAACCAAATCTCAAACTGCCGCCTCGGCGTCGCCCGTCGGCGACATCTCGGGGTGCGCAATGGCTAGCGCCAAAATCGGATGGATATCGGGCGACGCCGAGGCAAAACATTGCTCGATACAAGCCGATATCGTCGCCCCAGTCGTCAACACATCGTCGACGATGACGATTTGCGCATGCGGAATCTCCGAACGACGTTCAAATGCACCATCGAGATTCTTGAGCCGTTCGTCGTACGACAGCTGCGCTTGGTGCGGCGTATGCCGCGTGCGCACGATGAGATTATCGGCGAGCTGTGCATCGCAACCGATCGATTGAAGCCCCTTGGCGAGTACCGAAGCAAACGTCCAAACGGGGTCGAAGCCTCGGCTTTCGAGGCGATTGGGATGCGGCGGCACGGGGACCAAAAGTGCATGTTCTGCAATGAGTGGCTTGATTTCTTGAATGCGATTCGACACCAATCCCATTAATGCGCATTGAGCACTATAATCTTCGTGATATTTCCATCGCGTGATGAGGTCTGAGGCGGGTCCTTCGTAGGCAAAAAAAGCAAATGCCTTATCGGCGCCACGCGGCACGACGACATGGTGTGGTTTGTCGATCGCATCGAGACAGCATTCACACACCGTCGTGGGTGATTTCGAAACGAGCCCGTCACAAGCCGCACATCGCGTCGGCCAAAACAACTCAAACAGAGCCTTGAGTGTATCGCTGATCGCCATCGCCTTGCCCTCATTTATGATAAGGTTCTTTTTTGATGATCGTCATCGCACGATAAATCTGCTCATAGACGAGCACCCGCGCCAACTCATGCGGAAACGTCAACGGCGAAAGGCCAAACACGATATTCGCACGCTGGCGCAATACATCGTGATGCCCAAACGCCCCACCGATGGCAAACGCCATGGGGATCGACTGCGCCATGAGCCCCTCGATGACTTGCGCAAATTGCGTACTCGACATGAGCTTGCCGCGTTCGTCGAGGACGAATAAATGCGAACCCTGCGCCACCTGCGCCATGATCTGACGCGATTCTTTTTCGCGGATCTGGAGCTCCGATAACTTCGGGCTCAGCTCGGACTTGAGCTCGACTTCTTGCAACGGCATATAGTGCTTGATGCGCCGTAGATATTCATCGGCTGCGGCACGATACGGCGCAAAACGCATTTTGCCGATAGCGAAAAGCGTTGCTGGCATAGGACTAGAAACTGGGCTCGTCGTAGATTTCGTCGGTCATGCGCAAATCGGCGGGAATGTCGACGTGCAAACGCGGCGCATCTTTCCACAATCCTTCGATATCGTATTCGTTGCGCTTGTGACCGTTGAACACGTGCACGACGACATCGGCGTAATCGAGCAAAACCCATTGGCCGTTGGCAAGACCTTCGTTGCTAATGCACTGACGCATATCGACGACATCGGTATCGATACCCGTGGCAATACCGTCGACATGGCGATCACTGCGCCCCGAACAAACGACGAGGAAATCGGCATAATCGCACTTTCCACGAACGTCGATAATGACGGGCTCGATCGCTTTTTTGTCGATCGCGGCGTCTACACATGCTCTTGCGACTTGTTCGCTCGTATACTCTTCCATTCTCTCTCCAATATCAATGCGATCCGCGCCTTGCGAACCGCATTTCACATACCCCATTTCGCACTAAAAAAAAAGGTTTGAATCTCGCCTCCCAAGTCCAATCGATGATCGGCAGCGGCGCATTCATACCGCTGCCATGCCATTGCACATCAAAAGACTTCGATTTGCGGCACGTGTTCTTCGTCGGGCAAGATGATCTTAAACATCATACCGCCTTCTTCGCGCGGCTTGGCAAACAACTGCCCATGCATTTTGATCAAATTCAAACGCGCTCGCGTCAACCCCATGCCGCGCGCCGGTGCCCACGTCGTAAAATACGGATAAAACAGCTTCGGCAAGTCGCATGGCGCGACGCCGCAACCATTATCACTCACTTCGATGACGACGCGATTGGGCAAAACGCTGGCGCGTATGCCGATGAATTTCGACGATATATCGCCCTGTTTCCGACTCAATGCCCGTAGCGCATTTTGAATCAGCTCGTGGATCGCCTGCCATAAATAGGCAAAATCGCCCAATACATTCGGCAACGGACTGGCGATTTCGAATTTGAGATCTGCCGTCTCGTCGATCTGCGTCCGATTGTAATCGACGACGTTTTGGATGAGCATTGACAAATCGATCGATTCAAAGTTCTCGATCTTCGTATTGCAAACGTCGCCTAACGCCTGCAGACCTTGAATCGTCTTTGCCATCGTCTCGATCTGCGACACTGCCGTTCCCAAATACTCCGCCATGAGGTTGTATTTTTGCGAAACGTAGTATTTTCGGAATTGTGCAAACGTCTGAATGAGCTCGATCGTATTCTTGTGCAACTCGGGCGTAATGCGACTACACGTATCGCCAACTTGCGCATAATGCGATTCGGTCTGCTCGCGGATATCTCGATCGCGATTGCCGACGAGCATCGAAACAAACGACATCAACTGATAGAGCGTTTCGGCATCGTCTTGCGTAAAATAATCGCGCCGATTCGACGTCAGAGCGACGCTGCCTGCCGGAAACGTCTCGACGACGATGGGCACGAGGATGACCGATTCGAAATTCGCATAGAGCACCAAATTCAACGCATCATCGCTGAGCTCGGAACGCGATCGACATACGGGCTTGCCCTCTTTCAAAAACGCCTTCACGTTGTCGGCTTCCATGTCGATGCCCCGATTCGCCATGTGCGACAAAGTTCCCTCGGCGGCGACGAAACGTGCGCCATCGTCGAAGATATGCCACAACACTGCCCCATCGGCGCCAAATAGCCCCATAAACGTGCGCACTATCGGCGTCGCCACGTCTTTCGACGACCGCGCCGTCTTGATTATCGTATAAAGCCGTCGATATACGGCATGAATATGCGCCTCGCTGCGTTCGGGCGCGTGTTCTGCCCCCGGCAAATTGTCAAAATACATGACGACTTCTCCTTGCTTCACCTTCGTTGAATGATTCCACGCCCGCCGATACCTTCGCCGATGCTCGCCGCGCCATGCGCGATACCATCACATAAGAATCGCCTTGTGCTCGCTCCAATATGGCCGCCTCGTTCGCATCGCGCGGATCGAGTTGTGCCACCGCTGCCGCTCGAATGAGTCCATCCGAATCCGAAGATAATTCTCTAATATAACTACGAGCTCGAACATTATGCGATAAACCGAGGCTTTCGATCGCCTGCATTCGACGATATGGCGCACTATCGCCCTGCGCAATCTGCGCGATCTTTTCGACGCTCTGATCGGTATCGGTCAAGGCAAATAGGCGCATGGCGTATGTCGATCGCTGCGAGTCGCTCGAATCTAACCATGCTTCGAGCTGTGGCGCAAGAGCCCGAGCCAATCGCGACGCAAATTCGCGCTGCGGCGCGTCCTCGACCGAAAGATAGATCGGCGACGTCTGCACGACGAAATCGCGCAAAAGCCGCAATTTCGGGTCATCGCTGTCCGATTCCGATTTGTCGGGCGATTGCGCTATCGAAACGGCAACCGCCTCGACCGCCTTCTCGTTTGCCGATAACCACGCATACGCGCGCTGAGCTCTCGATTCATCGCCCGACTCGACCGACATCGACTGCTGCGCAAAATCGCCCAACAACACGTCGATATGCACGTTCGTCATATAATAATGCGACGGATCGTTTTTGATAAACGCCCCCAATACTTCCGACGGCGTCATCTGCGTCAAATCGACGTCGCGATCGCGCGATACGATCATGTTCAACGCCATCTGACGCGTTTCGTGCGAACCGTTCCAAATTGCAGTCAGTAATCGTTTGGCCGCATTTTCTTCGTCTAATCGCACAATCGACCAAAGTTGATACGGCTTAATATCGCCATCGTCGAGGACTTTGATCGCATCGTCTTTGACGTCTTTGCGCTTGTGATAAGCCAAAATCCACGCCGCTGCCGATTTGACCATCGGGCTCGGATCGGTGCGCAATCGATCCGCAATCGCATCGAGATGCATCCCTTGCCGGCCGAGCCCAATCACCGCCAATGCCCGAAACGAATCGATACTGCTCCCCAACGACTCTTTGAGCAAAGCAACCGCATCGGGCGACGCAATCAGCCCCAACGCCCAAAGCGCATATTCGCGAATCGCTCGCTTTTTATGCGGCGCCAAACAATCCGACAACACGGGAACCGAGGCCGGCAACTGCGCATGCGCAATCGCGCGAATGGCTTGCATTTTCTGAGCATCATCGAGCACATTGCCCGAACTCGATTCGATCTTTTGCCCTAAAACCTGCACTACCGACGAAGAACTGAGCCATTCGCTCAATTCCATCGCTCTCGACACCATCGACACATCGTCCGACAAAAGCCCCTCGACAATCGTCTGTGCATATTTATCGGCGAGCCCGCGCATTTCGTGCCTAATGCTATAGCGCTGTGCCGATTCGCGCGTTTGCATCGCCAACACGAGCGGGCGAACTTGCGCATCTGCCAAATCGAGCAATATCGACAAATACAACGCCTTATTTTTCTTTGAACGCAAGAGCGGCAAAAACTTCTGCGCCATTTCGTCGAGCCCACCGCGCCAACTCAAATCGTCGATCGCGCGCTGCGCCGCTCGAAGTGCAAGCGCCTGATCGCGGCTCTTCGACGCGATTTCGATGTAAATCGCATCGGCTTTTTCGGTCTGCGCCAATATCGACAAACACGTCGCCTGCTTCATGGCAACGGCATCGCTATTGGCATCGATTTGTCGCGCCGTTTCGTAGGCATTTATCGCATCGCGATATAACCGCATCTCGACGAGCACATCGCCCAAGCGTTCGTGCGTTTCGGCGTCGTTTGCATCGAGTTGCAAAGCGCTCTCGAGATGCGATCGAGCCGATTCTAACTTGCCTTGTGCCAAATCGACGTCGACGAGAGCCAGCGCCACATCGCGCTTATCGGCCTCAGATTTCACCTCGGTCGCCGATAACGCCGCCTGTGCCTTGTCGAGCTCGCCCGCCGCCATTGCCACTTCGACGAGTGCCGAACGCACCGCAAACGCCGATCCGTGCACCGCCAAATACTGCTCCAAAGGCTCGATGGCCTCGGCCGGCACCTGTAGCGCCAACGCCAACTGTGCAAAAAATGTATATTTAGCGGCATCGGCCGCCGTCGCATCGCCTAGTTTGCCGCGATACTGCGCCAACGCCTTGCGAACCGAGCTCCGCACTTCGATGACCTTTGCCATGCGTTGCGCACAAACCTTTTGCACGGGCGTCGTCGCACACGACATGGCCGTCGCCTCGTAGATCTCCATGGCCTTGTCGTAGGCTCGATTGCGAGCCAAAACATCGGCATATTGCATCTGCACTTGGCAATCTTTCGGATTCGCCTGCGCATATTTCGCATACAAAACTTGCGCCTTATCGGGCATGTCGTGCTCGTCGTAAATCCGCGCCAACGTCTCGAGCTTCGTATTCGAATCGACGGGCGCATGCTCGATTTTTTGCCAAGTTGCCTGCGCCTTTTGCCGCTGCCCCGCCCCCTCATACAAGCTCCCCAATATCTCCAAAGCCTCGATATCGGTCGGGTGCTTTTTCACCCACGTCTCATAAATGGCCAGCGCCTTTGCCCCATAGCCATTGTTTTGGTACGCCTGCGCCACGCGGTGCAACGCATCAAAATCGTTCGCAAACCGCTTTGTCGCCTCGTCTAAGACGCCTATCGCCTTGTCGATCTGCCGATTCTGAATATACGCTTCATACAACGCAAACCGATAATCGAACACATCGGGCGCCACCCGAATCAAATCCCGCCGCGCCTCGAACATCTCCTGCAATTTGCCATGGCTGCGGTAAAAATCGACGATCTTTTCTCGCGCCTCGGTCTGCTTTGGCGCCGCGCTTATCGCCTTCGTCAACTGCGCCTCGGCATCATCTGCCCTTCCAATTTCTTCATATAAATCAGCGAGCTCCATGCGTTGGTCATACGTCGGCGTGGCCCATTGCTTTTCGAGTTGTGCAACGATTTCGGCAACCCTCCCCTGCCGCCGATAAATATCGATCATGCGCACAGCCAATTCGCGCTGCATCCAATGATTCGCCCCAACTTTCGCCGAAGCCTGCCGATACGCCGCCAACGCCGCCTCGTCGTTGCCCTCATCTTCATACAACGCGCCAATTTCGAGCGCCATCTGGTCGCGCTCCCCCGCCGACGCCGACGACAACTTCGCTCCCGCCTCTAACGCCTCGCGCGCCTCGGCATACATCCCGTTTTTCGCATAAATCTGCGCCAACTCGCGGCGCAAATACAACGAATTCGGCTCGATTTCGATGAGCTTCGCAAAACACGTCTTCGCGCGCGCCATATCGCGACGATACAACGCAATCTCGGCCAATTCGCGCCAAATCTCTTGCCGTTCATCTTTCGTCGGTTGCAACGCCAAAGCCGCCTCATAAGCCGTCGTCGCCTCGTCGTAATTGCGATTCTCGCTCTCCGCCGCCGCAATCGACATATACGCCAACGGCGTCGCCTTTATCGCCAACGCCCGCCGATACGCCGCCAACGCCTCGTGCGTCTGCCCACCATGCGCATAAATGTGCCCCAAAATCATCGCCAAAACATACGAATTTGGCTTCGCCGCCGCCTTCTTCTCATACGTCTCGACGAGCTTGCGATACGCCGCACCTTTGCCAACCAGCGCCATCAACTGCGAAAACGCATACGATTTCTCGGGCGACTGCTCAGCAACCTGTTGATATCGCTCGATTTTTCGCGCCTCTATGTCGCCATCGCTCGCTTGCCAATCGCTTTGCGCACTCGCCTCGCGCACTGGAATAAATTCGCCTACCATGCCAAAACACAGAATCGACGCCAATAAAGCCGCTTTCCTAGCGAATAAAATTCCCATAAAACACCAATTCCTCGTTTCGACGTACTTCGACATGCTTTTCGCTTGTCAATTTTTTTTTGATTTGTTTTGGCTACGGCTATTGCCCTACGGGCAATACGCCTACGCGGCAGGGCTATTGGCATACGCCAATACGCCCTGCTTTTAGGGGCGAATCGATCATGAGATGCGATGCGCACGGCGAATCAATCCAAACAATGCAAAATCTTCGTATTCAATGCGAATCATCGACCTTTCTATCGATTAAAATTCGACGCCCAAGCCGAGTTGGCCATAAAAATAGCCCTTAAACCCAGCTTCGACTCGAGCCGTCATCACGTCGAGAAATTTGAACTTAAAGCCGAGCGATACCATGACAAATCCCACGACGGGGGGCACACCTGTGACGGGAACCGAACCGGGCTCGTGCGGGCAACTCGTCCAATTGTCGTTGCCCGACACACACGAAGATCGGATGGCGTAGCTCTTGGCATCGCCCAACAATACACCGCCCCAAAGGCCACCGCCGTAATAGAACGCCGCCCAATCGGCCATATCGATGATGTGATACGCTGCGATTTCGAGGTTGATCATGCTCATGTCGTTGTGGACATAGTCGGCCAATATAGGCGAATCGGCGTGGTCTTTGTCGAGCCAATAGGCGTCGCCCGTGCGAGCATTGACCCACGACAGCGAAATGCGCAATTCACACGGCACGCGGAAGCGCAAAAAATAATCGAGCGCAAACCCCATACTCGCCACGCCATCCCAAACTTCGCCGTGGTGTGCAAACCAATGGTCGAGAATGCCATTGGGCACGCCATTAAACGACATGGCGATTTGGAATCCATGGCCAGCAACAACGCCCTCGCCCTTATCCTCACCGACTGCCAATGCACTCGACTCGGCGCCTTGGACATCGGCATCGTCGGCTTGAAGTTCTGCATCTTCGTTTTGGACTTCTTCATCGTCGGCTTGTTCAACGCCTTCGTCTGATGCATCGTCCGACGCTTCGTCGCCGTCGTCTTCGATTAAAATTCGTGCATTTTGGTTATCTGTCGAAGTTTCTTGCGCCATGGCGAAACTCGAATGGACGAGAAACACAAAACATGCAAATAAAAGGGCTATGCGATATCGAATCATGGAATCCCCACTAAAAATATTTCGATGAGTTGTGCAAGACTATTTGCACCTATCGATGCATGACAAATCTATCCATTTTAATCCATAATGGGATGTGTTTTCAACGAGCAAATGCGACCTGGCACGATACAGCGAGTTTTGCAAAGCGACGCTTGTTTGTCGATGAATCATGCAAAAAAAAAGCCGCACAGACGTGCGGCTTTCACTATCGGCTAAAGGCGAGAATTATTGGGCACTGACGCGTTTCGGGTATTCGATGACGAGTTTGCGGCCAGCCTCGGCTTTCTGCAAGTTGATCTGAATCGGCGATCCGGTACGCGTCTGGCAATAGCTCGATTCGTAGTCGATGTTGTAGTCCGTCACCTCGGTATACTTCGTGTAGGAAGCATCTTCGGACGAAACGATTGGCGCATCTTCTTTGATCGTGCCGATGTTGAAGCGGAATTCGTTGCAGAGGAAGTATTCGCGTTCGGTACCGGCCCATTTGGCCGACGTATTACAACCGTAGAGGCACGGGCATGCGGCTTTCGGTTTGTCGAGCGGTTCGTTTTTGTAACCTATGCCGTCGTCTGTGGGAACGTTGCAATCTTTCGGTTCGCATGTCAACGGCGCCGTGTCGGTGCACAACGTGTTGACGGCTTCGCCGATGCGCTTACCGATGAGACCGAGCACCGGACCGAAGTTCGAGTTACCGCCGGGATTGCTTGCTTCGCAAACCACTTCTGTAGGGTCTGACGACGTTTTGTCGGTCGACTCAACAGAGAATCCTTCGCGGCGGCAGCAAATCGGTGCGTAAATCGGGTCGTTTTCGAACATTTCGGCAAACCACTGATAGCGGTAGCTCGGGTTACCCGAACTATCACACCATTTATCGGTAACACCAGTATCGGAGCGAACACCACGGTCGCGGTTGATGACGTTTGCAATGATGACGTCTTGTTTGGCAAAGCTACGCAAGAGTTCTGTTTCTCGTTTCTTTTGATCTTCTTTGCCTTTGAGTTCGTCGAACTTTTCTTTGTTCGTCGAGCGATAATAGCCTTCGTTCGTGCCAATGACGAGTGACAAGACTTTCTCGAAGAAGAACGATCGCGAATTGAGTTTATTTCGGCATCGACCATCGGGGCAATCGATACTCGTCGACTGTTTGCATTGAGTAGCGAATGTTTTGTAAGCCTCTTCATCGGTCATGCTCTCGTTTGCTTCGCTGCGATGGCTTTTAATGCAGTCGTCGTATGCTTTTGTGAGGGCTTCGCGAGCCTCTTTATCGCCTTGGACACACCATTGACGCGTCGTCAGACTTTTGCCGTTGTACTCGATGACGTTACCCGAGGCGAGTCGCAACGACGAACCAGAGGTTCTATCGTCTGTGACGCGATCTTCACGCGTCACGGTACAACTATCTTCGATATTGCGCTCGGTTTCGCACATGTTGAGGTATTGAGACGTGGCATTGTCGGCAAATTTCGAGACGCCTTCTTCTGCGAGGACATCGCTACAATCGTTTTCGTCGGTGACGAAGACGATCGTGAGGATCGACCCCTTGCGCTTAAACGCCGTTGGCAAGTCGTTTGCCGTATTTTCGAGAGCGGCAACTGCCGTTGCCAAACCGCGTTCGATACCGGCCGTACCACCGGTTTTTGCGCCGACGAGAGCTTCACAACGGAACAAATCTTGGATGTATTCTTTGCGCGCATCGCCTTCGAGTGCGGCGATATCGTCGTCGCTCGACGAAATAAAGCGGCGCTCCTTGCCGAAATATTTTGCACACTTGGCGGCAATTTCGTCGATTTTAGCGTCGTCATATCCCTGCGCATTTTTGAGAACGTCGCGAGGGGACACGGTATATTCGCCCTCGTTCACCTTCCCCTTCTTCATCATCTCGGTTTCAAACGCGACGTTTGTGGTGCCAAGCCACTCGGTCGTGACGACGGCTAGGTGGAAATCGGCGTTAGCCGCGATGAGTCGGTCGAGGAACTTGCCGAAGTTCTTGTCTAAGTCGCGCTGTTCTTCGGACATGGAGTTGGAGTTATCGACGACGAACAAGATATCGACGGCACGGGCAGAACCCGAGCTGAAGTTCTGCAATTTACCGGCACTTAAAGATTTCGAAAAGGGCGATAATTCGTGTTCGTTACAAGCAGAACCCGCAACCAACGCCGCCGTTGCCGCAACGATACAACCTGCTGCCATCAATTTATTTTTTAACCGCATTCTCGGACTCCATTATGTTCCAAATCTCTCGATTCGCGCCGCTCGCGTCGAAACTTGTTTTGGCGCACCTTAAACCGGACTCTAGTTTAACACATGATTGCGCACTTGTAAAGGTTGCGTTTTGCATTGCGTATCGTGCGCTATGCGCCCCATGCGTCCAATGTATTATCGCGATATGTGCCGGCGGCAAGACGGCGACGGCAGGATTGGTCTTTGGAATGGCAAAGGTTGGCCAGGGCGTTGCGGGCGCGGCCATAGCGCCCGCACAAATGCAAATTGCGACAAAAACTCGGCATATTCAT
>OQWM01000575.1_pt1 | contig 23654 bp, 21 predicted proteins | sample 1691531 | NCBI WGS metagenome assembly OQWM01 (sample SAMN03418257, study PRJEB22391) | human gut metagenome | biome: human-gut; feature: organic feature; material: feces | host: Homo sapiens | place: Tanzania | collected 2013-01
TGTGTAGAAGACCTCAATGTAAAGGGTATGGTTCGTAATCATAACCTTGCTAAAAGTATTTCTGACGCTTCTTGGGGAGAATTTTTCCGACAACTTGATTATAAATCCAGTTGGGCAGGAAGATTAGTTGTCAAAGTACCAACATTCTATCCAAGCAGCCAGACCTGTTCATGTTGCGGATACCAGAACAAAGAGGTCAAAAACCTCAATGTGCGGCATTGGGTATGCCCGAAGTGTAATACATCACACGATAGGGATAAAAATGCAGCAGAAAATATTCTAAAGAAAGGAATGGACATGCTGGCTATGCCAGCCGCCTCATAACCACAGGCGAACAGTACGGTCAGGACGACCGAATCTTAAAGTCTGTGGAGAGTGAGCCTCTATCAAGGGCTGCGACCTGCGGTAAGCTCGCTCTATGAAGCAGAAATCCATACTGAGTAACGGGGCAACCCGTGAAAAGTTGGAAGTCCGAACAGTGAGGGTTTTATGATTGGCAATGAGCTGGGACCTGAATTCAAGTCGTGTTTCACGAACCATAAACGCAGTGAATACAGCGAAAATTTCACGGTAGATATGGTGAAGAAAATGTGCTATGAGGATGCACGGCTTGTTCCGTATCTTCTGAATAGCAAGGCGTTCATGAAATGGGTCAAGGACGTTAGGGATTTCTCGGAGGGAAATAGTATTCTTGCTGAAACGATTCTCGGCATGACTGATTGCTATGCAGAATACCTGACCCGAAAAATGGGAAAAACCTATGCTACAAAGCTTATGCAGCAGTACAGCCGGACTTTTGATTCTTGTCTTAAAAACTCTTTTGTTCCGTTTGTGCCAAAAGTTGTTTTTAAGCCGTTTGCGGCAAAAGCAGTCGAATCAACATTTGATATTTCGCCGTTTATCGTGGATGTCGATGCTGAAAAAAATCCTAAAGATAATTCTTCAGACACCTTAAAAGCTTCGCCTTTTACAAAAACCGCATAAAGGGTCTTGCCCGTTTGTGCGAATCCCGTACAATATAAATTGTACGATAGATATCAGATATTTATCACAATTCATAAACCCGAAACCGGGCAGATTCTCGAAAGAGAGTCTGCCTTTTATTTTTGCGTGAAGGAGCGAAAACAATGTTCAGTGAAAATCAAAAATTCTATCTCAAGCGGTTGGCGGCATTGCATGATTTCAAAAACGGACAGAAAACAATGTATCTGCAGCAGGAAAAAGAAAAAACATGGGCGGCATTTGATTTGCCGGGTGCAAAAGAGGTGGATGCGTCAGCGGGTTTGCTGATGTATCACGGAAAACAGTATAAGAACCTCGAAGATATCGTGGCAGACGTTCTCGATATCCGCCGAGATATGGACATAGGTATGCTTATCAACAACAGCAGAATCGCCAACGGATTACCGGCGTTCGTCACGATGGATAATGCTGAGGCTATGGGAAGTATTCCCGGCGACAAGGAGCAACGTCCAATTTTGAGCATTCGTGATTACCTGACGGTATACGGCATCGATTTTGATGAGGTGGACGTCATGAAACCGAAACCGACATGGATGACGACAAAAGTCTCCTTGGAAATGCCCGATACGGCATATACGGATACCAGAACCATTTGCGTTCCGATAGACGAAGACAGTGAAATGGGCGCATACTACGAGACACTTCTGGAAACCGGCAGAAAACTGCTGGATGAGGACCACGAGAAAATCAAGTGGGAAGAGATAAACGCTGCACGAGATACCAAGACGCTGTTTCGTATCTGGGATGAGAAACCGGGCTCTGATATAACAGTGGGATTTGTGGAATTCTCGGTCCCGGAAGAAGTTGTTGGCAAAGGCAGAGCAGGGAATTACATGATGTCGGTTCGAGCATCCGGTGGCAGGAACCCCTACGGAACGATGAAATACAAAGCAACGGTATCGTTGTTCCGGAATTGCCTTAAAATCGGAACCTACAATTACCCTTTTGTCGGCGATAATCTCGAATCCTTAACCACTGATGCTGATGCATCGGAAAACTGGGCAAGATTGTTTGACTATGTTCGGTTTGCGAAACCTGTCGATACCGAAAAAATTCAACAATCTGAGCGCGTTATCGCTTGACGTGGTGTGCGAACGGAATACAATTAGAGTTGTACGATAGATATTATTCAAACAAAGCATTCTGTGCTCGTACAATTCACAATTTCGCTTAAAGGGCGGACTTCCCATAACAGGGGAGCCCGCCTTTTTGCATTTCAAACAAAAAAGGAGAGTTTATTATGACTACGAAGGAAAAATTTATCGAGATGGCAAAGAACATCACCCGACCCGGCATTGATGAGATGATGGCATGGCTGGAAACAACGGACTTCTACACTGCTCCTGCCAGTACCAGATTCCATGGGTCTAAGGCGGGCGGGTTGTGCGCACACTCTATCACCGTTGCGAAACGAATGGTGGAGCTGGCGAACTTCTATGCACCCGGCAAGTACACGATGGATGAGCTCATGACGGTTTCGCTGTTCCATGATGTGTGCAAGATTTCCACCTATCAGGTAGAGATGCGCAACAGAAAGAACAGCGCCGGTGAGTGGGAGCAAGTTCCGTTCTATCAGTTTGCACCGAAAGAGAGCGTGGGCGGCGACAATCACGGTTCTCTTTCCTGCCAGCGTATCACGGAGCATGGCATCCGTCTCACGCAGGAAGAATACGGCGCTGTGAACAACCACATGGGCGTCACGAATCCTGCCAACGCGAACGGTGTCTGGCAGTGCTATGAAATGTACATGCTGTCTTGGCTTTTGCATGTAGCAGATGAGGCAGCAACCGTCATCGACAAAATCTAATATCAGCCAAAAGCCATCCCTAAACAACCGGGGATGGCTTTAATTTTCAAAGGAGTAACGGTATGAATCGATTGGTTTATTTTGAACAAATTGCCGGAAGTGCAAGAAAGTTCTACATTATGACCGAGGACGATGGCGGCAGCACCTTTACCGCAAATTACGGCAGAATCGGTACTACCGGCAGCGTCAAGACCTATCCGATGAGTAAATGGCAGAGCGTATATAACACGCGAATCCAACACGGATATACGGATAAGACGCAGGATTATCTTGCAGGGCGAACCCATATGTCCCCGAAAACAAAGAAAGTAGATGGCATAAAATACAACATTACGGGTGCGTGCAAAACCGTAAAGGGACACCGCGTATACCGTATTTTAGCCACGAAAGATTTCGAAGCGGTCGATGGACGATTCGTTGAAAATGGCGAATACGGAGGCTGGATTGAAAGTGCGTTGAATCTTTCTCAGGACGGACGGTGCTGGGTAGATGACGATGCCGTGGTTTTGGGGGACGGAGCTGTTACCGATAACGCTCTCGTTGCCGACGAAGTGCTGTGTAAGGGCGTTTTGCAAGATAACGCGATTGCTCGCGGCAAAGCTTGCATCGAGTATGGTGTAATCTGTCGTGATAATACGCTTGTCTGCGATAATGCGCTTGTCAGAGAATATGCAGTCGTTAAAGATAATGCAACAGTTGCAGAAAACGCGATTGTCGGTAAAAAGGCCACTATCGGTGGTGATACTTATTACACATCGAGGTTTACAAAGACTTGATGAAGGAGAATTGGCTATGAAGAAAAAGAAGAAGCAGATGATTGTTGTGAATGTCAGTGAGGTCAAGACCCGCTCTGGCTGGAACGGCGTCAAACCCTACACACGCGTACAGACCCCGAAAACGGTATATAGCCGCAAGGGACGCAGAAAGGAAGAAGTCGCATGAGTGCATATGATAACAAGTATTGGAGCCATCGTATTGCTCAGTTGGCTGAGAAGGTCCCGGAAACGGATGACCTCTCATTCTTTACCTCTGAGGCATACCGAGATTTTACGGAGCAGGGGGTAAAAGACCTGATTTGCGGGACTTGCACCTATCTTCGCACTCTTGGATACGACATATCCGAAGCGCAGGAGAAAGAACGCATCAGTGATATGGTCGTCACGATGAGCACGGATAAGAACATGACCGCCTGTACGAACGGGGATTCTATGATTATCGGCGTAAACAATCCGCTGGTAAAATATTTTCCGAACCGTGAACTGCGTCATTATGCGGTTCAGGGACTGCGCGTTCATGAGACGGCACATGTTCTGTTCACGGATTTCAAGACAATCGATATGTGGCAGGATGCCCTCAGTAACGGTAACTGGTGGCCGGTAGTACCGGACCATGCACAGGACCCGGAAGGAGCAGAACTGACACAGGTTCTGAGCAAGAAAGAGTTCAGCAAATCCTTCGCTGCCATCGCCGGACGGCTTGAGAACGCCATTGAAGATGGATTCATCGAGAGGGAAATCAAGGAAATGTATAAGGGTCTTGCGACTACGGAACTCTGCACCACCAACGATGCACAGCTCTCTATGGCAAGCACCTTCGGAGAATTCCTGAAAGCCGGGCGCAGCGCCTATTCCGCTATGTTCCAGCAGGTTTTGATGTACGCAAAGTACGACATCACGATGGTCGATGATATGCCGGAACAGTATTCCGATGTCTTTGACGCGTGTATGGAAGTTGTTGACGATGTGAAGTGCGAGCGCGATGCCAAGAAACGCCTTTGCGGAGTCAATGAAATTTGCTGCATCCTGTATCCGCTGTTCAAAGAAATGCTGACGGAAGAATCTAAAAAGCAGAATCAGCAGTCGTCTGGCTCTGGAAATGGTAAGCCCGGCAACGGCAACGGCGGTTCCGGCTCTTCGCAGAACTCTCAAGGACAGCAGAATGGTAACAGCGGCTCTCAGGGTGGCTCCGGTGACTCTCAGAACAATTCCGGAAACGGGAATGGAAACGGCAACGGTGTCGGTTCTATGACCACAGAGCAGCTCTCTGAGGCGCTGAAAGAAGCCGTCAAGCAGATTGAGCAAGCTGCAAAAAATGTTGGCGTGAACAACTTGCCTGACCGGCATAACAACAGCATCACGAATCAGGCGGGCAAGAACGAAGACGCTAAGAAGCGAGAACGCAGTAAGCAGGGTTCCGATAATGCGAACGGGAAAAGTAACGGAAACAGTATTGCCAATGCTCCGGGTGCAAATTCCGGTAAATCTGACTTGTCCGCTGCGAAATGCGATATCGAGGCTATTGAGCGGGAACGGAAACGGAATGTTGCTACCGCTCAGGCAAACAACGAGGCTAACGACAAGTTGAGGCAGGAAGGCAAGGAAGTCGGAAGAGAAATCGGCACGAACATTTACGTTCGTCGTGCAGCAGAAGTACCCCAGTCGAATATCGAAACCTATAATCGGTTATCGGCAGGTCTTCTCTCGATTACAAAAAACCTCGAGCGCCGTCTGAAAACGACGATTCGCGATGAGGAAAACGACGACACTGTTGCCGGGTTGCCCATGGGAAGTCGGGTTGAAGCACGTCTTGCCTACCATCAGGATGGCAAGATTTTCAGCCGTAAAAATTTCCCCCGTGATAACCCGCGCCTTGCAGTCGGATACCTTTGCGATGAGTCCGGTTCGATGTCGAAGACGGCGATTTCCGCTTCGGTTCGTACCGCTATCATCTTGCAGGATTTGTGTGAGAGAATGGAACTTCCATGCTATATCTGCGGGTTCACCACCGAAGATTTGAAAGGCGTTGACATTATTACCTATGTTGACATGAATGTGGATGGTAAGGACAAGTATCGAACGACCGGCATGGCTAGTCGTGGTGGTACTCCTACGGTCCCGGCTATGAAATACATGGGTAAGAAACTCTTGAAAGATTCCACTGAGAAGAAGATTCTGATTGTCAGCACCGACGGTTGTTCCGGACGAGGTTACGGCGAAACGGTTCGTGACGTCATCAAGAAACTGCAACACGATGGTGTGATGGTTATCGGAGCCGGTATCGGTGATTCAAAGCCCAGAATCCAAGAGGAATTTGGCGACAACTTCCTTGATATCAGTAATCTGGATGCGATGCCGAAAATTCTTTGCAATATCGTGAAGAAGAATCTCGTATAAGTCCTTCGTACCGTCTGCTCTTTAGCAGGCGGTATTTTTTGTTTGCGAAATCTTTGTCTTTTTGCTTGCATAATTGTGCGAACCGAATAGAATAGGTATTGTACGATAGATATCATTTACACAGAAAGAAAAATGTCTTTCGTACGACAATTCACAGTTTCGCTTTAAGGGCGGACTTCCTAATCACAGGAAGTCCGCCCTTTTTGCGTTCAAAACACAAAAAGGAGTAAGTACAATGACTGAAAACACAAACAACATGGCGGTTCTCCGCAGCAAAACTCTGAGCACTCTTGCCGGTATCAATGCCGTGGAGGGCTTCGACCCGCATATGGTGACGGCGTGCTATGAGGATACCGAAGGCAATGGTCGGATGTATCTGCAGGCAGAGTTCTCGATGCTCTGGTTCCGTCTAAAATATCCCAATGGTCGTCTGGAACAGGTTCTGAGCCGTATGAACGACCAGATGGCGACGGTCGAGGGTCGAGTCTATGACAACGAAGGGAACCTTCTGGCGAACGCCTTTGTGACCCGTTATCGCGGCGAGGGACAGTTCGGCATGGATTATGTCCAGAACGCAGGAACTGCCGCTATCCGTAAGGCCCTCGGCAACTGTGGGTTTGGAACCCCTGCTGATGCTGTCTATATCGAGGGTGTTACGCCCTTGTTCAAGGCAGCAGAGGATGAAGATGCGCCGGTCGATGCCGGTGTTCAGACTCGTATCCCTATCCCGCCCGTCCCGAAAGAGTACCAGCAAAACGCAGAACCTGCACCTGCAGCACCTAAGCGCGGCAGAAAGCCCGCTGCAAAGCCTGCACCTGCACCGGCTCCCGTTCCTACCCCTGCACCTGAACCCGTGAAAGAGGAAGTGAAGGCAGTACCCGCACCTGCGCCTGTCGCAACAGCGGCTCCTGCAGCAACTCCTGCTCCGAACCAGATTCCTATTCCTCCTGCTCCGAAACCCGCTCCTGTGGGTATTCCCAAGACCATGGAGGAGGCTGAAAATTTCGTGATTCCGTTTGGAGCATTCCATGGAATGACGATGAAGGATACGCTGGCGAAAGACGGCGGCGCTCGGGTCATCAACTACATCAAGGATAGCCCGCGCTTTGCCGGTCAGCCGATTCAGGTGGCTGCGCAGATGTTCGCGGGTCAGCATGCGGGTGAAAACGGGCTGTAAAGCGCCTATACCCGAACAATCACATCATCACGAAAGGGGGTGTCCCTTGTGTCGTGGAATTTTTCCATGGAAACAGTTCTGGACCTTGTAGGTGCCAAGACTCGCGGAAAAGTTACACGCGCTGGGGAAATAGAAGTGCAGTGCCCGCACGGTGTTTGCGGGCATAAGAAACAACCTATTTACTTCAGCGTAAACCTAGCCAAAGGACAGTATAACTGTTTTCATTGCTGCAACGGTTGCCCATACAGCGGCGGTATGATTGACCTTTATTGTATGTTTACAGGGCTTGACCCTCATGACAAGAAAGAGGTCAACAAGGCTTTTGCCAAGGCTCTGGACGGGACATCTGTTCAAGTACGCGAAAAGCCCATTGTGAAACGGGAACTCGCACCCGTTCTGGAAGCCAGACCCGATGAGGAACTCGATAAGGTATACAGAGCCGTTCTGAACGAATTGACTCTTAAACCGGAACACAGAGAGAACCTCAAAAAGCGCGGTTTGTCGGACGAGATGATTGACAAGTGTCTATATCGTTCGATGCCGGAGCGATGGTCTAGCGTTTTCGCGGCTCTCAAGAAGAAAGGTGTTTCCTTTAAGGGAGTACCGGGATTCTATGAGAAAAACGGGAAAGCGTTTTCCGCCTGTTCGAAATCCGGATTTTTCATTCCGTATTTCAATTCCCGCAATGAAATCGTTGGGATGCAGATACGGTTTGATAAAGGAGACAAGAGGTATCTCTGGTTTTCCTCGTCCGGATACGATAACGGTTGCAGTGCCAAGAATATTGCAAGTTACGGGATTCCTTCGGTAATGCCGAAATGCGATGGAAGCAAAACGGTTTATATCACAGAAGGCGCGTTAAAAGCACATATCGCCTGCGTTTTAAGTGGTAATCACAACCCTTACATCGCATTGGCCGGCGTGAACTGCTTCAATCAATGGGAAGAAACCTGTGCGTATTTGAAAAGCACGGGGGTCACTCATGTGATTGACGCTTTCGATTCCGACAGGGAAAGCAACGAGCATGTTCGGAATGCATTGAAAAAGCTGTACGCGATTGCTGCTCGGTACGGAATTTCCATGACACGCTTCAACTGGGGAACGACGTATAAGGGTGTGGATGACTATTACCTTGCGGTATCGCGAGGTGAGGCCTTCCTGCCCTTTGTTCCCAAGAAGAAGCCGGATGAGGAAGCACCGAAACCCGTCACTAAATTTGTTCCATTTATTCCAAAAACTGCATAAAAGGAGAAAGCTATGGCTATCAACAACAATAACAACAAAACCGAAGAAGAAAATGTCGTCTTTGCGGCGCAGGGAGCTAAGAGTTTCCTGAAATGCAAGATGGACTGGGCCGGTATCGGCAAGCTTCATGTCTCGTTTGTCTCGCACACGGGGCTTGAAAGCGGCTGCAAGCAGCTGGGTCATATCGAAGCGGCACTGCCGTTTGATGGTGAAGATGGAGCGCTTGCGCTGGGGAAAATGATTCTCAGAGGTGACCTTGACAAGGGTCGCGCCCGTTCTATCAAGAAGGCGAAGGAAACGGGGGCAAAATTTCCGGAACCTGTATTTACCTACAATGGGGGCAGCGAAGCGAAAGCGGACCGTCCCGTTATGTGGCGTCAGGTTTCGATTGCACCCGGCGTGAAAAGCGAATTCGTGTTTCAGGTGACGGAAGCTGAGGGTGAAAAGAACGCTCGCGGCGGTTACCAGAAGAAGTCCGGTGCGGAAATTAAACGCATCTCGGTGAGTGTCAGCAGCAGGAAACTGCTGGAATATGCCTCGAAAATTGAGGCGTATTATCAGGACTACCTTGCGCATCCTGAACGGTATGCGGGGTATTGGGAGAAAAATGCACAGGTCCCTGCTCCGGCAGCCACCTCCGCACTCCCGACTCCGGTTTCCGCTGAACCTGCTCCGATGCCTGCTCCTGCCCCTGCGGCTGTCACGTATCCCGATTATGGGTATACGGTCTATGATTCCGCAGGCAGCGGGATGGAAATGACCTACCTGCCCGAAAAAGCTCTCGAAGCGCTTCAGCGCAAAATCAAAGAAATGAAGACGAGCGGTGGCTGGTCGCGCCGTGACAACACGGACTACGAAAAAGCAAAGAGCAATATCATGTCGGGGTCCAGAGGGTTCTTCGTTGTGAATCTGTATAAAGGTGACGAATCTATGCAGATTTACGTCAACACCTGCCCGACCATCCGGTAATTCTCAATATTAGGCAGCATCCTTTTGGGTGCTGCCTTTTTCTTTTCGCACGGACGTTGCGTAAACGTGCGAATGGCATAGAATTAAATTTGAAGACATTTTGCAAAGGGGGCGATAGTATGTCTTCCGTCAATGATGCTGTCAACAGCATTGTCAATCTGTTCGAATCCGGCGATATCCGACTTGCTGTCAATATCGCGCTGATTGCTATGGTTGTCTGGTTCGTGATTCGCGGTGTCAATCGATTGTTTGAGACTCTGGTTTTGGGAGGTATTACGGTATACACCGTATGCCATCTCATGCAATACCTCGGTATTGAGGTGGATTACCAGAACCTGTTGTCGCAGCTGTCGTATTACTTGCAACAACTCATAACCTACATAAACAACTATCTACCGAGGTGAAATTAACTTGGAAAACGATAACAACGTGCAAACGCACACCGGAAAAGTAAAGAAATTCCTGCAGGAATGGGCACTTCCGTTCATCTGTTTTGTTGCTGTGTGGGTTCTTGTTAAGACTGTGTTCCCGACTGCTATCATTCCTACAGCATCGATGTACCCGACCTTGCCCGCACCATGCTTCTCGTTCAGTACAAAAGCGGCCTATTGGTGGAATGAACCTGAACGCGGAGATATCGTGCTTTTTAAGCGGGATGTTCCGGATTCAAAGGTCTACGCCAAGCGAATCGTGGGTTTGCCGGGTGATACCATAGAAATCAAACACGGCATTACCTATGTTAACGGAAAAGCGTTTGAAGAAGAGTATTTGAGAGAAATCCCGAATGATGAGAATTTAGGACCCTTTGATGTTCCGGAGAATTCTTATTTCATGATGGGCGACAATAGAAACAACTCCTACGATTCAAGATACTGGGACGAACATTTCGTGCCGAGAGAAAACATCATATCGAAAGTAAAATTCAGTATTCCGTTGGCACCGCATGAAGATGTTGACGATATCGAACGACAGAAAGGATAACAAATACTATGACTACGAAAAATAATAAAATCAAGACTGTGCGTAACAAGATTCTGAAAAATCCTGTCTTCATTGTTCTGGCGTTTGCCGCTATGACGGCGTTCATCCTTGTATCGAGTTATCGCGCTGCACAAAAGAACAGGGTTGATATCACGCAAATTGTCCTGAATGGTGACGTCCAGCTGGCGGTTGGTGAAAACCAGACGGTTGGATTCAACGTGTTGACCCCGAAGGTCATGGATAATGACTTGGTCTTGAATGCAGTCAACAAACTGGATTTGGTTTGGACGGTTGAGGATGAGAATATTGCAACATACGATGAGGATGCCGGTACGATTTACGGAGTGTCCGAGGGTACAACTTCTCTTTCTGTATCGACCAAGGACGGAAAACTTTCGGATACTTGCCTTGTAACCGTAACGCCAAAAACGGATGCCGCATCGGAAACGGCAGAAAATTAAAAATAGGCTTGCGCAAACGTGCGAGTTGTATAGAATAGAAAATGTACGATAGATACCATTCACACAGAAAGAAAAATGTCTTTCAGAAAAATGTCTTTCGTACGACAATTCACAGTTTCGCTTTAAAGGCGGACTTCTCAGATGAGAAGCCCGCCTTTTTTGCGTCCAAAACACAAAAAGGAGAGTAAATATGACTACCAACACAATGACCGCTACCAACACCACCGCAACTTCCACCACCCCTGTCACGACTGCCGCGCAGAACCCAGATTTCTTTATCAACGATGCGTCTGAAAAAGCCTTCAAGGAGGGCGAGTATCAGGAACTCGTTGATTTCTGCAAATGGGATGCAAGCAAAACGGAGTGGCTCGATGAAGGAATTCGGGACATCCGATTCGAGGCGAGTTACGATGAACCGCTGTGCGCTCCGGAATACGCCAAGCAGCTGAAAGTCAGCGAGGAGGCAATTCTGGATACCCAGCAGCACGCAGGTCTGAACCTCACGACCTCTATCGGCAAGAAGCCAGTAGGGGATAGTGCAACCAGAAACATCTGCGCACGAGCCATGATTGGCATGAACTGCTATGAATTGCTGCGTAAGAACAACCGTGGCAGTTTGAAGGAAGTTCTCAATCTCATTCTGGCAGAGCGTAAAGGCGCTACGCGCATCAAGTTCAGCCACGAAAAGATTCGTGCCGTGCATTCCGGGCGATATTCCGCCATCAGTAACGAGAAACTGCTCGATATTATGGGGGAGTACATGACGCAGACGTGGCCGGACCACGAGTTCATCAGCGGCTATGTATCCCATGAACTGATGCAGGTCGTCATTGACCTGAGTGCCTACAAGCAGCAGTTCTTCCGGAAATTGCCGCCGGAGCTTTGCCGTGGTTATGCACCTGCGGTCGTGATGATTAGTTCGGATGTCGCGGAAAGCGCTGTTCGGCTGATTCCCGCTTTTAATATGGGCGGCGTAATTGCCCCCATGGCGAAGGAGGTTGTCATCCCGCACATCGGTGATAACATCGAGGACCGTGTCCGCAACGCATTCACTGCGCTGCTGGCGTATTTCGACGATGCCGCTACCGACATCTCGAAGTTGAGCACGATTCCGATTAACTACGGGAAAGCAACTCTGGTTCGTGTCCTGACGAAGTACGGGATGCCGAAAGAGGAGGCGCGTGAAGCACTGGTCGCATACGATATGTGCTACGGCGGCAACGCTGTGACTGCAATGGATATCTACTTGTCAACCTGTGAGGCGTATGCGGCAGTTGTCCGTAACCACACGCAGGATGCCAAAAAGATTTTCACCGCTGCCGACTGCGTTGCGCGTTGCGCCCGGACGCTCTGGAGCACCGTGGATATGCCCGGCAAGGAGGATATGTGATGCTGAAACCCAAGAATATGTTCATTCTGCTGGCTGTTGCCGTTCTCCTGTACGGCTTGAGCCGCTGATATAGAAAGGAGTAACAGGCGATGGCTAGTTATGATGGCACCAACAAATCGAGCGCCGGTTGTGCTCAGCATCTTCCGTATTGGGAAATCAAGACGGAACACACAAAAAACCTTTACAATGAGGCAATGGCAATGGCGTCCCCGGAAGCAGTTGCTTTCTGTGACCCGGACAACTATCAGGGTCCTGATATCGAGGTCGATGCCAGTACCTTGACGGAAGACCAGTGGCAGGCACGCCGCGCCGACCATCTTGGCGGCTCAGATATTTCCGCCATCTTTGGCGAGAATCATTTCAAGACGAACCTTGACTTGTACTACGCAAAGACCGGCAAGGTTCCTGCTGTACCGGAGGAGGAAAGTTCCGCATCCCGCCTGAACAAGCTGTGGGGGCATATCTCTGAGGAGTATGTCGATGCGTGGCTTTCTGAGAAATACCCGTACAACGATATCATCACCGACACAAACATCTATGCGATGCCCGGAAAGCCGTACATCACGGCTAACATCGACCGTATGATGCGTAAGCCGGACGGGTCTTATTGCCTTGTTGAAATCAAGACTACGAGCCCGTTTAATAAGGCTGCATGGGAAAACGGAAACATTCCGGTTCCTTACGTCTATCAGGTTCGTACCTATATGGCAATTCTCGGCGTCTGGGAATGTGTTGTGGTCTGCATGTTTGACCGTGACACGCTTATTGCGAACACGATTAAACGTGACCTCGATGAGGAAATGCGTATCATTCAGGGCTGCGATGATTTCTGGATGAATAATGTGATTCCGCACATTCCACCCGAACCTCTCGGCGAACCCGAGGCGGCACTTGCCACGATTCACAAGTATGCAGGTGATGCTGACAAAAAGGCTCCCTCAAAGATGCTCGATGGGTCTTTTGCTGATATTTGCTCCAAGTACAGCAAGGTGCGTGCGGAGCGCGATGCCGCCAAAAAGACCTTTGACACGCTCGACAAACAGTGCAAAGATATGGTTGTTCCGATTGCTGCTGCGATGGGTACGAGTATTTTGGCAGAAACAACCGGCTTGGACGGAACACGATGGTTGTTGAAATATGCGCCGCGCATGAGCCGTGCCGGAGTCGATATGCAGAAGTTGGAAGCACTTTACCCGAAAGCGTACAATGACTGCTTCATCCCGCAAAGGGAATCGAGCCGAGTCTTTACTCTGAAAGCAGCAAATAAATAATAAAATTCTCGGTAAAGGTGTTGACGTGGTATGCGAATCGCCTATAATGAGAATTAGTTAATAGATAGCATTTACCTACGAGTTACAATTTACGATTTTGTAAGTTGTCCTCCGGAACCAATCCGGTCGTTCGTAGTTCTACCATTATTCATAAGCTGCTTCAAGCGGACTTCCTGAGAAATCAGGGAGTCCGCTTTTTGTTGCAGAATTTCCAGCACCAATGCCCGTTGCGTGCTGTTTATATATAATCCTCGCAATGTATACAATGGCCGGTAAGAGTTTTTCCTTTTACCGCCGATGAATTTCAAATCTCTTAGAAAGGAGAACTGTCGTGAGTAACATATCTACCTGCGAAGCAGTTGAACTGGTTCGCAACGCAATCGACCCTTATTCTATGATGAGCATTGCCGCCGACGACATAGTGTATGCTAGTGTGAAGCGGCATATGCTGAGTCTTTTCGAGAAGCCCGAAGGTGAATGCCTGTATAAGATTTCTTTTGCAGAATTTGCCGACAAGGTCACCAAAACCACCCGCATCCAAGGTGAGTGGGTAAACGAAATCCCGGTGTTTGAACATGGCGATGACTATGGTCAATACACCTGGAGTAAAAGTGAAAGAGTCTAATCCCCAATAGTCCCAGCACTGAGCATAACCGCTATGCTTTTTTATCTATATCAAATGGTCTTGGAATCCGTCCTTGACCACCTTGTTCTGCACCAAGGAGGCTGCATTATGAATAAGAACATCAATACCAACAAATCCACCACTAAGTCCACCAAGACCGTCAACTACGTCAACATAGTTGTTACGGCTGCTGCGATTCTCACAGCTGTCGTTCTCGTTGTTCTGGCGTTCACGGGCTGCTTCTTCCTGCTCACGAAGCTGATTATTCCGGCGTTGAAGACCATCCTGTTCTCTACCATCAACATCCTGCTCTCCGTTGTCATCCCTGTCTATCTGTTGTCTCGTACTCGTAACTTCAAGAAAGCTTACGAGTCGCATGTCAAGAAGTCTTCCGACTCCGAAAAGAAAGACGAAAAAAAGAAGCAGTGATTCGCAATCCGTAAGCAAAAGCAGACCCACCACTTTGGTGGGTCTGCTTTTTTTGTACCCAAAATGTCTTTCCGATGTATGCCTGGTTCTTAAAAGGACGGGTATTTTTCTTCTTGCCGACTTGCGCAATTGTGCGAGTTGGATACAATAGAAGATGTAACATAGATACCATGTTATATTAACGATTCACAATTCTGCCGTGCGGTTACTATACCGTACGGCTTTTCTTTTGAAAGGAGAAAATTTTTATGTTTAATATGTTCAAACACGAGGACGCTGTGGTTTTTGACCCGATTTGGTGCAGTGTCATAGGCTCCGATATAAGCAAATCTACCGGCGCACCCAAGAAACGGTTCTTGGAAGAGTATGAACGGGACTTATGTTATCGTCGCTGTGCCAAGAAACTCATTGAGGATGACATGATTTACGGCGTAACAAACGTTAACTATGCCAGAAGACCGGATGCCGTAAAAATCACAGCGGTCATCTATCAGCTGATGTACGGTGACAAGAAAGCTGACTATGCAAAGCTCCTGTCGTTGTTCGGCAAAGAATATGCGAGCACGGGCGATGTTGTCAGCGGATTGTATCGGCGTATGGCTGACCCGACGGCTAAAATGCCTTTCAAGTATATTAAAGAAACTTGGGGCAGTGAACTTGGTAACGTCGCGGTTTTTGCTATTTATCTCTTGGCAAGTCCCGAAAGCTACCTACCGCAAAACCGAAAATCTTTTGAGAGGCTCGGTGAAGTGTTTTCGCAAATCAATTCAACGCGGAAGGGCACGAACACGGTATCAGAGCAACAGAAAGTTCTCATGAAATACGGAATTTCTATTCAGAAGAATTTTTCTGACTTCGATACCGCTGTTGCACAAAAGACCAGTGCAAAAACTGTCTATAAGGAAACCCCGGAAGGAACCGATACACAGGATTCTATCTTCTCGTACTCAGATTACAGTGTACACTGCTATTCCGAGATGTTGAGCGGGTTGGCAATGCTGGATGCCGGTGTCACGAACTGTTCCAATTACGACAAAACAATCACGAAACAGAAGTTTCTGGATGCACAGAAAGCCGTCGCCAAGAGTTTGAACTTTACGAAAGAGGTAGATGGAAAAGTAAAGTTCGGGGATATGTTCTCGATGATTGATGATGGGCATATTCAAGTCGATGAGAAAGGCAATATCAAGGCAGACGAGAATTCGTCTCTTGCGGTCGTTGAGTTCATCAATCTTTATAATATGATGCTTCCGATGTATCTGTCGCTTCGCAACCTGAGCGAGGCGTATAAGGAAGAAATCTACCACTCCCTTTCGGATTCTCTTTTTGGAAATGCAAAGAGTTCTGATTCCGAAAAACTCATGAAGAAAATCGAGGAACTGGAAAAGATGCTCGATAAGACAAAAGCTGACGCCGCAAGAGCCATCGAAGCCGAAAGTACCGCCGAGCAGAAACTCATCCAATGCAAAAAGCGCGAGAATGCACTTGCCAGTAAGCTGGAAACGGCATATAAGGAAATTGATGAGCTGATGGAACGTATTCCGGAACCGGACGAGACCGAAGCTTTGCCCGAGGAAGAGAAAGAAGTTCCTGAACCCGTACAAGAACAGGAAAAGGACTACGCTGCAGCACTTGATATGTTGCTGAAACAGCACACGGTCGTTATTGTCGGGGGTAACGAGAATTTGATGAAAAAGTTTCAGGCTGCCCATCCCGACGCCTCTTTGGTTGCAAAGGATATGCTTGGAACCTGTGACCAGCAGATTCAGAATGCCGACATTGTAATGTTTAAGGTCGATTCCTGCTCCCATGCCCTTTATAATAAAGGAAAGACGATTTGCAATCGTTACGATGTGCCGTTCTGCTACATTCCGAATGTGGCGTCAATTCCCCGCATTGAGCAGAGTATGTGCGAACAATTGGAAGAGAATTTTAGTTGACGTGCGTTGCGAGTTGAGTAAAATAGAATATGTACGATAGATACCATTACGCGAGTATAATTCGCGGTCCTTGTAAAAAGGCTCGTACATATTAACAATCTGTGTAAAAGCAGCTGTCCGTATTTGGATGGCTGCTTTTTTTATCGAAAAAAGGAGCGATAAATCGTATGAAAAATGAAATCACAACTGTGAACAAAAATTCTGCTGAACGACGACGAACAATCGACGCGGAAACGGTAGAAAAGGTCATAGAGCATAAGATGCTGAAACCGCTGATTGGTACGTTGAAGGACGAGAAAACAATTCTCGGAGCCTTGGAACAAATTGTATCGCGATGCTGTGACGGCGTTCAAAGCTACAACAGAGAAATAACACACTGTGTCAAGAAAATTCGGGAGTGCGGTCCGGGTCAATACTTTTTTCTGGCAAGAGAGAACGCGACGTGGATGCATTTTCCATCAGAGGTTATCGTAAAGGATTCGGATGCGAACGGCGTCTGGAATTACTACAAGTACAGCTCGGATGTGTCTGCATATATGGTTTCGGTTGATAACGTTCAAGAGAACAGCATCACCGGCAATATCATGCGCTTGGATTATCCGCGCTGCTTGGAGGTGCTCGATAACTAACGATAGCAGGAGATATTTTGTATGAACGGAGTAGTCAAAATCAACAAGTGTAGTGTCAACAAAGTGATGCACGTTGTACACGACACAAAAAATGCGTATTCTGTCTGCTTGTTCACGGCAAACTTCACAAACCAAGCAGAGGCGTTCCCGGATAACATTCAGAAATACGGGACAACGGCACTGTTTAAGGTGTCCTCCTATCACTTACCGGCTAAGCTGCTCGGCAAGGTTTCCTTCAATCTGGAAGGGCATTGGGAGAAAGATACGCATGGCACAAAAGGGGACGAAAAGATTTTTGTTGCGGAAAAAGCATCTGAGGCGATGCCTGAAACCAAGGCGGAAATCATCAAGTTCCTGATGAACAGTAGTAAGGGCGTCGGCAAAGTTACTGCCGAAGCCATTTATAATAAATTCGGAAACGAAACCCTCGATGTTTGCGCTCACAAGCCGCGCAGACTCCAAAGTATACCAAAGATGACCGAACAAATGCTCGGGAACATCAATGCTGCATGTTTGTCCGCATTGGTGCGTGCCGATGTTCAAATTCTTCTGGTAAATGCTGAATTGGAAGTGTCGGTTATCAACCAAATCGTGGAAGCATACGGAAATGAGGCAACTACGGTACTCAAAAGCGAGCCTTATAAGCTGGTTCGTCTGCTGGGATTTCCGACTGCAGACCGTATTGCAATGTCGATGGGTGAGGAACCAGACTCTGAGCGCAGACTTCGCGCGGCAACAATTGAGGCGCAAAAAAGGACGTGTAGTAAGACCGGAAATATGTGCGCTGAGGGTGGTGCAATGCTTTTGCAGTTGAAAGCCCTCGTACCGGAATTGTCAGATGAAATGATTGCGGACGCTGTTGCGAAAACGGCATCGAATTACGATATCGTCAGACAAGGTCGATACTACTACGACAAGACGGATTTTATTGCCGAGAGAGATATGGCGACAAAACTCGCAACTCTCGCCAATGAAATGCCTACGAAGGAAAAGGAAATCGAGAAGGCTTTTCTTGAATGGCAAAGAGAGAACTCTATCATTCTTTCTCCGCGTCAGGCAGAGGCGGTCAAGAACCTGAAATATCGAATTTCGATTGTCACGGGTGGTCCCGGTACTGGCAAGACGACCTGCCTTCGGGCTATTATGGATGTGTACCACAAGGTCTGGCCGAGTGAACATATCCTTTTGATGGCTCCTACGGGTCTTGCTGCCAAGCGTATGGCGGAAAGTACCGGAATGAACTCTGCAACGATTCACAAAGCTTGCGGTCTGATTCCTGCGGACAACCCGAGTGGATTCAAGCCACAAGGTGAATGTAGGATTTGCGGATTTGTTGGCATTGATGAGATGAGTATGGTTGGTGAACATTTATTTGCTTTTGCAGTAGATGCCGTTCTGAACAGTCCCTCCACGAGGATTGTTCTGCTCGGTGATACTGACCAGCTCGCTCCGGTTTCCCGTGGTGACGTGCTTCGCGATTTGATTGAGTGCTGCGTTATCAAGACTGTACGGCTCGACGTCAACTATCGACAGGGGAGTACATCTACCATAACGGATGCATCCATCAAGATTCGCGAAAACCGCGCGTATTCCGGTATGACCCGGAATTTGAAGTTTGACGATGAGTTCAACTTTATTTCCGTGATAGACCCGGATGCAAAGACCGAAGCCGATAAAATTATGAAGACCATCGTAGAGGAGTACCGCAAAGGTGTGGCTCAATATGGGGTGCAGGGGACAATCGTTCTCACTCCCACACACTACGATAAAGGTACACCGTCCGGGTATCTTTGTAAGAACCGTGTGAATGTAGAAATTCAGGCGGCTGTCAACCCCAAAATTGGCGGGAAGCCCTTCTATGAGGTGAACCACCAGACCTTTATGGCAGGCGACCGTGTAATTCAACGCAAGAACACGGAAGCTGTTATCAACGGTGACCTTGGCACTATCCAAGAAATTCAGAAAGACGACGATGGCGTTCGAGTATGTATTCTGTTCGATTCCAAAAACGAGGTGTTGGTCTATGACAGTAATGATATGAAAAATATAGAATTGGCTTATGCGATTACCGTGCATAGCTCTCAGGGTTGTGAGTTTCCTTGCTGCATCTTCCCGGTGAGTTCTTCGTATGGTCCGATGCTGACAAAGCCGTTATACTACACGGGGATTACCCGTGCGAAGAAACGGCTTGTAATGATTGGTGATGAAGAAGCACTCAAAAAGGCAGTGCGCACGACTCGCACGCAGAACCGTAAGTCTCTTTTGGGACCAAGAATTATCAAGCGCTTAAGAAATATGTAACCATCGGCGGAACTTTCCTATTTGGAAGGCTCCGCCTTTTTGTTTGTGTGAAATACATACCAAATAAACGAATCTAAGACTATTGCCCACATGTGCGAACTGCGGATAATAGATATTGTAGAGTTAATGGGTTGGGTTTATGAATGGACACAGCGCATTGGTTCTTCGAAAAATATAGCTATATTTTTAGAGGAAGGAGGAAAATTGACATGAGCAATAATGATTTGCAGAAGCGCAATCCGATTCGCAATATGCATATGGTTCTGAACACTGCTTGTGCAATGGGTGCTGCCACGATGATGAACACTGTGTTCGCATACGCGGATGTTACTACTGCCATTAACAAGGTGTTCGGCGTCGGTAACTCCGTTGCTAACGCTGTTTCTAAGGGTCTGACAGGCATCGTTGTTCCTATCGGTATTGCTGTCTTCCTGTACTTCCTGGTCCGTATGCTTCTGAGCAGTGACCCCAAGGATGTTCAGATGTATAAGAAGCGGCTGATTACGACCGCCATTATCGTTGTCATTGCTGCCGCTGTTCCGGGCCTGATTAAGGTTGCCAATGAACTGGGTTCGCAGGTCAATGCTGAACTTGGCTAACGGTCAATAAGCTTCGGCTCGAAGGGCTTGCTCGATGTGTTCGGGCAAGCTCTTTTGTTTTGGAAAGAAGGTGAGTTCAATTAACTCTCTTGTGAATCAGAAAAAAGGCAAAATCCTGATTCGAAGAATGATACTGGCGGCAGTCGCCGGATGTCTTATGTCTGGGTGTATCGCGTTCGCCGGAGCAGCCGATATCATCTACAATTATCTTGGTATTGTCGTATCGGTAATCGCGAAAGGACTTTTGGGTGCTGCCGATATTGTTCTGGAACCTCTTTTGGAAATTACAACGATGAGTACAGCGGATGTATCCCGCTTTGTACCCGGATTTGACAACGGTAACAACATCGGCAATTTCTTCATTCAGGCAATTAACATTATCGCGTACATGATTGCGGGTGTTCTTATCTGCTGTCATATCATTTCGTATCTTATCAACCTTGCGCACGGCGAAAAGGTCGAATCAATTCCAAAATTGATTTGGAATGCGGTGTTTGGCATCGTAATGGTGATATGCGGAAAAACTTTCCTGACCATGATTTTTAATGAAATCGTGGCTCCGCTGTCCTCGGCGTTGTCAGAGGGGGTAAAGGAAGCAGGGGTATCGTTTTCGTTTGTGGGCGTCGGTTCGGATTTGGCAGGTCTCGGCGAAATCACATCGGCATATGACTTGCATTCCTTGGCGACTCTTATTGTAGTGGTCGTCTTGATACTGATTATCTGGTGGAACCTGATTAAGCTGGTCCTTGAATGCGCTGAACGCTATATCATCTGCATTTTCACCATCAATCTCTCGCCCTTGGCGTTTGCAACAATGGCGAGCGAAAACACGAAAGACACGGCAGTAAACTGGCTCAAGATGTTCTGGTCTCAATGTGTGTTGCTGATATTGAACATTTGGGTTGTAGGTATTGCGAGAACAGCCTTAAACAACAGTCTCATTGGAGCCACCAACACCGAAATGGTCAAGTGGGGGCTTATTACCTATGCATATATAAAAATCGCACAGCGTCTGGATGATATGATGCAGACAGCGGGATTGAAAATTACCAGAACAACAGGTCTCGACCCCATCAGTGAAGCTTCCGGTTTAATGCGGAGCGTTAAGGGTGTATTCGGTGACGTTGCCTCCATTGCAGGACATGTAGCCGGTGTCGGCAGAAACGCGATGGATGCCGGTAAAGAGTTCGGTGACGCAAACAACATCCACCCGATTCAGAACTTTAAACAGCGTATGAGCGGTGGCGAAGCTCAAACGATGGAAGATGGACATACCAATAACAGCAATTATTCCAATATGAGCAAGGCTGAAAAGGTGCTTGGCAGTGAGACTTGTGCAGAGCGTAAGGCAAAGATGAAAGAAGGCACCCTGAAAGATGATTCCTATGACACTGATGCTTACAGGCAATTGATGGAGGACAAGCTGCACGATGCCGGGCGTCTTGATAATGATACTCATGTCGAAGGTGTCACAATCGGAGAGGACGGCGAACTCTATGCAAACGCTGTTAAGCGCGATGAAAAGGGGCGCGTTTCTGAGACGACCAATTTCAAAATCGGTGAAATGCAGAATGGTGCAGCTGACATTGAGGGAGCTGAAAATCTGAAATCCGTGCAGATTGCTCCTAACGGAAAATCTGTAATGGAAAAGAGCCGTACAGATGGTACGATTGGACTTCGTAAAGTTGGTGAAGATGCGGGTGGTAATCAGACTTGGGAGGCAGAGCACATCACTAACCGGAATGGCGACAACATTAAAGACATCACGCCTAATGCCGATAACAAAATTCGGTTCACGGTTCCTGCATCTGAAATTGCTGAAGGACGCAAGAATAAAGACAGCGATGCAATGACTGCATATAACCATTACAATGCCCCGAACGAACGGGGAGAAAGTGTCAAAGATAATGTAACTGCTAAAACGACTGAGGCAGCATGGGAAAAGGATAAGCAAAACCAGCAAGAACAAGCGGAGATGGCTAATCGAATCAACATGACCGATGAGCAACGCTTGGCAGATACGATGAACCCTGAAAGCAATGCGGATTACAATTCTCCGAATGCCTTCAAGGCGATGGAACGCCATATCAAGGAAAACGCCCAATATTATCCCGAACAAGCAGCACTTCTTGCTGAAGGCGGGCATGTGGCGGGCATGTATGTATCCAACGGTGAGGACGGTAATCCTGCTGGTTCGCTGATTGTAAACTTCGACAACAACCAGAACGGAAAAAGCTCTAAAGCAAGCTGCACCTTTACTCGTGGTGAAGAACCCGATAATAGCAGTTCCGCAGTACCTCAAACTCCTCATACGGATGAGCAACCTCTGAAGGAAAAGGGCAATGCTAATCCTGCTGGTGAAAATGTACAGACACCTGTTTTAACCACCGAAGCAAACACCTCCGGAACTGTCCCGGCAAACAACACCACGACGACTAATACTGTAATGCCTGCGCCCAACGCGGAGGGTTCTGAGCGTCGTGATTCTAGCGGTGTCATTGACGAGCCTTCCAGTATTTCTACATTAGCTCCGGAATCTTCTGCTGGCAGTGATTCTTCTGCTGAAACCACTTCGTCTGACGGTGCCAGCAACATCAGCGACACAAGTGATGATATAAACACACACACGTCTCAAGAGGTGGAACCCCATGCGGCGGAAGGTTTGACATATGCAGTGGGAGAAACTGGTGGGTTGAAATCTGGTAGCGCAGTAGAAACCGACGCGACAGAAGTTGTACAGGAAGAGCCGACAGAAGAACCGCACAGTGATGGAGCCACGGAAATCGGAACGGGTGACGGTGCCAAGCTCAAACCTCATACACCGGACGTAAACGACGATGCAAAAACCGATTTGACAGATAATGTTGAGTTTGGAACTCCCGCCGCAAATGGAACCCAATATTATCAAGATAACGCACAAACCAATTCGTTTACAGTTCCTGAACAGGAAGCACTTGAATCTGAATCCGAACAAATCAAAGAACAAAAACGTCCTCAGATTCCCGAGGCCTACATGACTTCTCAGTCTAGTGTTACACGTTTAAGTGATACCAATGGTACGGTTGAATCTGAAGATTTGGGAATGTTCCAAATGACACGCGAGGCGGTTGCGGAGAACGGATGGACGACCTGGCAAATTCTCCAGAAAGTAGATTCCGATGGCAGCACTCCTGAATACGCACCGTTTAAGGTTCATATCAAGCCTGTCTGGGACTCTGTGGCAAGGAAACTTCGTCCTGCAACCTTTGATGAGGTAGCCAATAAGGCTCGCAACATTAAAGGTTTCGAGAACGTAGGACCGGACCTTGACGCGGATTATCGTAAAAGTCAGACACGTCGTGGCTTTAGCAAAAAATCTTAATCATAACCTTAGTTGTTCCAAAAACCAACCACATCATTCTTGATGAATTCGGTATCGGGGTAGTACCCGATACCGTGCCTTGCGAAATCACTACCTCCACGCGGTGCAAGGCGGTAACGCAGCCATTAGTTGCGGCAGAAAGTGATGGATACACAAAGGAGATGATAACATGGCAGGATTCGGAGGCAGTGCCTCCTCAACCGGCAATTTGGCCGACAGTGCAGCAAACGATGCTAAACAGATAGTGAAGGCGGCAACAGATACTTATAACAC
>OQWM01000576.1_pt1 | contig 23653 bp, 14 predicted proteins | sample 1691531 | NCBI WGS metagenome assembly OQWM01 (sample SAMN03418257, study PRJEB22391) | human gut metagenome | biome: human-gut; feature: organic feature; material: feces | host: Homo sapiens | place: Tanzania | collected 2013-01
AAATATGGCGAATTCTCATCGCCATTGTCACAATGAGGGGGTACGTCTGCTCCCCTCAACCTGTGACTGTGAATTAATTCAGCAGACCCTAATTATATATCAGCACAAAAGGCTCAAGGTGTTTCAATCCACGCACCCATACAGGGTGCGACGTGCTTATCTTTTATTCCATTGTTTGAGTGATTTAGTTTCAATCCACGCACCCATACAGGGTGCGACGGTGCAGCCGTGCGCCTATATAATCAAGGTAAAAAGTTTCAATCCACGCACCCATACAGGGTGCGACCCGACGCCGTGCAAGTCATCGAGTTAATAAAGAAGTTTCAATCCACGCACCCATACAGGGTGCGACTTTATGCTGATTACTTTCGTAATACGCAATGGGAGTTTCAATCCACGCACCCATACAGGGTGCGACTATGACGGTCTTCCTTACTAAATCTTATTATTATGTTTCAATCCACGCACCCATACAGGGTGCGACCACAACGCCCACCAAGCCACCACCGCCCACGCCTGTTTCAATCCACGCACCCATACAGGGTGCGACTGCAAGCGTAAACAAATAAATACTTTGATTATGTTTCAATCCACGCACCCATACAGGGTGCGACTCTTTGCATCATCAAAAGATAAACAGAATCTTATGTTTCAATCCACGCACCCATACAGGGTGCGACCGGATGCCGTACAGGATGAACAGGGTTATTGGTCGGTTTCAATCCACGCACCCATACAGGGTGCGACTGCGCTTGCATACATATTGCTATCATAGACCGTGTTTCAATCCACGCACCCATACAGGGTGCGACCTCCAGGTGCGAGATTTCAAGTGAGAGGCTTGATGTTTCAATCCACGCACCCATACAGGGTGCGACACAGCCAGTTCCAGAGAAAAGAGCAATCACGTTGGTTTCAATCCACGCACCCATACAGGGTGCGACGGTCAGAGAGTGAATTTGTCTCGTAGTCATCCTAAGTTTCAATCCACGCACCCATACAGGGTGCGACTGCATATTCAATAAATGTTTGAATATCACAATGCAAAGATAATAATTTTGCGAAAACGAACAAAATAAATAAAGAAAGAAGAACAAAACCTCTTTATATATTATAATTCATTGAGTTTCAATGTGTGCGAAACAAATAGGACTTTATGCAATACAATAGGTTCGCACCCTCATATTTTAAATGATAAGCTCACCAGTAAAGTCGCCCCCCATATCTTTACCTAAAGTTTCAACTTTGCGTTTCCAATTTTTGCCAAGAATATAGAATCTGATACTGTCTAGCTCAGAATCGATAATATCCTTTAACTGATTCCTTAACATGACGAATTGAGCTTCCGTCAAAATACATTCGAAAACAGAGTTTTGAACTCTTTTTCCATAATTCAGACAAGCCCTTGCTGCATTTCGCAAACGTTTCTCACCATGAGGCGAGGTAATGTTTACATCATAAGTTATTAACACAAACATAAGCTACTTAATTAAAAATACAGGATAATCATCAATATCCTTGCGGATAAACCTTGCCAACAACATTGCCTGAATATAAGGTAGAAGACCTATACTTACCTTCTCATTTAAATAAGGATGAATAATCTGCTCCTTCTTTCTGTTTTGCCAAGCAGAAAGTATAATCTTACGCCCCGAGTCTGTCATGACGATACCTTCGTCACCCTGTTTGATAAAATCTTTGATGGTTATTTGTTTTCTGTTTATTAAAGACAGAACCAATCTATCTCCCAAATATGCTCGCAACTCCTCCATCATATCTAAAGATAATGATGCACGCCCTGGTCTTAAAGTATGCATAAACCCGACATATGGGTCCAAGCCTACGGTTTCCAAAGCCGATGTCATATCATTACATATAAGAGTATATACAAAAGATAACATTGCATTGATTGCATCTTTCGGTGGACGACGATTGCGACCTTCAAATACAAAATCTTCTTTCTGGTTTAGAAGAAGGCGTGAGAAAACGCCAAAATAAGCAGTAGCTGCTTCACCCTCTATACCTCTTACACTATCTATCGAGTCTGCATTTAAGACTCTTCTTTTGCATCGAAGTAGTTCCTCGCAAACACGAGTTATAGCCTCATCATTTCCATTATCTCTAATAAAACGGCGCAAGATGTTGCGATAGTTTTGAATCTTTCCTCCTATGAAAATTTTACAGAGATGAAGAGCGTAGTTGGATTCATCAGAATTCTTATATTGTGCCTTTCTCAACAAGACATTTCCTTTGGTTGGTCCTTGCGAACGACTGATGTATCTTCCTTGTGGGGAAAGGAAGGTTAGAGAAACGTTGTTATCTGCACACAACTTCATCAATCCTGGACTTGCACCCATATAGCCAAAAGTAATAATTTGCTCTATATTATGGATAGGAATACGGAATATCTCGTTTTGCTTCACAGATACCACGACATTCAACCCATCTTTACTTAAATAGGCTTCCGGTGTGGTCACATATAATGTATTAAGTAATATCCTCATATAGATTCTTATTTAAATAGGTTGATACTAGAGTACAATCACTCATTTCTGGCATACAGATATTTACCAGAGAACAATTCTTGCAATGGTGCTGTTTGATAGCTTTTGGCAAGATACCGCTTTTAAATACCTCATGCATCTGATGGGCACATTGAATAGTCGTATTTCTTAATGACTCAGAAATAGAAATTGTTTCTCTATGTTTCACTTCGTCATAATACAATGCACCATATGGAATATGAATGCCATACATTTCTTCAAGACACATTGCCTGGGCTGCCAATTGTACTTCATCTCTTTCATCAGGCTTATGATGCCCTCTCTTATACTCCACAGGGTATGGTTTCCAATACCCTGTGTAGCGATTATGAGTTATAGCATCTTCTGATGAATCCGCAGGAACAAGTTCTACAGCATCAGTTACGCCATATAGTCCTAATTCTTTAGATGCAATATGAAGGGAACGAAGTGTTATGACATCACCATTTTTCTGTCGATAGAAAGGATTATCTACGTTTTTGTGGAGAATCTGCCCTTCTGTCGTCAGTTTATTTTCTGCCCATTGTTGCTCGATGTGAATCAAAGCCCATTGTCGGGGACAGAACATAAAGTGCTGTATCCCCGACAGCATGAGCATTTCGTCTTCAGTATACATGATGATACTAAATCAATTCTTCAACTGTCACACCGCTAGGAACAGAGTCCATATCTATTGTAACCTTATAATCGCAGAACGATCTTGGCACCGCATCTGTGTTCTTCTCGATTTTCACCAAATCGAACAATTTATTCGCTGGCGCATTACCCAGAATAGAATCATGTTTGAACACGATTAATTTCTGAGCACTCATCAAGCCTCTTGTCGCAGAACGGTCAACATCAAACATGTTCTTCAATGCATCAAAGAAAAGCTGAAGATCTTCATCAGAGAAACCAGTTTGCTTCGCCAGATTAGCAGAGATGAAACCATGGCAAACATAGAGACCGTATGGAACAGTTGCCTTGCGACCTTGAATACCAACTTGTGAATCGTAAGATTTCTCTTCATCACGAGCTGCACAAACTGTTAGTGCGTGTTCTGCTGGGATAATAGGGTCTATTGAACGTGCAAAAGTCATTTGGACTGCTCCTCTTACTTGTCCTGCATTGGGGCCGGTAGAAAGAACTGCTCCAAAAGTTCTTACATCATAGAAACGCTTACACATCGCTTCACGTCCTGCTGTAACTTTGTCGGCAGGTGCTTTTTCTTTGACTTTTAAGTCCAAGCCAAGTTCTTCTTTGTACATCTTTCGTATTTCGCCATTGACGAAAACCTCTTGTCCAGAGATTTCCTTTGACTTAACCAATATATCGTTATTAGTTTCGCCCATTTTCGCAATCTGTACATAATTGCGTACTTTTCTTTTCAAACAAATATCAGTAACAAGACCCATACCAGTTTCTGAGTCAACACGTGGAAGGTTTCCTGCATCGGGATCACCATTGGGATTTCCGTCCTGTACATCAAACAGGTAAACGAAATCGAATCGATTTTTTAAATCAGCCATAATTGTAATTATTAAATATTATTAATCTTTTGTCTCTTTGTTTTCCTCATGATTCTTTTGATGATAGTAACCAAGAAAGAATCTGCCTTGATCGCTTAAGTCCAAAGTGTCAGGGAAATCAGAAATCTGTGTCATTATCTCTTTTTTCTGATTGTCAAAGTACATAGCGAGTCCTTTCTTGTCTTTAGCCAACTTACTATAGTGACTATTTGACAATTTCAATATAGTTGGATAAACAGCAGATGGTGTTGACGATGCTGCATTCATATATCCAGAACGGATTGAATCTTGTTTGTTTGCGGCATATTGGAGATTCTCCAATACTGCAAAGAGGCGGCCACAGAGGTAGCCTTGATTTGTGTTACTTTTGTCTAACATAGTGTCTATCTTTTTATTGTTATCATTTATTCTGTTAAGATAAGCTTTAATGATTGCCATACGAGCTATGCGAATAGCGTTATTATCTTTATTTCCTGACTCTGCTCTTATTCTGCGGATGCATGCAGAGAACAACGTAAACGGATATGGTGTTCCTTGGAAGATGCTCTTGACAACAGTCTCTGGTAGATTAGGTGTAGCTTCAGATTGCTTTCCGTTAAGAGTGACAGCAGCAAGCATACTTTTGATTCCCATGTATGGTTTCCTTTCTTTGCGAGTATCTATAATCTCCATATCGTCAAAATGACGAAGAATCTTTTCTGCAAATTCTTTTAAAGAGCATTCAGACCAATACACAACGGCAATTCTAGCCGAATTTGGAGCCAACCCCAGTATATAGAAGCGGTCTTCCAATGATGTCTTTAAACTTCCAGAATAAATAGCAGTAAACACCTTACGCACTTGCTCTATCTTGGCATTTGGATCATCAACCTCTTCTTCGGTATATCCCAACAGGTCAAAGAGACTATCTTCAGTCTGTTCTGCAGCCTCGTTGTTAGAGGAAGCCCAAAAGACAAAAGTTCGATTACCTACACCAAACTTATTATGAGAACCTTTCTGCAGCATTGCATTAAGAGCCGTGGTGTAGGCAAATTCTGCTTCTTTAGATATTGGCGCATTTCCACATTTCTTTTTGCCATAGGAGTCATAACCAGAGTTAACCTGGAATGCAACCAGTTTTGCTGTTGCCTGACTTCCTGGAATCATTGTTGCGGTTGTCGTGTCAACAGCAACACCCCTATCACCAGTTATCAAACAAATATCTTTATCTTCATTCGTATCTTCTGATTCATCCAATTGTAAGATTTCTCTTTTTTCAGCAACAATCTTTAAGTCTCCCTCAATTCTAAATGAAAAAGTAGAATACTTCTTTGACAGGTTCTTTTTAATATCTTCCCATAAACTATCTTGTTCTATAGAAGAAAGCATCTTATCTTTATCTTGCTGATAGAACTTACAGATTGCTGACAACTCATAACTATTAGGATAAGACTCTAAAATAGAAGTTAACTTCTTTTTAAAAGCATCTAGACAACCTTGCTCCTTAACAGAACGCTTCTTCTCTAGCTCCTGTAGTTCTTCTTTGGCTTCCTCATATGCTCTTTGGTCAGCTACCGATTGGTCAGCCTCCTTCTCCAACAGGACAACTTGTTCTTTATATTTATCAACTTCTTTGTCCATATCTGCATATCCTAATACATAAGTACTATTATCATACAAATAGTTAGCAACGATTGCACTTGAGCGTCCTACATGCTTCTTTACAAGATAAGTTCTTGCCTGATTCTTACCCGTACGGCAATCTTCAAAGCGAACAAACCTTCCCTCTTTAGAAAGGACTATAATGAAACCAATCTCTTTTTCTTCCATACCAGGTATTGGAAGATTACCACATCTATTATAATAGTCATATAATGCTTTTAGTATCATTTTAAAATCTCCTCACTATTAATTGTTGGAACAATAATTATGCCATCTTTCATTTGTGGACGATAGAACATTGGCTGGATGTTCTTCTTATCAGCAAAGTCCATATCATAGAGCATAATGCCCAAGTCTTTAGTACCTCCTTGTTCTTCTGATATAGGTGGAGTCAATGCCTCACCATCAGGATTGACGAGACGGAAAGAGGCAGAGAACTCACGGGTGCCAAGGTAAGGCTGATTGAAACATTGTCCCTTGCTTGCTCGCCGTTCAAACATTTGATAGTATTTCATAGGGTTCTCGTCTTTGCCCGGTTCGTGCAAGAACAAATCACCTTCAACTTTTCGTTTCGATACAGAACGGAACTCCATCTTTGCCCAAATCCTATAACGAACATCCTTAAGCAATAAAGAATTCTTCTGCTGGCGCTTGTCTTCAATATAGATAACCGACTTGCCAGCAACTGCCCCGACTTCATTCCTTCTCACCGATGTCCATTTGATAGGTTTCAACACCTCTATCTTGGTTATCTGCCAATGAATGGCAGGTTTCCAGAATATAGCCTCGAATATAGCTCGTGCAGCTGATGGTGTAATAACATCGTAGCTAACACGTTCCACTTTCAGTTCAGGTCTTGTGAAGCAAGCCATATCGCCCCATACCTCCAAACAATATTCTTTATCAGTATATTCCATATTACTATTTTTCTTCTTTTTTATCGTTATTATTATCTTCCAAACTTTTCTTTGGCTGTTGAGCCTCAAAGAATCTTTTTGCCGAAAGTGGAGACACAACTTGCCGCCCTGTCTTGGATTCAAGTTCCTCTCTTGCAACACGCGCCACATTGCCGCCTTCTTTAGCACATTGCTTATTTTCATCCAAAGTTTGAGGATTCTTCGCCTTGGTAATGCTCGTTGTTGAGAGTTCTGCAAGCATATTAAGAACAAGTTCCTCATTGGTCATATTGTCACGCAGATTTTCCTTTTTCAAACCTTTATACCGTTTGTATTCTTTTGTTGTTCTACCAGCCCAAGCCTGATAGATTATATCGGTTAAGGATGCATACTGTACTCCTTCCTCCACATTATGAAGCTTCCATTGGTCTGTCAAGTCCTTACGAATCTCTATACTTTTCAAACGTTGGTTAATCCAATTGTCCGAATATCCCAATCGTTTGTAGTCTATCATGGCCTGCTGAATGCTTAACTCAGGATCTTGCATTTGATCCAGTCTATCTGCTCCAACTTTAGCAAGCCACATTTTGAATGGTTCTGCCTTGGGAGATGGCACAGATTGGATAATACGCAATAGTTGTTCTGTATCAGCAACATCCGTCAAACGCATTTTACCATCAGTTGCGCGCATTCTCAAAGCGTTACAGTTTGTAACGGTTTCATTTCCCTCATCTTTAAGTCGCTTTTTAAGGACTCTCCAATAGGTCTGGGGATTAGGACTTTCCGTCAAAACCGCAACAACGTCAACAACTGAAAAATACCACTTTTCTTGTTCATCGTCCCAAATGGCCCGAATCTTATCATCACCGAATAACTTTATAGAATTTTTCTTTACCATATCATTCCCATTTTTAAATTATAATCGATTTGTTCGCCCAATTATTATCGATACGCAAGCCTATATGTTCATCATACTGTTGTTTATAATCGACAACAAAGAGTCCCTCTTTTTTCTCACTAATGACACCCATATCCAACAAAGCCTCGAAGTCTGCCCTGTTGATATTTACCATATACTTCGACAGCTTCTTTATCAGTATATATGAAGGTCCCTTTTCCAAAAGCTGTTGTATAAGTTCGATACTATTTCTCCAACAAACGACAACATTTACACCATTATCTTCTATCATCTGAAACTCTTTTGCTGCAGTAGCAAAACATATTTCCTTAGGATTATAAAGATAAAGCTTCATATCCTTTACATCAAAACATTCCTTTCTGCAATATAATTGCTCGAAATATGAAGTCATCGCTTTTGGAGCAAACCAATCCATATCTGCACAAAGACTTAACCTTGCACTATTTGCAGCCTGCATATCTCCTCTTGGAAGATTATGCTCTTTAGACAAAGAAAAGACATAAGTCGTACTTAAGCCATTCTTTCCTTCTCGATTACATCGGCCGGCAGCTTGCAATACTGAGTCAAGTCCAGCTTCTTGCCTATATACAACAGGAAAATCTATATCAACTCCAGCTTCTATCAATTGCGTTGAGACAACACGGATAACTTCATTTGTATCGTCCTTTAGAGCTTTTTTGAGTTTTTCTAACGTCTCGCTAATATGTGCCGGACACATCATCTTTGAAAGATGTAATGTAATACCCTCTTGCGGAAGACGTTTATAGAGTTCTCTAGCATCACGACGTGTATTCACTATACAAAGCACTCTTTTATGCTTGCTCAACATCTCAGCAACCTCATCATACGTTTTTCCTTCATTATTGATACTCAGCTTTACCCTTCGCAACTTGTCATGCAAATTAAACTCACGAGGAATGATTTCTGTAATATGGTCAATTCCTTTGAATGCGGCTTTCGGATTACATCCTTCTATAAGTCCACTTAACACGGGTTGACTTGCCGTAGTGAACAAGAAAGAAACATTGAATAGTTTATGATACGTTTTCAATGAATCCACAACAGGCTGAAGATAGTCCATCGGAAGCGTCTGTACCTCATCTAAGATTACTACACTATTGACTATATTGTGAAGCTTCCTGCAAACAGATGGCTTATTACTAAACATAGACTCAAATAATTGCACATTAGTCGTTACAATTATCGGATAGTCCCAATTTTCTGTCGCCAACTTCATTTTCTCCTGAAGTCTTTCGTCTTTAATATGCTCAGGATCCACATTACTATGATGCTCCAAAACATTCTCTTCTCCAAAGATGCTCCGTAGAACTGATGCCGTCTGAACTATGATACTTGTATATGGAATGGCTATAATAATTCTTTTCTGACCATTTCTGACAGCATGCTTCATTGCCCATACCAAAGAAGACAAAGTTTTTCCTCCACCAGTTGGTACCGTCAAACTATAAAAACCTATTTCTGTATCCGTCATTTTAATACATTGCTGCTGGACTTGATTTCTTATAGCATTTACATTAGAATTATCTGCTTTAGCTTTCAAATCCTTCAGTTTTTTTTCGAGTAAAGGCAGCAAATCATGTAACGTAGCTTTATTCCGTCTTAATACAGAAGATTCTTTATCCATAAAAGCTTCAGTATCAAGAAAGTCAGCATCCACCAAACATGAAAACATCATACGAGCTAAATGATGAAAATCATTAGTTTGAATCTTGAAAGCAGGTACATTTAATTTTTCCTTTCCTATATTGACATTAACTTCTGCCGGAATATCTTGATTAAGAATTCCATCTATCTCATCATAATCATGTAACCCAGTATGATGAGACACAATTTGATTAACGAAGAAAATATCTGCAGATTTACCATAAAGTCTTCTAGCCAAAACTCCACCAATAAAAGCATGGTTATAATTACCACAAACTTTAATATCAGGCTCATATCCACTCTCTTTTTTAATATGTTGCTGAAAAGCATGTGATTCCTTACCCTTGTCATGAAGTAGCCCCAAAACTTTACCCCATTCACTCATACCAAATTCTTCAGCGAAACGAGAAGCAAGCCTAGCTACACCAACAGAATGTTCCTCATTAGATTGTATAATCCAATGCCCTACATTATCTTGGTATATATGTGATATTAATTCTGCCATATTTCATCCCTCCATACTTTTGATGATTGAATTGACTTTCTTCTCCCTTCCCAATGTCTCGGGAAATGCATAGTGGCCGTTTCCGATTTCTCGTTGGTTGGGCTCTATATGTTCGGCATACCATGCGCGTTTATACTCTGTGGTGATGATGCCGCAATCCCTGGCTTCGATGATGGAAGCGGTAAGAGATTGACCATACAACTCCTTAATGTCTATCATCTCTTCCAGTGTAATATTCTCACGTTTTTCAGCTCCCAATTCTTCAATAAACGTCTGCTTGGGGATGAGAAAGAAACTGGCAAAGAAATCACAACGCTTCTCTACGCTATACTTTGACTCTTCCGGGAAGGTTAGGAGAAGGTGGGCTAACTCATGTCCTGCGGTGAAGCGAAGGCGCTCTACGGTTGTCTTGTCTTCACGAATATCGATAACTATCAGCGGATGGGTATTGTCTGCCCATGTGCTTAGTCCGTATACATTGTCGGGAAGTGGCGTTGAGAGTATCTTGATGCCCTTACGCTCCAAGAGGCGAAGGATACTGGGGATAGGCCCGTCGCCGCAATGCCAGCATTGACGCAAATGGTTGGCTGCCAGGATGGCGTCTTCTTTGGTGAAAACAGACATGCCAGAGAGAGGATTGGTGAAAGTGTTTCGGATTTGCGCTTTCTGTTCTTTGGCAAGATATTGCTCTGCCCAGAAGGACAGCTTGGCTTCTAAAGAGTGTAGAACATCGTCTGATAGATTGCCACCAGCTGTTGTTCTAAGCATAGGCATGTCGATAGAGATATTGGTGCCATCGAAATAGTTGTAGCTAATGTTTAGCGCCTTGGCCATAGCTAATTTGGCAGCACGTTTAGGAAGCATGAGACCTTTCTCGTAGCGAGAAATGCTCTGCTTGGTAATGATGCCGCCAGTAAGCTCTGCAAGTTTTTCCATGCTCAGTCCCATCATCAGACGGGCTTCGTGTAGTCGTATGGCAAATTTCGATGTATCCATAATAAAATGATTTGTTGACAAATGTATGAAATAATTAAATATAAGTCTATTTTTGTTGTGTTTTTATTCTTTATTTAACTTAAATTATAGTAATAATATGTTGTAAAACATGGTTTGCTTTCTTTCCCTTTGTTTTATATAACACAGTTGCCTTAACTGTGTATATAGTGCTATAAAGAAAAAGGCTGCACATGACAAGTGTGCAGCCTTTGGTATAATTAGACTCTGTGAGCAGAGGCTTATCTGATGACAACCTTCTGGTTGTATTGAAATCTTTACTTCTTCATTTTTTTCACGCCATCCATGATATAGATACCTTTCGGAAGTGACTCCCAGCTCTGCTGTAGTCTGGTGCCATGCAGGTTGTAGATGCCGGGCTTGGCTGCTGATACGGCATCTGCTCCAACGGCATCGATGCCTGCTGCTGAACCGAATACGACCTTGCCGCTGACGAGTTTTCCACCTTTGGCTACGCCTCTTAGATTCTTATTGAATGCAGCACCTGCGGGGGTGAGGATGCTGCTGCCTTCGAGAACGAGTCCATCGATATCGGCAATTGCTGCTTCTGCACCTTCAAATGAGAGTGTGGCAACGTTTCTTACAATAAGCGTAGAACCTTCTTTTATTGGTAACAGACCGTAGTTTTTGCCCTTGACAGACATTGTGCAGTCTTCAATTGTCAATGAAGCTGAACGTTTAAGATATATGGCATCGTCGTAGTCAACGGTCATTTCTACGCTTCCGCTTCCGCAAATCTTGGTGTCTGCACCCATGCTGGCAATGGCATTGGAGCCTGTTATCTTGTTGTTTCCTTCAAGTTCAATGGTGAGGGGAATGTCATTTTCTATTCCAAGTACTGTGGCGCCATAGGTTATCGTGGCATCAGAGAGCTTAAGCGTATTGGTCTCAGGAGAGAAGCTGACTTTGCCGCTGACGCCTTCCAGACAGGTAAGGTCGTTGCAGTTGTCGCTTGTCACTCTTTTTCCAGTAACCCACAGACCGTATTTTGTCTGTGCCAGCGTCTGGTCAGGCATGATGAGCATCATTGCTAATAATGCGGCAAACGCCGTGAGATTGTTGCGTAAATGTAATTTTGTTTTCATACTGTAAAAATGTTTATTTGGTTGATAATTATGTGTTTAACATGCTTTATTCGAGGTTTACCTCGGTTTTACTATACTCTCCTGTATGTAGTAATCTTGCCATGCCGCCGAAATCGCTTCCTTATTGTTTTACATAGTAGAATGCGGCATATCCTGTCGCAGACTTGGCAAAAATACTAATTTAATCCGAAAAACAACTTCTTTTATTGGAATATTTTTAAAAAGCGTTTATTTGTATAATCCGCAATATGAAAGATGCTAATGGAAAACATGGCGACTTTTCTAATTGCAAGTTATGCAGATTCTGCTTTTAGGCAAAATAAATAATTACTAAAAAGGCTGCACATGACAAGTGTGCAGCCTTTGGTATAATTAGATTCTGTGAGCAGAGGCTTATCTGATGACAACCTTCTGGTTGTTGATGATGTATGAGCCTGGCTTCAGAGTGTTCAGCGAAGGCATGCCCGTTCCGATGAGCTTGCCGTCGATGGTGTAGACGTCGTATGAGCTGGCGTTGAACAGCCTCTCTACCGACTGGATGTCGGTGGTGGTGATGGTGGCGATCGTTGCCTCAGATTCTCCGTCGGCAAATACTGCTGTCACGGCGTAGGAATAGGTCTTGTCCTTCACGGCGGTGTCGTCGGTGAACACTACCTGGTCGGGATCCAAGGTCTTCTGCAGCGTGCCGTCGCGGTATACCTTGTAGGCTATGACCTTGCCGGAGCCACCTTCATAGGTGAAGTCGTCGAGCATCAACACGAAGTTTGTGGCCTTCTTCGTGGTCTGGTGTATGGCGAAGCGTATCGCTCCCTCTGGCAGTTCTTCGCTGACCTGTTCCCATGCGCCGTTGCTTACGGTGCGGGTGTCGCCGATTTTCACGAACTTGCTGATGTCGGTACCCTCTTTTGAGTAGAGGATGTCGAACGTCTCAGAATAGTTGGTGTCTTCGGTATTGTTGTTGGAAACCCAGAACGAGATGGTCTGCTTGTTTCCTGTCAGCGGCGGACTGATGAGCCAGTTGTCGGCATCGTAAACCAGTTTCGGCGTGTTGGCGCTGTATTTATAGAACGATGCGAGATACTTGCTGCCGCCGTGAGGCTTCAGCGACGGGTTGGCGTTGAGTATGGCCTGTGAGATCCAGCTTTCGAGTGGGTCGACGAGTGTGAATGCGAACCTCTGTCCTTCACTAGGGTAAGGATAGCCTGTGAACATGCTTCCTGTCTTGGCATCTTCCGGTGTAGACTCGCCGATGACTGCTGTCCATTCGCCGAAGGTGTCGGTAGCCCATGATGTGTAGCTCTCGAATCCGTCTTCGATTTCCATTTCCGTTTCAGGTACGGCAGTCCATTCCACCTTCACTGTGCCATCGCCGTTTTCGGTTGCCGTAACGTTTGTCGGGCGTGGCTTCTTGGAGATGTCGTATGCGAGGGAGAGCGTCTTCGTGTTGTCATCGAGGTTCTCATCACCGCTGTAAACGACTTCCGCCTTCAGGTCGACGGCTTCGCCTTCGTCCATCACGCTTGACGTGTATTCGAGGGTGTGTGTCGCAGAGGCGAACGGTGCGAGCTCTGCCTTTGCCTCCTTGCTGTCGACGAGTTTGTCGCCGGCATAGAGGTTTACGGTGTAGCCTGCGATGCTGTTCTTGCCGAAGTTGCTTACTGTGACGTTGACTTCTGCCGTTTCGCCCTTCTTGATCTTTTCTGGAGCCGTGAGGTCGTTCAGCGTGAGGTCGTTTTCATAAAGGTCGCGAACGTAGAACTCGTCCATGTAAACCTTGTGTGCAAGGTTGGCGGTGGTCTTTATTCTGAGTATGATGTAAGGCAGGGACGTATATTCCTGGCCGAGGCTTACGAACTCACGTACCCACTGGCTGTCGTCTTTTGTCACATCGATGGTCTTCACGTCTTCCACGGTGCCGTCTGGCTTCTGTATGGATATGATCACCTTAGCGTTGGACTTAGCCTTTGCCTGGTGGCAGAAGATGAATGTAGGGTTCTTTGCTCCCTGCAGACTGATTTTGCCGGTGCCGAGGATGGCATAGCCGTCGTCGTTGCCGCTCTGCATGACGAAGCATCCCTCATCGTTGTCGGATGACTGTCGTGAGGTGCTGATGCTGAAGTCCTGTGTGTCGGTCCACCACATCTTGTTTCTGAGGTTGCCCTTGGTTACGCTTTCGAAGAATGGCATGCTGTATGGCTTGCCGATGATGACAGCCGGCGAAATACCAATTTCGCTCTGTCCCACTTCGTTAACGGTGGATACTCCGAACTGCACCACGTCCTGTTCGCCTTCGGTTGTTACGTAAGGCTTGTCGTAGTGGTCGGTTCCGGCAGGGATGTCGATCTCGAACGACGGCACGTAGCTGTTAGGAGCCTTCACGAGCTTGAAGAAGTTGTGGATGGTGGTAGAGGTGTCTACATATCCGCCGTTCACGCCTTTGTCCTTGTCGGTCCATGACACTCTGATGGAGGTGAGGTTGTCGGCAGCCGTGAGGGTAGGGTACTGAGGAAGGTCGTAGCCAACGAAGATCTTCACGGACTCTGTGGAGCGTCCTTCTCCGTCTGCGTTTACGGAAGTCACGCTGTAGGTGTTGAATCCGTTTTCCGGTGTGTCGTCTACAAAGGTCTGCTTAGAGCCCGGTGCCACGTCGGTGAGCTCCTTTATCACTACGTCGTTGCGCTTTATTTTGAGCGTGACGTTACCCGTGAGGTCGGCTCCGCTGATGTCCTTGGTCGGTGCGGTGAAGCTGAGCGAAGCGCTCTGTGCTCCCTTTTCGCCCGGAACTACGGTGTAGTCGGCCACGGCATCAGGTGTTGTTGAAGCGATGCCTGCGCTGACGCTGATGTCGTCGAGATGGAGATAGAACTGGAATTTGTCGCTGATGGCATGGAAACCGACGTAGAGGTTGCCGTCTTCTGCGGCTTTCATCTCTCCAGAGAATTCTACGTATTCTTCGTTCAGAAGGTCGGTAGGCTGCAGAGCCACTCCTGTCATGCCCTCCACGGTGTTTGTGGTGCCGTATTTCACCTCTATGCGCTCAGGATAAGCACTCATATTAGACTTCGCCTTGAACTTGACCACGTAGGTTCTGTTTTTCTGTACCTTCAGCGGTGGCGTGATGAGCCAGTCGTCGGCAGGGTTGTCGTTGCTGTATTTGTATCTTACCTCTCCGCTGTTGTCATAAGTCCATGTTGAGCCGTCGTTGTTGTTGTCGATGATGGTGAAGAATGCCATTACGTCCTCTGTGTCGAAGGTCTCGGAGTATGGTGGTGCAAAGGCTTCGCCGTAGACCTTGGTGCCGGTTTTCGCCTCGGCTCCGGTCTTTTTGTCGTTGTATGCCTTTATGCCGTAAGAGTATGAGGTGAGGGTAGGGCTGGTGAGCTTGTCGGTGCAGCTTGTTCCGGTGAGGTCTTTTGCTATTACTGTTTCATCGGGATAGCGCACCACTTCGTACTTCACGTCGCCGAGGAATCCTCCGTTTTCGCCCTCTGTCACGGCATTCCATGAGAGGTTGACATCGCCAGTGGCGAGGTTGAGGTCGAAGTTGATGTTCTGTACCGCCTTCGGAGTGTCGAAGCCTACATACTGTATTATTTTGGCAGTCTGTCCGTTGCCCTCATCGTTAGATGTGGTGACGATGATGGTTTTCTTACCGTCAGCATCGAAGGTCACGTTCTCCGTTATTTCGGCTCCAGGTGCTCCCTTGCCCGTCTTGAGCGTGGTTACGCCGCCGTCGGAGATGGAGTAGGAAACGTCTGCGGTGAGGTCTTCGCCCTTGATATTTTTCGTAGGCAGCTTGAAGGAAACCGTGCCGTTGAGGTCTGCTCCGGCGAAGCTTGCCGTAAGGTCGGTGGCAGCCGCAGGTGCATTGTCGGCAAGCGTCTGTGGCAGGGTGAGGATGACGAAGATGTTGTTGTTTGTGAATTCACCCACTACTTCGGCTGCACCTGTAGTGAGGTTTACGGTGTAGAGTTTAGCGTCGGACATGTTGTCTACGCCCACCCAATAGAACGTGTTGTCCTTGCGGTCAATTTCTCCGCTCTGGAAGAAGTAGGAGTCGTCGGGGTCGGAAATTGTTATGCCGGTGGGGCCCACGAGGGTCTCTTCAGCCGTAGTCATGTTTATCTTATAGAGGTTGCCGTCGGTAGCAACGCCATACATCTCATTCTCTTTCGTTATGCCGAGTGCGGCATACATGTGGTTAATCTTTCCGATGGTGGAGCGTGTGCCGTTCGGATAGTCGGCAATGCCGAGTTCGTAGGAAGAGCCGTCGGCATCCATGAATACTCCGTATACGGTGCCGTCTTCTGCAGTTGCCGTTTCGGTGGCTATGAGAGAGCAGTCGTTGAGAGAAATTTCCTTTTCCTGCTCCCATGTGTTGGCGTCGAAGACATATAGCGAAGCTATGATTTCGCTGAAGAGAGGAAAGTAGTTTACCATGTATAGCTTGCCGTCTATCAAGGCACCGCTGCCGTTAGGCGTTATGTTGGGGTTTAGTCCGAGGGCCTCGATGTTCATGTTGCTGCCGGCATAGAACTTGTAGAATCCGTATTGTGCGGTGCTTGTAGTCCAGGTGTTGTCGGCGATGACGCTGCCCCATATTTCCCTACCTGGCTTGTATGCTGCGGCTCTCAGCGGCACTCTCGGCTGGAGGGCGAGTGGCGAGATAGCTCCGGAGGGCATCTCTTTGAGTTGTGAGAAGTTGTTGTTTCTCAGCATTTTGCCCTTGAAGAGGTTTGGATAGGCTGCCTTTGTCCTGTCGTCCAGATCCTGTAGAGCGGCTGGGGTGGTCTTTCGGGCTTTCTGTATTACTGACTCGGGAGCGTTTTTGCGCAGACAGCTTTCGAGCTTTTGCGCATCCGTCTTCATAGGCAACAGCAGCATAGCCACAGTTGCTCCAGTGATGATTAGATTGGTTTTGTTATACATAGGCACAACAATTAATAAATTGAATAATGTTAGCATTTAGCTATTTAGCTGCTGCAAATATAATCATAATATGTGCTTTACAAAGGAAAAACGGAAAAATGTGCAAATAAACTTCGTTTTTATATGACATTCGGATTGAAAAGGGTGGTTTTTGAGACTTTTCACATTGTTTATATATAGGTAGATGAGTTTGCAAACAGATGAGTGTATAGGTTGATAAGTACGCAAAATGTCAACTGTTGATGAAAAGCCCCGGAGGTAGGGATGACTACTTCCGGGGCTTGGAGATATTGGTAGCTTTAATGTGGTGCTACCGTAAAATGAATTACTTCACGAGAATCTTGGCGGTGCGACTGCCTACCTTTACGATGTAGCATCCGGTGGAGACGTTGACCATGGCGCTTGTCTCTCCGGCTGAATGCCATATGCACTTGCCGTCGGTTGACCATACACCTGCCGACTGACCGTCGATGCCGCTGAGAATGATGGTTCTGCCTGCTGCGTAAACCTCGCTGCGAGATGATGTCATCTCGGTTATGGCAGTCGAAGAGTTCACGGTGAGGGCGTTGGAGAAGTCAGACTCTCCCTTGTCGTAAACTGCCGTCACACGATAGGTGTATTCTCCCGTGCTGCTTGCCTCCGCATCGTCGTAGGCTGTGGCAACTACCGGTGCGTCGTTTAGCAGTGTGCCGTTGCGGTAGATGTTGTATCCGTTCAGTGTGAGCTCTTGCTTAGGAGCATCTACCGGCACGTAGCTAATGTCGTCGAGGAAGAGTGCCGTATTGATGCCCTCCACGTAGATGGCAAAATACTTGGCTCCCTCAGGCAGGGTGAAGGAATACTCCGTCCACTGTTCCGGAATGTCGGTAACCTGCTCCAGCTTCTTGAAGTCGGAGATGTTGGTGCCCGTTGTGGAATAGAGCAGGGTGAAGTTCTCCAGTCCGTCTCTGCGGTAGTTGAGACTCTTGGCGTTTACATAAATCTTCTGGCTGCCGCCGTATAGCTCCGGTGAGATGAGCCAGTCTTTCTTCTGGCTACCACAGTATGGCGAGATGAGGAACTTATCGCCGCTGACGCTCGACCATCCGTCCTCTTCCGTTCCGATGACCTGCGTGAGATCGATGACCTGGAAGCTGATGCCTTCGCCGCTGTTAGGATATGTAATCCATCTGCCGTCGTTGGTCTGGAATTCCATGGAATACTGGTTTCCGTGTTCGTCGATGACTTTCCATTTGCCGAAGTCGGTGATGGTGAACGACTCATACTGCTCGAAGCTCTCTACGGTGGAGAGCGGAGTGAGGTTCGTAAGGTCGGGAGCCGTCCATTTGAGGCTCATGGCAGAGCCGTTCCAGCCTCCGGTGAGGTCGTTGACAACTGGATAGTTAGGCGCCACGAGATCTACCACAGCCTTTGCCGTGTCGTTCTTGATGTTCTCGTCACCGCTGTATTCCACTACAGCCTTGAGCTGCATAGCCGGGAGGTCGCGCACTTCAGGAGTAACGCTGAAGTCCATCTCTTCGGTATTTCCTGCCTTCAGAGCGGTGCCTTTCTTTTCAGTCAACAGTCTGTCGCCGGCATATATCTTGACGATGTATTCTGCAGCGTCTTTGGCTCCTACGTTCTTCACGAATGCCTTTACGGTTTTCTCCGTTCCGACATGTATTCTTGCCGGAGCCTTCAGCTCAGCCATCTTCAGGTTGTGGTCGAGGTTGTCAACCATCCTGATGTTGTCGATATAGAGCTTTTCGTTTGCCTTTATGTTGTCCGTGCGGAAAACGAGCTGTACGAATCTGCTTGAAGAATAGTCCGAAAGGTCGTAGGTGTATTGTGTCCATCCGTCTACAGTCTGTTTGAGGTCGATGGAAGCCACCTTATGATATACGTTGTCAGTAGTAAGCACCTCGAAGTCCATGTTGTCGTTGATGACAGAGTGTTTAACCCAGAAGGAGACAACAGGTTTTACGGTGTCGTCCACCTGTATCTTTGGTGAGACAAGCAGCAGTTCTCCTGTGCTACCAACGTTGGTGTAGCCCATGCAGCCGTTGTCGCTATCCTGAGAGTCACTTGTGGTGCCTCCCCAGCTGCGCTCACCCATTCTCGGCGAAGCTGCCCATTCGGTGTATTCCGCCATGCCGTTGGTGAACGACTCCTCGAACGGAGTCTCGTATGGCTTGCCGGCAGAGATGGCGTAGGATGTGGCGTCGGTACTTGTGCCAGCCTTCGATGTGGCGTTTACCACATAGATGAATGAGCGCTGTTTGCCGTCGAGGTCGTCGATGACGTCGGTTGCCGTACATTCGTTGCCTTTCACTTCAAGAGGCATCCATCCGTTGCGTTTTACGGTGTAGGTGAGTTCGTCAGGGTTGACGTATCCGCCGTTGGCACCTTTGGCAGGAGCCTGCCAGTTTACGATAACTGTGCCGTCGACAGGTTCGCTGAGCGTGATGTTCTCCACGGCAGCAGGAGTGTCAACGCCGACGTAAGCCTTGATGGTGGCATCGTCGCCCTTGCCCTTGTCGTTGCTGACAACAACAGAGTAGGTGTTGAAGCCGTTCTGCGGTTGGCTGTCGCTGACGGTAAGCTTCTTGCCCGGCTGGAGAGTCTGGTCGCCAGCGGTGAAGGCTTTCAGCAGTTTGCCGTCTCTGTATACTTCGGCAGAAGAGAGAGTACCCACAGCCTCTCCACCGATGGTCTTCGAAGGCAGCGTGAATGCCACTTCAGACTTCAGTTCTCCCTTTGCAGCAGGAGTGACGGTGAGGTCAGCTACGGCTGCGGGAGTGTCGGTGGTGGTGTATTGCTCCACTGTGATGCTCTCAATGTCGAACGAGTGCATGAGGGCTTCGCTCAGCAGATGGAAGCCGAGATAGTAGTCGCCGTCGGAAGGGACGAGGAATTTCGCCTCTACGGTCTGTGTCTCGAACATGGTGCTGAATTCCGTTTCCGGCATTACGGTGGTTGTCATGCTCTCTATCTCCGGCAGATTACCCAAAGCCACCTCAAGGAGATGCTTGTTCTGCGAGTTACACTTCACGTTGAACACCACCTTATAATATCCGCTCTTGGTGAGCTTCAGCGGGGGCAGTATGAGCCAGTCGTCAGCCTTCACAAAAGCGTCGCCGGCATACTGTGCCGTCTGTGAGTCTTCGCTGCGGAACCATGTCTTGCCGTCATTATTGGCATCGAAGATGGTAAAGAAGTCGAAGCCGTCCTTTCGGATGAAGGTCTCGGTGTATGGTATTTCCTTGCCCGGACCGACGACGGCTTTGTTTGAAGCGAGCGTCTCACCTGTCTTTCCATCGGCGGCAGGAGTCACCTCATACCAGTATTTTGCCAGTTCGCTGCTCTGCACGTTGTCGTAAAGCTCCGTTGCGGTGCCATTTTCGCAGATGGTCTTGCCATCGGGCTGTCGTACCACTTTGTAGGTAACGTTTGCCGTGTTTACGTATCCGTTGTGTGCACCCGTTGCCACGGCGTTCCATTGCAGTTTCAGTCCTTTGTCGAGAGTGCGTTTTAGTGTAAGACCGGTAACTGTTGCCGGTGTATCTTTACCAATCCATGTTGCCATGGCAGCGCGTTCGCTTTCACCTTTTGCGTTGGAAGTGGTCACTACGAACTTGCATCTTCCTTCAGGCAGAGTAGCGTCAAGCTCTACGGGCTGTCCTGCTGCAGCAGAGCCTTCCTTTATCTGTCCGCCCATATCCACATTATATGTAAGGTTGCCGCTCAGAGCCTCTCCGCCCTTTGTCACCGAAGGCATTGTGAATGAAACCTTTCCGGTGGTGCTGCCGTTGCTGAAGCTTGCTTTCAAGTCTCCGATCTTTGCCGGTGCGCCCTTGTCCACATGCGGCAAGATATAGAGTCCTGTTATCTCCTCCATTCCTGTAAACTGTCTGCAAAGCGTAAGCTGTGCGTTCTGCAAGTTTACCTCATAGAGAGTGGAGGTGAAATCAGACTTCATGGAAGCCCAGTAGCACTTGCCCGTTGTAGGGTCTACGGTAGCCGACTGTGCATACATCGGTACGATGCCGGTGTTTCCGACCACGGTATATTTTCCAGTCTTCTTGTCAATCTTCACCAGGTTGTCGAGGCTAATACCGTAGAGCTGACCGCTGGCATCGAAGAAGATGGCAGAGAAGGTGGTGTCGAAGTCTGTGAGATAGTCGAAATCGCCCGTCTCAACATTGAGAGTACCGAGACATACGCCAACGTTCACGTAGCAGGCGTAGATCTTGTCGGTGGTCGGGTCATAGGCGAGGTCGAGGGCAGCGTGTGCCATAGGCTTCTCCATGAGCAGTTCCCATGTGTCAGCGTCGTATACGCTAAGCTGCATCCTGTCCACATTAATGGAGTAATATTTGCCGTTGGCATATACTCCTCCGCCCTGTGCGGAAAGGCGCTGATCGATTTTCACTGGAGTGAAGCCTGTGGCAGATGTGGTGCCGAAGGAATAGATACCCGGTCCGCCACCTTCACCCCAATTCATTGAAGATACCACACTGCCGTAGATTACGGTGTCGTCCTGTGCGTGGACCTGTCCGCCGCCGACGGCAGCGAGGAGCAGAGTCAGGGCTGCAGTCTTGTGCAGCAGTGGTTTGGTGTTTAATTTCATATTTTAATTATTATAGATGTGAGTTATAAATCGTCATCATTTGCGCACCTTCATGGCTGAAACCTTGCCGTTGTACTCCACCGTTATGATATATACGCCAGTCGGTACGTTCTCGATAGAGAGGGATGTGGCAGAGGCAGCCTCGGCGAGTTTCTTTCCGCTGAGGTCAACGACGCAGATCTTGGCAGCCTGTGCTGTGGCGATGATGCCGTTGGCGTAAGAAACGGTACCGGCAGCGCTGCTTACGGTATGGATGGCAGAAACATCAGGCAGTTCGTCCATCTTGATGAGCACCGGCTCACTGTCTGCCGTGCCGAGCTTGTACATAGCCTGAACGTAGATGTTGCGCTCTGTGTAGAAGTTGTACATGTCAACGTCGTACTTGGTGTCGGTAACGGCACCTGTCATGTTTATCTGTGCGTCAGCATATTCCGTTCTCTCGTAGATGTTGTAGCCAGTGAAGCCCATCTCGTCTGTATATTCAGGGGCGTCCCATTCGATGGTCATGAAGGTGCTGGTAGCGCCGTAGTCGTTTTCCTTTTCGCCCTTCACTACGCCGTGTACATTTGTAGGGGCAGGAAGCTTTGTTTCGTTTTCTACGTTTACCACGTCAGAAACGTTGTACTCAACGTTCTTTTCTCCCGTCTTTACGGTCTGTACGAAATACTCATGCGTGCCGTTGCGCAGTTCCGCATCCTCGTACTCCAGCTTGCCGCCGGGTTCAAAGGTGGCAATCTTCTGTGCGTCGCGGTATAGGTCGAACACATATCCTGTGGCAGCGCTCTCCGGTATGGTCAGTGTCACCTTATTGGTGTTGGCTTTTCCTTCCAGGCTCTCCACTTTGATGGTGGCAGCGAGGCTGCCGTCATATTCGCGGCTTTCGGTAATGCTGTAATTCTGTGTAGCGCTCCATTTCTCCTCAGCCGAATAGTCGTAGGTATACTTCTGCTCCTTGATGCGGTTTTCGCCTTCACGAGAATACACCACGCTGTCTACCGGCATGTCTTCCGTGCCAATAATCTCCCATGTGTCGTAGTTCCAGATCTCGCTCATCTCGTGGCGCACCTTGCTTATCAGCATGCCCTCGGCGTCGTAGTAATAGAAGGTGGCTTTCTTGTAGTTTCTGTTGCCGCTGTCGTCGGTTTCGTAAATCGTCTCCTTCAGCAGGTTGTTGTTGTCGTCATACTCAAGTTCGGCATCGTAGTCGAGCGATGCATAGCCCTGGGCACCCACCGAGACATATTTCTGCGGACAGTTCTTGGCTTTGAAGTCGCTGTAAGTGATGGTCTGCATGACCATATACTCATTGGTGGTGAAGTCGCGCATCAGCATCTCCTTCTTCACGAGGTTGCCCTCTGCGTCATACTCATACTTGTAGTTGCTCATTCCGAATTCGGAAATCAGTCTTCCCTCAGCGTCATACTCATATTTCACGCTGTCGGTAGAGGCGGCGAAGCCCATATCGCCAGTCGGCTGCATCATGTAGCTGCGCGAGAACTTAAGCTTCAGCTTGCCGTTCTCGTCATACTCGTAGTTGTAATACTGTGTCAGCGTCGAACCGTTCTGATAGTTGGCTTGTCTCACCAGTCTGTTGTTGCTGTCGTAGAACGACACCAGCTTGGAGGTGAGATCCGCCTCTCCGCTCATGAAGCCCCAATAGTTTTCTACTACGGCTTCTCTCACGGCCTTTTTCGTACCGGCATCCTCTGCCTTATAGATTGTAGCCGCAATAGGGCTTACAGCTGCAGCAAGTACTGCCGCGGCAAAACATTTGATGTAGTTGTGTTTCATACTCTCATTTTTTAAAATTTATGTTTTCTTATAAATACACACTGCTTATAAATATTGTTTTATAAATAATCTTGGCATTATATATAAAGGTTATTATAAGTGGTCTCGCAAGCTTGAATCATGTATTCATGCTGACAAGACGTCTATCAGCTTACAAAGGTAATAAAAAGAATGACGAAACAAAGCTTTTTATAAAATAATTTGCTATATTTGTGTCATAATTGAAACTTTACCCGCTAAACTGTCATCATGCCGTTTAATGTGTTTTTTTATGACACATGCGATTTTTGGAGTGATGTAAACAGGAGATTCTGTCCAACGCTAATACAAAACTATTTGTGGTTCATCCGGAATATGGAGTGATAGGATATCTAAATGAGCATTAATAAAAACAATAAAAAACACCCGATTAGCAATTTCAAAGACAACAAGAACCATTTTAGATTAGACAACATAAGCAAGCGACAAGAATGCATAAATAAACACATAATCAGTATAAATATCCAGTTGGTATAGTACGTCAATACACGTTGATTATGACAATCACG
>OQWM01000579.1_pt1 | contig 23620 bp, 22 predicted proteins | sample 1691531 | NCBI WGS metagenome assembly OQWM01 (sample SAMN03418257, study PRJEB22391) | human gut metagenome | biome: human-gut; feature: organic feature; material: feces | host: Homo sapiens | place: Tanzania | collected 2013-01
CATGGTAAGAAGTAAACAAATACGATACAAATGAAGATAAAAATAGTCAGCTTTCATATAAGATGATAGGAGTTGACTATTTTTTTATTGCATAGGATTGTATAGGAAATTTCAATGAAATAAAAAATATGAAGTAAGAAGAAAGAATCCTGTAATACAAGATTCTTTTTGAAGTTAAAATATGATATAATGAGTGGATAAGTACAGGAGGGAATTCATGGAATTACAGTTATGGAGAGAAATGCTCACCCCATATGAGCTGGCAGTTGATGAACTTGTGTTAAAGTTTCGACATATTATAAGAGAATACAGGAATGTCGGAAGATATTCACCGATCGAGCAAGTCGATGGACGTGTAAAATCTATCTCAAGTATTTTGGATAAGATGCAGAGAAAGAAGATCAATGTCAATGATGTAGAAAAAGAACTGGAAGATATTGCGGGAATACGTTTGATCTGTCAGTTTGTGGAAGACATTGATCGTGTATTAGAGATCATAGAGAGTCGTTCTGATATGGAGATCAAGAGTCACAAAGACTATATTTCACATTCCAAAGACAGCGGATATCGAAGCTATCATGTGATCATCTATTATGAAGTGAATACGATTTATGGGAAGAAGCGGATACAGGCAGAGATACAGATCCGTACACTTGCGATGAATTTCTGGGCAACCGTGGAACATTCTTTACAGTATAAGTATAAAGGGGATATTCCACAGCATGTGACAGATAAATTATTAGTTGCATCAGATGCGATCGATGTCTTAGATCATGAGATGTCAACAGTTCGTGATGAGATCATGGATGCACAGGATTCATTCCGCAAGAAGTCAAATCTTGTATCTGAGATTCTTCATACGATGCAGAATTTATATAAAGTTGCGAATCGTCATGAAGTGTTAAAGATTCAAGATGAATTTTATAAAATATATGAGACAGGAGATATGGAACGCTTAGAGCATTTTAATAAACAGTTGGATATTATTGCAGAAGGATATCGTGCTCAGAGCATTTCTTAAGAAGAATATGAAATTACCAGAATTATTTGAAGAGAAGATGAGTGAGGTGTTAGGACGCATCAAAGAAGTATATGCTCCATTGATGACTCTATTGAAGGAGAACGAAAATATGTGTTGTATGGTTTCACCTATATTGACATTGGGAGATGTGGAATTTGATGATTTTACTTATGAGAATAATCTTGTAAAATTAGCTCCTGATAATTGTCCTGATAGTGTGCTATATAAATATGTGGGTGAGAGCCGTTACACTCCTTTATTCTGTTCTCAACCTTTGTATGCTTTGCTGTCATTTGTTGCTGCTCAATATAAACGCATGGATAATGGCTCAATCTTAGATAGAATTAAAAATTTTGTATTTAATATTTTCAATAACAATGAATTGCTTTTCGACGAAATCGTAAAGATGGATAAAACACGTATCTCTAATAACGCCCCATTAGGGTATGAGGTACTTTGTGGAGGAGAGCTTTTCCATTATAATCATTAATTATTTTGCCATGTTTAAAAATTTGTTGGATGATCTCAAACAAAAAGCTTCAGAAGTAGTAGCGAACCCTCAAAAGGCAATCCAAGAAGCAACGATGCTGTATCAAAGAAAGTCGTCGTAAAATGTAAGAACTATGAGGTGTAACCACACAAAGCAACAGACATAAATTCGAATAAAGCCTTTGTTTATTAAAATATAAGCTTTATTTGTTTAAATAAAGGCTTTGTTCTATAAAATAAGGGCTTTATTTTATTTCTATCCGTAGGTTTAGTATTTTTTGTTTAAGTGATTAGTATTTTTTGTTTAAGTGATTAGTGTGTTTTTCTTGATACTTCAGGTCATAAGATTACAAACATGCGAATTGGAAGTCCCAAACATGCAAGTTGGAAGTCATAAGCATACGGGTTGCTGGTAAAATGATGATAGACAAAAAATATTTTTTATAAATTTGCAACCAAACAACCGGGTCGTTCCGTCTAACAGACAAAAGAAACAAAAAAACAACAGAATATGAAACGGATTTTAGTAACAATGATGGCTGGCTTGGTGCTGGCAGCCTCGGTGCCTGTTATGGCACAGAAACACCGTCACACCCCAGTGACAACAGTAAAGGTAAACTCGCAGACCGATGACAACGGGAATACTAAGAATGCAACAGCAGTAGTGGCTTTCTCCGATACCACAAGCGTTGATTCTACCGATACGGACTCGATCTATGATGCAGGAACATATGGCTGGGATAAACCATACGATATAGGTGCTTTGGCTGATTTGATGCATAGTGCCTTCATGCCGGTAGCCATAGTGTTCATTATGTTTTTCCTTGCGCCGGTGATAATAATAGGTTTGATAATCTATTTCGTCCTCAAGTCGCGCAAGCAGAAGATTCAGCTTGCGGAACTTGCTCTGAAGAACGGTCAACCTATTCCACAGGAAGTGGTCAAGCCGAAGGTTACAAAAAACGAAGACCTTTGGGCAAAGGGACTTAAGAAAGTATTTTTCGGTGCCGGATTGGTGGTGTTCTCGCTATTTATAGACAGCAGCTTCTTTACAGGTTTTGGCTTCGCCTTGGCTTTCTATGGAGTAGGGCAGGCTGTAATAGCCTGGACCACTAAGAAGAAAATTGCACCAGACTACATGGTGAAGGATGAAAACAGTCAAAATGACAGTGGCAATGCGGTAGACTCAGGTTCAGTAAAGGCAAATGGCGAAGGCAAAGGAACGGAGCCGTCAGCAGACAACAGCCAGCTCTGAACCGAAGATACGAATCAAATTGAAGTTATAGAATAACTCAAGTTCCAAATTATGAATGACATAACTCTTGTTACACAAGTTGCGGTATTTGGCAACAGGCGAGCCTTCGACTCCCTGTTGCGCAAATACCAGTCGCAGGTGCGCCGCTTCCTGCTTAGTCTTACGCTGGGCGACGGGCAGCTTGCCGACGACTTGGCACAAGACACATTCATAAAGGCATATACCAACATCGGGAAGTTTCGCGGACTGTCATCCTTCTCTACATGGATAATGCGAATAGCCTACAACGTGCATTACGACTATCTGCGCTGTCATCACGCAACGGAAGATGTTGATGCTCCCTCCGTGGCTGCGCACACCACCGAATCGTTCGGCACCGATGCTGCGCTCAGCATGGATATAATAAAAGCTCTTGCCATACTGAAGCCAGAGGAACGTACATGCATAACGCTGCAGCTCATTGACGGACAACCTATAGAGAAGATAGCAGACATAACGGGAATGCCCAGGAATACGGTGAAGTCGCACCTGTTCAGAGGGAAAGAAAAACTTACTACATATTTAAAGCAGAATGGATATGAAAGACGATAACGACAAGATGTTGCAACAGTTCTTCAGCCCTGTTGCGGAGCAGCATATGGCAGACAATGGATTCTCGCAGTCAGTAATGAACCGTATCGATGCCCTTGACGACAGGCGCATTGTATGGCTTTCACGTATATGGACCGTGGTCTGCAGCATAGCAGGTGTGGTGTTATTGTTGCTTTCCGGAGTATTGTCGGGTGTTCAACAGGTGGGAAAGACGGAAGTTCTTGGTTTCATTAATTCCGCCCTGATGCTTGTAATGTCTTTTTTCCGGCATATCTCTACTCTCAACGTCTCGGATATCCCCGCGACGATGTACCTGTTACCGCTTGCCGTAACAGTCGTTTTTGCTTTTCTTGCTATCAGAAACGAGAGTATTGAAATCCGGAATTGATGTTCCGTGTCTATAGCATAAGACCAATAATATACAAAAAAGAAAAGGCTGAATTCCGTTGGTGGAGTTCAGCCTTTAAGTCTTTATTATGCCTGTTGTTCGGTAGAAGTCACGTGGCGGTACATCCATTTACCTCTGTAAATTCTGACGAGGAAGATTATTCCGCGGAAGATAAGTTCCGTTGCCATGGCAAACCATACTCCTGCGAGACCATATCTCGGAGCGAGGAACGCAGCCAATGACAGTCGGATGAGCCACATGCTGCCGAAGTTCATTATTGACGGAATCTTAGTGTCTCCGGCACCGATGCAGATACAGTTGCCGACGATGGCAGCGGCAAACATCGGTTCTGCAAAAGCTTCTATGCGCAAGGCACCAATGCCGAGTATGCGTATCTCCGTCACAGGAGTCATCACTCCGATCATCTCCGGTGCAAACACATACATCACCAGTCCCATAACCGCCATTATCGCCATGCCCAAGGCTAAAGTCATATAGGCAAAGCGTTTTGTAAGGTCGCGTCGGTTTGCTCCGATACTCTGTCCGATAAGTGTTGTAGCAGCCTCACCGATGCCATATCCCGGCATATAGCACAGGCTCTCTGCAGTTATGGCAAACGTGTTGGCGGCAATGGCAAAGTTGCCTAATGGCGCAACAATCATCGTACTTACAATCTGTGCTCCGCTCATCAGTACATACTGCAGAGCCATCGGCGAACTGATTCTCAGAGCATGGCGCAGGTATTTTCCGGCAGGATGGATAGTGAACTTCTCGCCCTTGAGGGAAATCATCGGTGCCTTTCTGACGGCAATCCATACCAATAAGGTACCTGTAACGACATAGGCAAGGGCAGAACCGAGAGCCGCTCCGACGAGTCCCATGTCAGCACCAGGCAGATGAATGCTGAAGCCTCCGATATTGAAGTTGTGTGAAGGGAAGATGAGGAAGAAGTTGAACACCACATCGCAGATGCACATCAGGATGCTTGCCATGCTTGGTATCTTCATGTTGCCTGAGCTTTTCAGCATCGATGAGGCAAGCATGCCGAACTGATAGATGGGCAGCGATATGCAGTATACGAGGAAATAGCTCGTAGACAATGGTGCGATGTCGCTTCCTCCGCCGAGCCAGTAGGGCAGGGGCTTGGCAATGGCAACGCATATGCCGAGTACCACTATGGCAAGGACTGCCATAGAGGCAATGCCGATACGGAACACGTGGCGGGTCTTCTTGAAGTCGTTGGCTCCGATAAAGTGTGCCGCCTGAACGGAGAATCCCATTATTGCTGCCATTGATATTCCGCCGAAGAGCCATGTCGTAGACTCTATCAGACCAATGGCTGCCGAAGCCTTTGCTCCGAGTGAGCCCACCATTGACGCATCGATGTAGAACATCAGTATTGATGACAATTGTGAGAGTATGGATGGAATACTCAGTTGTACGATGAGTCTCAGTTTGTCTTTATCGCTCATCGCCTCGCCGTTGCGAATCATCGCAAGCAGTCTGTTCTCTTTTGCTGATTTATGTGACACGTTGTTCTTTTTCTTTAATTAGGGGTTTTGGACAGGTTCTTCATTTTTCATTCTCTCCATGTCTGCCTTCGACTTGCTCTTGATTACGAGCCATACTCCGAGGCATACGAGCATGATGGCAACAGCTTTCTGCATGGTCATGATGCCCATGCCTGTAAGGATGCTGACAGTTACAGACACTGCCGGCTGTACGTAGTTGTATACGCCGACTACTGTAGGGCGCAGCGTGCTCTGACCTATCATCATTAGAATATAACCCAGATAGGTGCCGAAGAAGACAACGAATCCTGTTTCCAGCCATGTCTGCAAAGACACATTCGCAAAGTCTATTGCTGCCACATGAGTTCCGGTGAAAGGCAGAATGATAAGCGTTGCCCATGTGAACATCCATTTGTTTACTGTTATGACGGAATATTTCCTGACGAGCTTGCTGAACAATGCAAGATACAGTGCAAACGACAATTGTGCCGCCATACAGAGAAGGTCGCCACGGATGTCTCCCACCTTATCGCTCGCTGCTGCTGCGCTCGACATGACGAGTGCCACGGCACCTGTGCATCCGAAGAGCACGCCAAGAGCTTTCTTTCCTGTGATGGGCTCTTTCAGTATTATGGCAGAGAGAATCATTGCAAAGATAGGCATTGAGGTGGTCACCACGCTTGAGTTGATGGGTGATGTGATGCTCAGTCCTACGGTGTAGCAGCATTGGTTGGTTACCAGTCCCAGAATACCGGCTCCGATGAGCATCAGCTTGTCATGGGTGGGTACGTGTTCTTTGGTTGTGAAGAAAGATGTTATCCAGAAAAGTATAGCTCCTCCGGCTACACGAAACGACACCATGTCGAGTCCCGTCAGACCATGTGTCATGGCATCCTTGCCAAGTGGGGCCATCAATCCCCAGAACGCACATGCCAGAAAGATGCTGATGTGTGCGATTAATGGACGTTTATTGCTCATTTTTATCCTATTGATTTTATTTCCTGTGCAAAGGTAGTGCAAAGGTAGTGCAATACAAAATGAAAGGCGAAAGACTTTCATTTTTATTGCCGAAAAGCCGTCTGTCCTGCATTATAGATGAACATCTCGCATATCGCTGAGTTCCATCAGCAGTCTTTCCTTGTCAGGTTCCATTTTTCCTTCCTTTATCCTTTTCTTGTTATATTTCCACCAGTTGAGAAGGGCACGCTTATCCATCTTCTTCTTGTTTGGAAACTGATGGTGCTCTGCAACATATTCTTTTAGAAGATTATAGTTATCTTGCCATTGCTGTTCTCTCTTTGTCATAAGCGAAAGTATTTAATTATGTGTAGTTGTTAGTCTACTTTATAAGGAATAATGTGCAAATTTACATAAAAATCGGTAGAATGGTTAATGTTTTCGGTAAAATACGTATTGTCCAATATATAAATATTCCATAACTTTGCAGCAGATTAATATAAACAAACGATAATTATGCAATTGATAAAAGACAAACAGTTTGGTGGAGAGCGTCCGCTTTTCGGAACTCACGATTTACACATAGACAATGTGCTGATTACCGAAGGAGAGTCGGCAATAAAGGAATGTCGTAATATAAAGGCTACAAACTGTCGCTTCGAGGGTAACTATCCTTTCTGGCATGTTCATGGGTTTGAAATAGAAAACTGCTACTTCGCCGTAGGCGGACGCTCCGCCCTGTGGTATTGCGACCATCTGAAGATGCGCGACACGGTTATCGATGCTCCTAAGATGTTTCGCGAGATGAGCCATCTCGAACTGAAGAACGTGACGATGAACGATGCCGACGAGGTGTTCTGGCGCTGCGACAACATACGCATAGAGAACCTGAAGATGCATGGCGGCACCTATCCATTCATGTTCAGCCATGACGTTTATGTTGATGGATTGGAGAGCGACAGCAAATACGTGTTCCAGTATGCAAGAAACATCGAGGTGCATAATGCGAAGATTACAACGAAGGATGCTTTCTGGGAGGTGGAGAATGTTACCGTGTACGACTCCGAGCTGAACGGTGAATATCTGGGATGGCACTCAAGGAACCTGCGGCTCGTGAACTGCCACATCACCGGAGAGCAGCCGCTATGCTACGCCCACGACCTCATTCTCGAGAACTGCACCTTCGGCGAAGACTGCGACCGCGCATTTGAATACTCCACACTGAATGCCGACATCAAGGGCAGCATAACGAACATCAAGAACCCTATGTCGGGACGCATCGTTGCCGACAAGATAGGTTCCATCACCATCGACGAGAACATCAAGCAGCCTGCCGACTGTGTGATTGAGGAAAGAAAATGACGAATATGAAATACGACTTCGACAAGATAACGCCGCGACGCGGCACAAACTCATACAAATGGGACAGCACCGATGACAAGGAGGTGCTGCCGATGTGGGTTGCCGACATGGATTTCCAGACCGCCCCCTGCATCATCAACGCCCTGAAGAAACGCGTGGAGCACGGTATATTCGGCTACACCCGTGTGCCGGAGGAATACTACGATGCGGTAATCTCATGGTTCAGTCGGCGTCATCAATGGCAGATAGAGCGCGACTGGTTTATTTATACATCGGGAGTAGTTCCGGCATTGTCTGCCGTGATAAAGGCTCTTGCCAACGAGGGCGACAATGTCCTTACGCTCACTCCTGTATACAATTGCTTCTTCTCGTCTATCCGCAACAACGGATGCAAGCTGAGCAGCTGTGCGCTGAAATACGAAAACAACACGTTTTCTATAGACTTCGACGATCTTGAGCGGCGTGCTGCCGACCCCAAGACACCGCTCCTTCTGCTTTGCAACCCACATAACCCGTCGGGAAGGGTATGGACACGGGAGGAACTGCAGCGCATTGGCGACATCTGTATAAAGCATAACGTAATTGTAGTGTCCGACGAGATTCATTGCGAGATTGTGCATCCGGGATATAAATACATTCCGTTTGCGTCAATATCTGAAGAGTTCCAGAAGCACAGCGTGACCTGCATATCGCCAAGCAAGGCGTTCAACATCGCCGGACTGCAGATTGCCAACATCATCGTGGAGAACGACGAATGGCGACAGCGCATCGACAAGGCGATAAACATCAACGAGGTGTGCGACGTGAATCCGTTTGGCGTGATTGCCACCATCGCCGCATACAACGAGGGAGAGGAATGGCTCAATCAGCTGCTCCAGTATATCCACGACAACTATCTCTTCTTCAAGGACTACTGTGAGGAGCATCTGCCCCAGTTGCCTGTGGCACCGCTCGAAGGCACCTATCTCGCATGGATGGACTGCCGGAGCCTCAACATCCCGTCGGAAGAACTCGAAGAGGAACTCATGAAGAAAGCCAAACTATGGCTCAATGCCGGCAGCATGTACGGTAAGGAAGGCGAAGGCTTCATGCGTTGGAACCTCGCCTGTCCTCGACAACTCGTAAAAGAAGGGTTGGAGAGATTCTCTTCGTTTATAGAGAAGCTCTGATGTCGCATTGATTCAAATGTCAATAGCGAGTTATAATACAAAAGTCCATACGGAATCAAGAGCACATGATTTCGTATGGACTTTTTGCAAATTATCGAGAAGTGTAGGTTTTTATTCCTTGATAATCCAGTCGCTTATGGTACGCTGTTCGCTGTCATAGTTCACTCCTACCTTCACCAATCGCTTGCCTTCGGCGGAATAAGGAATGAGATAGCCCTTTTCATCAATCTGACGGAGGGCATCGGCTGCCGAACCATCGTATTTAAGTTCAAAGACATATACGGCAGTTGGCAGATGCAACACGGCATCAGCCCTGCCAATGGCGCTGTCTTCCTCCACCCTTATCAGTGCTCCCATAAGATTAAATATGAGATAGAACACGGTTTGGAAGTCACGCTCGTTCTTGTTTGACAAACGGTTGGATATGCTTGAAAGGTAGGCTTTCAGGCGAACCATCGCTCCCTCTACATCTTCATCGTAGAGCAACTCTATAAACTTTGCCACCAGCCCGTTGTTGTCTACAGATACCGGCGAGAGGTAATTGGGTGCAAGACTCTTGAGCATACCCACCTTCACCTCCATATTGGGATAGCCCAACTGGTAGCTTTTCGTGATGGGACTGTATTTCTTTATCGTCAGATAACCGCTCTGATAGAGCAAGGGTAAAGCGGAGGTCATCTGCTCCGGCGACACGTCGAAATCGTCAACGCTCACCCCCTTCATCTCAATATCCATTACGTTGACATGGTATTTTTGCAGACTCTTGATGAGATAGCTCGGTGTACCCGAACCAAACCAGTAGGAATCGATCTGCTGACCGTTTAATGCTCTAATCAAACTGAATGGATTAAACACATCTTCCGAATGATTACTGAAGTGATAGCCGTCGTAATACCGGCGCAGTTCTTCAAGACACTCGTCGTAGGTCAGTCCGAGAGCCTTGCCCAGTCCCTCTACATCAGGCTTCATCGCGGTGGTAAGCTCCGTCTTGCTTATGCCGCAGATGGCTGAATACTGGTCGAACATGCTAATGTTCTCAAGGTTGTTCAGTTCGCTGAAGATGCTGAGTTGTGAGAATTTGGTAATGCCAGTGATGAAGACAAACTCAAAGAAAGGGTCGAGTGACTTTATCGGACTGTAGAAGTTCTGCATGACAAGGCGCAATGACTGCAAGTTGTCTTTCTCGTGTACGACATCAAGCAGTGGCGCATCATATTCATCGATTATAAGCACCACCTTCTGACCAGTCTGTTCATAGGCGCGCTTTACAAGGCATTCCAGACGCTGGTTCGGATTCTCCGCTCCCTCCTCGCGTCCGTAGATTTTCTCATATTGCAGAAGTTTGAGGTTAAGTTCGCTCAACAGACCGCTCATATCCATGTGCTTAGCTGTGCTCATATCGAAATGTAGCACGGGGTGCTTTATCCATTCCTTCTCGTAGTCGGCAATGGCAAGTCCGTCGAACAGTTCTCTTCTTCCCTCGAAGTAGGCTTGCAACGTAGATGCGAAAAGAGACTTGCCGAACCGTCTTGGACGGCTCAGAAAGACGTAGCTCATCTTTTTCTTGCGGAAATCAACTATATATTTGGTCTTGTCTACATATAGATAGTTGCCTTCTCGTATTTTCTCGAAAGTCTGTATTCCTACAGGATAGATGTTTACTGTTTCTGACATAGTTCTTTTTGTTTGAAGCCTTACGCCGCTAAATTATGAATAAAAATTGGGATATGCAAATGTTTGGCAAGGAAATAATGTTGGTGTATGTTTTTGTCTTTATTTAGAAAGTTACCGAATTTCTATGAGAAAGTCACGTAATTTCTAAAAGAAGACAAATCAGTCATAAAACAAAAGTTGCCGACTTTCTCATAGAAATTTGGTAACTTTCCATGAAAAATTCGGTAACTTTCTAAAATTAGTACTTTTTATTGTGTCTAAACTTGACCTGTGTTGGACATTGATTATGCCTTTTTTTTCTTGTCGTGTTTAGATACTGAAATGTGTCTTCGTCTCGGGCATTGCTCCGTTCTGGGTGCATACGTAGGCACTCACTTCTACTGCAAGCTTGTGGGCTTCCTTTACAGGTTTGCCACTCAGTATGGCTGCACAGAAGGAACCGGTGAAAGAGTCGCCGGCACCTACCGTGTCTGCCACCTCCACCTTCGGTGTCTCCTGGTATGACACGCAGCCAGGTGTGAACACATAGCTGCCGTTTACGCCGCATGTCAGGACAAGCATGTCAAGGTCGTACTTGCCGAGTATGAGCCAGCATTTGTTCTCTATGTCCAGACCCGGATAGCCGAACATCCTGCCTATCTGTATCAGTTCCTCGTCGTTAATCTTCAGTATGTTGCAGCGTTTCATAGATTCGCAGAGCACCTCTTTAGTATAGAAGTTCTGCCTTAGATTGATGTCGAAAATCTTCAGACAGTCACTTGGAGTATTGTCCAAGAACTTGTATATAGTCTCGCGGCTCACCACATTTCGCTGAGCAAGCGAGCCCCAACATACGGCAAGCGTGTTTTCTGCCACAGCCTTCACCTCGTCGGTGAAAGGAATATTGTCCCAAGCCACGTTCTCCTTGATGTCGTATGTCGGAATACCTTCATCGTCGAGTTCCACCTGCACGGTGCCTGTTGGATAAGGCACGCGCGGCATTGTATAGTTCAGCCCCTTTCCTTCCAACTGCTCTATTGTTTCTTCCGCAAGCTTGTCCTCGCCAAGAGCACTCACGGCAATGGCGTTGAGGCCGAACTGTCCGGCATGATAGGCGAAGTTGGCTGGTGCGCCGCCGAGTTTCTTTCCGTCTGGCAAGACATCCCATAGCGCCTCGCCAAGTCCTACTACATATTTATCTTTCATAGTCGTATATCTGAGTTTATTTATATCGTATATCTGAATTCCCTATTATTATAACGGTTTCTCGTGCAAGTTATTGTTTCACATTATTTATATATGTGAACAGATAAACCACTCCGGCTGCCATTACAGCCACTGCACCAACCTGTCCGATGGCGTCGCTGGCGAATCCCATCAGGAGAGGGAACACCGTACCGCCGAAGAGACCCATAATCATCAGTCCGCTCACCTCGTTCTTATGCTCAGGCACCGAGATGAGAGCCTGCGAGAAGACGATGGAGAAGATGTTGGAGTTGCCGTATCCCACAAAAGCTATTGCTGCATAAAGAATGACTTTGCTTGTTCCTACGAACATCCCCATCATACTCAGCGCCATCATCACTACGCTGATGATGAAGAATGTGCGCGCCTTCATCACACGGAGGAAGAACGAACCCGTCAGACATCCCAGGGTTCGGAAGATGAAATAGAGGGATGTGGCGAAGGCAGCCTCGTTGAGAGTCCAGCCCAGACGCTCGATGAGAATCTTCGGGGCTGTGGTGTTGGTGCCTACGTCGATGCCCACATGACACATGATGCCGATGAAGGAAAGCAGCACGATAGGTCTGCCGAGCAATCGCACACTGTCCATTATGCCGGTAGCCTTACCCTCGTTGTGCTCTTCCGGAATGGATGTGACGCAAAGGGCAGCGGCAGCCACCATACCTATTATCATATATATGGGGAAGAGAATCCTCCATCCGAAACCGAAGCTCGGTATTGTAGCCATGGCTCCCCACATGGCTATGTATGGAGCAAGGAATGAGGCTATCGCCTTGACAAACTGTCCGAAGGTGAGCGTTGAGGCGAGGTTGCCCTTTATAACGACGGACACCAGTGGGTTGAGCGACGTCTGCATCAGTGTGTTGCCTATGCCGAGCAGAGAGAACGACACGAGCATCAGTGTGAAGTTCTCGCCGAAGAGCGGCAGAAGGAGCGACACTGTGGTTACGGCGAGCGAGAGCAACACGGTGTTCTTCTTGCCGATCTTGTTCATAAGCATTCCCGTGGGCACACTGAACAGGAGGAACCAGAAGAAGACGAGCGACGGGAACATGTTTGCCGTGGCGTCATTCAGATTGAGGTCTTCTTTCACATAGTTGGAGGCTATGCCTACCATATCCACGAATCCCATGGCGAAGAAGCAGAGCATCACCGGGATGAGGGTCAGTTTATTATTCTGTTTCATGTTTGTATCTTGTTTTATCAGTCGATTATTGTTGCTTTTTATTTGGCTGCCGTTTGCCCTCTGGGCATAACGGCAGCTATTAATCAGAGGGCGAGCTTGTGTAACTTTATGTTGTTGAACTCAGCCTTGCCGCCCTTTGTGTAGAGCTTGATGTTCTCGTATGGTGCTACTGGGAACACAAGATTCGTCATTGCTATGCGTCCGCCATCCACAAACAGCTCCACAGAGGATTTGTCTACAAAGATATCCACGTGGTATGTCTTTCCCTCGCAAAGGTTCAGCGGTCCCCATGTGGCAAGGGCGAAGTCGTTCTTATAGTTTATGGCGTTCTCAATACGTGCCGGCTGTTTGCCCTCCTGTTCGCGCTGCTTGTCCCATGCAAGCTCGATGTCGTGCGGCACGGAATTCTTTCCGAAATCCGTAAGTCCGCTTTCCGTTCTGTCCATCACCACCTTGCCATTCTTCATGTCGAAGTAAATCATCGTGCGCTCACGCTTGTTGTTTGATATTTCTATTCCGGCAATGCTGTTGGCAGAAGGTGTCACGTCGGCTTCTATCTCGAATGCTCCGTCCATGTTGGCGGCGGCGCCTTTCATATCCTTTGTGTTTTCAACTGTCTCGTTGCCCAAGTCGTGTGTCGCTTTGCGCAGTGCCTTCACTTCGGGAGCAGTATCCTCTGAAATATAATACTTTCCGTCCTTCTCATACAGCTTCAGTTCTCTCGGCAGACCGTTTGCACCTCGGTTCTGCTTGAACGGAGTGATGTTTGCATACTCCCAGTTGCTCATCCATGTAATGGCGAGCACGCGGTCGCCGGTGTTGGAGAAGGTGACTGTGGCATAATGGTCCTTTCCGTAGTCGAGCCATTTCACGTCCTGTGCATCGGGACATGTGAACTTCTTGCCGTCGAAGTCGCCTACGAAGTATTCCGTTGCACTGCCTCCGAAGATGCAGCCCGGGTTGATGTTCATCGTCATCACCCACTTCATGTTCTTCTTGTCGCCGTTCACCGGGAGCTGGAAGAAGTCAGGACATTCATATTGGCAAGGCTGCTGTCCCATTCCTTTGCCGAAGGCGCTGACGTAGGTCCACTGCTTCAGGTTCTTAGATTTGTAGAAACGTGTCTCCTTGTCGGCGGAGACGATCATATACCAGCTCTTGTTCTTCTCATACCAGAACACCTTCGGATCGCGGAAATCCTTCAGTCCGTCGAACGGGCGCAACACCGGGTTTCCCTCATATTTGGTGAATGTCCTGCCGTTGTCGGTACTGTAGGCTATGCACTGCACCTCATCGTGCGCCACGCTGTTGTTCGTGTATATAGCGATGATGGCATTCTTGCCATAGCCTGCGGTGTTGTTCTTGTCGACAACCGAACTGCCCGAGAATATATGTCCCATGGTGTCGCGGGCGATGGCTGGGTCGAGATGATCCCAATGCACCAGGTCGCGGCTCACGGCATGCCCCCAGTGCATGTTGCCCCACTTGGAACCATAAGGGTTATACTGGAAATAGAGATGGTATTCGCCGTCTTTGTATACCATGCCGTTGGGGTCGTTCATCCAGCCGTAGAGCGGAGTGAAATGGTATGAGGGGCGATAGTAATCGGTGTTTGTCGTGTCGAACGTGTCGCTCAGCTTCATCAGGTTTACAGCAATCGAACCTTTCTTCAGTCCGAGAATCTTTACCGTGGATGTCTTCTTGCCGGTGAGAGCGAACGGCACGTAGTAGTCTGCCCCGTTCTGTGCCAGGCGTACATCCATCCATGTGTCTTCCTTCGAACCGGTGTCGAGCAGCACCTGTGCCTCGTCCTTCTCCTCCTGCACTGGCAGAAGCAGATATTTCGTTGAGTTGTCAATCTTTATGACGGTAGTGTCGCCACGCTGTTCTATGTTCATCTTCTGTGCCGTTGCCGGCATTGCGCTTGCTGCTGCAAGCATCATTGCGAATGTCTTGAATGTATTCTTTTTCATAATCGTGTAGTTTTTATATATTATATATAATAAGGTATAGATGTTATCAGAACTTGAGAGATGCCGTAAACTCTACAGTGAACGGACGCAGATAGCTTCCTGTCATAATCTGGTTCTTTATGCCCTTGGCTTCGTCCTTGGTGATGAGTTCAGCTCCTGCGATGCTTCCCTTGGCGCCGGTCTGGTTGAGGAAGTTCACTACAGTGCAGCCCAGTGCGAGGCGTTTGTTCACCTGCCAGTTCACTCCGCCGAAGGTCTCCCAGTGGCCGTTGAAGTAATATGCCTCGTTGATGTTGGCGTATGTCTTGCTGAAGTAGCGGAAACTTGTCCACAGCTTTATGTCCTTCGTTATCATATAGCTCGGGTCGAGTTCGATAAGTATCTCTGGTATCTCTGCCACGATGTTGCCCGTAGCATTGATGTTGCCGGTATATCCGTCGTTGAAGGTCACTGAAGTCTCGAATTTCTTGTATGTAGGCTTCTGGTATGTGAAGAGACAGTGGAAGTCGAAGCCCTTGAACGGATGCATCACGGCATCGGTAGTCCATCCCCATGTCTGTATGTCGTATGACAGTGGCGCTGCCTTTATCTCGCTTCCGTGCTGCAGGTTGAGCGTGGAGTTGTTGTTTGTCTTGGAGATGTATGAGAACATCGAGGTGAGACTCAGCCACTGGTTGTTGTAGTAGATGCCCACTCTGCCGAGCGGCACTGATATCTTGTTCGTGTTAGGCATCGTTGCCGGTGCGAAAGCTTCAAACTTTGGATGCTGCACGATATAGGTGAAGTCGCCTGTCAGTCCGAAGTTCTTTGTCATCTTGTATGTCGCTGCCACCGAGAAGTCGTAGTTTATCCAGTCGTAGCTCAGGTCCGCCGGTGCAATCAGGGTGCCGTCGGGAGCCGTAGCTCCAAGGTGGTAGTCGGCAAATCTGCCAACGAAGTTTCCGTCTGCGTTTTTCACTGCTGCGTTCTCGCCCTTCAGGCTCTGCCATTCGAGGCGTGCGCCATAATAGAGATTGAGCTTGTCGGTCATGTCCCAGTCGTGGGTGAGATACAGTGCGAGCTTGTTTTCGTGTCCCTTGTAGTATTCCGATGCGTTCTTGTTGAAGTCGTAGAAATAGCTGTCGCGCTTGTTGGCATCCCATAGGCGCAGGGCGTAGGTTCCGTCGGCGGGCACGCTCTGGTCATACATTGTGGTGTTTGAACAGTAGTCGATGTTGTAGAACCACTCGTTAATGCCGAGGCGTAGTGTGGATCTGCTGAATTTCTTTGTCAGCTCTGAAGTAAAAAGACACTCGTCGATCGTTCCTGCATTCAGACATGACATACGGGATTGCACGTATTGTCCGTCATAGGAATTTACCTTTCCGTCAAGTCCTCTGTACTTGTAGTCGTAGAGTCCTTCATTATCCTGGCTCTTCAAATCGACGAGTGCCATCGGCGTCTGATAAACCATTGCACCGCGGCTATGGTCATAGCGTGCCATAACCATCCAGTCCAGTCCGTTGTCCCAATGGTATTTGTTCATCAGCGTCAGTTCGCTCGACTTGTTCAGACAAGCGTCGTAAAGCGTTGTCTGTTCCAACTCTCCAGTGCGCATGTTGCGGTAGGTCATGGTGTTCTCCGTAGGCAGATATGATGTCGTGCCGAGCTTGAACTTCCCGTATTCCTTCACGCTTCCGTCACCCACATAGATGAACGGTGCACTCTGCGTGGCATAGTTGTACACGTTGTGGCTGTTTGAGTATTTGTATCCGAGTGTGAACTCTCCTGCGTTGTTATTATACCTCCTTGTTATTAATGCTTTGTATATCTGTGTCCTGTCCTGATAGGGGGTTGACTTTATCTTGAATGTTCCCGGGTCGAAGTCCTGATACATGTTCACACTGTAGTACCAGTCCTTGCCCATGTCGCCGTTCATGTTGAGCGAGAACTCCTGCAGTCCGAAGTGGTTGCTCTTGTAGTTCAGCGTGCCGTTGAACCCTTTCTGTCCGAGTTTCGTAAACGAGTTCACTGCATATCCTATGTTGCCCGTCGTGATGGCAGTTTCTGCTATCTTGAGCAGTCCTTGGTGGCTGAGGCTTGCATCGCCTCTCCATAGAGTATTTACAGAGTGAGGGTTTGTGGCGTAGGTAACGGGGAGTCCGTTCTCTAGCACATTCACGTCGGCAGACGGCAGACCGATCTGTATCTCTCTCGGTCCGTTGGCGCTTGCTGCATTGAGCATCACGTTGCGGTTTCCTTCTTCTTTGGAATTGGATTTTTCGCCTTCGTTCTGTGCCATGGCACTGATGCTGACCGTTGCGAGCATCATGCATGTAATAGATTTTGGTAAAATTTTCATACGATTTCTTTTTAGGTTTGTTGTTGTTTGATTTCTGCCGCAAAGATATATATGTCGTTGATAACCAAGGCTGACGGATGATTCATAAACAGAAACGAATCGTTCATCGTATCATCTGTTGCATGTTTTGAACGATTCGTTGCAATCCTGCCGAGGAACAGACTACGATAGAGTCTCCGGAGATAAAGGATATTTATAGAGTGAAAAACGTGATGTTAGGACAGACATTCATGTTCAGTGTGAATGAGAACAACAAGATAACTTTCGGAGATTACTATGAATGGTTCACTGTAACAGAATAATTGTATTATACTCAATTCCCTGTAAGGTAGCGGAGCGTTGGTTTTATTTTTCATACTAGCGTTCCGCTTATTCTTTATTTATTACATGGTATTTCCTTTATTTTGCTTAATTTTGAAGCGGAAATATAAATATGTAAAAAGAAGGGTATTATATGAAGCAGAGAGAGAACAGAAAGTCCTGTTATATAAAGGTATGGATAACGTTGGGGGTGGCAGTTATGTTGGTTCTTGCACTGTATGGAGCCAGCAGCTATATGCTTGACTATTCGCTCGGCTATCCGAAAGGGGAACGCATGACGGCGGAACACTGGAAGAACAGAACAAGAAACGAATGTCCGTGGACTACGGCATGGATGGATTCCATATACCGGAACCATTGCGTGAAGGATACGTTCCTCACTATGCCCTCCGGCTACAAGGCACATGCCATTTATCTTTATGCACCAAAGGCAACAGACAATACGGCAGTCGTGGTGCACGGCTATAAGGTGCGTGCCGAGGGAATGCTACACATCGCTTATCTATACAACCACGATTTGGGATATAATGTGCTCTTGCCCGATTTGTATGGACACGGACAGAGCGAGGGCGACCATATACAGATGGGGTGGCAGGACAGATGGGACGTGATAAGATGGGCGGAAGTGGCAAATGATGTGTTCAGAGCGTCAAGGTATTCATCCACAAAGCAAGTCATTCACGGCATCTCTATGGGTGCTGCCACCACGATGGCCGTGTCTGGCGAGAAGACTCCGGATTATGTGGAGTGTTTTGTCGAAGACTGTGGCTTTTCGAGCGTATGGGATGAGTTTGCCGGACAGTTGAAAGAGAAGTTCGGGCTGCCATCGTTCCCGCTGATGAATACAACTTCCTGGCTTTGCCAACAGAGATACGGATGGTCGTTCTCGGAAGCACGACAGATAGAGCAGGTGAAGAAAAGCACCAAACCGATGCTCTTCATCCATGGCGACAAGGATGCCTTTGTGCCTTACGCCATGCTTCGTCCTTTATTCGACGCAAAGTCTAAGGGCAGAAAGGCAATCTTCATAGCCAAGGGCTCTGTACACGCTATGGCATATCGTGACCATCACAAGGAGTATACGGCAAGGGTGAAGGCGTTCCTGAATGCTGCTGAATAATCCACAAACCACCTAATGACCGATTGGGGATAAAATAAATCCGACCTCTGAATTACAACAGAGGTCGGAGATTATAGTTGGAGCCGGAGGCTTCAGCTGGTGTTATTTCTTCTTTATCTCATAGCCTATCTTCTTGAAAGCCGCAACGAAGTCGTTATAATTGGCTTTCTTGGAATCATAGACGATGGTCACCTTCTGCTCATCCACCGAGGTACTGATTTTCTTTGTACCCTTTACAAAGCGGATGTTGCTCTTGATCTTCTTCTCACAGTTCTGACAATGCATCTGTGGTTGTGTTGTTACTACTAATGTGTCTGCTGATGTCTTGGCAAAAGCATTGCCGGCAGCTACAAGCATAAATGCTACTAAAAGATTCTTCTTCATATCTTTTTTTGTTTAATGATTTATCTGTTGATGAGTTAACGGGGTGACAAGGATGTCTGCTTCACTTGTTTGGTGTAGGCAGAAGCCATATTAAGGAGAACAAACGTCCTTGTCTACTCGTCTACTTGTTTACTTGTCTACTCGTTTACTCGTTTACAACTTCTCTAACTTGAATCTTACTCCAATGTAAGCCATTGCTCCCGTGACGGGTCCCCATACCTGTGTGGCATCGAAGGCTGCACTCCATGGATGATGGGAGTGGAGGATGGGATTGTCTGTCTTATAGTTGGTGAGATTCTCGCCACCTAAGTATATGCTGAACCTGTGGAACTCCCGTGTCACCTGTGCCTGCAACTGGAAATAGGCAGGATAGCGGCTATGGTCGTAAAGCTCGCCACCGCCATTCAATTGGCCCGTCACGTCGAACTGCCACAGTTCGAGCGGCGTCTTGTACGAAAGGGTGAGCAATCCCTTATAGCGCGAAGTGAGAGGCTTCAGGCGAAGCACACCGTCGTAGGTACACTTCACGTCGTTGAAACGGAAGGCGGCAGTGGCAGTCATCCCGCTCAGCAATGGATATGTGGCATCCACCTGGAACGTATGGCTATAGCTCTTGCCGTCAAGATTCTCAAACGATAAGGTGTGTTCACCTCTGGCTCCGTCGAAGTTCATTATCATCTGATGCTTGAAGTCGGTGTAGTAATACTCCGCATTCAGCTCGAGGTTCTTGCCGAAGAGCGGAATGTTCATACCGACGGAAGCTCCCATATTCCATGCCTCCTCCTGCTTCAGGTCGGAATCAATGATAATCCCTCTGCCACTTGCCAATAGCGTTACGTTCTCAGCCAAGGCATGCGGTGTGCGATATCCCTTGCCGATGGATGTGCGTAGCGTGACAATGTCGGACGGTGAATACTTGATGTGCAGTCGGGGAGTGACGAAGCCACCGTAAAGGCTTGAATGATCCCAACGCAAGCCAGGCATGACAGTTAGCTTTTCGCCCAGCTTGTATGTGTATTGGGCATAGAGACCTGTGGTCGTTTCCTTCGTCGCCTTGCTTCCTGCATCAGGCATTGCACCCAATGGATTGAAGCGCTCGTCATAATAATCGTGGTTAAGCGATGCGCCAACACTGATATTGTTATGCTCATTGATATCCGTTTCAAACATCAGTTGTGCATAGCCGTTCTTCTGAGTTACATCATATTGGGTCATACCGAAGATGTTGTCTGCATCGTGCCATGAGCCATGCATCATCAAGGCTACCGATGTGTTATGGTCGCTGTTCAGTGTGAAACCGTTTTTCCATTGCATCTCATAACGGTTGGTCTTGACCGAGGTGGAGTATGGAAGTTCCGCAGAATCCGTATTTGTATGTTTCAGGCTTTGTCCGCCTTTGCGCTCATCATGCAAAGCGCGCACCATCAGTTGGCTTATCCACCGCGGCGACACATATGCCCACCTGTGCATTATATTGTATTGTCGCAACTTGGGCATATCCATAAATCCGTCGTCATTGCCATCGTGGTCCGTCTGGCGGTTCTCGAAATGGAGAAGGGTTGCCGTAGAAAGGCGGTCGGTAAGATGTATGCTTCCGTCCAGGTTGACTTCTGTCTTCAATTCGCTGTCCTGATAGGCATTTGCCCTTACTCCGTCAGTGCCTTGCGGTTTGAGAAACTCTATGTTTATCTGTCCCGTAGTGCTCTCATATCCGTTTTTCACACTTGACGCTCCCTTGCTCACCTGTATCGACTGCATCCAGGGGCCTGGCACATAGCCGAGACTATAAGGCAAGGATGCTCCACGCAGATTTGGAATGTTTTCGGTGAGCATCTGTACATAAGTACCGCTCAGTCCGAGCAGCTTTATCTGCTTTGCTCCTGTGGCGGCATCGCTGTAGCTTACGTCGACAGAAGGATTGGTGGTAAACGATTCTCCCAGGTTGCAGCAAGCAGCCCGTATCAGTTGTCCTTGTCCAATAATATCCGTATTGTCTATCCTGAATTTCGACTTAATACCTTTTGTGGCTTTCACTTCCACATTCTTCAGTTCGTGTGCTCCGGCTATACTGTCTGTCTGCGCCATCATCTGTTGCGATATGAACAGGCATCCCAAAGCACCTAAAAATGTTTCTCTCATAAATATATATCAAGTTTGTTGTTCATCCCTCTTCTTTACAGTTCATCCAAAGAGACTCTATTGTGTTTGTCTAATGTACGGAATACCTTGGGAGTCATGCCCGTCACTTGTTTGAATTGTGAAGACAGGTGTGCCGGTGAACTGTAACCAAGAGTATAGGCTATCTCACTTGTGGAGAGTTGGCTGTAACACAGCAGCTCCTTGGCATATTCTATGCGGTGAATGATGGCATAGCGCTCTATTGTGATGCCCCGCACTTCGGAGAAGAGCTTGCTCAGGGTGCTATAGTCTTTCTGGAGATTATGAGAGAGGTAATCAGACATCTTTGGACGTTCCTGATTCATCCGCACCCATTTTAGTACAGCAATGCGTATCTGTTCCACCAACTGCGAACGCGGATCGTCGAGCAATTCAAACCCCATATCCTGCAATCTCCTTGCTATGGCAATGCGCTGTCCGTCAGTAAGCTCTCCATCTGTCTCGGCATCACCCAAAGCAACAGACTTCACCTTTACACCTTCTGCCTCAAGTATCTCCTTCACCGCAATAATGCAGCGTGGGCAAACCATGTTCTTAATCAACAGTTTCATCGGTGTATAATATTCTCCTTATTTTGATTTATGCAAAGGTACAGGTTTTTACTTTAGTGTTTATATATAATTATGGATAATGCTTACACATTTATTGTGTGCCAGCTTTTTTTACAAGAGGGGAAGAACAACAACCACCTACAGACTGTCTATCTCATCAACGGGCAAGCCTGTAACCTGAGAAATCGTTTCAACGGGTACAGCCAATTCTTTCATCTTCTTTGCATTTTGTCTGCGCTCTTCAAGACGACCTTCTTCTCGTCCTTCTTCTCGTCCTTCTTTTCGTCCTTCTGCACGTCCTTCTTTTCGTCCTTCTTCTCGTCCTTCTGCACGACCTTCAAGTCTTCCCTCCTCTCGTTCCGTATATATATTGTCGCGGAGTATCACGATATTGTCGAGATGCTTGTAATAGGCAGAACGTTCCGACTTGTCCATGCGGTCTATCGTAAGCTGTTCCTTAACTTCTTCCATACCTGGTGCCTTTGCGCCCTTGGGCACATCTCCCGTATTCAGATAGTATGCCCATTCCTCTATGGAGTTCTTCGCCACACGGTTGAAGTCGTTCACCTTCATTATATAATACTCGGGATAAAGGTCGCTTACTGCATCCACATTGAATTTCTGCTTCTGGAACGGACTCAGTTCAAGCAAGTCTCCATTGTGTATGCCACGGAACTCTGTCTTGCCGTGATAAACGATGTCCGTACCTTTGCCCAAAGAGAAATATACGATGTTCACACTGTACACCTTCCGCACGTTTTCGTATCCTTCACCTTTCTTGATATATTCCGTAACAAGTTTCGACGTGCCGAACAGCATACGCTGGAAATAAGCATATTCCGTATTGTTCTGCACCTCAATTAGGAACAGTTCACCCTTGTCGTTCTCTGCAAGCATATCCACTCGGTTATACTTGTCAGACTCATCATCCTGATTGCTTTCACTCTCAAGCATCCGTTTGATCTTGATCTTCATGCCAAGCAAAGTAGTAAGCAAACCCTCAAGGATTCCGAAGTTTGCCTTTTGTCTGAGCAGTCGTTTCATCGCCCAGTCAAACCGTATGTATTTACTTTCTTCCATAATGCCATTGCTTTTGATTGGCAAATATAAATGTTTTTTTGTTAATGGCAAAGATAAAGTTGTATATTCCTTATTTTCCCCCTTTCCTTCGGTTACATTCACGACATAGCATCTGACAATTCTCAATGGTGGTTCTTCCACCATCACGCCAAGGCGTAAAATGGTCGCCCTCCATGAATTGGTAGTCGAATTCTTTGCCACAAATGGCACACTTATGGTTCTGCTTTTCCCATACGGCAAGCTTAATCTTGTCGGGAAAAGCACGGAGATCAAGGTAATGCTTATCACCTGTCAAAACATACGGAATGATGCCTTGCTGTTTTTGGATTTCATCATCTCCTATCAAGTCGATGATCTGTTTTCCATTGCCTTGATATCGAGTACCTTCTCAAGATATTCGTCATAGAATTTCGCCTAATCCAAGCTCTTCATAATTGTCTTGAACTTCTTCATGTTGAAGGTATCCATGCGCCCACCTCCCGAAATTTTTTTATCATAACTTTATAATAATATAACTGCCGCGCGTGATTGTCAATCCGTCGCGGCTTTTGCCGTGCCGCCGCGCACTTTAAATTCTTTTTACAAAAGGCCGCTTTCGGATTTGATAAAGGGGGGCTAATATTTTAGCTGTACCAAGGAAATCTATGATAACGAAAGGAGCTTTTAAATGAAAAAGCTTATCAGCATCACCCTCGCGGCACTTATGGCGCTCTCGCTTTTCGCCGCCTGCGGTAAGACAAATGACAGTAATAGCAAGGCAAACGACAGCAAGACCGAGGTCACCGGCACCGTGAGCACCGACGGCTCGACCTCCATGGAGAAGGTCATCATGTCGCTGGGCGAGT
>OQWM01000580.1_pt1 | contig 23580 bp, 17 predicted proteins | sample 1691531 | NCBI WGS metagenome assembly OQWM01 (sample SAMN03418257, study PRJEB22391) | human gut metagenome | biome: human-gut; feature: organic feature; material: feces | host: Homo sapiens | place: Tanzania | collected 2013-01
CCCTTGTAGATGTTGTGGTATCGTCTGTCGGAACCGTAGTTTGCGAGTGCTTTTATATGCAAATTCGTCAGTCTTTGCTTTTCGGCTCGTTTTTTGCAGGGGAAATTGTACAAAAACGAACAAGAATTATGGAAACAAGGAATGGAAAATTAGAAAATTTGAACAGATTTGCTCATAACCTTATCGATAAGGCAAGGGAAGGCAAATTGGATCCGGTGATAGGACGAGACGAGGAAATAAGGAGAGTCTTGCAGATATTGTCCCGTAGAACGAAGAACAATCCTGTGTTGGTCGGTGAACCCGGAGTGGGAAAAACAGCTATCGTAGAGGGATTGGCTCGAAGGATTTTGAAGAAAGATGTTCCCGAAAACTTGAAAGACAAACAGATTTACACCTTGGATATGGGTGCTTTGATTGCAGGTGCCAAGTATAAGGGAGAATTTGAGGAGCGTTTGAAAGGTGTGGTTAACGAGGTGGTCGAATCCCAAGGGGATATAATCCTTTTCATAGATGAAATTCATACTTTGGTCGGAGCCGGCGGAGGAGATGGAGCAATGGACGCAGCCAATATCTTGAAGCCTGCCTTGGCAAGAGGGGAATTGAGGGCTATCGGAGCAACAACTCTTAATGAGTATCAGAAGTATTTTGAAAAGGATAAAGCCTTGGAGCGTAGGTTCCAAATGGTTTTGGTAGATGAGCCGAGTGTTGCCGATACCATAAGTATATTGAGAGGCTTGAAAGAGCGTTATGAGGTTCACCATCATGTGAGGATAAAGGATAGTGCCATAGTTGCGGCGGCTCAAATGTCGGCAAGGTATATTACAAACCGTTTCTTGCCGGACAAAGCAATAGACCTTATAGATGAAGCAGCTGCAAAGCTACGTATGGAGATAGATTCTTCTCCGGAGGAATTGGACGAGTTGGAGAGACGTTTGATGCAGCTTGAAATCGAGCGTGTAGCCATAAAGAAAGAGAAGGATACGAAGAAAGAAAACGAACTTTCTGCGGAAATAGACAAATTAAAGAAAGAAAGAGACGAGTTACATGCACGTTGGGAGGCAGAGAAGAAGTATGTTGAAGCCATACAGGAGGAGGTAAAGAAAATCGAACGCTATAAATTTGAAGCCGAACAAGCGGAGAGAGCGGGTGATTACGGAAAAGTTGCCGAGTTACGCTATGGCAAGATAAAGACCGCAGAAACCGATTTGGAGAATTATAAGACCAAATTGAAGAGCATGCAGACCAACGGAGCCTTGATAACGGAGGAGGTTGATGATAACCATATTGCCGAAGTGGTTTCGCGATGGACGGGTATCCCTGTGGCAAAGATGATGCAGAGTGAGAAAGATAAGCTATTGCACTTGGAAGACGAATTGAAGAAAAGGGTCGTCGGCCAGGAGGAAGCCATAGAGGCAGTAGCCAATGCGATAAGAAGAAGTCGTAGCGGCTTGGCTGATGAAAACAGACCGATAGGTTCGTTCGCATTCTTAGGCAGTACCGGTGTCGGAAAGACCGAATTGGCAAAGGCTTTGGCGGAATTGCTGTTCGACAAAGAAGACCTTATGGTAAGGATAGACATGAGCGAGTATCAGGAAAGGCATACCGTCTCTCGATTGATAGGAGCGCCTCCGGGATATGTAGGTTATGAGGAAAGCGGACAGTTGACCGAAGCCGTAAGAAGGAAACCCTATTCGATAGTATTGTTGGACGAGATAGAGAAAGCACACCCCGATGTTTTCAATATATTGTTACAAGTATTGGAGGACGGCAGATTGACCGATAATAAGGGCAGAGTGGTGGATTTCAAGAATACAATAATAATAATGACTTCCAACATAGGTTCGGAGATATTGCAACATGCCATAAACGAACACGGCAATGACTTCTCATCGGAGTGGAATAAAGCCAAAGCATCTGTATTGGAGTTATTGAAGAAGACAATCCGTCCGGAATTACTTAACCGTATAGACGAGATTGTAGTATTCAAACCATTGCAAAAGGAAGAAGTAAGAGAGATTGTCAAATTACAGTTGTCTCGTTTGCAGAAACGTTTGAAAGAAAAAAATGTCGAACTCCAATGCACCGAAGAAAGCATGGACTACTTGGCAGAAAAAGGCTATCAACCCGACTTGGGAGCAAGACCGATAAAGAGAGCCATTCAGCGGTATGTCATAGACAAATTGTCGGTCTTTATGATAGAAGGCAACATGCCGGAGAACAGCAAAGTGGAAATGTTCTTATCCGACGGCGAATTGCAGTTCCGCTTCTTGAACGAGAAGAAGTAAAGCATTGCAGTTTAATCTGCCGACACGGATTAACGGAGACATACGATTCAAACAAGAACGTATGCCTCCGTTTTTCGTTTTGACCGCAAACGATACGAGGAAGAAAATCCTCGATTGAAAAACCCGAAAATCGAAACGCCGAAAGAATTTGACGGAACGCCGTTTCACGAAATCCTTTCGGCGTTTCATTTTTCCGGAATGGCGTTTTGGTTTCGGGCTTTTGAAGATTTTGAGAAACAGGATTTTGCATTCTTGAATTATTGTGGTTATTAGTCTGTGCGAAGCAGGGTGGTGCTTGTTCTTATGGCGAATAAGTGTATAGGAATGGAGAAATTTATCGGTTTTTCTTACCTTTGCGGTATTCAAAGTTTCGTGGTATGAATTGGAAATTACGTTTTTTCGTTTTGTTTTTTGCCATTGGGGCATGTAATTGTCTTTCGGCTCAGGGCAGGGCGGATAAGGATTTCGAGAAAGCGAGGAATTTGTTTGCCAAGGGCAAGACGGAGCAGGCGGAGACTTTGCTTTTGAAAATCACCGATAAGCATTCGGATTATGCTCCGGCACATCTGGCTTTGGGTGAGTTGTATTTCGTTCGCAAGGACTTTGAAGCAGCCAAGCGTCATTTGCTTATTGTCGTGCAGAAGGACGAGCGGTTCGATTTGAATGCTTATCGCAAGTTGGCGGATATTTATGATAGTGAAAGGAAGTGGGATAGTGCGATTGTGTTCTTGAATTCTTACTTGCGGCTTGCTCTCGACAGGGAGGCTTACGCCGAACGCAGGGCGGAGGCGGAGCATAAAATCGATTGTTTACGGTTCAGGGGCGAGGCGTTTCAAAACCCTGTTTCATTCTCTCCCGAGAACATGGGCGGGAACATAAACAGCGAGGGAAACGAATACCTGCCTGCAATGACAGCCGACTTGTCGGAGATATTGTTTACCCGCCAAAGCTTTGTGGAGGAGGGTAAGCCTGCGGCGGAAGACTTCTTTATTTCCAAAAGAGAGGGAATGCAATGGCAGCCTGCGGTGAAATTGCCGGGTGTTTTGAACTCGGATTTCAACGAAGGGGCGGGGTGTTTGTCGCCGGACGGAAGATATATTTATTTCACGAGGTGCGGGGCGGGGGATTCTCACGGCAGTTGCGATATTTACCGAAGCGAGCGAATGGGAACGCAATGGGGCAAGCCTGAGAACCTCGGTGCAAATGTCAATTCTTCCTCTTGGGACGCTCAACCGAGCATTGCTTCCGATGGAAGAACTCTTTTCTTTGTATCCAACAGGGCAGGCGGTTTCGGCGAAAGCGATATATATTATTCCTATCTTAAAGACGACGGGACGTGGACAAAAGCCAAGAATTGCGGAGAGTTGATAAACACTCCCGGAAAGGAAATGTCTCCCTTCATTCACCCTTCCAACCAAATGCTTTACTTCTCTTCCGACTACCATTGCGGCATGGGCGGCTTGGATATATTCTATTCCCGCTTGGAAAACGGCAGATTCACTCCGCCAATCAATCTCGGCTATCCGATAAACACCGAGGCAGACGAGAGCAGTTTCATTGTATCGGCGGCAGGCGATTATGCCGTTTATGCAAGTCAGCGGGCGGACGGTCGGGGCGGCTTGGATTTGTACGCTTTCGAGCTTTATGCCGAGGCAAGACCCGTTGCGGTTACATATATGCGGGGAAAGATATATGATAAGAAGAGCAAAAAAGCCGTCAGAGCTTCGTTCGAAATCCGTAATTTGAAAACCTCGCGTATCGTTTCCTCGGGTTATTCCGACCCTGTGAGCGGAGAATACCTTATATGCCTGCCTGTCGGAAGCGATTATGCTTTTTCCACCGATGCAGAAGGCTATTTGTTCTTTTCGGAGAACTTTTCTCTTGCGACAGATGACGGGAAAGAATCCTTTGAAAAGGACATCGAATTAAGTAGAATAGAGGTTGGCAGCAGCCTTGTGCTGCATAACATATTTTTTGCCAACAACAGCAGCGATTTGTTGGCTGAATCGTTTGTGGAATTGAATACCTTGGCAGAGCTTTTGAAGAATAATCCGAATTTGAAAGTGGAAATAGGCGGACATACCGACGATGTTGGTGGAGAGGAGTACAATTTGAAACTTTCGCAAAAGCGTGCCGAAGCCGTGAAAAGCTATCTTGTGGAAAAGGGAACGGCTCCGCAGAGGTTGTCTTGCAGGGGTTATGGTTTCTCGAAGCCGATAACGGATAATTCTTCGGAAGATTTGAGAGCCATGAACAGAAGAACCGAAATAAGAATAACGGGTAAATGAGAGAGAAAATAAGAAATTTGGAGGACTTGGATTTGCTTTCGTTGTTTGGAACGAACGGAAGAAATTTGAGATTTTTGGAGATATTGTTTCCTGACGTGGTTTTGGTGCAGAGAAACAAGAGTTTGATAATCCGCGGTGAAGAGGCAGGGATAGAGGAGTTCGAGAGGTTTTTGGAAGAGTTGTTGAAACGGTTTGTCATTGAGGGAGAAATGGACGAGAACACGATAATGCAGGTGCAGACGGGCTGCAAGATTTTGCCGGAGGAGGAAACGGATGTGTTGGTTTACGGGCAGAACGGATTGAAGGTGCGGGCGAGAACGGAAAATCAGCGGAAGATGGTCGAACAGATAGGCAGAAACGACATGCTTTTTGCGATAGGACCTGCGGGAAGCGGCAAAACATACACAGCCGTAGCTTTGGCTGTACGTGCATTGAAGTCGAAACAGGTGCAAAGGATTGTTCTGACACGACCTGCCGTTGAAGCAGGAGAAAATCTCGGCTTTTTGCCGGGGGATATGCGGGACAAGCTCGACCCGTATCTGCAACCGCTTTACGATGCCCTGCGGGACATGCTTTCGAGACAGCGTTTGGAGAAACTGATAGAGACAGGTGTCATAGAGATTGCCCCGTTGGCTTTTATGAGAGGCAGAACCCTTGACAAGGCTTTCGTCATTCTGGACGAGGCACAGAACGCTACCATGCCGCAGTTGAAGATGTTCCTGACGAGAATGGGCAAAAGTTCCAAGTTCGTCATAACGGGAGACTGCACACAGGTGGATTTGCCGAAGAATCAAAGCTCAGGATTGCTGCCTGTTTTGGAAAGATTGCAGCATATAAGGGAAATATCGGTGATAAAGCTCGGTGCCTGCGATATTGTGCGGCATCCGCTTGTGTCGAAGATAGTTCAAGCCTTGGATTAAAAAGAAAATGACATGAAGAAGCGGCTGATTGCTTTATTCCTTTCGGTGGTCTCGTTCTGCGTTTTTGCCCAACCGTCTTTGCGTTTCGAGGAAAACAAGGGACAATGGGACGAAAAGGTGTTATATATGGCGAGAATGAGCAACGGGTTCGTCTTTGCAAGAGAGGACGGCTTGTTGTTCGTGTATTCTTCGCCGCATTTGCACAGCCATGAAGCAGAAAAGAACGATTCTTTGCTTAATATGAAGCATGCTTTTCTTTTGCAACCTGTCGGAATGAGGAGATGCAATCCGCAGGCATCGGAAAGAATGCAGGGATACAGCAATTACTTCATAGGAAACGAAAAATCGAAATGGCAAAGTAATGTTGCGGCTTATTCCATGCTTGTTTACAAGGACGTTTACGATGGGGTGGATTGGCGGATTTATAGCGAGAACGGTGCTTTCAAGCATGAGTTCGTGCTTCATGAAGGGGCAAATCCTGAGAATTTGGAATTGCTTTACGAAGGTGTCGATGAGGTTGAGATAATCGGCGGGGAGTTGAACTTAAAACTCTCGGTCGGAGAGTTGACGGAGCGAAAGCCGTATGCCTATCAGCTTTATGGGGAAGAGAAAAGGCAGGTCGAAGCAGCATTTGAAAGAAAGGGAAAGGGAATAGGTTACAAGCTCGGAACGTATGACCGTGAAAGAGATTTGATAATAGACCCTTCGTTGATTTTTTCGACTTATTCCGGTTCTGTTGCGGACAACTGGGGCTTTACTGCGACATACGATGCATACGGAAACCTTTATTCCGGTTCCATTGTCATAGGAATAGGCTATCCGACAAGTACGGGAGCGTTCTGCGACAGTTTCGGAGGGGTATGGGATTGTGCAATCAGCAAGTTTTCCGCCGATGGCAGGCTGTTGATTTACTCTACATATCTCGGAGGAACATATAGCGATATGCCGCACAGCATGATTGTCGATGGAAGTAACGAATTGATTGTGTTCGGAACCACGGGCAGCCATGATTTTCCCACAACCGATGGAGCGTATCAAAGATTTTTTTCCGGCGGAACGGCTGTTACATACGATGGGTCGGTGCAATTTCCTCACGGAGTGGACTTATATGTCAGCAGACTTTCCACCGATGGAACGCAACTCAGGGCTTCGACATATATAGGCGGCAGTGCAAACGACGGGTTGAACTATCGGGAGCGGTATAACAGCAACAGACTTATTACTTATCTCGGAAATGACTCGCTATATGCCAATTACGGCGATGGAGCAAGGGGCGAACTTGTAACAGATGATGGAAACAATGTATATGTCGGTTCTTCCACCTTTTCTTTCGACTTTCCTGTCGTCAATGCATTCCAGCCACAGACGGGCGGAGGACAGGATGGGGTGGTTTTCAAGCTGGATTACACATTAAGCACTTTGTTGTTTTCCTCTTATATAGGCGGCAGCGGCGATGATGCGGTGTTCAGCATCGATACGGATAAGGATTACCGCCTTTATATCACCGGAGGAACGGTTTCGCATAACTTTCCGACAACTCCTAATGCGTATAACGCCTCTCATAACGGCGGAACGACCGATGCTTTTCTTGCTTTGGTGTCATACGATGGCTCACAGCTGTTGGCATCGAGCCTTTTCGGTTCGGAGGCTTTTGATTTGTCTTATTTCGTAAGAACAGACCGCAGCGGCTATCCCCATATCTTCGGACAGACCAAGGCAAGCGGCAGCACGCTTGTGCATAATGTACAATACAGCATACCGAACAGCGGGCAGTTCATAGCCAAATTCACTCCTGCAATCGACAGTTTGATTTTCAGTACCGTCTTCGGAACAGGGGATAACAGCATAAATATATCGCCATCGGGCTTTTCGGTCGATGTGTGTGGCAGGATTTATGCTGCCGGTTGGGGAAAGTTTTTCAAATATCTGCCTAATCTTCCTGCCGTTTTCGGAACAATGAACATGCAAACGACGCCCGATGCTTATCAGTCGCAGACCGACGGACAGGATTTCTACATTATATCTCTTGCTTCCGATGTTTCGAGTTTGGATTATGCCACTTTCCTCGGAGAGTTGAGCAGTAGTGCAAATGCAGGTATAGATCACGTTGACGGAGGTACAAGCCGCTTCGACAGGTACGGCAGTTTGTATCAATCCGTTTGTGCAAGCTGTGGCGGAAGCAATGGTTTTCCTGTCTTTCCTGCCGATGTGTGGAGTTCGGAGAATGGTTCGACGAATTGCAATGCCGTTGCATTCAAGTTCAACGTTCATTCCGATTATGCCGTAGCTGATTTCGACCTGCCGGAATACGTTTGCTTCCCCGACACTCTGCAATTGAACAATCTCGGACGGGGAGATGCTTTCCTGTGGCTTTTCGGCGACGGAAGCACTTCAACAGAAGTAAATCCTAAACATGTTTATGCTCAAAGCGGAATTTATGACATCACGTTGATTGCTTATAAGCATGATGCATGTTGGAGTTCCGACACGTTGACAAAGCGTATCATTCTTTTGGATTCTCATACCGATACACTGGAAAGCAAGGTTACATGCCCCGGAGATTTGATTCAAATCGGCATAAACGCCTACCCGCAATCCTCCGTGAGCTATTCTTGGCAGCCTGCAAGCGGTTTGAGCAGCACCGTTGTGCCTAATCCGTACGCAGCTGTGCAGAATACGACGACTTATCGGCTCATCGTTTCCACGCCTCAATGTTCGGACACTCTCGTTCAAATAATCGAAATCGAAGAATTGTCGTTGGAATTTCCTGATACGGTGAACTATTGCAGCGTTCCATACGAATTGCATCTTCCGTCCGGTATTCCTGCCGACTATCTTCTGAGTGCATCTTTCCGAAGGAATTTTTCGGATAGTGTGAATGCCGTAGGCGGTACGATAACTCTTGACACTGCATCTTCCTCGTGGCTTTATGTCCGTATCCGAAGGGGGAATTGTTTTGGTGAAGACAGTATTTTCATGAACTATAACGGCGGTTTTCTTCATGTGAATACACATGACACACGTTGCAACAGCGAAAGCAACGGTTCTGCCATTGCCGTGGCAAGCGGTTTCACGCCGCCTTTGTTCTTTCAATGGAGCAACGGAGCGAGTGGTACAGCCTTGGATTCCATCGGAAACCTTGCAGTCGGAAATTATAGCATTACGGTAAGCGATGCAAACGGTTGTTCGGTAAGTCTCGGTTTTGCAATCGATTCTCCGGATAACCTTGTTACGGAACCGGAGTACACCAACAATCATTGCCAAAACGAATGCAGTGCCGCTATTTCGCTTAATCCTTCCGGAGGAGTGCAACCTTACAATATTGTATGGAACAACGGAGTTGTGGGAGGTGAACTTTCCGGTCTTTGCAGCAGTGATTATATTTACACTCTTACCGATGCACAGGGTTGTTTCATTACGGATACCATACGGATAATCGATACAGATACATTGAATCTGACATTGACCGCAACGGAAAATAATTGTCCGGAAGGTTGCGGGGCGGTCATCATGTCTTTTGCCTCGGGCGGCAGCCTGCCATACTCATATCTTTGGTCGAATGGGGCAACGGACAAGGACATAAGCGAAGCCTGTTGCGGGGAATACGTTTTGGCATTGACTGATGCCAATAATTGTCGAACACAAAGTACGATTATCGTTACCCATACGGACTTGTTCGAGGACTTTTCGGCAAGTGCCGAGCCTGAAAGGGTGTTCGATGGTCAGGAAGTCCGACTTTCCTCCACACGTATTGCGGGAATGCGTTACACTTGGTCGCCTGCCGAAAATCTTACGTCGCCTCATTCCTCTTCAACCACGGCGATGATGTATCAAAGTACTCTTTTCCATGTTTCCGTCAGCGACGGATATGGTTGCAAGGCAGAGGACAGCGTTCTTGTAGAGGTCGAGGTGATAAATTGCGGCAGACCTGACATATATGTTCCCAATATATTCACGCCGAACGGCGATGGAAAGAATGATGTTCTCTTTGTCGTCGGAGAGAAAATAGATAATTTCACCTTTGAAGTATTCGACCGTTGGGGCGAAAAGGTATTTGCCACCTCAGATTTGCAAGAAGGCTGGGACGGAACGTACAAAGGCAGGCAATGCGATGCGGCTGTATATTTTTACAGTTTGGAAGTGCGTTGTCTCGGTGGCAAGACATACAAAGAAGGCGGCGATATAACGTTGATAAGATAAAGATATGGCAAACAAAAGCAAGTATTACGTAGTTTGGAAAGGCAGAAAACAAGGTATATTCGATAATTGGGACGACTGCAAACAATCCGTATTCGGATATGACGGTGCAAAATACAAATCCTTCGAGACACTGACGCAGGCAAGGGAAGCATTTAAGCAATCTCCCGATAAGTTCATTTACCGAAAGCAGGCAACGCCGCAAGTGAAGCAGACTTCCCGCACGTCTTATCTGCCGATAACCGACAGCATAGCCACAGATGCAGCATGCAGCGGCAATCCCGGGGTGATGGAATACAGAGGTGTTTATGTGGCAACGGGAAAGACTATTTTCTATTACAAACACCCGCACGGCACCAACAACATAGGCGAATTTCTCGGCATTGTCCATGGTTTGTCCTACCTTAAACGTCGCGGGCTTCCCCAACCGCTATATACCGACAGTGTCAATGCCATCAAATGGGTGGAGCAGAAGAAATGCAAAACCAAGATGGAACGCAACGAAAAGAACAAAGACCTTTTCGATTACATAGCAAGAGCAGAAAAATGGTTGCAGGAAAATACATATACAACCGAAATAATAAAGTGGGATACGCAAAGTTGGGGTGAAATCCCCGCAGACTTCGGACGAAAATAAGAAAGGATTTTCGCATGACCAAATAGGTTTCAATCCACGCTCCCGCGTAGGGAGCGACTGAGTTGTATTTATATATTTGATAATATTCTCTTTACGATACCTATTCTGCGAATTTCCATTCTCTTACTGTTTAATCAACAGCAAGAGAATGGAAATTATTGGCTGAATTCCACTCACAAATGCAACTTATCAGTTAGACCATTTATTATGGTCGCAAAATTAGCGGAAAAATATTCAAGAGGAGTTAGAAAGCCGAGCTTTTTTCTTGGTCTATTGTTCAATCTGTTCTGAATGAAAGAAATGTCTTTATCGGTCAAGTCCTCAAATGATGAACCCTTCGGCAGATATTGTCGTATAAGTCCGTTCATATTTTCATTGGCTCCTCTTTCCCACGAATGATATGGATGTGCAAAGTAAACATCTATACCGAGTGCAGTGGCAATGTCCTTATGTCCGGCAAACTCTTTTCCATTGTCTGTTGTGGCGGTGTGTAGCAATGTGCGGATTGGTTTTAGTTTCTCTATTACTTCTCTTGTCAATGTCTTTGCGTCCTTTCCTTCAAGTTCTGTTCCGGACTGTAATCCTCTTTCAACATTGTCTCTACAAGCCGGCATAGCTCTTTTGTGAACTTGATCAACTTTGGCTTCTCTTTCATTCTTCGTTTATATTTGCTCGGCTCTATATTGTCCGCTACGCTTATCAAAGTTTCGCTTTAATTCACGACTGATTCACAAATTGATCTTTTCCGATAACGTTTGCAATTTGTTTATTCCTGAAACCTTGTTGTTTCATCACGAAAATTGTGTACCTTTGCTCCTTGGTTAGATGACGCATCTTTTGCAAGATTTGGTTAAGGGCAAAGATAGTCATTTTTCAGACTCAAACAGGGAGGTAAATTTCCCTCTCTTGTTTGAGTTTTATTTTGACTCTTTCCCCGCCCTCTTAAAGTTGCATTTATGAGTTGAATTTGCACTATAATAAACCGAGCATGCAGACCTTTCAGCTATTGCATGCTCGGTTTATGTTCTTTGTTGCCAAGGATAAATTCGTAGTTTACTCGGAACGGGCTTATACGTTGAAGCGGAAGTGCATTATGTCTCCGTCTTGAACGATGTAGTCCTTGCCTTCCACGCTCATCTTACCGGCTTCTTTGCATGCGGCCTCGCTTCGGAGGCTTACATAATCGTCGTATTTTATCACTTCGGCACGTATGAAACCTTTCTCGAAGTCTGTATGGATTACTCCTGCACATTGAGGGGCTTTCCAACCTTTTGTGAATGTCCATGCCCTGACTTCCTGCACGCCTGCGGTAAGGAATGTTTGCAGGTTCAAAAGGCGGTAAGAGGATTTTATGAGACGTGCCACGCCTGATTCTTTCAATCCTAATTCTTCCAAGAACATTTGTTTCTCTTCCAAGGTTTCGAATTCCGCAATGTCGGATTCTATCTTTGCGGCAACGATAAGGATTTCCGCACCTTCCTCCTTGGCTATTTTCTCTACTTGTTCCGTGTATCTGTTTCCCTCTTTTGCACTCGCTTCATCGACATTGCAAACGTATAGTACCGGTTTGGCTGTCAAAAGGCACAATTCCTTGGCGAGTTTCAATTCGTCCTTGCTTTCGAATGTAACGGTTCTTGCACTTTTTCCTTGCTCCAAAGCTGCTTTGTAACGAAGCAGAATATCCAACAAGACCTTCGAGTCTCTGTCTCCGCCGCTTTTTGCCGCTTTTTCGACCTTCGGCAAGCGCGCTTCCACTGTTTCGAGGTCTTTCAGTTGAAGCTCTGTATCTATGATTTCTTTATCGCGTATAGGATTTACCGAACCATCGACGTGAACGACATTATCGTCATCGAAACATCTTAGAACATGAATGATTGCGTCGCATTCCCTTATATTGGCGAGGAATTTGTTTCCCAAGCCTTCTCCTTTGCTCGCTCCTTTCACCAAACCGGCTATATCCACTATCTCCACCGTTGCAGGGACTATTCTTTCGGGGTGAACCAAGTCGGCAAGCACGTTCAGGCGTTCGTCAGGAACGCTGATTGTTCCGAGGTTGGGCTCAATGGTACAAAAAGGAAAATTTGCCGCCTGCGCCTTGGCATTCGACAAACAATTAAATAAAGTTGATTTGCCCACATTGGGCAAACCAACTATACCGCATTTCAATGACATTCTTTAGCTCTTGATTATTTTGGCAAACTCTTCGGTATCTACTTGCTTGGTTTGATGTTTCATATCCGCTTTCAAAGCCTTTATGAGTTTATCCTCGAACAAGTATTCGTAAACCTGTCTGCTTTGTTCTTTGTTTTCAAGCATGTTGGTTGCGACTTTCTCGACAGCTTCTTCCGTTTCCTTTATTTGCTCTTCCGTTGCATCTTCCGGAACAGGGAAATAATTGCGAACCAAAGCGGTTTTGTAGTAGTCCTTCACCTCTTCGCCGCTTACTTCCAATTTATATTTGTCCACAAGTTTGCCTTCGATTAGCTGCCACTTTATGGAGTCTCTGTATTTGTCGTAATTGTCGAGGATTTCCTTGCTATCGACCTTGCCTTGGTTGATTTCCACGAGCCAACGTTTCAAAAACTCATCAGGCAAATCCATCTTCGTGTTCTCGACCAATACTTTGCTTGCACTATCCATGAAGTAACGGTCTGCTTGGTTCGAATAGGTTTTGCACAAATCCTCCTTTGCTGCTTTTCTGAAATCTTCTTCGGTCTTTATTCCTTTGCCTTTGTAAGCCATTTCGAACAATTCCTCGTTCAATTCATGTTTTATGACACGGCTTATGCCGGTTACCTTGAAGTTGACATCGGATTTGAATTGCTTTGCCTGCTCCTTGTCTATTATCAACATGGAAGCGATTTCCGTTGTGTTTTTGAATGCCTTTGCAAGGTTGAACGTTATGACATCATCTTTCTTTGCACCGATGAATTTCTTCTTTATGGTAACCATGGAAATCAAATCGACAGCCAAAGATGTGGTAACCTTTATGCCACCTTCTTTCACATTGCCATTCTCGTCCAATTCCTCTATTTCTCCATATACCAAGTCTGTTTCTTCTATTGTTTCAGGAGACTCGAACTTGCCGAAACGACGTTGAATGTCTTCAATGAATTTGTTCAACATCTCTTCTGTCGGAACAATGTCGTAGTAGGTTACGTCCTGAGAATCCAAATCGAGTTGGAACTCCGGTTGCAACGCTATGTCGAAATAAAAAGTGAAATCTTTTTGGTTGTCCCAATCTATGGCTTGTGTCTTTTCGTTGTTCGCCATGGGATTTCCGAGAATGTCGAGTTTGTTATCCTCGATGTATTTGTACATGGCGTCTGTCATCAGTTTTTGTACTTGCTCCGCACATACGGATTTTTCATACATTTTTCTGACAATTCCCATCGGTACTTGTCCGGGTCTGAATCCCGGCATATTTGCCTTTCTGCGATATTCCTTCAACTCTTTTTCAACCGACTCTGCATAATCGGCGGCTGTTACATCAATCTTCAATACAGCCGTCAAGTCGCCTGTCATTTCCTTTGTTACATTCATCTCTTATATCCTGTTTCTTTTTTGTTCGTTCTATTGAAAATTCAGTTTGCAAAGATACTGATTTATTGCCAACATACGCTTGACAAGTGGTCAAAAACCGTAATTCAATGCCTTTATCGCTTGCTGCAACTTCGGGTCTTCTTTCGTGAATGTCAGTTTTATGTGCTTTCTCCTTGCCGCAAACAAACCGTATCCGTTGTTTACGTTCGTGTATATGGGTTTGTCGCTTAGTCGATTGTCGTTTTGTCGGCTGTTGGAGTAATATTCATACATCTCCAAGCTGCAAGAATTGACGTATAGCTCGAAAGCGTATTGTCGGTTCGTCCATGAGCAATTCCCTTTTTGCGAAGCCAAATTCCTTTTCACGCCGTTGACGATGTCGCTCATGTCCATATTGTAATTGAATTCAAAGCCCGGGTTGTTGCTTGTGTTCAATTTCATTGCCAAATCGATGTCCGTGAACGTTTCTTCACCGTTTGCACGATAGTAAAACCTCATCGAGGGTTGGAAAACCTTTGCAATGATGCCTTGTCCGCTTGATGCGACGGAGGAATTGATGTTGTACCAACTGCAATTCATCATGTTCTTTCCGTTTTTCGGTATGAAAGTCATTATGCTTCCCGGTGCCGTTATGTCGTAATCGCCTATCAAACGGGTCGTCGCCCATGTTTCATCTCCGGATTTCTTGTTGCGAACCACGATTTTGTATTCTTTTTTAAGGGCTTCGGCGTGATTCAATCTGCCTTTGGTGCAACATCGGTATAGGGGAGTCGTTTCATTGTAGAAATCGCCGTCCTGCTTTGTCGTGGTTTCGGTATAGTCGAACCATAAGGTGTCTCCCGCATTGTTTTTGTCCCAAGGGTAATAGGAAAGCATGAAAACATCTATTTCATTCTGCTTGTAATAAACGGAGTCTTTCTCTTTCGCAAAGTCAATGTAGTTTCCGCTGCCGAGAAACCCTTTCTGCACACGAACGAAGGTGGTGTCGCTGTCTTGATCCAATACTCCGTAAATGACGGTTACCTGTTTCCACTCCTCATTCGGGTCGAACTCGACTTCACAACCTGCAAAGCAGAAAAGCATTGCAAGAAACAATATAAGATTTGAGTGTTTCGACTTCATATCTCGTTGTTTTATAGGTTCAGAAGTTGCAAAGGTAAGTATAAATCCCGACAATCGGATATTTTCTCGTACTTTTGTACCTGCCAAAAATTGAAATTTAATCGTTAAAGGAAGATATGAAACATTGCGATGACTTTGTCGTGGTCGGGAACCGAGCATCGGGTTCCGCCTTTTTCAAGTTGAGTTTGCGGGCTTGCAGTCCTTTGCCCGAGATAACTGCGGGTCAATTCGTGGAAGTCGGCGTTCGACAAACCGAAGGTATCATTTTGCGACGTCCCATTTCCATTCATGATGTGGATTACGCCGCAAACACCATTGTTTTGCTTATCCGGATTGCGGGAAAGGGGACAAGACAGCTCTCCATGCTCGAAAAGGGCGAGCGTGTGAACCTTATTTACCCTCTGGGCAGGGGTTTCGAGTGCAAGGGCGAGGATGTGCTGCTTGCAGGTGGCGGAGTCGGGGCGGCTCCTCTGCTTTTTCTGGCGAAATCCTTCCATTCGAGAGGGGTACGCCCCCATATTCTGCTCGGATACAGGGATAGGGAACAGTTCCTCGACCTTCCGGAGTTCGATAAATACGGAGATGTGTTCGTCGCAACGCAGGATGGAAGCCTCGGAGAGAGGGGAATGGTGACGGAACACAGCGTTTTCGCCAAGCAATTCGACTGTGTTTATGCCTGCGGTCCCACTCCCATGATGAGAGCTGTGGCGGAAAGCTGCCGGCAAAGGGGCATCGAGTGTTTCGTTTCCCTCGAAAACAAGATGGCTTGCGGCATCGGGGCGTGTCTATGCTGCGTTCAGCAAACCACAAGCGGCCATAGGTGCACCTGTACCGACGGTCCTGTTTTCAATTCCGAAGAAGTAATCTGGTAATGTATCGTTATATGGATAAGTTAAAGATAAAAATAGGCTCGCTTGAGCTGAAAAACCCTGTCATGACAGCCTCCGGCACCTTCGGTTACGGGGAAGAGTACATGGATTTCTACGATGTGCAGATGCTCGGAGGCATAATAGTCAAAGGAACAACGGGCGAAAAACGCGAAGGAAACCCCGCCGTACGTCTGTGCGAGACCCCTATGGGAATGATAAACGCCGTGGGCTTGCAGAACAAAGGGGTGGATTATTTCTGCGAACGTATATATCCGCGGATAAAGGACTATAAAACGAATGTGATTGTCAACGTTTCCGGTTCCACAATAGAGGAATACTGCACGGTTGCGGAGAAAATCTCCCGGCTTGCGAACATTCCGGCAATAGAATTGAACATTTCATGCCCCAATGTCAAAAAAGGCGGCATGGGATTCGGCACAAATCCCCAAATGGCAGCGGAAGTTGTCTCCCGTGTAAGGCGGGTTTACGATAAGCATTTGATGGTAAAGCTGACGCCGAACGTAACATCCATAGCCGAAATCGCCCGAGCCGTCGAGGGAGCAGGGGCGGATTCGCTCTCGATGATAAACACCGTCCTTGCCATGGCGGTGGATGCGGAGAAGAGAAAGGCCGTTTTATCGACCGTAACAGCAGGTTTATCCGGCCCTGCAATCAAGCCCATCGGCCTGCGATGCGTCCATCAAGCCTCCAAAGCAGTGCGAATTCCCATCGTCGGCTTGGGCGGAATAAGCAACGCAACCGACGCAATAGAATACATTTTGGCAGGAGCGAGTGCAATACAAGTGGGAACCCAAAACTTCATCGACCCTTATGCCGGCAAAAAAATCCTCGAAGGAATGCAGGAATACCTCGATCGCCACGGCATAAACCACATTTGGGACATACGGGGAGCCGTTTGACAGAGGCAGTTACGCCTGTTCGCAATCGGCAAAGGGGGAAATCGCAACTCGGATTTCCCCCTTTCCTTTTTCAATCCGCGGCAATGCAATCAGCAATCGCCGCATTCAAGTGCCGAAAAAGGCGTATTTCTCATTACATTTGCAAAAATCAAAACACGAACACCCTGTTTCCTTAACCGAAAAGCAAGAAAATGAAATCGCAAATCGGCGTGAAATTTTTCGCATTTTGCCCTCTTGAAACACGAAAATACCATGCCCGAGTCGGAAAACGCCGTTTTCACCATCCGAAAACGCCGTTTTTTTCTTTAAAAACGGCGTTTTTCAATTGCGTTTTCGGCGTTTTTTCACCATGAAAACAGCCTTTTTTCACCATGAAAACGGCGTTTTTCGACATCGAAAAGGCTGAAACAGATATAACATATTGAAGCATAAGCATTTGCAAAACGCCGAAATACTCAGATATTTTCAGCCGTATCGCCTCTCGGAAATTTCGCAGGCACGTATGAAGTTAAAGAAATTGAAAATCGTTAACGGGCAAAACCATTTCGCAAATCGAAATCATAAGGAATGCAAACAGTGTATTCGGCATTCGGTACGGCGGTTTGCAAGGGGGTTCCGGCGTTTTCGAGGCGGTATTGCTTGATTTTTCTGCCTTGAATGTCGCATAATCGAACGGTCGTTTGCCCTTTCATGCCTTCGATGTGCAGGAGGACGAAGGTGTTTGCGGGGTTCTGATAGAGCGAAAGGGCGGTTGCGTGTGCGGAAACGTCGTTCAGGGAGGAGAGGACGGTCAGATGGAGCGTGATTATGCTGTCGCAACCGTCGATATTCTGCAAGGTGTCGTTGTAAATGCCCGTTCGGTCGAGGTCTTTTCCGTTGAAATGGAAGGTGGAACAGGCGGAACCGGTTTGCGAAACGGTGTCTGTGTAAACGATATTCTCGAAATGTGCCGTGAAAACGGTGTTTTGCGAGAGGGTTATCGTGCGAACTCATGCCGATTTTTTTCATACCTTTGCATAAAATCGAAATATGATGAACGGAATTTGCTTTGAGACGGACAGATTGTACGATGTGATATGCGGGAACTTCAAGTTGCTGTGCGTCGTATCCCGTTTCGGAATAGACTGCGGCTTCGGGGATAAGACCATACGGCAGGTCTGCGATGAAAAAGGAATAGATTGCAACACCTTTCTTGCGGTCGTGAACTTCCATACGGAGGCTCGGCAGTATCCCTTGCCCTCTGTCGGCTTGTCATTGAAGTGTCTTTGCGACTATCTCGAAAACAGCCATGCCTATTACCTCGATTTCATACTCCCTTCCATAAGACGCAAACTCCTTGAAGCCCTCGGCACACTGACGAACAACGAAGCGGCATTCATGATTATCCGTTTCTATGACGAATACTGCGTCTTTGTCCGCAAACACATGGAACGGGAAGAGAAAGAGGTCTTTCCATACGTGGATTCCCTCCTGAAAGGGAAAAAAGTCGGCAACATGAGCCTTGAAATGGCACTTATGCACCGCACACCTTTGGAGAATAAATTGGCGGACTTGAAGAAACTCATCATCAAATTCTACAACGGACAAACGGACAGAACGCTTTTGAGTTCGGTTCTCTACGATATATTCCTTTTCGAGGAAGACCTTATGTGTCATTGCAAAATGGAGACGATACTATTCGTCGAAGAAGTGAAGCGATTGGAGGAGAAAAATCTCAAAAACCCTGCAACGAATAAGGCAAAAGAAACGGAAGAACTGAGCGAAAGAGAAAGAGAAGTGATTTGTTGCGTGGTTCAAGGCATGAGCAATAAAGCCATTGCGGAAAAGTTATTCATATCCGTAAACACCGTAACCACGCACAGAAGAAACATTGCAAGGAAAACAGACATACATTCCTCGGCAGCACTTACGCTGTATGCCATAATGAACGGGCTTGTAACCATGGAGGAAATCGATTTGAAGAACGCCCTGAACGCCCCGCGTTAAGCCTGCACAGCCCCTTGCAAGACCTGTCTTCACCTTATATCTCCGCCAAAGTCTGCATTCATGAACCGCATTCGGCGGTCGATTGTACAATTCGGGCAGTATCTGTGCAAAAGAAGCCGCAAGCAATATGCCTGCGGCTTATTTATTGAAGTATCTTGCAACTTTTAGACCTTACTCCACTATCAACTTCTTCGTCGTGCTGCCTATCATGACGGTATAAACACCCTTCGGCAAATCGCTTACGTCTATTCGCAATGTCTCGATGCCGGCTTTGAGGTCAACTGTTCTAACTCTTCTGCCGTTGATATCGAGGATTTGAAGCAGGGTGTTCTCATCCAACGCCTCGAACTCCAATGTTACGAAGCTCTTCGCAGGGTTGGGGAACATTGCGAACCCCCTTGCATTCACCTCTTGCAAAGATGAAGAACCGCTTGCGGTGAATATAGCCATGAAAGCTGTATCGCTTGTAATAGTTACCGTTCTCGGATTCTCCGTATTGCCATCGCTCCATATTACAAAACTGTAACCCTCGTTTGCTGTCGCCGTCAGTATTGCGGTGTTGCCGTCCAAGGTATATGAGGCACTGCCCATAGTCTCATCATTTACCGTCAAGGTGATTGTCGGCGTGCTTACTGCCTCTGTGAATATCGCCATGAAAGCGGTATCGCTTGTAATAGTTACCGTTCTCGGGTTCTCCGTATTGCCGTCGTTCCAAGCAGTGAACTCGTAACCCTCGTTTGCTGTTGCCGTCAATACTGCGGTGTTGCCTTCAATGGTGTAGGTGGCACTGCCCATAGTCGCATCGTTCACCGTTACAGTGATTGTCGGCGTGATTTCTGCTTCCGCAAATATTGCCGTAAAGGCAGTATCGCTCATAACGGTTACTGTTCTCGGGTTCTCCGCATTGCCGTCATTCCATGACAGAAATCTGTATCCCTCGTTCGGCGTTGCGATGAGAGTTCTTCCTGCACAAGACAGAGTATCTGTTTCAACCCTGCCGTATGCTTCATCATTTGCAGATAGGGACAGTTCAAAAGACAACCCCTCCGAAATACGTCCGTTGAATAGCAGGTTCCAACGATTCGTTTGCTCCGTATAAGCCCCCAAGCTACCGCAAGGCACCGTTACCGTGCAATTATTCGGATATGCAAAAACATTGCTGCTTACAATCACAGGCGGCACACTTGCCAAGGATGTGATCGAAGTCAATAAAGAACAATTAGCAAACGCACTATCCTCAATTCTTTCGAGGCTCCTTCCGATGGTAAGATATGTCAGATAAGAACAATCCTTGAACGCATTGTTTCCAATATTACTTACTCCATTTCCAAGTATAGCCGCTATCAGACCTCCACAATTACGGAAAGCGTCATGCCCAATCTCCGTAACACTATTAGGTATGGTAACAAAGGTCAAAGCGTTGCAATATCTCACAAAATTCGCCGGTATTCGTTGTACGCTGTCTCCGATAGTCAGAGTGGTTAATGATATACCGAACATATTGGAATCAGCACTGAAGTCTTGGCAGTTGATGGCATTAAAATTCAGCGTGGTCAAACCGGTGCAACCGGAAAAAGCATCCTCTTTTATGGAAGTAATACCATTACCTATGGTAACAGCGATCAAACCGCTACAATTACGAAACGTTCCATCTCTAAGAGAAGTAACTTGATCAGGAATGTTAACCAAAACCAAACCGCTGCAACCGAAAAAGGCATATTCTCCAATAAAAGTAACACTATTCGGAATATTTATAGAAGTCAAACCTGTACAATTAAGAAACGCCCAATGACTGATAGACGTAATGCCATTCCGGAGGCTGACAGAAGTCAACCCGCTACAATCTGAAAACGCATACTGCCCAATAATAGTAATGCTGTTTGGAGCAGTAACCGAAGTCAAACCGCTGCAACCGGCGAATGCAAAACTTCCGATGGAAGTAACGCTATAAGTTATACCATTATATTCGAGAGAACTTGGAATAACTACTTCTCCACTCACGTGATTATTATCAGATTGATCGAAAGAATAACATGTAACATCAACTGTACTATCAGAAGTAATCTTGTAGTATAATTCTTTTCCTTGATAGGTGTATGCAAAGTCGTACGCCATTGCTTGAAGCGAGAATGTCATGATTGCCACTGCCATTATCAATCGGCACAGTGGCTTGCCAAGGTTTTGTTTTTTCATCTTGTGTTTTATTTATTGTTTAGGATGCAAAGGTAAGCATTTTTCTCTATTTCAAGCGAATTTTGCAAAACTTCGCTCCGTATATTCGGACATGGTATAAAACAGGCGGAAGTCTTGTTTTGCGATATTGTGTCGCAGGTGGATGCAGGCTGCTTTCTGTAACCTTACAATAAACAAAGCGTTTCATGCGTTTGTATGGCGTAATATTCAATCAAAAAAACGTAAACAGATGAGAAAATTGAGAAAATGTATTGTGGTTCTTTTGGCAATGCTGCCTTTCATGGCGTGCGAGTCTGCCGATAACAAGATTGTGGAGTTCTCCGATTTGCCTTCGACGGCTCAAAAGTTCGTAAAGGCTTATTTTCCCGACAAGACCATTGCTTTGGTTCTTTGTGATGAGAGTTTGTTCGACAAGGATTACGAGGTACGATTCGAAGATGGTTCTGAGGTCGAGTTCGACAAAGGTGGCGATTGGAAGAGCGTCGAGATGAAGGGCGGACAGGCTGTGCCGGAAGGTATTGTTCCTGCGGCGATAAAGACTTACATCAAAACAAAGCACAGCAACAACTTAGTGGTCGAGATTAAGAAGGAACGCAAGGAGTACGAGGTGGAGTTGAATAACGGCATCGATATTGTTTTCGATAAGAACGGCAACTTCAAACGTTACGACGATTAAGCCTTGTGGCGTTTGCCCGAAAGAAGAACCCGCTTTGCAATTTTGTTTGGCAAAGCGGGTTCTTTATTTTTCCCGATGGCGGGTACTTATTTCTTGTTGCCTTGATTGGCAACCTCGTCCATAAGTTTTTTCAGCGTCGCTTCATCGGCAAGGAAGCGGTCTTGCTTCAAAGTGAGGTCGTCGTTCAACTCAAACAAATAAGGTATGCCGGTCGGGATATTGAATTTGATTATCTCTTCGTTGCTCATTTGTTTAAGCGTCTTGACTATTCCTCTCAACGAGTTGCCGTGAGCGACCACCAAAACGGTGTCGTATTTCTCGAAAGCCCTCAGTATGTGTTCCCGATAGAAAGGCATCAAACGATTTATGCAATCCTGCAAACTCTCCGTCAAAGGAAGTTCGGCTCTGTCTATGCCTGCGTATCTCTTATCCATGTATGGGGAGCGTTCGTCTTCGGGTGAGAGTTTCGGAGATTGCACATCGAAACTTCTTCTCCACAAAAGAACCTGCTCGGCTCCGAATTTCTCGGTTGCTTCCGCCTTGTTCTTGCCTTGCAAGTCGCCGTATGATTTCTCGTTCAACCGCCAGCTTTTCTCAACGGGAAGATAGTCCATATTCATTTCGTCCAACATGAAATTCAATGTCTTTATCGCTCTTTTCAAATAGGAGGTGAAGCACATCTGAGGCTCTATGCCTTCTTCCGCAAGTGTCTTGCCGGCTTGCTTTGCTTCGTTTATTCCCTGCTCTGTCAAATCCACGTCTGTCCAACCCGTGAACAGGTTCTTCAAATTCCATTCGCTTTGTCCGTGTCTTACCAAAATCAGTTTCTTCATTTCTTTATAGTGTTATGATTTACTTTTTCTTCGTCTTGTCTTCCAAATTCAGGCTTGCTATATCCGCTACCCTTCCTGTTTTGTTCATAAACGCCAAAACCAATATCACAATGCCGGCAACGATGAACGGAAGGCTCAATATCTGTCCCATGTTCAACGCCATGGACGCTTCCCAACTTTCCTGCACTTCCTTCCAGTGTTCTATTATCAGCCGTGATGCGAACACAATCACGAGGAACATTCCGAACAATATCCCGTTTCTCGGTTTCCTTTTTGTATGCAGGTAATAGAAAAGCAGAACGAGGAAACAAAGGAAGTAAGCCGTTGCTTCGTAAAGCTGTGTCGGGTGCTTGGCGACCTGTTCGCCGTTGCGTAAAAACACAAATCCCCAATCGCTTCCCGTAGGCACTCCGTAAATCTCGCTGTTCATCAGATTGCCCAAACGTATGAACAATCCTGCGAGGGCGACGATGATGACCAAACGGTCCAACACCCAGAACACCGGCAGTTTCGTCTTGCGGGAATAAAGCCATATCGCAATCAATATTCCTATCGCTCCGCCGTGTGATGCCAATCCCTGATAGCCTGTAAACTGCCAACCCTCCGCCGTGCTTTTTATCGGCAGCAACATCTCGATGGGGTGAGAAAGATAGTAGGACGGCTCATAGAAAAGACAGTGTCCGAGCCTCGCACCGATCAAAACGCCGAGGAAAACATAGAGAGCCAAACGGTCGAGGTAAGAAACAGGCACTTTCTCCTTGTCGAACACCACTGTCTTCAAAATGCAGTAACCTGCAACAAAAGCCAAGGCGAACAAAAGACTGTACCATCTCAATTCCAACGAACCGAGATAAAAAGCAACGGGGTTCATATCCCATAGAACGGCTGCAATGTTCATTTCCGTAGTGTATTAAGGTAAACGCTTGCAAAGTTAGTAAATTTAATCCGATTACAAGAAAAGAACGCCTTAGGGTATGAGAGGAAGGAACTCCGCAAACGTTTCACTGCTTTTCCGCTTCCGAGACATTTGTTTCCCAATCAAAGTTCTTTACCGTTTTATTTGTACCGTGTCGAAAATAGTTGTAATTTTGTCGTTTCAAAGAGGAAATCC
>OQWM01000581.1_pt1 | contig 23549 bp, 20 predicted proteins | sample 1691531 | NCBI WGS metagenome assembly OQWM01 (sample SAMN03418257, study PRJEB22391) | human gut metagenome | biome: human-gut; feature: organic feature; material: feces | host: Homo sapiens | place: Tanzania | collected 2013-01
CTTTGTTCTCAATATTCATAATGGTACGGGAGTCACGGTCTACTAATTCCGCAACATAGGCTTGTGTCCAGCCCTTTTCTTCTCTGGCTCTTTTGAGAGCTGCCCCGAGGCCGTGAAAGTCAAACCTTCTTTCATCTTGGTTCATTCTCATATCACCCTATATCATTCTACATTTCGTGTTAGATTATGAGAATGTAATGAGATTTTACATTAAGTAGTATTTTATTTCGCTTAGGCTTGCATACAAATTTTTATTAAGTTAAAGTTTACAAAAGAGAGCAGAGAAAGCGAGGATTAAATTTCGTATATCAGGTATGATGTCAAAAAGGAGGAATCTGTATGGAATGGTTGAAAAGAATAAACAACGCCATAGATTATATAGAGCATAATTTGGATAGCGACATATCTTACGATGAAGCTGCCCGGATAGCGTGTTGTTCAACTTATTACTTTCAACGGATGTTTTCTTATATTACAGGAATTTCATTAGCTGAATATATAAAACGCCGTAGAATGACACAAGCTGCTTTTGAACTACAACGAACAAATAAAAGAGTGTTGGAAATTGCCTTAAAATATGGGTACACATCCCCTACATCTTTCAATCGAGCATTTCAGAATGTACATGGCATTTCTCCAGTTGCGGCTAAAGACATCGGAAATATATTAAATGCTTATCCAGCTATTAGATTTTCTGTCAACATTACAGGAGGAAGTGCAATGTCTTATCACATTGAGAAAAAAGGTCCCTTGCGTATCGTTGGTGTTCGGACCCCTCTGGTAGAGGATTTTGAAACTAACATGAAAAATGTGCCCGATTTTTGGCTGCACACTTTGACTACTATTCAATTCCATCAAATATGTAATTTTAGACAGAACGAACCAAAAGGAATTTTAGGTGTAACTGTCTACCACAACCCAGATAATATTTTTTATTATATTGCAGCTTCAACGGACAATCCAATCCTCAAAGGAATGTATGAATATGAAATACCTGAAACAACTTGGGTAATTTTTGAAAATGACGGCTATTTCAAAGAAAGCGTACAAGGTGTGTTTCGCCGTTTTTATACAGAATGGCTACCTTTTTCCGGATATGAATATGCGGGATTACCTGATATTGAGGTATATCCAGTTGTTGAGGACGGAACAATACATGGACATTCAGAAGTGTGGATTGCAATTAAAAAGAAGGAGGAAAATATATAAATGTACCATTTAAGATTAAAAGGCGAACATTATCAGATGGGTGTTAAAAGAGGAACAATTTTTCAAAAGGCAAATATATCGTTTCCACTTCATCTTGATACATTTCAGCTAGACCATGGAAAAGAAAGTGAAAAAATTCTTAGAGAATTTTTCCCCGAGGTATGTGAAGAAATAAGAGGTGTAAGTGATACCATAGGTGCTGATTACCTTTCTTTTATATCTTGGATGTTATGTATGGGCTGTTGTATGTATAACTTAGAAAATAATATTCCAATTGAGATAAGAGGCTGTACTGCTTTTGCTTATTCCAAAGATGGTAATATAATTTATGGGCGTAATAATGATTTACCACCATATTTACGGGATGGCAGTAAAAGTGAAATTTATTCTCCCCAAAACGGAAACCGATTTAATATCACTACTTCTTCTTTTATCAATGGAGAGGAGGGATTAAACGAACATGGCTTAGCGGTTGCAATGACTTTCGTTATGACAAGACTTGAAAAAATTAAGCCAGGTTTTAATTCGTGCTTTATCGTTAGGTATTTATTGGAAAAGGCAAATGATACAGAAACCGCTATTTCGTTGCTTATGGAATTACCCGTAGCTTCTAACTGCAATATCCTTCTCGCAGATAAAAATGGGAAAATGGTTGTTGTTGAATGTACTCCAGATAAAAAAAGTATTCGAGAAGCCATAACATCAGATAAAGGAAGTATTGTATGTACAGTAAATAGCTTTACATCTGATGAATATGCTTCTTATGACGATTCCAACGGCGATGATTATGATTCTGCCAAACGCTATAAAGTTGTTATGAATAGTTTCATAGATAAGATTACCAGCAATTATTTAGAAAATACGATTTCCCTTCTTAAAGGCGAATATGGTTTTATGTGTCAATATGAAGATCCTAATTTTCAAACGGTTTGGAGTTCCATATTCAATCTAAAAAATTTGATGATCTATCGAGCAGAGGGAGACCCGCGAAAAAAGAAATTCATAACAGACAGTCGGCTACATGATATAAAATTCGGCAGATAAGGTTTTGATATACATAAGTTATCAATTTTATATCCTATCAATCTGCCCGGCGGCAGAAAAGAAAAAAACCGCTGACAGGCAGATGATTCCTCATGCAAACTTACACAGCTAATACGGCGGTTTTGAGTAAATCAGAGCCGCCGTTTCTTTTCGTCTACCCTAAACCAACGACGACCTAACACCGTGTAAATTCACGGCGGCATATAGGAGGATTGCCGCCGTGTCTATTTTTGTCTTTTTCCACAGTACCCATGATCTGCACCAGCTAAAAAAAGCGTAGCGCCCCCTCCGGGACAGTCTGGTTATGAATATGAAATCAGACAATACATAAATGAATATATAATTTCATGCGTCCGTGTGGCTTCATGCTGCCCGGGCGTTTTTGCGTTCTTATGGGGCGGCTTCAGGTCATGTTGGCCCGAAGTCATTCCCCGGTGCCGCTCCCCGCCGCCTTCGTTTCGGTCACTCGTCAACCAACAACCGAAACGGAGGTCAATATGGCTATTATCAATTTGCGGGACTATTACCCATTCTATACATCGGATTGCTTCATGGAAGTATCGGAAGAAGTTGCAGAAATGTTCAAAGAGTTTGATCGTAAAGAGGCTGCTTATCGGCTGCGTACATACCGCCACAAAGCCTACTATTCCCTTGATCGGGATGACGGGCTGGAGCATGAGGCTGTCTTTGTCGCTTTATCTCCCCATGAACTGTATGAGCGGAAAGTGACCATGCAGGAACTTCACGCAGCGATTACCAGTCTGCCAGACAAACAGGCAAAACGGATTTACGCCCATTTCATTCTCGGCATGACCAAACAGGACATTGCCCGGGCAGAGGGCGTCCATGAAAAAGTGGTTCGTGTCGCAATCGAGCGAGGTCTGCGGCGCTTAGAAAAAATTTTGAAAAATTCTTTGTAAGGCGTACCGATTTAGGCCGGAAAATGAAATGGCTTATGAGAGGTAAAACACTTCGGGTCACAATGGCCCGAGGTTCAGACAAGCCTCATGCAGATTGAAAATTGAATAAAAAGACACCCGGATACGAAGGGGAACGCGCTGTGTGACAGACCCGCCATGACCTCGGATTTCAGAGAATACAGTCTTTGTAAAACTGAGCGAGCGAACAGGTCCATGCCATAGGTGGGGCAAGGCTGGCTCCACCGGAACAGGCGCAGAACCCGGATACTTGCGTTTAGTCACAGTCCGAGCGTTGAAGCGGCCTTGCAAGCCGTGAGCCGTCGCAGGCAATGAGAACGCCTTGCCATCAGAATGGGGAGAGTTGAAATACTATGGGGCATGAAGCCTATGTCCGTCCGGTGTGTCTGAAATGAAGTGAAAACCTATGGGGAGCCCCCGGCAATGCTGTCTGATGATAGGCCAACCGATCCGGCGTGGCTCCCCATCTTTTCAAAAAAGGAGCACTTTATGGGAAATGCGTTTGGAATGATCCCCGGCTTGGAACCGGACGAATGGAGCAATGACGCCTGCCGTGGTTATGTCATTATGGCAATGGAGGACTGCGGATTTTCAAAGAAGGATATACGGCGTGTTGTGGGGCAGCTTTATGAAGTATTTGACCTCAACAGCGTGGAGGACGCCAAAGAAAAGTACCATTCCAGTCCTTACTGAGCTCGGGCCATATCGACCCGAAGTGGAGAAAGCTCAAAGGGCGGCACCTGCTGGGTGTCGCCTTTTGACATTTCCCCACAGGACAAGCGGGAAAGGCAGGCATATACACGCACTTTCGCAAAGGAGGTTTTCAATGACGCAAGCTGTCACTTATGAACGAGAAACAAAGTCTGTCGCATTTCAAGGGAAGATCATTGTGCTGGAAAGCCTCACGCCGGTACTTCCCCCGAAGGAGAAAGCACAGCGCAAAAAAGAAATTGAGCGTTGTCTTTATGAGGTGTTCAGAAAATATGGGGACAGATTTCCCTAATCATTCGCAACATTGTTGTCCGGGGCTGCTGATGGTATAATATAGTTGTAAGGTTGGTAGCTCCATTCCAACAAGGAAAGGAGCCCAATATGGAATTTATCAGAGAAGATTGTATTTACGCAAGACAGTCAGTAGACCGCAAGGACAGTATCAGCATTGAAAGTCAGATCGACTTTTGCAAGTATGAATTGAAAGGTGGGAGCTGCCGGGTATTCAAGGACAAAGGCTATTCCGGTAAGAACACGGACAGGCCGGAGTTTCAAAAGCTGCTGGGCGAGATCCGCAAGGGAAAGGTTCGGCGGGTCATCGTGTACAAGCTGGACCGTATAAGCCGCTCTATTCTGGACTTTGCAACGATGATGGAGCTGTTTCAAGAGTATGATGTGGAGTTTGTATCATCCACAGAAAAGTTTGATACTTCGACCCCGATGGGCCGGGCCATGCTGAATATCTGCATTGTATTCGCCCAGCTTGAACGTGAGACAATTCAGAAGCGTGTCACAGACGCCTACTATTCCCGGTGCCTGAAAGGCTTCCACATGAGCGGGCAGGCGCCATACGGTTATCAGTTAGAGCCTACTGTGGTAGAGGGTATCCGCACAAAGAAAATGGTTGCCGACCCCGTAGCCGCCGACCATGTTCGGCTGATGTTTGAAATGTACGCTGAACCGGAAACCTCCTTCGGAGATATTACCCGATACTTCGAGGAACATGACATAAAAATTTATGGCAAATCCATGTTCCGTACATTTCTTTCCCAGCTTTTAAGAAACCCCGTTTACGCACAGGCCGATTTGGAGCTGTACGAATTTTTCAAGAGTCAGGGTGCAGCGATTGTCAATGACGCTTCTGACTTTGCCGGAACAAACGGCTGCTATCTCTATCAGGGGCGGGATGTGAAGGAGGACAAGGACAGGTGCTTAAAAGACCAGATACTTGTTATCGCTCCCCATGAAGCACTCATTTCCTCTGACACATGGCTGAAATGCCGGAAAAAACTTATGGCAAATACCACCTTCCAGCAGGGACGGAAACCGAAGAACACTTGGCTGGCCGGAAAAATCAAATGCGGGCATTGTGGGTATGCTCTGAAAGCCACCCATGTACCAAACAGCACCGGATATTTCCGCTGTACCAAACGGACGGAAAACAAAGGCTGTCCGGGCTGCGGGAAAATCCGCAAAGAAGAATTTGAGCAATTCATTTTCTCGGCCATGCAGGAAAAGTTCAAAGACTTTCAGATACTCCACGGCAGAGAGGAAAAAGTCAATCCGAAACTGACCGCCTATCAAGTGGAGCTGGCACAGGTGGAGGCAGAAATTGAAAAGCTGCTGGATACGCTGACCGGAGCCAATGCGACCTTGCTTGCCTACGCTAACAAAAAAATTGAAGAACTGGACACCCGACGCCAGACCATTTCAAAGGCAATCGCTGAATTGAGCGTTGAAACCATATCTCCCCAGCAGATAAAGAAGTTATCCTATTATCTCGACAACTGGGACAGCATAGATTTTGACGACAAAAGAAAAGCCGCCGATGGCTTGATCTCTACAATCAAGGCCACCAGCGACCATGTTCAGATAGAGTGGAAAATCTGACATTTCCGCTCTATCACCCCTCATTTCTATTTTATCTTGTTTGTACCCCTTGTACACCGATGTTTAATTTTCGTTATATCTGTTTAACGCAGGTATGATATAATTATCCAATATTTAACACCGATAATTCAAAGCAAACAACTGTTGCAGCATTTCCCAACCTTCATACTCGAAACTTTACTAACTTGCGCCTTGCACGATGGATTTACCATAGCTTTCTCCAATGATTCATTCAATTTTTATTCAGCTTACACACCCGGTTCCGTTCGCTCAGCAGCGTGTCCGCTTTCTGGGCGAGCTGGCTAATCACGCCGTTGTCCCCATCCACGATGGCCGCCTGCAAATCATCCACCGCCGCGGACAAGTCCCGCTCGCTCTCTGCCAGGTCCTCGCTGCTGACGGGGTCGCTATAGCGGACATTCTCGCAGAACTGCTGCACCTCCGGCAGGCTGCACTGGGCGGCCATCTGGTTGGCCTTGGATTGGAGGGAGCGCATAAAAGTCACGTCCTTTTTGAGCTTCTGATCCTGGGTGTGGATGGTCTCTACCACCGCATCGGCACTGACCAGGCCAATGACCGCGGCACCCAGCATGGCGGCATATACCAGCACCGCCAGCCATGCGGGAATCCATTTTCCGAGGGCCATAAACAGCAGACCAACCGCCAGTTGAACGCCGCCGTAAAGTACACCGATGCGGGCAATGGGGAAGCCATAAAAGCGGCTCCGGGCATCCGGCTTTTTCAGGAACGCTGTGTAAAGTGCATAGGCCGTCACGCAGAAAGCGATCAGCGTAAAGGCAAAGCTGAACCAGAAAACCGCCGTTTTGACGAGGGGGATCAGAAATGCCAGGAGAAGATAAAGGGCCAGCAGCACACCCAGGCAGACAGCGCCCCGTTTCCAGTTTTGATCCATGACTTATTCTCCCTTCCTGTGCCCGCACTCCGGGCAGAATTTGGTGGTAATGTTCTGTGTTCCGCATTCCGGGCAGGTCCAGGCGGCGGGGGCTTCCGGCCTTCTACAGCCGCATTCCGGGCAGAATTTACTCTGGATCCCCTTAGTTCCGCAGTTGGGGCAGTCCCAGCCCTGCTTGGGCTCCGGCTTTTTGCAGCCGCATTCCGGACAGAACTTGCTTTGGATGTTCTTTGCCCCGCACTCCGGGCAGTCCCAGCCAGTTTGCGCCATAGCATCGCCTACAGCCTGTCCCATCTGCTTTGCGGTGTCCATAATGGGATTCAGAGCATCCTTGGTCATGCCTACCACGCTGCCCATGGCTCCCAGGGTCACGCCCAGGCCCGCAATATCTCCCAGGCCGCCAACTGCGCCGCCGTTTCCGGTGATGCCGTTCTGCATAGCCTCCAAGCCTACCTTCCGGGCGGTCTCCTGCTGGTAGGTGTAGCCCTTCATGCGCATTTCCTCCGCTTCCGCAGCGGCCTGCATCCGGTAGGCCTCGGCCTCCGCCTGCTTCTGGATTTTCAGGGCTTCCGCATCCCCCTGGGCTCCAATAATCTTCATCCGGGCTGCCGTCTGGGCCTCTACGGCTTTCCGCTCCGCCTCTGCTACGGCCACATTTTTGCGAATCTGCTCCTGCCGGACGTTCAGGTATTGCTCGGCAAACTGCTCCTTCATCCGCCGGAAATTGGGGTCATCGTCCGGTGTCACCACCCGGGACACATAGAATTCCGGCATTTCCAGACCGTATTCCGAAAGCTTGGGATTGATCCGTTGCCGCAGGGCCTCGGAAAGCTCCATCAATCGCTCATCGATTTCCAATACATTGATGGCGTTCTCCCGAATCACCGCCGCCAGGTAGCTCTTCACCTGGGTCATAACCATGGAGCGGAACAGGCCCTTGCCGTTGTTGCCCAAAAGCGCATCCTGCCGCAGTTCCCCGGTGGTTCCCACCAGCTTCAGCAGCAGCTTCCGGGAGTTCACCACCCGAATGCTGAATTCGCCGGAGGCTCCCAGCTCTATGTGCATCCCCGTCATGGGGTCAAAGAGCCGCACCTTGGAATCCGTGCCCCATTTGATGCCCATTTGGGTGGTCTGATTGATAAAGTAGACCTCACTATGGAAGGTTCCCTCGGTATCCGTGGGCAGCTTGTAGAGCTTTTCCAGGATAGGCAGCTGTTGGGTTTCCAGGGTATACCGCCCCGGCCCGAACAAGTCCAGGGCCTGGCCGTCCCGGAAGAAGATGGCCTCCTGGCTTTCGTGGACAATGAGCTGGGAACCTAGGTTGAAATCCTCAATGGGGTGCTTCCACACCAGGGTCTCGTTGTCACCCTCGTACTTAATGATGCTGGCCAGGCCGTCCTTCTTGATCTCCTCGGCCTTGACCCGCTCCGCCACATCATTCACATGGTCACAGACCGGGCATATGTAGGAGCTAGCACCCTTGGCCGTTCGCAGCCGCACACCGCACTGGCCACAGGAAAATTCCACGGTTTTATCCTGCTCCGCCATGGTGTTGATGGGCTCCCCGCAGACGGGGCACTTGGCCTCCTTGCCCTTGCTCTGGTCAAAAACCACCTCGTTGCCGCAATGGGGGCACTGGCGGCTCGCCAGCTTGTCCGTGCGGACGTTGATGGTGTAGCCGCAGGAGCAGTCGATTTTCTTTTGCGCAAAGAAGCCGGTTTTGGCCTCCGCGTAGCGCCCACAGTGGGGGCATTCAATCACAAATTTGGACATAGTGCCATCTCCAATTCATTTTTGTTTTCAGTTTCCCTTATATCCTTATATAAGGGATTCATATTCCGCCGAAGTGGCTATCATATTGCTTGCCAACTATCGTAGTCCAGCACATTATCTTTATCACTCCCGTTCGTTCCCTTTTTTAGTACCTGACATCATGCCATTGAGATGGTAATCACAATGGGGAAGCCAAAGAAAACTGTGCTCTTACACTCATTTAATCAAAGCACCTATGTACGCACCCATTTCTTATGTTCATATTTTACCAATCCGTTAAGTTTGAGCTTTTGTATGTCCCGTTTAAATATTATCTCATCTATTTTCAATTCTTCCATAATATCGCTCTTTGTTTGTTTTCCGGCATCAATTGCACTCAATATGTCCTCGGTATACTCATTTTCTGCCGGTGGGTTCTCTAAAAGTTCAATTATTCTAAGCAATGAACTCTTGTTTATTACGATTCGAGCAGAAACCTCAAACTTGTCATCCTTTGCCGCGCCAATTTCTTTGCCGTCTTCCAATACAAATACGATATCCTTTTTTGCTGGGAACATTGCAAGTCTTCCGTGCGCAAAGGCGTTTCGTAAATGGTAAAACAAATTCATGTATGCACTTGTACACCCATCTTTTGCTGACTTTACAAAGAGTGCCCGCTGTACTTCCCTATGTGAATAAAAATCGTCATCCAAATCTAAAGCCTGTATTTGTTTCGGCAAATCTCCCTTGCTGTCAACCTGCTTCATACAAGGCACTTGGTCCCCCCAGATAGCAAAGTCAATTTTTTCCTTCAAGTATTTAGGCGAGTACCACGGTTTTTTCTTCCATCCACGTTCATCCAAGGTTATGCTCCGGGCGCTCTGTCCAGGGCATGGCGAATGAATTACGAAAAAAAGCAAAATTCTATACAACTGATCATCTTCGTACTCCATCGGCACAATTGTGTCAAGCCATTGTGGATGGCGTGATACCAACTTCGTGTTCTTCATAGAATATCTATTATCTTTTCCCATGCAATTTCTTTTCCCCTTTTTAACGATTCCTCAAGATGTGGCGACCAACGCAATGATATTACTTTTTTCCATTATCTGGAAGCAAGATACCTTTCCATCCCCCCACATCGCACTGCCCATCACTGTTCTGGCCAACCGCCACAACGGTACCATTGGCTTTTAATCCAACAGTATGCCCGTTTCCTGCGCTAATTGCTACGATGTTCTTCCAGTTAGATACATTGCACTGTCCAAAGCCATTGTCGCCTATTGCTACAACAGTACCATCATTTTTTAACCCAACGGAATACCACGCACCTGTAGCGGCGGCCACAATGTTCTTCCAGTCAGATACATTGCATTGACCATAATGGTTGTAACCTACTGCTACAATGCTACCATCGGATTTCAAGCCGAACGTAATGCCACCGTCGGCAATAGCTGTGATTACGTCTTTCCAGTCACCTATATCGCACTCTCCATTACTATTACTTCCCACCGCCACAATGGTGCCATCAGATTTCATGCCGACGGTGTGACTGTCACCTGCACTAATTACCACAACATCTTTCCAATCTGAGACATCGCATTGGCCATAATAGTTATCACCCACTGCAACAACAGTGCCATCAGATTTCAAACCAACAGTGTGACGAGCTCCTGCACTAATCGTCACAATGTCATTCCAATCAGAAACATCGCACTGACCATAATCATTCCACCCAACAGCTACTACCGTGCCATTGTTTCTTAACCCGATTGTATGCCGAGAACCTGCATCAATGGTTGCAATGTCTTTCCATGCAGAGACATTGCACTGACCATTAATGTTATCCCCCACCGCCACGACGGTGCCGTCCGTTTTCAAACCAACTGTATGGAACATTCCCGTAGCTATTGTACTCTGATAGACTAAACTATCCCATAGCATTTTACTACATTCCTTTGCATCCTTATAGTTTCCTAGATGTCCAAAGATTATTGCTGCACGAGAAATACTGCCAGATTCACACAGATTTTGTGCTTTTGTGTACATTATCGCATCAATTTGCTTGGCGCTGTCTTTATAGTTACCAAGTTCCTGAAATGCCGCAATAGCTTCATCATAACTTCCGGCATTTTCCAATGCGATGGCAGAAAGGTACTTTACCTCCGTAATTCTATCCTTGCTGTCCTTGTAGTCCCCAAAATTCTCAAAAGCCGTAATAGCCTCGTCAAATCTCCCTTCTTCTACCAACTTATTAGCAGCCTGATAGTCTGCCTCAATCTCAGCTGTTTTACAATCTTCAATTCGCTGCTGACTATCCTTATAGTCCCCCAATGCCTCAAAAGCAGCATTCGCTTCCTCAAACTCTCCACTCGCCAGCAAGCTCTCCGCCTTTTTGTACGCATTCCCAGGAATTATTACTTTCGTCACCAACAATACAGCGGCAATCACTGCCACAATGGCAATCACAACAGCAATTGCGGTTTTCTTTTTCTTTGCTGCTGCCGTCTGTTCCCTTTGCCTGGCAAGGGCTTTCTGCCGTTCTTTTTCAGCATCCAGCTTCGCCTGTTCCTCCTCCGCCCGCTTCTTACAATGCTCCGCCAACGCTTTACTGTCCTTATACCCCGCCAAGCCTCCAAACTGCTTTGCAAGGTCCAGTAGCTCCTGTGGGCGGCACGCATTCTTTGCGCTTTCCAGCCAGGACTGATAATCCGCTTCCCGTTTGGTCAAGCCATCGTGATAGCACTTCTCCGCCTTCCGGTTTGCCTCCTGAATCGCTACTGAATAGGCATTTTCCAGTTCCTTTATCTTCTCCGTATCCACCTGCTGGGCTTTCTTCACCCGGTCAGCCAGTGCGGCAAACAGCATCTTTTTAGTAGCAGCCAGATTCTCCGCTACAGCCCCCACAGCGAACTTTTCCGCACGGGACAGCAGTTTGTGGTCTGCCCACCAGGCTTCCTCCTGGCGGTACTGGGCCTGTCTACCGGAAACCTCGGAGGGATAATTCCGATCAAAATCATAGAGTCTGCAAATATTGTCCTTGCTCACATATCCCGGAACTTCGTATTTTTCCGCCATCTGCCGGATACATTCTGTCCGTTCCGGGATGGAAAGTGTCTCCGGTTTCACCTGTTCATACACGGTCAGCCGCTTGTGCACCAGCGCATCCACCGTGCGGCACCGCTCCTGGGCCAGGGTCTTTCCCAGATAGGCCTGGGCGTTCTTGGAGTCGTTATTCAGCACATCCTCAAAAAAGCTGTCCGCCTTGGCCCAGTCGCCGTCCTCCAGGGCCATATTGCCCCGGTCCAGCAGGGAGGCAATTTTATTGTCCCCGCTGCCGCCAACGATGACCTTTTCCCGAACCACAGTTGCAGGCGCACTCTTCGGCAGAATCTTCTCAATCCCCCGCATCAGATCCTGCATGGCCCCCACCTTGCCCATGTCCTGGGCCTGGAGCTTGGTGAACTCCTTGGGCATATCATAGGCGTCGATGTTCTTATAGCAGGGGATCAGGTGCTTTGTCCGGTCCTTGGCCATGAGCATTAAGTAACGGCTCCACTCATTCTTAACCCAGACGGCGTTGTAATACTCGTAGTCCGTACCAACGGCCAGCAGGATTTTGGCAGAATTCAGGGCAGCGAAAATATAGGGCTCGTATTCCTGGCCCAGTTTGTCCTCCAGGGTGATCCGGGAGAAGAATACCCGGTAGCCCTTTTCCGTCAGGGCATCGTAAATGTCCTGGGCAAGGACGCTGTCCAGGGTGCGGTCTCCTTTGTCGTCGGTTTCCTTATAGCAGATGAAAATATCGTAGGGCTCCTCCTTGGCGGATACTTCGATGATCCCCTTGCGCAGCTCCTCGATCTGCTTGGCCTCCTCCCGGTAGACCTTCCGGGCGACCACATCGGCATTTTCCAGGGCCTGGTCAAAGTTGCTGTCATCCAGGACGCTTTCAAAAGAGGAACGGTGGCAGGTGGGGATTTTCTTTCCCGTTGCCGGGTCATCCACATACTCAATGCCGTATTTGCACAGCACCAGCCCCCAATAGGCCTCGGCCTCCTGGGGGAATTCCGCCACGATGGATTCGTAGACCCCCGCCGCCTTGTCAAATTCACAGGATGCCCGCAGGCGATTGGCCCGTGCGAAAAGGGTCAGCTTCTTCTCGTTGTCCTGATTCGGCACCGTCTGGCGGCTGCCGCAGTACTCGCACTCGGCTACAGTTGCGCCGGGTTCGATCACCAGGTCGCCGCCGCACATTTTACATTTGATTACAGCCATTATCCTCTTTCTCCTTCATCACAATTTCCATATGCTCCAAAGCAAATTCCAGACTCATGGTCAATATCTCGTTCCGGGTACGCCCGGTCACATTGGCCACCGCGTCAATATCCTTCAGCAAGTCCTTCGCCATGCGCATGGACACAATGGTGGTCTCCCCGGCGTATTTTTTTGGTGAAATTCGCAGAATCGGTCGTTCCATAGGCAATCCTCCTGATATGGTCATTGTAATACGTTCGTAGTGTGATTTCAAGGTTCTGGGAAGAATTTGGCGAAATGTATAGTATTGAAAAGAATATCTGTGTATTATGACAGTGTATTGAAAAACTTGCAGCGGACAGATCATGGATTCCCTGTCCGCTGCAAGCCTTTTTATCCGTATAAACGATGCTGCAATGATTTACCGATACTTAGTTTTTCAAAGCAGTTATTGGGACAACAAATACGCCATCCGGCCGCTGATAGGCTGCGTTTGCCATACCGCACAGAACACAAAGGACGGCCGGTGGTTTTCCATTCGTATCTTCCGACATTTGCTTTTTGATTTTTAGAAGATTCGCAGCCGCAATATCAATTTGGTTAGCACCCAGTTTGATTTCAAAGGCGCACCACTGTCCGTCCGCTAACTCGATGACCGCATCAATTTCCTGTCCATTATAGTCTTGATAATGGTAGAGACTTGCGTCAAAGGATTCTGCATAAATGCGCAGGTCCCGTTCGCACAGGGCTTCAAACAGAAATCCCAGCGTTTCCAAATCTCCCAGCAGCCCGGAAGGCGTTGCCTTCATCAGTGCACAGGCAAGAGATGGGTCACAGAAGTGCCGCTTTTCCGCTTGCTTCACCCGGACTGAGGAGCGGATTTGTGTGGAAAACGGTGGCTGATTATCTGTAATAAATAACCGCTTAAAAATATCCAGATACGCCGCAACCGTGTTTCCGTCAATATCTTCGTCATCTACAGCTTTTATATCCTTCATTAGGGTTTTGTTCGTAACGGTGGTACTTTCGTTTCGTGCCAGGGAGCGCAGTAGCAGGCGCATCTTTTGGGTATCCCGCTTCACGCCGTCTATGCGATATACGTCATCGTCAATAACCGCATTCAGATATTCCGCAGGAAGCAGCATCGCCTGTTCCACCGGCAAGCCCAAGCTGCCAGGCCAGCCACCGCAGAGAATCAACTCGATCAACTTTTTGATGTCCACTTCCCCGGTCATGGCAGGTGTCAGTTCTCCATGACATAGTTTTTCCAGCGAGACCTTCCCGCAGGAATCCCCGGACTCATACAAAGACATGGGGCGCATCCGCAGCTTTCCGATGCGGCCCGCACCGCTGTGCAGAATTCCTTTGTGGTTTGGCGTTGCCGACCCGGTCAAGATAAACTGCCCCTTTTGTACTGTTTGGTCTACCTTATAGCGCACAGCATCCCACAGCGGCGGAACCTCCTGCCATTCGTCAATCAGACGTGGAGTAGCACCCTCCAACACCAAAGTGGGAGACAACTCTGCCAGCTGGCGATTTTGAAAGTTGTTGGCAGGGTCTCCAATATAGATTTCACTCTTGCTATGGTGGGAGGAAGTCCATGTTTTGCCACACCATTTTGGTCCCTCAATACAGACCGCACCAAATGTGGACAGATATTCCTCTACTTTTGCGTCAATAACACGCGGTTTATAATTCGGATGGTTCAAGGCAATCACCCCTTCAATAAGTGATTTTATTATAATTCATTCAGTCTGTTTTTTCAATCACATTCAGTTGAATTTTTATATTATATTCGGTCTTTTTCAAGTTCATACACACCATCGTAAACCGCACGTAATGGATACATTCAAGTCTCGCCAAACGCTGCTTCGTTCTTCCGCCCCAGCAGTGATTTCAAATCCACCACCGCCACTGTATCCAAATGCCGAAGCTCCTCCACATAGTTGCAGGCTCTCCCCGCAGAGAACAGGTAGTAGATATTGTCATAAAACGGACGAACCAGCGTTGTCGCCGTCTCCATCTTTTGAAACGCTTCTTTCGGAAATCCTTCTCGTATATTGTTCCAGATCTTCACATAAATCGCGTGATCTTTCGTCTCCTGCACATAATCAAAGCGAACGCCATTGACCATCACATCCCGCTGTTTCGGATCATCGAATTTGAGAAGCCCGTCCCAATAGCAGCTGTGATAATTTTTCTCAAGCCAGTTCCAGCAGACTTTTTTGAAGCATTCCGCAACGACGGTTCTGTCAATTTCATCCGCAAGCTGCCGTAGGACTTCTCCCTCCTGCGCTCTAAGATAGCGACCTTGAGACGGAAACACATACCGGAACCACGTTTTCCAATAGCCGCCTTTGGGGTAATAGTGTGTGCGGATATGTCCGGCAGTATCTTTCCTTTGTTCCGTTTCCAAAAGCCCAGCTTTATCCAGTGCTTTCAAATATTTATCACATTTGTTCTGCGGGAAGCCCGAAAATTCTGACAGCTGACTGATGCGATTATGCCCTGTTGCCATGCCATAAAGCAGAATGTTGTATGTTTCGGGTGTTCGGAAACTTCTGCGCAGCTCTGATTCTGCGTAACGGAAATACGCAGAGTCATGCGCAAATAGCGACGGAAGATTCTCCGCAAAGTTTTTTTAAAAATCGAATAGCCGCACCAGCTCTGGGATACCGTCTGTGATTGCAATTGTCCGAAGCGCATCCAGTGGCTCCAGCGCCTTATTTTCAGCCAGCAGCATAGGCACTGTGATTGCCTTCATTTGTATTATATCAGAGGGAAACGTCAGCTCCATCTTCGTCCGAACAATCAGCACAACATACGCTTTCCCGGCGAGTGCCGGAAGCGCGTTCAAAAATTCTTCCTTATCATTTTTATCGTCCATGTCATCGAAAAAGATGACTGGACGATTTTTTGTTTCTCCAATCTCTGCGAAAAAGTCTTTCCACAGCTTGCACCCGGAAAGAAATATCCGCGGGGCAAATGCAGCATCCAGGTTTCGGAGGGAAAAGTATTCCCCGTCGAATGCTTCCAGGTAGCTCCTTGCAAGGGTCGTCTTGCCCATTCCTCTTTTGCCGCAAAGCTGTGTAATCCACGGCGTGGATTTGCTTTCCCAATAGCTGCGTACATGGGCGTAGAGCTGGGCTCTGTATGATCTGATTCGTTCCATAGTTTATCACTCATATCATAAGTTGATTGTTTTCTGTGATTATAGCAAATCAACCTATATTTCTCAATATGCGAGAAAAATATTTTTTGCTATTTCTATCATCAGTTCATTAACAAATACAATCTATCTCGAACATTTTTACATAATTTTGGTGCTGACGCTGTCGCATTCTGGTGCTGTGCTTATAAAAGAATTCGACTTGAGGCCTAGTAAGTGAGAGGACAAATTGAGGCCTCATGTACAAATCGTGTTGATTTGTGCGTCCTCTCATGGACATTGACAGCTGAATACCCGCCGGAAAATGAGATACGATTTTGCGATGACATGAGCGAAACAACGCCGCGGAGACACCGGGGCAGGAACGGCATTGGAATAGGGCGGCAATAAAAATAAAAACTTATGGAGGATATTATATGAACGTATTTGAAACAATCAAGGCAGCTGTTCCCATGCGGGAAGCTGCCGAACACTACGGGCTACGGGTCCTGCCCAACGGCATGGCCTGTTGCCCATTCCACGATGACCATCACCCAAGCCTAAAGCTAAACGAGGACTATTTCTTCTGCTTCGGCTGCAATGCCCACGGAGATGTCATTGACTTTACCGCAAGACTGTGGGGTCTATCCGCGCAGGAAGCCGTTGAAAAATTGAGAGGCGATTTTGGAATTGAAACGGGACAAATGCCCATTCCATTCCCTACTTTCCCGGCCGCTGCTCCCAATCTGGAACAGCTTTGTATCTGCGTCCTCAAGGAGTATCTTCGACTGCTGCGAATCTGGCGGCTGCGGTATGCGCCCGTCACACTCGGCTGCGACCCGGATGATCGGTTTGTGGAGAGTTTGCAGATGGAGCCAGTTATCAATTTCTTTCTGGATTCTCTGATTGCCGGTGATTCGGCACTGCGGGAACGGGTGCTACAAGTTTTTCGGAAAGACGGCACAATTTATGAGCTGCGTGATTATGTGGAGAGAAAAAGCAAGGAGGACATCTGCCATTACCAGGAAGAAAAAATTGCCTGATTGGGAACGGCCCGTTTGGTTTGACGGGACCAGCATCAATGAAGCTCTGTTCTGTGAGGAGTTTTTGCGGGAGCATCGAATCCTCTTTGCCAACAGAGCCTTTTTCACGCCGGATGGTCGGCTGACAGATGAACTGCCCCTCCGGGGCGAAATCTACGAAAAGCTGAAATGCTGCGCCGTGAACAACATTCCACGGAAGATCAATAACATCTTGGAAGTGCTGAAATTGGAAGCTCAGGTGGGGGATTTTCCCCCGCAGGCTGACCGCATTCATCTTGCGAATGGAACCCTGTTTTTGGATGGCAGATTCACAGAGGGACGGCCGCAGATTGTCCGTAACCGGTTGCCCGTCGTCTACCGCCCAGATGCCCCGGAGCCTAACCGGTGGCTTCACTTTCTGGATGATCTTCTGTACCCGGAGGACATTCCAACACTCCAAGAGTTTATTGGCTACTGCCTGATTCCCAGCAACAAGGGCCAGCGGATGATGGTCATTAAAGGCAACGGCGGTGAAGGCAAAACCCAGATTGGAACCACCCTGGAGAGCATCTTCGGAACAAATATGAAAGACGGCAGCATTGGGAAAATATCTGAGAACCGTTTTGCCCGTGCCGACCTGGAACACATTCTTTTGTGTGTGGACGATGACATGAAAATGGAGGCGTTGAAGCAGACCAATTATATCAAGTCCATTGTTACCGCCCAGGGTAAAATGGATCTGGAACGGAAAGGAACCCAGAGCTACCAGGGATGGATGTTTGCCCGACTGCTGGCATTCAGCAACGGCAACTTGCAAGCACTCTATGACCGAAGTGACGGATTTTACCGCAGACAGCTTGTATTGACGGTAAAGGGAAAAGCACCGGGGAGAACCGATGATCCTGACCTGGGTGAGAAATTGAAAGCCGAAGCAGAGGGAATTTTCCTCTGGGCTTTTGCGGGCTTGCAGCGTCTGGTATCCAATGGCTTCAAGTTTACAGAGAGCTTCCGCATCCAGGAGAACCGGGAATCTGTGCGGCGGGATCAGAACAATGTCTTTTCCTTTCTGGAATCGGACGGTTATGTCCGGCTCAAGGCGGATTCTTCCATCAGCTCCAAAGACCTGTACTCCATCTACCGAATGTGGTGTGATGAAAACTCACTGATGCCGTTGAAAGCCCGCAGCTTCAGTGACGCGATTGTTGCCAATGCGAAGAAGTACAATCTGGAACACTGCAACAATGTTACCAATCCAGCCGGACGGCGGGTATGGGGCTTCATGGGGATTGAAGCTGTTGCTAGACCTGACATAAACGGCTTTTGCGGCGAATCGCCGCGTACATACGTACCGGGAGACTAGGATGATTGGGGCCACGGTACGTATGTACACAGTAAAATTCCTATTTCTCATATGTCAGGAAAAAGCATCGTAGCAATACGGTGCTTTTTGATACCCAAACGCAACAATAGCGGTTTTGGAAAACTGGATAGGAGAATATACCGCCGTCATAGGGAAATCCGCTTCTGTCCAGCGGAAACGTCCAAAATCGCCCCGAAAGCATACAGCAGGAAATGGCCTTGGCTGTTTCCGTGCTTTTCAAAAAACACAAAGGGAAAGGAGGTGGCAGCCATACCCCGTATGCCTAAATATCTCAAGAGAGAATGGGCGTTCTTTCTTGATGCGTGCGGCAGGAAGAAATACAACGAGCTTTGCAGGAAGTGTGAAAGGGACTGCAAACAGAGCTTCCGAGCTGCCATAATTCGGTGTCCATATTATCTGTCAAAGAGGAGGCAAGTTTGATGGAATCCGGGTGCCGCAGTCGTCGCTCTCCCCACGCACCCCCGTCCCCATCGAACGGTCCGCAGACCGGGAGATGGTCAGCCAGGGAGTAGGCCACTCCCTGGCTGTGGGCGGCAGCGGTGCAGCACAGGATGTGCGGAAGCGATGGCACCCATGCCGTAGTCGATGATACAGTGTATCGTCGGCTGCGGCCAAGGCTCCCGCAGGAGCCGCATTCCCCGTTTCCCCCTCGGAGAGCCCACGATACTTTGCAGCCGCAGGATGAAAGTATCATAGTGGGTTATTACACTTCCGCAGAAGTGTTCCTCCGCAACCTACGTTTTTCAAAAATCTAAATTCAGGAGGTATTTTGCCTATGGCAAGAGGCGACGGTATTGACCGTACCAGCGCAAGAAACGCAAAGATGACAGCCGCCAAGGTGGGCAACGCACAGGCCCACAATGAGCGGCAGAAAGAGAGTTATGTAAATCAAGATATAGTCCCGGAGCGAACGGAAATGAATGTTCACTTCAAATCCCCTACAGGAGACTATGCCACCATGTTTGATGAAATGGTAGCCTCCGGAACCATCTCCACCCGTGGTCTGAAAACGGATGCGGAGAAATTCGGAGAGCTGGTGTTCGATGTGAACTCTGCCTATTTCTATAACCACGGCGGCTATGACTTCGCCAGGCAGTTTTACGCAGATGCCTACAAGGCCGCCGTGAGCATCGTAGGCGGTGAGCAGTATATCCTTTCGGCGGTGATGCACGCCGATGAACGGAACCGGGCCATGTCCGAAAAGCTGGGGGAGGATGTCTACCACTACCATCTCCACGTGGTCTACATTCCAGTGGTGGAGAAAGAAGTCCGCTGGACAAAACGCTGCAAAGATCCGACCCTGGTGGGAACCGTTAAGGAACGGATTCACCAGGTCAGTATGAGTAAGAAGTGGGCTTCCCAGCCGGCAATTGGTGAGGACGGTCAGTCATTGCTCACCAAGTCTGGCAAGCCTGTTCTGAAAAAATCCTATTCCGTCCTACAGGACGATTTCTACAATGCCATGCGCAGTGCCGGATACACAGACCTGGAGCGTGGCGAACGTGGCAGCTCTGAGGAACATCTGACTGTGACTCAATTCAAGGTAGAACGGGAGCAAGAGCGCCTGGAAGGACTGACGGAACAAACAGCCCAGAAAGCCCAGGAGGTCGCTGTCCTGGGAAAGAAAATCGAACGCTATCAGAAGCAGGAAGTAGCCATTCAGAAAGTAGATGCAATCGAAGCCAAACCAGTTCCTCTGTCCTCTACAAAGGTGATCTTGGAACGCAAGGAGTACAAAGCCCTGAAGGCTACAGCGAAAAAGTACATTGCCCAGGAGAAGCGGGAGGGGATACTTCAAAAGGCGCTGGATGCCGCCAAGGGCCTGATTAACGAATTGAAAGCAGAGATCACATCTTTGCGTGAGGAACTTTCCTATTACCGCTCTCCCAAATTCCAAATGAAGCTCCATAAAATCGAAAAGGAAAATTTTGATCTCCGGGATAAACTCCGGGTCTATAATCTCATCATTGACCGGCATGATTTGGGGCGGTTTTTCGGAAAGAATAGGAGCCTTGATAAGCTCAGAAGCGAAACAAGGCACGAAAGATGATAGAGTTAACGCCAAAAGCCTCTGTGAAGCCGTCCTGATTGGGCAGCTCCACAGAGGCACACAATATTAAAAATCTGAAAGAAAGGAATTATTTTTGCCTATGGCAAATCAGGAACAGCAGGCAATGCTCCTGCCTATCGACCGAAAGATGCTGCTTTCCATCCGGGAAGCAGCAGAATACAGCAACATTGGAGTTAACAAAATTGATGAATTGCTGAAACAGCCCAATTGCCCTTTTGTACTATTCGTCGGTACAAAAAAGCTTGTAAAGCGCAAGGCATTTGAGGCATACATTGAAGGGAAGGTCGCAATTTGAATAGCAGCATCTTCCCCACTGCTGCGCACCGATCTTTTCAAATTGGTGCGCACCAAAAAGGCCAAAAGTTATTGAAAGAATCTTGGTTTTATGGTATACTAAGGCATCGTGGTGAACCTACGTTTCCTGCACACAGGAAAGGAGTTCACTAAATGGGAAAAAACCTAAAAGGCAGAGAATGCGGCAAAGGCATCTGCCAGAGAAAGGACGGAAAATATACCGCAAGATATACAGCGAAGAATGGTTCCCGCAGAGAAAAGCACTTTGACACCCTACCAGAAGCTCGCAATTGGCTTGCCGATGTGCAATACGAAGAAAAACACGACGTTCGCAGTACCTCCTCCGAAATGACGGTGGATGCCTGGTTTGAGTTCTGGATCACAAATCTCATTGTTGATTTGGCACCCAATACCAAACGGAATTACCGGGAACGGTATTGTATGAACATCCAGCCAGTCATTGGCAGTATGCGCCTGTGTGATGTCAAACCCATGCACTGCAAAATTGTTCTGAATCGAATGGAGGCAACCTACGCAGGGTCTACCATTCGTCAGGCGTATATCACCATGGGAACCATGTTCCGGGCCGCAGTTATGAATGACATGCTGACAAAGCACCCTATGAACGGCGTTCGTTATACGAAACCTGTTCGGGCTGTGGATGACATCAAGTTTTTGACTGTGGAAGAACAAAAAGTATTTCTGGAGACAGCAAAACGCTCTCATAATTACAGACAGTATCTGCTTCTGTTGGAGACTGGGCTGCGTACTTCGGAAATGATTGGACTCACCTGGGACGCCATCGACTGGAAAAAGCGGACATTGACCGTCAGCAAAACTCTGGAATATCGCCATGGTGAAGGTGTCTGGCGCGCCGGTCCCCCCAAGACCGCAAGCAGCTACCGCACCATTCCACTGACAACTCGGGCCTACGATGTGTTAAAATTGTGCTACGATGAACGCCACATCCGTAAGGAATCGGAACTGCTGTCCCAGATCCTGGAATACGTGGATCGACGGACAGGCCAGACCAAGTACCTGTGTATGCGGGATTTGGTGTTCATAAATTACCGCACCGGCGAACCCGCTAAGAACAGCTCCTACGATACCCACCTGTACAAGCTGTGCGATGAGGCGAAGATCAAGCGGTTTAGTATGCACGCATTGAGACACACCTATGCCACACGGGCCATTGAGCGCGGTGTCATGCCGAAAGTATTGCAAAAGCTGCTGGGTCATTCCAGTATCAAAACCACCATGGATCGTTACGTCCATGTGACGGATGCATCCTTGACCATTGCCGTTCAACAGTTTGAACAGGCCGCCGTTTTAGCCGGTTAAAAATGGTGCGCCGAAAAAAATTGGTGCGGAATTGGTGCGGTGGCTACCCCCTTAATCCAAAACACACTAGAGAATAAAGGAGATTTTGAAAAGATGAAATTAGGTATTGTTGGGCTGCCCAATGTGGGCAAGTCCACGCTGTTTAACGCCATTACCAATGCCGGTGTTCCGGCCGACAACTACGCCTTCTGCACCATCGACCCCAACGTGGGCGTGGTATCCGTGCCGGATGAGCGTCTGACCTGGCTTGCGGACCTGCACAAGCCCAAGAAGGTGACCCCGGCGGTGATTGAGTTTGTGGACATCGCTGGGCTTGTGAAGGGCGCTTCCAAGGGTGAGGGGCTGGGCAACAAGTTCCTGTCCAACATCCGCACCACCGATGCCATTGTCCATGTGGTCCGGTGCTTTGAGGACCCCAACGTGACCCATGTAGAGGGATCCACCGATCCTCTGCGGGACATCGACATCATCAATCTGGAGCTTGTCATGGCCGACATCGAGATGGTGGAGCGCCGCATCGACAAGTGCCAGAAGGCGGCCAAGGGCGGCGACAAGCGGTTTGTGAAAGAGGCTGAGCTCTTTACTGAGCTGCTGGCCCACCTGAATCAGGGCAAGCTGGCCCGGACCTTTGATTGCAGCGAGGAAGACATGGCCCTCATTGCCACCTCTGACCTGCTGACCCTGAAGAAGACCATTTATGTGGCGAATCTGGCCGAGGACGAAGTCAACACGCCGGAGCAGAGCCGCCACTATATGGCCGTGAAGCAGCTGGCCGATGAGGAGGGCAGCCAGATCATTCCCATCTGCGCCAAGCTGGAGGCAGACATTGCCGAGCTGGACGATCCCGATGAGAAGGCCATGTTTATGGAGGAAGACATCATTGCCGCTCTGGAATCCGGCAAGCTGAGAAAGTACATGACCGACCTGGCAGACGAGAACCTGATCAACAAGCCGGGCATCGTATCCACTCCGCACCTGGGCGCATCCACCAAGGAAGCAGAAGACAACTGCGCAGTGATGGCGATCGAACAGGTCATGGACTATCTCGAAAACGGCAACATCGTGAATTCCGTGAACATGCCTGCATGCTCACTGGGACCTAAAAAAGGCACACGTATCGCTGTCATCTCAAAGGCTGACGCGGGCGTGCTCGAAAAAGTCGCTGCGATATGCGAAGGCGACGTCGTGAACAAGGTAAGAGGCGACTACGCTTACACACTCGCTGAAACAGACGGCGACATTGACGTGTCATCGATCGCAGGCGAAGGCGTTATCAGAGTGAGAGTCATCAAATAGTCTCACAGGACGTTTACTCATAAGTACTCAAAAACCACCGCGCATCTCACACAGATGCATACAGCTCCGGACGTCCGGGCTGAACGGTGGTTTTATTTTTTTCTTTTTTGTAGTTTTCTTTTCCTTTTCTGTTGGCATTTTAATTTCTCCTTTTATAATTCAAATTCATATACAATGTTACTCATAATACTAATTGATGCTGTTTCTGTTCTTAATATTCTTTTTCCTAATGTTACCACTTTTGCACCTGCTTTTGCAAGTTTTTCTACTTCTGTTTTGTCCATT
>OQWM01000586.1_pt1 | contig 23485 bp, 23 predicted proteins | sample 1691531 | NCBI WGS metagenome assembly OQWM01 (sample SAMN03418257, study PRJEB22391) | human gut metagenome | biome: human-gut; feature: organic feature; material: feces | host: Homo sapiens | place: Tanzania | collected 2013-01
ACGTGGGGGAAGCGCTCGTGAAAGAGCGGGACGATATCGGAAAAGGACGCCGTCAGCAGCGAGTTCAGCGTGCCGACGCGCACCGTGCCGCCGAGCTCCGAGTCCGCCGAGGCGAAGGCGCTCGCCCGCGCAGCCGGTCTTCTTCCCCAGTCTTTTTAAAAAACCGCATTATTAATTGTAATAGGTCTATTGACAAATCCAGACATTTCCAATAATATATTTTCAGAAATCCATTATAAATTCCGAATTGGAGGCTCGTATGGAGGTTCGCAATCTGGTCACCTTCTTGAAGGTTACGGAACTCAAAAGTTTTTCCCGCGCTGCCGAAGCGCTCGACTATTCCCAGTCTGCCGTGACGGTGCAGATCCAGCAGCTTGAGCGTGAGCTCGGCGTGCAGCTTTTTGACCGCATCGGCAAAACGGTCTCCATCACGCAGTACGGCAAGGACTTTGTCTCCTACGCGCGCGACGTGGTGAGCGCCATCGCGCGTGCCAGCGCCTTTGCCTCGTCGGATTCCGAGCTGAGCGGCACCGTGCGCGTCGGCACGCTCAATTCGCTGCTCACCGCCTCGTTCTCTAACATCGTGCCGCTCTACCACGAGCGTTTTCCGCACGTGCAGATCAGCCTGCACGCGGGCAATATCGCCTCCATCACCGAAATGCTCGTCAAGAATGAGCTCGACATCATCTACACGCTCGATGAGCAGATCTTCGACACGCAGTTTGTCAAAGTCTTTGAAGCGCAGGAGGACGTCGTCATCGTGACGAACACGGAAAACCCGCTCTCTGCCCGCGATGATGTGCACCTTGCCGACCTTGTGTCGCACCCGTTCATCCTGATGAACCACGGCAACCCCTACCGCGACCAGTTCGACCGCGAGCTTGCCCGTCAGGATCTAAGTGTCGAGCCGTTTTTGGAGCTCGAGAGCGACACGCTCGCGCTCAAGCTCATCCGCGAGAATCCAGAGTATCTCTCCGTGCTGCCGCGCTACACGGCGAAGATGAGCATTCACAAGGGCAACCTTGCCATCATCCCTGTGGCCGACTGTCAGATGAGCCAGTGGCGGCAGGTGCTTTATCACCGCAACAAGGTCATCACCCCGCAGATCCAAGGCATGCTCGACGTGATCTTAGAGGTCGCGAAAAAGCCGTTTTAAGCAGAATCTCACAAAAAAGCACAGGCGCGCTTTCGCGCGCCTGTGCTTTTTCACTTTACTGTGTCATTACGGCGTAAAATTTGTAAAAAAGGAGTGCAAAATGCAAATCGGCGCGGTATAATAATGGGCAAATTCCAGCGTCCGCGCGCATCGCGCGCCCGCTTTGATCGGAGGGATCACGATATGAGAATTGTCGTCAAGGTCGGCACATCCACGCTGGCACACCCCACGGGGCGGCTGAACATCCAGCGTATGGAAAAGCTGTGCAAGGTTTTAAGCGACCTTAAAAATATGGGACACGAGATCATCCTCGTCTCCTCTGGCGCCATCGCCATGGGCTTTGGCAAGCTCAACCTGAGCGAACGGCCGAAAGACGTGCCGACGAAGCAGGCCTCCGCCGCTGTCGGCCAGTGCGAGTTGATGTACATTTACGACAAGCTCTTCACCGAGTATAACCACACCGTGGCACAGCTGCTCATCACCGCACCGGATATCGAAGAGGGCGGCGTGCGCAAGCAGAACTTCCACAACACGCTCGCGCGGCTTTTAGAGCTCGGCGCGCTGCCGGTCATCAACGAGAACGACACCATCTCCACCGAGGAGTTCGGCATCGGCGACAACGATACGCTCTCTGCCATCGTGGCCGTGACGATCCAGGCGGACCTCCTCATTCTGCTTTCGGACATCGACGGGCTCTTCGACGGAGACCCGCGCAAGAACCCCGACGCGAAGCTCATCGACACGGTAGGAAAAATCGACGAGCATATCATTTCGCTCGGCGGCGGCAGCGGGTCGAGCCTCGGCACCGGCGGCATGGCGACCAAGCTCCGCGCCGCGCAGATGGCGACGGCAGCAGGCTGCGAAATGGTCATCGCCAACGGCCAGTCGCCCGAGGTACTCTACGATGTGGCCGCGGGCAAGCGCGTGGGCACAAGATTTTTGGCAAAGAGGGATGAAGCATGACAACGATCGAACTTCTGGAACGCACAAAAGCTGCCTGGGGCAGCATCCGCAGCGCAAGCGCCGAGGAGAAGGACCGGCTGCTGCTCGCGATGGCGGAGAGCCTTGAGGCCAACAGCGAAGATATCCTGCGCGAAAATGCCAAGGACATGGAGGCGGCGAAGGGCACGATCTCCGACGTGATGCTCGACCGTCTCGCCCTGACGGAGAGCCGCATCCACGCGATGGCCGAGGGCATCCGCGAGGCCGCGGCGCTGCCCGACCACGTGGGCCGCGCGCTCGCGCAGTTCAAGCGCCCCAATGGTATGACCATCACCAAGCGGCAGGTGCCGCTCGGTCTGGTCGCCATCATCTACGAGAGCCGCCCGAACGTCACGTCGGACGCCGCGGCGCTGTGCATCAAGAGCGGCAACGTCTGCATGCTGCGCAGCGGCAAGGAGGCCTATCGCTCCTCTCACGCCATCGTCACGGCGCTCAAGGCGGGCGTTGAGTCCGTCGGCGGCGATTCCGACATTGTCAACATCGTTGAGGATACAACGCATGCGAGCGCGCAGGTATTGATGACGGCGGACGGCCTTGTCGACCTGCTGATCCCCCGCGGCGGCAAGGGGCTCATCCGCGCGTGCGTGGAAAATGCAAGCGTTCCCTGCATCGAGACCGGCACGGGCATCTGCCATGTGTACGTCGACAGGGACGCTGACCTCAACATGGCGGTAAAGATCATCGAAAACGCCAAGACGAGCCGCCCGTCCGTCTGCAACGCGGAGGAGGTCTGCCTTGTCCACTGCGACATTGCAAAGGAATTTCTCCCCAAGCTCAAGGCCGCGCTTGTCGACAAGCGTAGAGAAGCGGGCCTTGTCCCCGTCGAGCTGCGGCTCGACGAAGCCGCGGCGGAGATCATTCCCGGCACGGCGGCAACGGAGCTCGACTTCGACACGGAATTTCTCGATTACATTCTCGCCGTCGCGGTCGTAGATGATCTGGATGCGGCCATCGCGCATGTCCAGCATCACTCGACGCACCACAGCGATTGCATCGTGACCGAGAACCAAGCCGCGGCCGACCGCTTTGTCGACGAGGTCGACAGCGCGGCGGTGTACGTCAACGTCTCCACCCGCTTCACCGACGGCGGGGAGTTCGGCCTCGGCTGCGAGATGGGCATTTCGACGCAGAAGCTCCACGCGCGCGGCCCGATGGGGCTCGACGAGCTGAGCACCTATAAATACGTCATCACCGGCAGCGGCCAGATTCGATAACAGGAAAGGCGCACACTCCGATGTACCACAACGACAAAAAGTACGCATTGACAAACTGCGTGCTTCTCGACGGCTCTGAGCACATGGAGCCGCAGACGGGCAAGGCCGTCTGCATCGACGGCGAGAAAATCAATGAGATCGTCGACGCACAGCATATCCCCGCAGGCTATGAGGCAGTCGACCTCGGCGGAAAATATGTGCTGCCGGGTCTCATCAACATGCACGTGCACCTGCCCGCCTCGGGCAAGCCGAAAAAGAAGGCGAGCGACCCCAAAAAGCTCGTCAAGCTCATCACCTCCTGCGCGCTGACGAACAGGATCGGCGTCAACATGTGCGAGGGCTACGCCAAAACCGAGCTGCTCTCCGGCGTCACGACCATCCGCACAGTCGGCGGCGTCGCCGATTACGACACGAAAATTCGCGACCTCGCCGCGGCGGGCAAAATTCTTGCCCCGCGCGTGCTGGCGTCGAACATGGCGGTCTCCGTCCCCGGCGGGCACATGGCGGGTTCGCTCGCCTACGAGGCGCACTCCGCCGAAGAGGCCGCGGCGCTCGTCGAAAAGATCGCCGCCGAAAAGCCCGACCTCATCAAGCTGATGATCACCGGCGGCGTGCTGGACGCCGAAGTCGTGGGCGAGCCGGGCGTGCTGCGCATGCAGCCCGAGCTTGTCAAGGCCGCGTGCGACAAGGCACATTCGCTCGGCATGATCGTCGCGGCGCACGTTGAGAGCCCTGAGGGCGTGATGGTCGCGCTGCAAAACGGCGTCGACTCCATCGAGCACGGCGCGCAGCCAAGCGATGAAATGATCACGCTCTTCAAGCAGCGCAAGGCGTTCCAAATTTCGACCATTTCCCCCGCCCTGCCCTACGCGCTCTTCGACCGCAGCATTTCGCACGCGACGTATGAGCAGCAGGAAAACGGCAAGATCGTCTTCGACGGCATCGTCGCGCTCGCAAAGGCAAACCTCGCCGCGGGCGTGCCGGTCGGTCTCGGCACGGACGTCGGCTGCCCGTACATCACACATTACGACATGTGGCGCGAGCTGCACTATTTCGTCAAATACTGCGGCGTGACGCCCGCGTTCGCGCTCTACAGCGCGACGAAACTCAATGCCCGGCTCGCGGGCATCGGTGATCTGACCGGCAGCATTGAGGCGGACAAGCAGGCCGACCTGATCGTCTGCTCCGGCAACCCTCTTCAGAATTTGAGCGCGCTGCGTGAGCTCGACATGGTCGTCAAGGGCGGCTATCGCATCGACAAGCCGCAGATCAAGAAGATGGATGAGGTCGAGCGCGAGCTCGACAAGTTCCTGTAAGCGCTATGAAATACTTGGTACTATCCGACTCGCACGGCAATGTCGACAACATGGTGCGCGCGGTGGAACTCGTAAAGCCGCAGGGCATCATCCATCTTGGCGACGGCTGGCGTGATGTCGAGGAGTTGCATCAGCTCTACCCTCGCCTGCCGCTTGAGCAGGTTCCCGGCAACTGCGATTTCGGGCGCTTTGAAGCGCTTGAGCGCGTGCTGATTCTGGACGATCACCGCGTGCTCATCGCGCACGGGCACACGTTAGGGGTGAAGACCGGACTTCTCCGCGCGCAGTACCGCGCGCTCGAGATGAACGCCGACATTCTGCTCTTCGGCCACACGCACGTGCCGCTCGTGGACGCGGCGTCGCGGCCGATGATGATGAATCCCGGTTCGATTGGCGATCCCCGCCGCCCGACCTACGGCGTGCTTGAGTTCAGGGACGGGCAAATTTATCCGTCGGTCTTCCGGCTGGACGCATAACAAAAAAGAGATGTACCGTGCGGTACATCTCTTTTCCTTTTCTCACCCGTTCCAAGCGCGCACCTGCTCGCGCAGCCAATTACACCAAGCGTCCACGCCCTCGCCGGTTTTGGCGGAGAGGGGAATATCTTGAGCTTCGGGTTGCGCATGTGCGCGTATTCGACGACCTTTTCCATGTCAAAGTCGAAATACGGCAGCACGTCGATCTTGTTGATGATGAGTGCGTCACACACGGTGAAGATGAGCGGGTACTTGAGCGGCTTGTCGTGCCCCTCCGGCACGGAGAGGATCATCGCGTTTTTGACCGCGCCCGTGTCGAACTCCGCGGGGCAGACGAGGTTGCCGACGTTTTCGAGCACGACGAGGTCCAAGTCCTTCGTGCCGATCTCCTTGAGGCCCTGCTCCGTCATGCTTGCATCGAGGTGGCACATGCCGCCCGTGTGGAGCTGGATGGACTTGACGCCCGCGTCCGCGATAGTCTTCGCGTCCACGTCGGAGTCGATGTCTGCCTCCATCACGCCGATGCGCAGCTCATCCTTGAGCGCTTCAAGCGTGCGCAGCAGCGTCGTCGTCTTGCCGCTGCCCGGCGAGGACATCAGGTTCAGCAGAAACGTTCTGTCCTGCTTGAGCTGCGTGCGAAGGCGTGCGGCCTCGCGGTCGTTGTCGGCGAAGACGCTCTCTTTCACCTCGATGATCTTATAGGGTTCTGTCATATCGCCTCGATCTCCTTTAAGTTGATCTCGCTGCCCTGCTTGAGCCATGTTTTTTCACTGCCGCAGTGCGGGCAGGTGCGGCCAAACTGCACGGTGGGATAGTCGCGCCCGCAGCCCTCGCAGTACGTAACGGCGGGGATGGTCTCGATCTTGAGCGCGGCCTCCGGTAAAAGCTCGGTCTTCTTGACTGCCCAGTTCCAGCAGCTTTCGAGTTCGTGCGGGATCGCACCGGACACCTCGCCGAGCTCGAGCGTCACGGACGCGACGTTCGTCAGGCCGTTTTCCTCTCCGATCTTTTCCACGCTCTTGATGACGTGGAAGACAATGCCCAGCTCGTGCATTACTTGCTCTTTCTCGCCGCACGCTTGATCTTGAACTCACGCTTGATCATGTACGGCAGGATGGCCTTCATCTTGTCCTCACAGGCGTACATCTTGCTGCACTCCGGTCTCTCGCGGTGCAGGTGGATGGCGTCGAACGCGCACTTCGTCGTGCAGACGCCGCAGCCGATGCACTTGTTCGGGTCGACGATGCTCGCGCCGCAGCTAAGGCAGCGCGCGGTCTCCTTTTTGATCTGCTCTTCGGTGAACGCGACGCGCTCGTCGCTAAACGTCCTGCGCAGCGCCTCGTTATAGCCGATGCGCTGGCGCGGCGTTGTGTCGTAATTGACGGGGATCAGCGCGCTTTCCTTGTTGAGCTCGATGAACTGGCGGCGGTTGCGGCCGACCGTCAACGTCGCGTGCTGGACAAAACGGTGCAGCGAGATCGCGCCCTCCTTGCCCGCGGCGATGGCGTCGATGGCAAATTTCTGACCCGTATAAGCGTCGCCGCCGACGAAGATATCCTTTTCCGCCGTCTGATACGTGACGGGGTCTGCCTTGACCGTGCCGTTGGGGTTGAACTCAACAGCGGTGCCGGTGAGCAGCTCACGCCAGTCGACCTTCTGGCCGATGCAGTAGAGAACCGTCGTGCACTCGGCCTGCTCGCTCACACTGTCGTCAAACTCAGGTGCGAAGCGGCCCTCGTCGTTCTTGACGCGCGTGCACTTGCGGAACCTGATGCCCGCGCACTTGCCGTCCTCCACCACGATCTCGGTCTGGCCCCAGCCGGCGTGGACGGTGATGCCGTCGCGCTCGCACTCGCTGCGGTCTTCCTCGCCCATCGGCATATCGTCGTAAGCCTCTAAGCAGTAGAGGTCAACGCTCTCCGCGCCGCAGCGCACCGCCGTGCGCGCAACGTCCGCGCCGATGTTGCCGCCGCCGATGACGACGACCTTACCGGAAAGCGTCTTCTTTTCATGCAGGTTGACCTGCCGCATAAAGTCGATACCCGCCATGACGCCGTCCGCGTCGCCGCCGGGGATGTTCAGCTTGCCGCCGGACTGGAGGCCGACGGCCACGTAGAAGCTCTGATAGCCCTGCTCGCGCAGCTGCGCGATGGTCACGTCTTTTCCGACCTCCACGCCGCAGCGGAACTCGACACCGAGTTCACGCAGGATGTCGATTTCTGCCTCCACCACGTCTTTTTCGAGGCGGAAGCTCGGAATGCCGTTCATCAGCATGCCGCCGGGACGCGCTTCCCTTTCAAACACCGTCGGGCGGTAGCCCTTTTCAGCGAGGTAGTATGCGCACGACAGGCCCGCGGGGCCGCCGCCGATGACGGCGATCTTCTCGGAAAATTCGCCGTCGACCTTTGGGATGACCTTTTCGGGCACAAAGCGCGTTTCCGCGTTTAAGTCCTGCTGGGCGATGAAGCGCTTGACTTCGTCGATGGCGACGGCCTGATCGACCGTACCGCGCGTGCAGGCATCCTCGCAGCGGCGGTTGCAGATGCGGCCGCAGACCGCGGGGAACGGATTTTCGCGCTTGATGAGCTGCAGCGCCTCGCGGTACTTGCCCTGCGCGGCAAGCTTCAGATAGCCCTGCACCGCGATGTGCGCTGGGCAGGCCGTCTTGCACGGCGAGGTACCGGTATTGTAGCAGTTGATGCGGTTCCTGTCGCGGTAGTCGACGCTCCACTTTTCCGGCCCCCACTTGACATCGTCGGGTAATTCCTGACGGGGATATTCGATGTAGCCGTCCTTCGTGCAGAGCTTCTGTCCCAGCTTGACCGCGCCCGCGGGGCAGTTTTCGACGCAGCGGCCGCAGGCGACACAGCTCTCGCTCTCGACGCTCGCGACATACGCGCTGCGCGAGAGATTCGGCGTGTTGAACAGCTGCGATGTGCGCAGCGCGTTGCAGACATTGACGTTGCAGTTGCAGATGCCGAAAATTTTCTGCTCACCGTCGATATTCGTGATCTGGTGGACAAAGCCGTTGTCCTCGGCCTTTTTGAAAATTTCGAGCGCTTCGTCCTTCGTGATGTATTCGCCGCGCTGTGTTTCGACGATGTAGTCGGCCATGTCGCCCACACCGATGCACCAGCTTTCGGCGTCATCGCCGCAGCCCTCGCCGAGCTTGGCGCGGCTAGCGCGGCAGGAGCACATGCTCTTGGCGTACTTGCCCTCGTACTTGCTGAGCCAGTAGGAGATGTGCTCTAAGTCAACGGACTCGTTCTCTGTCTCGATGGCCTTTTCCACGGGGATAACGTGCATGCCGATGCCTGCGCCTCCCGGCGGCACCATGGGCGTGATCTTTTCGAGCGGGAGCATCGTCATGCGCTCAAAGAACGCCGCGACCTCGGGATGCTCGTCGATCTGGCTTTTGCGCATGTTCAGAAATTCCGCGCTGCCGGGGACGAACAGCGGCAGCACCCAGCGCTTTTCATGCTTGGGGTTCTTGCCGTCCAGGTTCTCCCAGTTGTACTCGATGATGCCTGTCCACGCCATCTCCGTCAGGAGCTTTTCGAGCGGCTCGCGCTCCATTTTGGTGAGCTTCATCAACTGCTCGGTCGTCTTGGGCTTGCGCACGCCCATTTTGAGCGCGACGTCGACCATCTCGTCGGTCATCACGCCGGCAAGGCCCCAGTACTCGGGGTCGTCCGCCGTGGCCTTGAGGCCGATGCGGTTCGTGATCATACTGCCGAGCTTGAGGACGTTTTCGCGCGGGGCGTCCGTGCGGGGAATTTTGAAATCCAGTTTACTCTCGTCGAGAGGGAAATTCGTGGGCTTGCTGCCGTTGATATCGCTCATGTTCCTGCTCTCCTTTTTCGCGGCGTACCGCGTGCTTGCCGCCGCGCAGCAAAAATATCGCGCGGCGATCATCACCTATCTTATCCAAGCTCTATTTTACAGGAAAATGTTGGATTTTTCCATTGACTGATTCCATAAACCGCAGTCATATCGCTCAATTCCCCGCATTTTTGCGCAGATCGGCAGAATTGCCCAAATTTACAGGTCAAGGAACCGCCGCGCAAGCGCGGGCACATTGGTGTTTTTGAGGCACACGACGTTCAGCTCGTGCACGCCCGTGAGCGGCGGGCAGGAAAAATGCCCGAACTGCGCATCATTCTTGACGACGGCCTCGTAGAGGAAGCTCACGCCGCAGCCCTCGCTCACCAGATGCCGGATGAGCTTGAAGCTGCTGATGCAGACATTGGCGCGAAATGCCTCGACCGTGTAGCCGCACTGCTGGAGCTCTCGTTCGAGGATCTTTCGTGTGCCGGAGCCCGGCTCGCGCAGGATGAGCCGCTCGGAGAAAAGCTCGTCCATCGTTACCTCGCGCCCCGAAAAGGGGTGGTCTTTCGCGCAAATACCGATATAAGGCTCATCGCGCAGCAGAAAGCTTTCGTACCGACTCTTGTCAAAAATACCCTCAAGCACGACAAAGTCAAGCTCTCCGCCCTCGAGCTGGGCAAGCAGATGCGCGGTATTGTCCACGGTGAAAAACAGCTCGTTGTCCGGTTCTTTGAGAAAGCGGCTGATCTGCGGCGGCAGAATATAGTCGCCGATGGATTTCGTTGCGCCGATGCGCAGGCTCGTCTTTTCCTGCCGTCTGAGCGCGCGGCGCAGCTCCTCGTCCTGATAGCACTGGCTGATGGCGTAGATCTCCAGCGTTTCGCCCTGCGGCGTTTTTTTGAGTTTTCGGCTGTCGTAGGTAAAAAGGCGCACGCCGTACAGCGCTTCAAGCGCCTGGATCTGCTTGGTCACGGCGGGCTGCGTCAGGTGCAGCCGCTCTGCCGCCCTGCGATAGTTCATGGTGCTGCATACGGTCAAAAAGGTCTCAAGCCGCTGATCCATTCTTCCCCCTCCTCCGTCAATAACAAACAGGAATCGACATATTCTTATTTATAACTGTATTATATCACAAGTCAATGATATAATACAGCAGCAACAAGCTTTGGAGGAGAAAAATACACCATGAAATTCATCGAAACCGTGAAAAAAATGCTGCCCGGCTGCGCCATCGCGCTCGTCATCGCCGTGGTGGCCAAGTTTTTAGAGCAGCTGGAGGAATCCGTGGGGCTGCACCTGATCGGCGCGTCGGTCATCGCGATGTTCATCGGCATGATCGTGAACCGCTTTTACGCGCCGAATGACAAGACGAAGCCCGGCATCAAATTCACCTCGAAGAAAATTCTGAAATTCGCCATCATCCTGCTCGGCGCCAGCCTGAACATCACGACCGTGCTGACGGTCGGTAAGTTCTCGCTCACCGTCATGCTCTTCACACTGGCGACGTGCTTCGGCCTCGGCTATGTGATCGGCAAGGCGCTGGGGCTTGACTGGAAGACGAGCAGCCTCATCAACGCGGGCACGGGCATCTGCGGCGGCAGCGCCATCGCCGCCATCGCGCCGGTCATCGAGGCAACGGACATGGACATCGCCTACGGCATGTCGGCAACGTTCCTCTTTGACACGATCATGGTCGTCGTGTTCCCGCTGCTCGGCCGCGCGATGGGCCTTTCCGACGCGGCGTTCGGCCTGTGGGCCGGCACGGCGGTCAACGACACCTCGAGCGTCGTCGCCACGGGCTACGCCTTCAGCGAGGCCGCAGGCGACTTTGCCACGATGGTCAAGCTGACGCGCACACTCGCCATCATCCCGACGGTGCTGGTCTTCGCCGCCATCAGCGTGCACCTCAAGAAAAAGGCCGCCGCGCAAAGCGGCGACCATGGCGTCAAGGTCAATATGAAGTCGGTGTTCCCGTGGTTCATCCTCGGTTTCCTTGCAATGTCCATTCTGTGCAGCGTCGGCGTCATCCCCGCGGATCTCGCCGCTACGCTCAAGAGCATCAGCAAGTTCCTGATGGTCGCGGCGCTCGCCGCCATCGGCCTCAATACGAACTTCGCGGCGCTGTGCAAGTCTGGCGCAAAGCCGATGCTCCACGGCTTCATCATTTCGCTGCTGGTCGTTCTTGTGGCGATTGCGGTCGAATATGTGCTCGGCATCGCGCCGAGCGGCACGCTCATTTAATCGTCCGCCGAAAGGATGAGATCGCAGCGGTTCCGCACATCGAGCGCGTCGAAATAGCGCTGCTCGAAAGGGATCCAGCGGTCGAAAAACTGCTTTGCATGCGCGGGCGCATTCCGTTTGAGGATGCGCTCGCGCTGTTTTTCTGCCGAAATCGGCAGAAAAACGGATAGATCGTAGTACGGCGCAAGGTCGGGGTGCATGGAGTACGCGCCCTCGACAATGTTGAGTGTTCCCGCCTTAATCCGCTGCGGCGGGGCGATGGTAAACGTCGCGCAGTCGAAGCGGCGGTAGTCGACGGGTCTTCCCTCGCGCAGAGGGATCAGCACCTCTTCCAAAAAGCGCTCGCGGTCGACGTTGCCGCCGGGCTGCGTGAAGCGCGCCTCCGTGCGCTGCTCGGGCCGGAGGAAAAAGTCGTCCATGTGGAAGACAGGGCAGCCGTAAACATTTTGCAGCAGCTCGCCGAGCGTCGTCTTGCCGCTGGCGCTGCCGCCCTCGATGGCGACGAGCACGCGGCTTCTTTCCGCCGTCAGGCAGTCGATGCGCGCAAACAGCGGCAGCGCGCGGGCGAAGTCGCGCCGCAGGACGCGGTACGCGGGCGCGTAATTCTGCCGAAATATCTCGGAGTGGTGCAGCGGCGGAAAGCCGTCCTTGCGCCACCTCTCAACAGCTTCCGCCGTCTCCTGCGCAGAAAACGGCAGCTCGCCCGCGTCGGCCATTGTCTGCAAGGCGGTGAGCATCGCTTCGAGCTTTTCGCGCCCGCACTCCTCGTGCCGCGCAGAGAGGGCGAAGAGCCGCGCAAACGTCTCCGCGCTCAAGCCGTCCTGCAAAATGCCGAGGTGCACACGGCAGTAGTCGCCGCCGAGCAGCTCGACGAGCTCGGAGATACGGTCACCGCTTCGCGCCGCTTCGGCGCGGATGTAGTCTGCGGCGGCGGACGGGTCGGCGATCAGATGCTCGCAGCCAAAGGCGCTCTGATAGAGCGCCTTGAAGACGTCCTGAAGCGCCAGCTCTGGATAGCGCGCGCAGTGGGCGCGCAGAAAGTCGCGAATATCGGTAAAATTCGTCATAGCGGCAGGGTTCCTTTACCAAAAAGTTTCGTTTATCATAGCGCTTTTTCGCCCCTTTCGCAAGGGGCAAGGGATTGACAGCCCTGCGCTTTTTTGATAAAATTCCCGCGTCGGCACAAGCCGGCAGCGTTGGCACAAGCTGACTTTTCTTCCGCGCGTTCCCTGAAAGCAAACGAGGTATCACCAAGGTATCAATCTCCCTGCAAGGGGAATATTGATGCCTTTTCTTTGTCTTTTCAAGGGTTTTCGCGCAGAAAACAAGACGCAAGAGAGGATGAGAACACCGTGACGATCCTTGTCATCGACGGCCAGGGCGGAAAGCTCGGCAAAACTTTGGTCGAGAACATCAAAAAGTCCTTCCCGCACCTCGAGATCATGGCGGTCGGTACGAACAGCGCCGCTTCCGACGTGATGCGCCGCGCGGGCGCTGACCGCGTGGCCACGGGCGAAAACCCCGTCATCGTGGCCTGCCGCAGCGCGCAGATCATCGCCGGCCCCATCGGCATCGCGATCGCCGATGCGCTGATGGGCGAGATCTCCCCCGCCATGGCAAACGCCGTCGCGTCAAGCAATGCCTACCGTGTGCTCATCCCGATGAATCTATGCAGCACGTATGTCGCGGGCGTGGACAAAAAGTCCTCCGCCATTCTGGACGACGCCATGGCGCACATCCGTTCGCTGCTCGAAGGAATGGAGAACAAACCATGAACAACGCTGCCACTGCAACTGCCCGTACCGCTTCCCCGGTGAGAAAACTCACCTATTCCGCGCTCTTCCTCGCCTTGGCGATGGTCCTGCCGTTTTTGACCGGCCAGATCCCCGAGATCGGCTCCATGCTCTGTCCCATGCACATTCCCGCGCTGCTGTGCGGCTTCATGTGCGGCTGGCCGTGGGGACTCGCGGTCGGCTTTATCTCCCCGCTGCTGCGCTCGATGATCTTCGGCATGCCGCCCGTTTGGGTCGCCATCGCCATGGCGTTTGAAATGGCGACCTACGGCGCCATCGCCGGTCTTCTGTACCGCAAGCTGCCGAAAACAGGCTGGCGCATCTATGCCTCGCTCATCTCCGCGATGGTCGCGGGCCGCCTTGTGTGGGGCCTTGTGAAGTTCCTGCTCGCGGGCCTTCAGGGCACGGAGTTCAGCCTCGCCCTCTTCCTCTCCGGCGCGGTGACGACGGCCATCCCCGGCATCATCTTGCAGCTCATCCTCATTCCCATCCTTGTGGTGGTAATGGAGCGCACAAATATGGCGCTCGACGTGTGAGCACTTGATAAAAACAGAAAAGGACTTGGACGAAAGCGTCCAAGTCCTTTTCTTTATTCCTCCGCTTTACTCAGCAGCTTCGGCGCGCTCGTGTCCATCAAAAACGCCCCGAGCGGCGCGGTGATGACGATGCCGAGCACCGCGACTGACAGCACGATGCTGCCGCAGGGCAGCCCCGCCGCAAGCGGCACCGAGCCGATGGCCGCCTGCACCGTCGCCTTGGGAAGATAGGCAAACACGCAGTAAAGCCTCTCTTTCGCCGTGAGCGGCGTTCTGACAAGGCAAAGGCACACACCCACGGCGCGGAAAATGAGCGCCGAGAAGATCATGCCGACCGCCGCAAGGCCCACGCCCGCCATATAGCGGATATCGACCGCCGCTCCGACGAGGACGAACAAAATGACCTCCGCCGCCAGCCAGAGCTTGCCGAATTTTTCAGAGAGCCGCTTGGCAACGAACGGCGTGCACTTCATCTTAAGTAAGCACGCCATGCTGACGACCGCGAGCAGGCCCGACACCGGCACGATGCCCTCGAGCCAGCCCTCCGCCGCGACGAGCAGCAGCGAGACCCCCAGCACGATGATGACCTTCATGCTGTTGCGGATGCAGTGCGCTCGGGCATAGGCAGTCTCGAAAAAGCGGCTGAGCAACCACCCGACAAGCGCACCCAGCGCAACGCCGAGCACGATTGACGCAGGGATGCTCAAAAAGTCCGCGGCGTTGGCGCTGCCGCCCTGCGCCGTGTGCAGAAACGTTGTAAACAGCACAATGACGAAGATATCGTCGCACGATGCGCCGGCCAGGATCATCTGCGGGATGCTCTTGTCCGTTCCGCGGCCGCTTTCCATCAGCTGCACCATGCGCGGCACGACGACCGCGGGCGACACCGCCGCGAGCACCGAGCCCATGACCGCCGCCTCCGCGCGCGTGATGCCAAGGAAGCACGGCGCGAGCATCACATAACCGATGATCTCGCACGTCGCGGGCAAACACGACATCAAGATCGCCGGACGGCCGACCTTTTTGAGGTCGCCCAAATCGAGCGACAGTCCCGCCTTGAGCAGGATAATAACGAGCGCGAGCTTGCGCAGGTCGGCTGAGATCGACAAAATCGAGCCGTCCAGCACGTTGAGCACGCACGGCCCCAGCAGGATGCCCGTCGCCAGCATGCCGATGATGCGCGGCAGCTTCAGCTTCTGACACAGCGCGGCCAGCGCAAGGCCAACCAAAAAGACGAGTGCGAGTGAAGTTAACATAAATTTCCTCCTCCGGACACAAAAAAAGCTGATGCCCCCTGTGACCGTTCAAAATCACAGAAGTCATCAGCTCAAAAAAGCGGTTTCGGCAGTGCCGTGGGAGAACCTCATTCCCGATTGCGCAGTATAGCAAAGCGCGGGCAAAAATGCAAGCCCTTTTTCAAAAATCAGCGCTCGAACGTCACCTGATAGGCCCCCAACACCTGCATGCAGGGGATGACGGCGGCATTTTCGACCGTGAAAGCCGCCTTTTCATAGTGCGTCGTCTCCTCTTCGGGGATGGCGGGCAGCGTTTTGCCAAGGCTGACACCGTGCGCGCCGCCTGCAAAGCGCCATGCGAATTCACAGTCGCAGAATTCCTTGTTTGCTGTGATCTTCTCCGCGGGCACGAGCGTAAACGTACCGTCTTTCAAGTAATAGCAGCCTACGTTGTCCTTTTCCGCAGGGCAGCCGCCCTCGATGCCGACGCCGGTGAACGAGATCGTCAGCTCCGGCAGCGTGAAGGTCGTCTTTTTGCCGTCCTTCGTAAAGGGAACATCGTCCCAGCGGCCGATGTTGACCCAGCCGCGATTGTCGGCTTTTTCCGCGGCAGTGTTGAACTCGAGAGCCCCCGTTTTGCCGTCGCGCACCTCCGCGTTGATGCGCAGCACCGGCCGCAGCGAGGCAAAGCCCTCCGGCAGCAGGGCGCGCAGACGATCCTGCTCCGCGCCGTAGGCCATGACAAACTGTTCAACGGTCATTGCGCTTCCTCTGTTTCCTTTTGTGCGCGCTCCGCGTCTTGCCTCAGCAGCCGCAGATAGGCGTCGAGATAGAGCTTGTGCGTCACGCTTAAAAGTGCCGAGCGCAGCAGTTCCTTTTCATCCGACTCGTCCTGTCCGACGCTTGCAAGATGGTCGCTCGCGCCGAAGACATAGCGGATGAGATTTTCAAATTCCTCGCAGAAGTAGTGATAAGCGGTCGGCAGATCGTAGGTCTCGTGCTGAATGCCGATCAGCGCGCGGATGTCGTCCATCGCGACGACGCTCTTGATGCACGAGACAAAGATGAGGTACGCAATGCTCTCCGCGCCGTAGGCCTTTTTCTCTGGCCCGGGGATGATCTTCTGCTTAACATAATTGCTGACCATCGAGGCCGTGATGGGACTGAGCCCGCATCCCGTGATGGATTGATTGACATAACGCGTCACCTGTTCGAGATACAGCCCCACGTCGGGGATCTCCCCGAGCCGCGGGATATGAAAGCTTCGGACAGACTCCGCCAGACGGCTGCGCATATTTTCGTCCATAGCTGCTCCTCCGTTCAAACTGCGTTTTCATCATCTTAAACTTTGGTGAAAAAAATGTCAATAAGTTTTCCAAAAACCGATTGACAGTTATTGAAAATCGTTGTATTGTAGTCAAAGATAATTTCACCTGACAACAGGTTTTTGAATAACCGATTATTTTTTTGGAGGCTTCCCCATGATGAAACTGATTGCCGACTCCTCTGCCAACCTCACGATGCTGGAGGGCGTAACCTATCAGAGCGTGCCCATGACCATCCGCGCCGGCGAGCGCGACTTCGTGGACGATGAAACGCTCGACACGCACGAGCTGCTCGACTATCTCGCGGCCCACAACGGCAAATCCGGCACGGCCTGCCCCAGCCTCGACGGCTGGCTCAAGGCGTTCGAGGGCGCGGATGAGATTTTCGTCATTACCATCACAAGCAGCCTGTCCGGCACCTGTGCCTCGGCCATGGCCGCGCGCGACGTGTATCTCCAGTCGCATCCCGAGGTCAAAATTCACATCTTTGACACGCTGAGCACGGGACCGGAGATGCAGTTGCTCGCAGAGAAGCTCGCAGAGCTGCACGCCAAGGGCCTCCCCTTCGATGTGATCTGCGAAAAGGCGCAGGAATATCTTGCCACCACGCATCTCTTCTTCAGTCTTAAGTCCCTGCACAATCTGGCGCAAAACGGCCGCGTCAGCAAAATCGCCGCGGGCGCCATCGGCATTCTCGGCATTCAGATCCTCGCCACCGCAAGTCTTGAGGGCACGATCCAGCCCGTTGAAAAATGCCGCGGCGAAAAAAAGACGTGCGCGGCGATGGTACAGAAGCTTCTGGAAGCTGACTACCACGGCGGCAAGGTGCGCATCCACCACGCCGAAAATCCAGAGGCGGCTGGGGCGCTCGCCGCTTCGCTGCGCGGGCACTTTCCTGAAGCAGACATTGAGATCCGTCCCTGCCGTGGTCTTTGCAGCTACTATGCCGAGCGCGGCGGCGTGATCGTCGGTTTTGAGACGATGTAAAACCGAACAGACAGCAAAAAGCAGACGGCCTGCGCGAGCCGTCTGCTTTTCTTTATCTCTGCCATTAGGCAGTTGGAGTGGTATCGGAGGTACTGTCGCCCGCTGGGGCGTTGCCGTCAGCGGGGCTTCCCTGCCCGCTGGGCGGTGTGGGGCGCTCGCCGCTGGGCATTTCGGGCACTTCCCCGTCGGGAAGCTCTGACTTCTCGCCGTTTGGCATCTGACCGTCAAAGCTCTCGGGCGGTTCACCGTCTGGCTTCTGTCCGCCGCCGGGGAAGCCGCCGCCCATGCCCATGCCGGTGGAAACCGTCCCGCTCTGCGCGGTCCCTTCGGTGGAGCTGTCGCCCGCCTTGAGGGTATACGCACTGTCCGCCACCACATCGGCAGACGAGAAGAGGATGAAGTTCGCACCGCATCTGGCTGTGCCGCTGTACACAGCATTGCCGTCGGCGTCTTCAATCGTGAAATCCGCGTCCGCGGCGATCAGGCTGCTCTGCGTACTGCCCGGCATGCCGCCAAAGCCCGTTGAGCCGTAAATGACGCAGGGCTGCGCGGCCTCCAGGTTCATGCCCATGCCGCTGCTGCCGCCCGCGGCGAGCACCGTGCCGCCCGAGACGGTGATGGTGCCGTCGGCATCCAGCGGCTCGTTGTCCGCCGTGTTGGCCGTCCACACAATGACTGTACCACCAGTGATGGTCAGCTCGCCGTTGGAGTCAAAGCCGTCGCCGCCGGAGGTATAGGCGTCGATCGTGCCGCCGGAGATCGTCATCGTGAAGTCATAGTCCGTCAGGTCGGAATTTGCCGCATTCAGGCAGTCGTCCGAGGCGTTGATCGTAATATCACCGGAGCAAACGTTCAGCTCCGCGCCCTCAAGGCCCTCGCAGCAATTCGTGATGTCGATCGTGGGGCCGTCCGTGCCGTCCGCACCGATGTTCAGCACCAAGTCGCAGTGAATGGCGTCATCCGCGGCGTCGATGGTCAGCGTGCCGCTCTCGACGTTCAAAAGCTGCTCGGCGTTGATGGCGTCGTTGACGGGTGCATCGATATTCAGCGTCAAATCGCGGATGGTCAGCGACGCTTCGCCGTCCTCATCCGTCGTCGCGCCGGATTTGATGCCGTTTTTGCCGTTGGCCGTGATGGTCAACTCTCCATCGCCGCAGAGGGTGACAAGCGAGCCATCCTTACACTTAATGACGGCGTTTTCGGCATTTTCGTTTTCGGGGTAGTTGTCGTCATTGTTCTGCTCGGTATCGCTCAGGGAATTTGTTGTGCCGGCGGAAGCGAGGATCGTCACCTCGCTCGACTTGCCGCAGGTGATTGCGGCGGTGTCCTCACTCGTGAGAGTCAGGTCGCTCAGCACCAGCGTCACGCCGGTCGTACCCTTTTTCACCTTGATGGAGCCGTCCGCGCAGCTGCCGGAGACGGTGTAGGTACCACTCGACGTGATCGTGAGCGCCGTGCCGTCGATCTCGTAGCCCGTGTCCGTCTCGCCCGCAGCGGTCACGCCGCTGTCTGTAAAGGTAAAGGTCACATTGCTTGCCGTGTCCGCCGTACTATTATTTATCGTACCGGCGCAGGCCGTGAGCGACAGCGCCAGCGCCGACGCGCACAGGAAAGGCAGTAGTTTTTTCATCATAATATCTCCTCTTTCATAGTCCTCTCAGGGCGGGCGCGAGCTTTTTTCGCTCTCTGCGCCCGCTCCTTTGAGCCTGGCGACAGCATACCCGCTTTGCCTAAAAGTTACCTAAAGAAAACGAATATTTTACCTTTAGGTTTCTTTTAGGTTGCGCGTTCATACTGGGGCTCACAAAGGAGGTTCGACACCATGGCGATCCAATGCTGTTTTGAACGATATGAAAAGAAATACTGCCTGACCCTTTCCCAGCAGCGTTTTTTATTGGAGCGGATGACGCCCTACATGAAAAAGGACGCGTACGGCGAGTACACCATCTGCAACATTTATTATGATACCGACGACTTCCGGCTGATCCGCGCGTCGCTCGAAAAGCCCATCTATAAGGAAAAGCTGCGCGTGCGCAGCTACGGCGTGCCGCAGGCGGATGGCAAGGTCTTTGTCGAACTCAAGAAAAAGTTCGACGGCGTCGTCTATAAGCGCCGCATCACAACGGGCATCCAGAACGTGGAGCCGTTTCTCTCCGGCGAGCTGCCGAGTGAAAACTTCGGCCAGATCGGACGCGAGATCGGCTATTTTCAGTCGTTTTATCACACCGTGCCCAAAGTCTTCATCGGCTACGACCGGCTTGCCTTTGCGGGCATCGACGATCCGCAGCTCCGCATCACGTTCGACAAGAATTTACGGTGGCGCGATACGGACGTCGATCTTCGCCTCGGCGACCACGGCGCGCCCATCGCGCTGCCCTGCGGCGATGTGCTGATGGAGGTCAAGATTCCCGGCGCGTGCCCGCTGTGGCTCTGCCATCTACTCTCCGACGCCCAGGCGTTCCCCACGTCGTTTTCCAAATACGGTGCCTGCTACCGTGACGAGTTGTCCGCAGGCGTCCACACAACCGACTTAAAGGAGGATACCTTCTGTGCTTAACTCGATCTTAGGAAGCGAATTGACGCTCGTCTCGTTTCTCATCTGTACGGCGGTGTCGCTGCTGCTCGGCGTCGGCACGGCGCTCGTTTCCATGTACCGTTCGCGTACGACGCAGAGCTTCGCTGTCACGCTCGCGATTTTGCCCGCCGTGGTGCAGCTTGTCATCATGCTGGTGAACGGCAACCTCGGCGCGGGCGTCGCGGTGGCGGGCGCTTCCTCGGATGCTGCTGCTCACAGCCGTCAATTTCGGCAGCGCGGACGAGCACGAGCGCGTGCTCAAGATCACGATCCCCGAAAGTCTCGACTACGACGGTCTTTTCGACGATCTCTTTGAAAAGTACACCAAGTCCTGCGTGCTCGAGCGCGTGAAAACGAGCAACATGGGCACGCTCTACGAGCTCACCTACCGCGCCACGCTCCCTGATGACCACGCGCCCAAGGCGTTTTTGGACGAACTGCGCTGCCGCAACGGCAACTTGAACATCATCTGCGGGCGCGAGGCGACGAAAGACGCGCTCTGAGGCATCTTGATTTTTGCCCGCACGCTCTTTATACTACACGTATCACCAGAAATCAGAGGGGGAACCTTTTATGCGGCTGCTGATCGCAGAAGATGAAGTGGACCTTGCCGAGGCGCTGACGGTCTTTTTTGAAAAAAATCACTTCTCCGTCGACGCTGTGCACAACGGCTTCGACGCCTATGAATATGCCTCGTCGGGCACATACGACGCCGTCATTTTAGACGTGATGATGCCCAAGATGGACGGTATTCAAGTGCTCGAAAAGCTGCGGCAGGAGGGCGTGAAAACGCCCATCATGATGCTCACGGCCAAGGGCCAGAAGAGTGAGCGCATCACGGGCTTCAACGCCGGCGCGGACGACTATCTTCCCAAGCCCTTCGACCCCGACGAGCTCTTGAGCCGCGTGCGCGCCATCCTGCGCCGCAGCGAGGCCTACCAGCCGACGGTGCTCGCCTACGGCGATCTGACGCTCGACCCCGGCAGCGGCAATTTGAGCTGCGGCAGCGAGTCCATCCGCCTGAGCGGGCGCGAGTTTCAGATCATGGAGCTTTTCATGCGCTCGCCGCGGCAGGTCTTTTCCGCCGAGCGCATCATGGAGCGCGTGTGGGGCTGGGATAATGAGGCGGAGATCAACGTCGTATGGGTGAACATCTCGAATCTTCGCAAAAAGCTCAAGTCCATCGGCTCGCACGTCACCCTGCAGGCGAACCGCGGCCTTGGCTATGCGCTGGAGGAAAGCGTATGATCAAGCGTCTGCGAAACCGCTTCATCCGTATTGCGATGCTCTCCGTCACGGCAGTGATGCTGCTGCTGACGATCATCCTGAACGTCGCGAACTACGTCTCGACCGATTCCGACCTGAAGCAAACGCTGACGCTCATCTACGAGAACGCGGGCACCATCCCCCACTCGCGCTTTCAGCTGCCGGACAGCGCCGACGCGCCGACGCCGCCGGAAAATGACGACGGCAACGGCGACATCGCCCGGCGCGAAGGGCCATTCACCGCTGAAACGCCGTTCTCCACGCGCTTTTTTGTCCTGCACTACACATCAAGCGGCACGCTGACACAGGCAGACCTCGACAATATCGCCTCCGTCACGGAGGATGATACGCAGGAATATCTCTCCGCCGCGCTCGCGCACGGCGCGGGCTACGGCTACTGCGGCAGCTACCGCTACTTTGTGGCACAGGAGGACGGCAAAAACATCGCCATCTTCCTCGACTGCTACCATGAGCTGCGTGCGATGCGCGTGGTGCTCATGTGGTCCCTGCTCGCGGACGCGGCGTGCATCCTGCTCGTCTTTTTACTCGTCGTGCTGCTCTCGCGCCGAGCCATCGATCCCGTGGTGCGCAGCGCGCAGCAGCAAAAGCAATTCATCACCGACGCCAGCCACGAGCTGAAAACGCCCATCACCGTCATCGCCACGAGCCTCAAGGTGCTCGAAATGGAGACCGGCAAGCAGAAGTGGATCGACAAGGCGATGGCGCAGACGGAAAAGCTCACCTCGCTCGTCAACTCGCTCGTCACGCTCTCGCGCATGGACGAGGAGGATTCGCCGCTCAGGATGGAGGACTTCCCCGTGAGCGACTCCGTGCGCGAAACGGCGGAAACGTTCGTCGACTTCGCCGCGTCGAAGGGGCACGAGCTGCGCCTTTCGATCACGGACGGCCTCACCTATCGCGGCGACGAGTACGCCGTGCGCCAGCTCGTCTCGATCCTGCTCGACAACGCGGTCAAATATGCACTGCCGGATTCCCCCATTGAATTCTCGCTCGAAAAGGCGAAGCGCGGCGTCGTCCTCCGCTCGTCGAACGCCTGCGAGGATGTTGCTCCGGAAAACGCGCAAAAGCTCTTCGACCGCTTTTACCGTGCCGATCAATCCCGCTCGTCGGGCAGCGGCTTTGGCATCGGCCTTTCCATCGCGCGCTCGATCGCCGAGGGGCACCACGGCTCCATCCGCGCCATCGTGGACGACGGGAAGATCACCTTCACCGCCGAGCTCAAATAAACGGCTTTTGGGCAAAAAAACGCTTCGCAGAAGTTCTGCGAAGCGTTTTTCTTATCAAAGGCTTTTCTCCCCGCCCGTGACGGTCTCGATGGCGCAGGCGATAAACTTTTTCGCTGCGGGCGAGGCCTCTTTGAGCGACGGGACGGAGATGCCGAGCGTGACGAACTGCGGCGGGTCGAACGGGACCTCCGCCACCGTACCGCTCCACTTGCGCGAGATGAGCCGCTGGTTGAAGCTGACGCCGAGCCCCGCCTCGACCATGTTGTAGGTCGTGAAGCCGTCGCGCGTCGTAAAGCAGGTCTGCGGGTGCAGGTCGTGCTGCTCGAGCAGGCGGTCCTGATCGGTGTCGTGATTGGGCGAGGTGTGGATGAACGGCTCGTTCTGCAAGCGCATAAGCGGAAAGGCATCCGCCTCTGCCAGCTCGTGTCCGCGCGGCAGCCACGCGACCAATTCGTCGCGAAAGACCGGCAGCCAGTCATACTTGTCGCCGTGCATCTGCGCGCCGAAGCAGCAGTCGACCGAGCGCTCGTTCAGCCAGCGCGCCATCTCGAGGTTGCCGCCCTCCTGCATGCGCACGGTCACGCCCGGATAGCGGGCGCGGAACGCCGTCAGGATCTCTGGCATCCACAGGGCCGAAATGCTGTAATAGCAGCCGATCGTCAGCGAGCCCTTTGACACGCCGCCGATCTCCGCGCTGAGCTGCTCGGCGTTGTGGTGCGCGCGCACGACCTCGCGCAGCAGCGGCAGCATGAGCTTTCCGTTTTCCGTGAGCTGCACGCCCTTTTTGCTGCGAAGAAACAGCGGAAAGCCGAGCTCTTCTTCCAGCGTGCCGATCATGCGCGTCACGCCCGACTGCGTGTAGCCCAAAAGCTCCGCCGTGGCCGTCAGGCTGCCGAGCTCTGCCGCGGCAAGGAACGCCTCGCATTTGACCGCTTCCATACGCCCTCCTATCCATGATTTTATATCATGTTTTTCATTTCAAATAACCGTTTGCGTCATGTTTTCTCTTATTCTACAATAGCAGTCAGAAACCGTCAATCCTGTTTTTGAAACGAGGTCTTTTTTCATGGAGCATCGTCTTTCTTTTTCCTGCGACTATCTTGAGGGCGCGCATCCCGCCATCCTGCAGCGCCTGTGCGAAACGAATTTTGCGCAGACCGCCGGTTACGGCACGGATGAATACTGCGAATCCGCGCGCGAGAAGATCCGCGCCGCTTGCGGCGCGCCGAACGCGGAGATCCACTTCCTTGTCGGCGGCACACAGACGAACGCGACCGTCATCGACGCGCTG
>OQWM01000588.1_pt1 | contig 23479 bp, 23 predicted proteins | sample 1691531 | NCBI WGS metagenome assembly OQWM01 (sample SAMN03418257, study PRJEB22391) | human gut metagenome | biome: human-gut; feature: organic feature; material: feces | host: Homo sapiens | place: Tanzania | collected 2013-01
ATGAAGATTCTTACAAAGAATGCCATTATCACATTCGTAAAGAACAATACTTTCAAGTAAGGGACGAATTCCCCAGAATCAAGAAAGATGAATTGAAAATGGGAGTATCTGAAGTGAAATATAATATTTCACTAAACTATTCTAGTGAAAATAAGGTTATTGAAAAAAACGTTATTAATAGCATTGAGTCTTATGAAGGAAATAAATAAGTTCTATAAATCCTTAATACAGGAGGTTGCCACCAGACAAATTGCAAATGAGGAAGGTGATAACCAAGAACAGACATTTACCCGTATGTGTCTGGAACTCCTAAGCGAAGCGGGCGAAACCGAGAATTCGGATGTCGCATTCTACGAAAGAGATCTTGGAACCAAAAAACAGCAGAAGATAAACGGTTATGCAATAGCTGATAATTACGAAACAGTGGATTTGTTCATTTCCATATATGAGGGGACCGATGAGGCTGTTACAATAACGAAGAGGGATATAGATAATGCTGCCACACGAATAACAAATTTTTTCAGAAATGCCATCTATTCAGATTTCGGAAACGAGATAGAAGAATCGTCTGCTATATTTGAATTTACAAACACTTTAGGGACATACATTTTGACAAATGGCGCGTACAAAGGTGATATTCCTCAAAGCAAGGAAATAAGTGGTTATAAGATTTATTACCGTATTGTTGATGTCAACTACCTATACCAGATTTCCGAGCAGTCTCATGCTCCTATTATTATCAACTTTGAAGAGGAGGGGTGGAAGATTCCTTGTCTGCATGCATCATCAAGCAACCCTGATTATGAGGCATACGTTTCTATACTTCCTGGGAAATGTTTATCGAGCTTGTATGAGAGATACGGAGGACGACTTCTAGAGCAAAACGTTCGTTCCTTCTTGCAATTCACAGGAAAGATTAATAAAGGCATCAGAAAAACGATTAAGGAGCGCCCCCACATGTTCTTGGCATATAATAACGGTATCGCTGCTACTGCAGATGCAATGGAACTTGATGACAAGGGCAATATACGGGCCATATCCAACTTACAAATTGTGAACGGTGGACAAACGACGGCCTCTATCTATCACACCGAGAAGAAGGATAAAGCTGATATATCTGACATATATGTACAGGTCAAATTCTCAATAGTAAAGAAGAAAGACGAATATGCCAATATCGTTTCTGACATCTCGAAATACGCAAACACCCAGAACAAGGTAAACAATGCTGACTTCTCTGTCAACAATCCGATACTTGTCGAGTTAGAGAAAGTTTCACGCTATGTGATGACTCCCGTTACACCAGAGCGTTCAATACAGACCTATTGGTTCTTTGAGCGTGCGAGGTCTCAATATAAAAACATTCGTCTAAAAGAAGGTTTCACCAAGACAAGACAAAAGGCTTTCGACCTAAAATATCCCAAGCATCAAATGTTCACAAAGGTTGAATTGGCCAAGTACATCAATTGTTTTGACGAGGTCTATGAGGGCAGTAAGTTGGTTATTGGTCCGCATATTGTAGTAAGAGGATCAGAAAAGAACTATGCTCTGTTCGTTGCCAAGAACCTGCCTTCAAGTGCTAAGAAAATCAACAACATCTTTTTTGAAGATACTATTGCAAAAGCAATATTATTCAAGGCAGCAGATGAACTATATGGAACCAAGAGAAAAGGTAACAATATAGGCGAGTTGAAATCTGTGGTAGTTCCTTACACCATAGGTCTGCTAAACCACATGGTTGGTGGAAGGATTGACTTGTACAAGATATGGAAGAACCAGAGGGTTTCTGAACCGTTAGGCAAGGTCCTCTATTCGTTGATGACGCAGGTAAATCCGTTCATCATGAACATTTCACCTTCTAACAACTATCAGGAATGGGCTAAGAAAGAAGATTGTTGGACTGCCGTCAGAGACAACAAAGAATGGAAGTGCGATTTGAAGTCGATAGAAGGTGACCTTATTGATCCAAACATAACGATAACAAGAAAAGTAACCGTCAATTCTGATACTGATGACAAGTATGATCATGATCTCAAGATTGTGAAATCCATTCCATACAAACTATGGATTAAATTCGCTGAATGGGGAGCAGAGTCTGGTATGCTTTGCCTAAACCTTCAGTCTAAAGCCAAAGAGATTGCTGACGTTTTGAAATATAATCGTAGGCTGACATCTGCGACGGTTTCACGAGGTATGACGATATTCGATAAGGTTTGCGAGGAGAATTACGAACTCTTGGAAGAGATAGACCGATTAAAAGAGGAGGAACAGGAAGAAAGAGAGCAAAAGGAGAAACAGCGCAATACTGTCAGAAATATTAATGTCAATGATGTTGACATAGATATTGAGCTAATTAAGCGAATGGTTGAATGGGACAGAAAGAACCGTGTCCTTGAAAGCTGGAAGTTTAAAGTCATGCATGATGTGGCAATTGGTCTTAAGCCCTTGACTGAAAAATTGAAATGGGGTTTTCGACTTAATCTTAAGGCATTGCTCATGAAAGGTTTTGATGAATTATAGAAAGATGTAGTAATATTGAATCCACAGGAAAAATCTCTTTTGTTTCAAAATGGTATTTGATAATCTATAAGTTGCAGATCTGAAATTGAAAATGGGGATTACACTACAAATTCAGGATGACAATTATAATAACCTGAGTTCGGGATAAGCGACAGTCGTTTTTCTTGTTATGTCAGGTTTCCGACAGGTGCATATTACATTTACCCTCCAAACAATATGGATGGCAAAATGCAGAATTGATAAGTCCAAATAAAGTTTACTTTATAACAGCAAGCTGTCCGTCAACATTCTCTATGCAATAGTCAATGTTGATGGACGGTTTCTTTTCAAAGAAGCTATACGCAGCCAAAACAGAAAGGAGATTCATTACAAAGTTGAACACGCTACGATGTCTTGAATGTACAAGTTGTGCAACATTCTTAAGTTCGTCATTGATGATTACCTCTTTCTGCATAACCACGGAACGCCTTGTTCCTTGTTATGCGCTTGTTGTGGCATATGGGAATGCATGTGCTGTCAATGAAACTTATACCCGTGTTACAACCATAAAGGTACTAAGAACTATTGGGATTACCAACTTTTACAAAGACTTTCTTATCCCGAACTCAGGTTACAATCAGTCGGATTTGTTTATTCTTCTACAATTTGTGCGATTCGCCTGATGCTGCCAATGTGATGATTGATAATCAGCGGTACGCGTTCTACCACCACCATGGAAGTGTCAAGGCCCAATGCCTTTGGCTCGTCAATGCCTATCTTGCTGATAAGGGCGTAGATGGTCATCAGCAGGTTCTGCTGGCGGTTGACGGAACTCTCGGGATAATACACGCGGTGGATGATGATGAAACGGAAATCGCCAGGAATACCGTTTTTGCGGAGTGAAGGATAGGTGCTGGTAAGGTCAACCTTCTTGCTATCCACAAGGTCTTCCACCACTTGTCTCAGATAGAGACTAACCCGAGGCTCAATGCGGAAACCTATGTGCATGGTCACGCTGTACAGTGTGTCGGGCACTAAGGTCTCGCAACTGTACTCCAGCGTATCAGGAGTATCTACAAACTCCATATTGATGAGCCAGTAATGGTCAGCGCGTTTAGGTTGCTTGTTGATGATGGAATATAGCAACTTGTCATCTACGGTACCTTGTTTGTCGGCATGGTTTACATAGACAAGATTGGAAGCGTACTTGGGGATGTCTTTGTCGGCTTTGATGTCGGAGATAATCTGATAATAGTCGTCCAGTGGTTTGGTGCTAATGTACTGGCGGCGTATCTTCATGGCACGTACCCATACATACATCATCAGGAACAGGATTCCGCTAATGAGCATTGTACACCAGCCTCCTGCGAGAAACTTTGACAAATTGGCAGTTAAGAAGATGCCCTCGATGGTGCAGTATGTGCCAATAAACAATATCGTGAAAAGTCGCGCCATACCCTTGCTGTGCAGGTAGAAACCGAGCAACAATGTAGTCATCAGCATGGTGATGGTAATGGCGAGTCCGTAGGCAGCCTCCATGCGTGAGGAGTCGCGAAACAGCAAGATGATGAGGACCACACCGATGTACATGGCAAGGTTGATTACGGGGATATAAAGCTGCCCTTTTACATGTGTGGGATGCTTGATTCGCATACGGGGCCAGAAGTGCAGGTTCATGGCTTCGCTCAAGATGGAGAAGGTACCGCTGATGAGTGCCTGACTCGCAACGATAGCCGCACCAGTGGCCATAATGATGGCGAAGACAAGTATGTTTTGCGGCATGATGGCAAAGAACGGATTCACGGAGTAGGCTGTCTGCACATGATTCAGCACCCATGCTCCCTGTCCCAGATAGTTGAGAATGAGCATGGTCTTTACAAAGGCCCAACTGATGGCGATGTTCTTTCTGCCACAATGTCCCAAGTCGGAGTAAAGAGCTTCAGCACCGGTAGTACAGAGAAACACGGCACCCAGAATTAAAAACCATTGGGGAGATTTTGCCAACAGGATGACAGCATAATATGGGTTGAATGCCTTTAGTATCATAGGGAAGGTCGTGATACTGATGACGCCTATTATGCCCAACAGGAGAAACCATAGGAGCATGAAGACTCCGAAAGACTTGCCAATACTCTCGGTGCCAAACCGCTGCACAAAGAAGATGATGGTGATAATGGCAAGTGTAATGGGAGTGACAGGCAGATTCGGACTGATGCTTTCGAGTCCTTCAATGGCTGTAGTAACCGTAATGGCAGGGGTGATAATCCCATCTGCCAGTAAGGTACTTGCGCCAATGATAGCCAGTATATAAATCCACTTGCTCTTGAGGCGGCGCAGAAGAGCGTAGAGGGCGAGAATGCCTCCTTCGCCATTGTTGTCGGCACGCAGAGCCACACATACGTATTTGATGGAGGTCTGTAGGGTGAGTGTCCAAATGATACAGGACAATGCACCCAAGATAGTGCTTTCGTTGATGGTTTCGCCTGTATGGAGTATGGCCTTCATCACATATAGGGGTGATGTTCCGATGTCTCCAAACACGATGCCTAATGTGACGAGTAACCCCAAGAAGCCTACTTTATTATGGTTGCAGACAACTGGATGTCCTGAACTATCTTTCATCTTTCCTTCTCTTTATTAAGTGTTATCCTTCAGATTATAAAACAGTGCACAAAGGTATAAACATACGAAGTAATACGCCCTTCGTTTAACAAGATTTATCGTTTTTAACATCGGATGAAGTTCACTATAAGTATGTTGATGGTAGTTGCCCCATGCCAGGCGGGTAGCTACGAAGTATGTTTTTCTGTCTATACAATTGCCTTTAATTCTTCTTCAGAAACTCTTCGATTTTATCCCAAGAAACCAATCCTTTTCCGCCACCATCATATGTCGCTTATAAGCTATGAGCGTGTTCTGTTCTACAAGTTGTTGTCAACCAGAAGTTTTATAGGTCTTGACTAAGTCATACCATATATCCCTTGAGGCCTTTGTCGATAACCAGCTAATTATCTTCCATCATTCTAAAAGGCGGAAGAACCAAAAAAAAGACCATGGAAATGCGAAAAAATTGCAGTTTTATGGATTTTCTCTCTAAAAAACAGTACTTTTGCAGATAATATGACACTTAGCGACGCTTTCAAACAGGTCAAGGCCTTTGCGCGTATCGATGGCGTGTTCATGGCAGTGCTGTGGGCAGCCAGTTTTATGGCCATCATCTTCGACCCCCAGTCCGTGTGGGGTACAATGCTTGCCATATCCACTCCCTTTGTGGCCGGCGCACGCCTCAAGGTCTTCCGTGACCGTGCCCTCGACGGAGTCATCTCGTTCCGTCGTGGCTATGCCTATCTGTGGTATACCTTCCTCTACGCCAGCCTGCTCTTCGCGGCTTTCCAGCTGGTCTACTTCCGTTTCTTCGACAACGGTGCCTTCATCGGCATGCTGGTGGGCGCTCTCCAGACGATAGAGGCCATCTACCGACAGCAGAACCTGTCGGTGCGAGAGCTTCAGGAGGCCGTCAACACGCTTCGCGCCACAAGCGATGTGCAGTTGGTGTTCACCTTCTTTACCCAGAACATCACGTTCTGCGCCATCATGTCGCTGCCCGTGGCTGCCATCATGCGCCGAAGTTATGCCCCCTATAATAAATAATGTATATATAAAACGTAAACAAGATATGGATATATCAGTAGTAATCCCCCTCTACAACGAGGATGAATCGCTGCCCGAGCTCTTTGCCTGGATTAAGCGTGTGATGGAAGCCAACGGCTTCAGCTACGAAGTAATATTTGTCAACGATGGTTCTACCGACCACTCATGGGACGTCATCGAGCGTCTGAGCAAGGAGTCGGAGCACGTGCGTGGCATCAAGTTCCGCCGCAATTATGGCAAGAGCCCTGCGCTCTACTGCGGATTCAAGGAGGTCAAGGGCGATGTGGTCATCACCATGGATGCCGACCTGCAGGATTCTCCCGACGAGATTCCCGGACTCTACAAGATGATTATGGAGGACGGCTACGACCTCGTGTCGGGCTACAAGCAGAAGCGATATGACCCCCTGTCCAAGACCATCCCCACCAAGCTCTTCAATGCCACCGCCCGCAAGATTAGCGGTGTAAAGAACCTGCACGACTTTAACTGCGGACTCAAGGCTTACCGCTTAGAGGTGGTCAAGAATATCGAGGTCTATGGCGAGATGCACCGCTATATTCCCTACCTGGCCAAGAATGCCGGCTTCGACAAGATTGGCGAGAAGGTGGTACACCACCAGGCCCGCAAGTATGGCAAATCCAAGTTTGGCCTTAACCGTTTCTTCAACGGCTATCTGGACCTGCTCACCCTGTGGTTCCTTTCCAACTTTGGCAAGAAGCCTATGCACGTCTTCGGATTTCTGGGCTCGCTGGTATTCTTCATCAGCTTCATCGCCCTCGCCATCTTGGGCATCAGCAAGTTGGTCGAACTGAGTCAGGGCAACTATGGCCATCTGGTCACCGACTCTGCCTGGTTCTATATCTTCCTCACCTCGATGCTTATCGGTACCCAGCTCTTCCTTGCCGGTTTCATCGGCGACCTGGTAAGCCGTAGCAACCCCAACCGCAATGATTACCAGATAGAGGAGGAGATACGATGCGGAAAATAGCGCTACTGCTTGTGGCGGTGGTGGCGGTGATTGCCTCGTGCTCGTCGATAGACTGTCCGCTCAACAATACCGTCTATACCAAGTATAGGCTGGCTGGCGACGTGACGACGCTCGACGACACGCTGACCATATCGGTCAAGCGCACATCGGGAGCCGACACCGTGCTGCTCAACAAGGCGCTGCGCGTGGACAGCTTCAGTATCCCGCTGAGCTACAGCCACGAGAGCGACGAGTACTACTTCGACATCCGTCCCGATGGCGGTGTGCGTACCAAAGACACCGTGACCATCACCAAGACCAATGAACCCCACTTCGAGTCGGTAGACTGTCCTGCCACCATGTTTCATACGCTGCAGCAGGTCAAATGCACCCATCACCGCATTGACTCTGTTGTGATTAACCAGAATAAAGTAAGCTACGATGCTCAGAAACCGCATTTGCTCATCTATTTCAAGAGTCTTGGCAGTTAGCCTCATGCTTCTGCTGATGCCCCTGGCGCTGCAGGCGCAGAACCACAAGGGTAAGACCCTTACCGACCGCGACACCATACCCCTCTTCCGCGGAGTGGCAGTGTCGTTCGACCTCGTGGGCGTCATCCAGTCGGGTCTGGGCGACTATGGCCAGTACGAGGCTGCCGCCCGTCTCAATCTGCGCGACCGCTATTTCCCCGTTGTCGAGCTGGGTGTGGGCCATGCCGATGCCGACGATGTAGACAGTGGACTGCGCTACAAGACCTCGGCTCCCTACGGCCGTGTGGGTGTAGACTTCAACGTGCTGCGCAACAAGCACGACGTGAACCGTGTGTATGTGGGTGGCCGCTATGGCTATACCTCCTTCAAGTATGATGTCGACGGTACCGCTGTCAAGGACCCCGTGTGGGGCGACGATGTGGAGTACAGCTATAAGGACAACAGTGCCAACTGCCACTGGCTCGAACTGGTCGCTGGCGTCGATGCCCGCATCTGGGGCCCGTTGCGTCTGGGATGGAGTCTGCGCTACAAGCGCAAACTCACAGCCAAAGACCCCGCTATCGGCAAGGCCTGGTATATCCCTGGTTATGGCCGCTACGACGACCGTATCGGCGGCACCTTCAATGTAATCATCGAACTCTGACACCATCATTTATATGGAGCGAACAAGCAAGAAGAAACTGATAGGGCAGGGTGTGTTCCTGCTCTTTCTGATTGTGGCGACGGTCATCATCGTGCGCCAGAACCGGGCGATGCCCTACCAGCACAACAAGGGCATGATATTCGGCACCACCTACAGCATCGTCTACCAGTACGACCGCGACCTGCAAGCCGGGATACTCGACCAGCTGCAGCAGGTAGACAACTCGCTCTCTCCGTTTAACGAGACCTCCATCATCTCTCGCGTAAACCGCAACGAGACCGTCGAGGTCAACGACCTCTTCACCGACGTGTTTACGATGGCGCAAGAGGTCTCTGCCGACACCCACGGCGCCTTCGACATCACCGTGGCGCCGCTGATCAATACCTGGGGTTTCGGCTTCAAGCAGGGCACCCCGCCCACCAAGGCTGTGATAGACAGTCTGCTGGATATCGTGGGATATGAGAAGGTGAAACTCAGCGGACGCCATGTCGTGAAGCAGGACGCCCGCACCATGCTCGACTGCAGCGCCATAGCCAAGGGCTACGGCTGCGATGTGGTGGCGCGCTATCTGCGCAACCAGGGCGTGACCAACTATATGATCGAGATAGGCGGAGAGATTGTGGTACGCGGTGTCAATGACAAGCAGACCGCCTGGCGTATCGGCGTCACCAAGCCCACCGACGACAGTCTCAACATCAACCAGGAACTGCAGACCATCATCAATGTCACTGACCGGGCGATAGCCACCAGCGGCAACTACCGCAACTTCTACTACAAGAACGGCCGCAAGTATGCCCATACCATTGACCCTGCCACCGGCTACCCTGTCCAGCACAGCATTCTCTCTGCCACGGTGCTCACCAACAGTTGTGCCCGTGCCGACGCCTATGCCACCGCCTTCATGGTGATGGGACTCGAGCTCGCCCAGGAGGTGCTTGCCCGCCATAAGGACATGATGGCCTACTTCATCTATACCGACCGCGAGGGCCGCCATGCCGTGTGGTGCTCTCCGGCACTGCGCGACAAGATGGCCGACCCCGTCCGCTGATAGCGCCACTCCCTCTGACTCCGTCACCCCTATGGACACGCTGCATATATACGACAAGCTGCTCCAGTTTGCCCTCTTCCAGGGACTGAGCAAGGCCGACCTCGGTGCGCTGGTGACCCATACCCGTCTGGGTTTCCACAAGTATGCCGAGGGCGACACCATGGCGCGTGCCCAGACCACCTGCGACCGCCTCTTCTTTCTCATCGACGGCAGGGTAGAGGTCGTCACCTCTGCCGACAACGGGTCCTATGCAGTGGCAGAGACCGCTGCGGCTCCGCTCTTGTTCGAGCCCGAAGCGCTGTTTGGCGTGAGCCCCCATTATGCCAGCCTCTACCGCGCCCTGACGCCTTGCAGCGTCATCGGCATCGGCAAAGACGAAATCTATAAGTTGATAGACCGTTTTCCTATCTTCCGTATCAACTACCTCAATCTTCTCTCTGCGCTTATCCAGAAGCGCCATGCCCGCTGTTGGCGCAGCCACGGCGATAGCATCGACAGCCGCGTCGTCGACTTTGTCCATAGCCACAGCCGCTACCCCGTAGGCGCCAAGCGCGTGGTCGTCAAGATGGTACGCCTGGCCCAAGAACTGGGTTGCAGCCGTCTCGAGGTGTCGCGCGCGTTGCATCGGCTGCAGAACCAGGGGCGTCTGCAGCTCTTCCGGGGCGGATTTGTGGTCGACCCGGCAGCCCCAGCCCATCAGCAACCCACTCCAGACACTTCCCGACAATGACCAGAGACAATATATTATATAAGGTGTACCGGCTCTATGCCGACGGCTTCCGCACCATGACCCTCGGCCGGGTGCTGTGGGTAGTCATCCTCATCAAGCTGTTTGTCATCTTCTTTGTGCTGAAGCTCTTCTTCTTCCCCGATGTGCTGGAGCAGAAGGCGCACGACGGCGACAAGGCGGCGTATGTGGCAGGTCAGCTGGTGGGGCGCTGACCCGATGGCGGCGGCGACCCCAGGCAATCTTACGACAATCATCAATCATCTTAAAATTATAAACAATGACACACCTGTTGACAATCGACCCAACCCTCATCGACTGGTCGCGTGCGCAGTTTGCACTTACAGCCATCTACCATTGGCTCTTTGTGCCGCTCACGCTGGGTCTGGCCCTCATCATGGGCATTATGGAAACGTGCTATTACCGCACAGGTAAACCATTCTGGAAAGAAACCGCCGTGTTCTGGCAGCGCCTGTTTGGCGTCAACTTCGCCATGGGCGTGGCTACGGGCATCATCCTCGAGTTTGAGTTCGGCACCAACTGGAGCAACTACTCCTGGTTTGTGGGCGACATCTTCGGCGCCCCGCTTGCCATCGAGGGCATCGTAGCGTTCTTCATGGAGAGCACCTTCGTCGCCGTCATGTATTTCGGCTGGGAGAAGGTGTCACGCGGCTTCCACCTCGCTTCTACATGGCTCACCGGCCTGGGTGCCACCATCTCGGCATGGTGGATACTCGTCGCCAACGCGTGGATGCAGTACCCCGTGGGCTGCGAGTTCAATCCCGACACCGTGCGCAACGAGATGACGAGCTTCGTCGATGTAGCCCTGTCGCCCTTTGCCGTCGACAAGTTCTTCCATACCGTCACCTCTACCTGGGTGGTGGGCGCCGTATTCGTGTGCGCCGTAAGCTGCTGGTATCTCTTGCGCCGCCGTGAGCAGGAGATGGCACGCCAGAGCATCCGCATCGCCAGCATCGTGGGCATCGTGGCCGCTGTGCTCACCATGACCACAGGCGACTTCTCGGCAGTGAAGGTGGCTGAGACCCAGCCCATGAAGCTGGCAGCCATGGAGGCACTCTACGACGGAGGCGAGGGCGTGTCGCTCACCGCCATTGCCGCTGTCAACCCCTTGGAGCAGCCCGACTATGCCAAGGGCGGCGAGGCTCCGCTGCGCATAGCCATCCCCAACGGACTCTCCCTGCTTGCCACCCACTCGATGGACGGCTACGTGCCCGGCGTCAACGATATCCTCAACGGCTATACCCGCGACGGCAAGCGCGAACTCTCTGCCGAAGAGAAGATGGAGCGTGGCCGTAGAGCCATCACCACCCTTGCCACCTACCGCAAGCTGAAGGCTGCCGACGCCACCGACGCCCGACTGGACAGTCTGGCTGCACAACTGAAGCTGGACATGCCATATTTCGGTTATGGATATATCAAGGACCGAGCCGAACTGGTGCCCTATATCCCCGTCAACTTCTACGCCTTCCGCATCATGGTGGACGTGGGGACGCTGCTCATGCTCTTCTTCCTCGTCATCGGCCATATCGCCTGGCGCAAGGACATCACCGCCACCCATCGCTGGCTGTATCTGGCTGCCCTGGCGATGCTGCCCCTTACCTATATCGCCAGCGAGGCTGGATGGATAGTCGCCGAGTTGGGCCGACAGCCTTGGGCCATCCAGGACATGATGCCCACGGTGGCAGCCGTCTCCGACCTGCAGTCGGGCAGCGTGGCCCTGACCTTCTTCCTCTTCCTGATACTCTTCACCGTGCTGCTCATAGCCGAGGTCAGCATCATGTGCCGTGTCATCAGAAACTATAATGCCAACAAATAACAACTTGTGAAACCCTATACATCATAATATGATTATGACTTACGAATTCCTACAACAATACTGGTGGTTTATCGTCTCGCTGCTTGGGGCGCTGCTTGTGTTCCTGCTCTTTGTGCAGGGCGCCAACTCAATGGTCTATAGCCTTGGCCGTACCGAAGAAGGACAGCGCAAGGTGCTCGACTCTACCGGACGCAAATGGGAAATCACCTTTACCACGCTCGTCACCTTTGGCGGAGCCTTCTTTGCCTCGTTCCCTCTCTTCTACAGCACCAGCTTTGGCGGAGCCTACTGGCTGTGGATGATTATCCTCTTCTCGTTTGTGCTGCAGGCTGTGAGCTATGAGTTCCAGCTCAAGAAGGGCAATCTGCTTGGCACCCGCACCTACCGATGGTTCCTCATACTCAACGGCATCGTGGGCCCGCTGCTGCTCGGTGGCGCTGTGGCCACGTTCTTTGACGGCTCAAACTTCCTGGTAGAGAAGGCGTCGTTGACCGATGTCGGCTCGCCCGTCATCAGCCGCTGGGCCAACGCCTCTGCCGGACTTGACGCGCTGCTCGACGTGTGGAACCTCGTGTTTGGTTTCGCCGTGATGTTTCTGGCGCGCATGCTGGGCACGCTCTATATTATAAATAATGTGGACGACGAGGACATCCGCTCGCGTGGCAGCGTGCGCCTCATCGGATGTACGGTACCCTTCCTCGTGCTGTTCTTGGCGTTCTTTGTGAGACTGCTGCTCAAGGACGGATATGCCGTCGACGCCGCCACGGGCGTGGTGTCGCTGGAGCCGATGAAGTATCTGCACAACTACCTTGCCATGCCGCTGCTCGTAGTGCTCACCCTCGCGGGCGTGGTGCTGTTGCTCTACGGCGTGGTGCGCACCATCGTCAGCAAGACCTATATTCGTGGCATCTGGCCCGCCGGTGTGGGCGTGGTGTTGGTCGTGCTCTCTCTGCTGTTGGTGGCAGGCTATGCCGACACCGCCTACTATCCCTCCAATGCCGACCTGCAGTGCTCGCTCACCATTGCCAACAGTTGCAGCAGTGAGTTCACGCTCCGCACGATGTTCTACGTGTCGCTCCTTGTGCCGTTTGTCTTCGCCTACATCGCCTACGTATGGCGCGTGATGGACAGGAAGTAAAGCGATAGCCCCAATATTCCCGAAGGGGATGACTCCGTAAGGCTCAGCGGTTTGCCCGCGCCCCAAGGTGTCATCCCCTTCTGTCGTTTCTGCCGCCGAGGGGCGCTTCGCCTGCAGCCCCGTCATGACCGTGAATGGCGGCAAACCGCCCGCGACCGCATATAAGTTGACGGCGAAGTGGGAAACACTGAAATCATGGTTTGCCACACATAAATCGCAGTCCGAAATACAGAATTCAAACCCTGAAATCATCGCCAATGTCATCTCTGCGGGAAATGGCTTGGTGGGCAGCCGTCTGGAGCGGGTCAGGGTGGCACCGTAGGCAAGTTCCTGGGTCGCGAAATGGGCGAGGGGAGTGGCGGCTCAAAGCCCGCTCATGGCAAGAATGACAGCGGTCGTCGCCAATGGAAGTAAAACATTAGTTAAAAAAATGGATATAATGGCTTGAATATGTTAGTTTTTTACTATTTTTGCATAAAATAGGCGGCACCTCAGCCATTAAGTAAACTTATGGCATTCGGTTTGCGCTATTTTTGCATAAAATAGGCGGCACCTCGGTTCTCGGACAGTCTCATGGCAGACAGGAGCGCCGTCACTGCATCGAAATCAACTACGAATAGTATGGACATTACAGCAAATATAGACAAAACTCAGGAAAATCCCTTTTTCCTGCCATATAACACCCCTCACGACACTGTTCCTTTTGATAGAATAAAGACCGAACACTATGAAGAGGCGTTCATGGAGGGTATACGCCGTGACGATGAGGCTATCGACAAGCTCATCAACGACCCCGAAGAACCTACCTTTGAGAATACTCTCACCCGAGTAGACCTGAGCAAGGGCGAGCACTATTATGATTTGCTCGACCGCGTGTCGAGCGTGTTCTCGTGCATGCTCAGTGCCGAGACCAGTGATGAGATGGACGCCCTGGCCCAGAAGCTCAATCCCATACTCACCAAGCACGCCAACGACGTGTCGCTCAACCGCCGCCTCTTTGAGCGCATCAAGTATGTCTATGAACACCATCGTGAGCTCACGCCCGAGGAGAGTATGCTGCTGCAAACCTCTTACGACGGATTTGTGCGCAGCGGTGCCCTGCTCAGTGACGAAGACAAGGAGAAGCTGCGCCGGCTGACCGAAGAAGCCAGTATGCTCTCGCTGCAGTTCTCTCAGAACCTGCTGAAGGAGAACAAGGCATATCAGTTGCACATCACCGACGAAGCAGAGTTGAGCGGACTGCCCGACACACAGCGTGAGGCTGCCGCCCAGGCTGCTGCCGAGAAGGACAAGGAGGGTTGGGTGTTCACGCTCGACTTCCCCAGCTATTCGCCCTTCATGACCTATGCCGACAGGCGCGACCTGCGTCGCGAGATGTATATGGCCCACATGACCGTATGTACCCACGACAACGAGCAGAACAATCTGGAGATATGCAAACGGCTGGTCAATCTGCGCCGCGAGGTGGCACAGCTGTTGGGATATGACACCTATGCCGACTACGTGCTGGTGCAGCGCATGGCGACCAATACCGCCAACGTCTATCGTCTGCTCGACGACCTCATCGAGGCTTACAAGCCCACCGCCGTCAACGAGATGGAAGAGATAGAGCAGATGGCGCGCCGTCACGAGGGCGACGACTTCAAGCTGGAGCCCTGGGACATCTCCTACTACGCCCACAAGCTCAAGATGGAGCGCTATAATCTCGATGCCGAAATGCTGCGCCCCTACTTCAAGCTGGAGAACGTCATCGGCGGCGTCTTCGGACTGGCTACCCGTCTCTACGGCATCACCTTCAAGGAGAATAAGGATATCCCCGTCTATCATCCCGATGTCAAAGCCTATGAGGTATTCGACGGCGACGGCTCCTATCTCGCTGTGCTCTATGCCGACTTCCATCCGCGCAAAGGCAAGCAGAACGGAGCATGGATGACAGAGTTTCAGGGACAGTGGATAGACCGCAAGGGCAACAATGTGCGCCCGCATGTGTCACTGGTCATGAACTTTACCAAGCCCACGGCCGAGAAGCCGGCACTGCTCACGCTGAGCGAGGTGGAGACCTTCCTGCACGAATTTGGTCACTCGCTCCACGGCATGTTTGCCAACACCCGCTTCCAGAGCCTCTCGGGTACCAACGTGTGGTGGGACTTCGTCGAACTTCCCTCCCAGTTTATGGAAAACTATGCCGTAGAGAAGGAATTCCTCAGTACCTTTGCCTACCATTATCAGACCGGCGAGCCTCTGCCCGACGAGCTTATCCGCCGCATCGTGGACAGCCGCAACTTCATGGTGGGCTACAGCTGTCTGCGTCAGGTGAGTTTCGGTCTGCTGGATATGGCCTACTACACCCAGCGCGGCGCGTTCGACGACGACATCATCGACTACGAACACAAGGCTTGGGCCAAGGCAATGGTCACTCCGCAACTCAAGGACACATGCATGACGGTGCAGTTCTCCCACATTATGGCGGGCGGATATGCTGCCGGCTACTACAGCTACAAATGGGCTGAGGTGCTCGACGCCGACGCCTTCAGCGTCTTCAAGAAGCACGGCATCTTCGACCGTGCCACAGCCCAGAGCTTCAGAGACAATATCCTCTCGCGTGGCGGTACCGAGCATCCCATGACGCTCTACAAGCGCTTCCGCGGTCAGGAGCCCACCATCGACGCACTGCTCGAGCGCAACGGAATAAAAAGCGACACCCAATAACAACATACCGACATGACAGAAGAAGAGAAGCGATACCGCCTTGACCTGCGCTATCTGCGCATGGCACATATCTGGGCCGAGAACTCCTACTGCCGCCGCAGACAGGTAGGGGCGCTGGTGGTCAAGGACAAGATGATTATCAGCGACGGCTATAACGGCACACCGAGTGGGTTTGAAAATGTGTGTGAAGACGAGAACAATCTCACCAAGCCCTATGTGCTGCACGCCGAAGCCAACGCCATCACCAAGTTGGCACGCAGCAGCAACAACAGCGACGGCTCTACGCTCTATGTCACCGCCTCGCCCTGTATCGAGTGTGCCAAGCTCATCATCCAGGCAGGCATCAAGCGCGTGGTCTATGGTGAGAAGTATCGTCTCGAGGATGGTATCAACCTTCTGAAGCGTGCAAATATCGAAGTGGTTTATCTTAATGCAAACGACAATGAATCAGAAAAAGTCTAACAGATTCACTCCGCTGCTGATGGCCCTGTGCATCATCATAGGCATCATCATCGGAACATTCTATGCCAATCATTTCTCGGGCAACCGACTGAATATCATCAACAGCGGCAGCAACCGCCTGAGTAATCTGCTGCATATCATCAGCGACCAGTATGTAGACGAGGTCAACATCGACTCGCTGGTGGATGTGGCTATCCCGCAGATTCTCTCCGAGCTCGACCCTCACTCTGTGTATATCAATGCCAAGCAGGCACAGACTGCCACCGACGACCTGAAGGGTTCGTTCTCGGGTATCGGTGTCGAGTTTGTCATCCGACAGGACACTATTCACATCCAGGGCGTCATCAAGAACGGCCCCGCCGAAAAGGCCGGCGTTCTGGCTGGCGACAAGATTGTGAGCGTGGATGGCAAGCCGTTTGTGGGTAAGATAGTGACCCAGGAAGAGGCCATGCACAGGCTCAAGGGCCCCAAGGACACCAAGGTCAAGATAGGCGTGGTGCGCTATGGCTCCAAGAAGGTGCATACCTTTACCATCACGCGTGGCGACATCCCCCAGAAGAGCATCGCCGCCACCTATATGCTCGACGACAAGACTGGCTACATCCGCGTGAAGAAATTCTCTGAGACCACCTATGCCGAGCTGCTCATCTCGCTGGCCAAGCTCTCGCAGAGCGGGTTCACCAATCTCGTGATAGACCTGCGCGACAACACCGGCGGTTATCTCGAGACGGCTGTGCAGATGGCCAACGAGTTCCTGCCCAAGAACCGTCTGATTGTTTATACCCAGGGCCGCAAGCAGCCCAGACAGGAGTTCCTCTCCGATGGTCGCGGCAGCTACAAGGATATACCGCTTGTGGTGCTTATCAATGAGGGCTCGGCCTCTTCGTCTGAAATCTTTGCCGGCGCCATCCAGGACAATGACCGCGGTACCATCATTGGCCGCCGCTCGTTTGGCAAGGGCCTTGTGCAGAAGCAGATGGAGTTCCCCGACGGCAGCATCATCCGTCTTACCACCGCCCGCTACTACACTCCTTCGGGCCGCTGCATCCAGAAGCCCTATACCATGGGCGACGAGTCGTTCTACGCCCAAGACCTGGTAGACCGCTATCAGCACGGTGAATACTTCTCGCAAGACTCCATCAAGCACACCGGTCCGGCTTATCACACCCATATCGGACGCGTGGTCTATGGCGGTGGCGGCATCACCCCCGATATCTTCATCCCCGAAGACACCCTGGGTATGACGTCATATTACAAGCGGGCTGCCATGAGCGGACTGATACTGCAGTTTGCCTACGACTATACGGATGATAACCGTGCCAAACTGAACGGGTATCGCAACATGCAGTCGCTTTACGACTATCTGAAGACGCAGAATCTCGTGGAGCGGTTTGCCTCCTATGCCGACCGCAACGGTCTGCAGCGACGCAACCTGATGATACGCAAGTCGCACAAGCTGCTCGACCAGTATATCAACAGTCGCATCATCTATAATATGCTCGACGAGGAGGCTTGGAACGAATATCTCAACCAGGACGATGACAACATCAGGGCTGCCCTCAATGTCTTTGCCCAGGGCAAGGCGTTTCCCAAGAAGCCGGCAGTCAAGAAAAAGGCAGTGAAGAAGGTCGCCGTGAAGAAGGCGGTGGCCAAGCACAGAAAATAACATAATCACCCAGGCGATATGTCTAAGAAGGAACTAAGGCAACTTATCCGCCAACGCAAGCGACAGTTCACCCAGCAGGAGTTGGGCGAACTGTCGCTTGCCGTTGTGGGGCGTCTGTCGGCCCATAAGCGGATGGCAGAAGCACAGACCGTGATGCTCTATTGCTCGTTGCCCGATGAAGTGGTCACACATGGACTCATAGACACGCTCTACGGCGAGGGCAAGACCGTGGTGCTGCCCGTGGTGACCGGCGAAGGCGAGATGGAGCTGCGCGTCTATCATGGCGCCGACAGTCTGCGTCGTGGCGCCTTCGGCATACTCGAACCCGTGGGCGAGCGCTTTGCCGACTACAATAGCATTGACCTGGCTGTCATTCCCGGCATGGCCTTCGACGACAGCGGCCATCGGCTTGGGCGCGGCAAGGGTTACTACGACCGCTTCCTGGTCAATCTCCCTCACTGTTATAAGATAGGTATGTGTTTCGACTTCCAACGCGTGGAGCATGTGCCGTGTGAGTCTACCGATATCGCCGTAGACGAAGTGATATAACCTACAGACAATAGATATGAAACGTATTATCCTCATGCTGATGATGGCGACGGGCGTCATGACCTCGCTTGCCATTACGCCCATCGACTCGCTCGAGCTGCGCCGTCTGCAGCAGATGGCAGACTCGGTGGTCGACGAAGCCCGCAGACTGTATCTCTATGAGTATCTGGCTTGGCACAGTGCCGACGAACTGACCAAGCACAAGGTGGATGTGAAGAAAATCGGCATGGGAGGCGTCACCGTCGACGACAACGGCATCATGCACTACATCTATGTGGACAAGAAAGGCGAGCTGCTGCTTGATTATGTGCTCGACCCGCAGTCGATGTTCTCGATAACCACGACCAAGAAGCGTGCCCTCGACAACAGTGAGATGCAGGCGATGGTCTTGCGGACGCAGGCCATCAAGACGGTGGTGGAGACGTGTGGCGACAGCATCTTAAACTATAGCTCCGCCGACGGTACGCTCAACTTCGACGTGATACCCATGGACAACGGCCGGCTCAGGATGTACATCATCCAGGGCACGACCCATGCCGATGTGCAGCCGTTTGGCAATGATTATGTCATCGACCTGGACGGCAGGCTCCAGGTGACCTCGTTCAGGCGGCTGCACAACTTCTATATAGAGATACCCATCGGCAATGACTCCAACTCTATCTCGCACAGGCATGCTCCCGACAGCGAGATGATTACGGCTACCGACATCGTTAATTTCATGCTCTACGGCCACGACCTCTTCGGTCTGGGGTCGACCTACGTGACCTTCAAGCCCCACGCCGACAGCGAGGGCTACGTTGTGGTCTTCGACGCCAATAGCTTCAAGGCCCTGGTGATGACCCAGGGTATGGTCGAAAAGTTTGTGAATGAAAACAAGAAAGATAAATAAGGAATAAAAGCCTCAGTAGATGCGCACGTCGGCGATGACCATGGCGCCTACTTCGGCATTGAGACGCTGTACTAATTTGGAACGCATCATAGACAAATCCTGCCTGAGGGCGGGATTTGTTATTTTTACAAACAGCGTCTGGTTCTTGATGAACTTCTCGCCGGTATATCTGCCCACGGTGGTGCCGGTCACCGTTTCCCAGGCGTCGATAACCCTCCGCTGCAGCAAGGGCGTCTCCAGCCCCTGGTCGCGTAGCAGGTGATTGATAACATCACCGATTGATTTTACATTGCGCTTAAACATGATTGTCGTCCTCCTTGCGTTGGGTGATTTCTCCATCTTCCACCTCAAACAACTTATAGTCCATCGCGCTGTGCTGGAGTATACGGTCCAGGTGGTCACGGTTGGTGTCGGTGATGAATATCTGCCCGAAGTTGTCGGCCGACACCAGCTTCACAATCTGCTCCACGCGGCGTGCGTCGAGTTTGTCGAATATGTCATCGAGCAAGAGCAGCGGCACCGTGGCCGTCACTGTGCGCTTGAGAAACTCAAACTGCGCCAGCTTCAGCGCCAGCACGAACGTCTTGTTCTGCCCCTGGCTTCCCTCGCGCTTCATCTGATAGTCGCCGAGCATCATCTCGATGTCGTCGCGGTGTACGCCATGGAGCGAGTAGCCCACGGCGCGGTCTTTGGCCCTGTCGCGGCGTATCACATCGATGAGCCGTCCGCGCTGGCAATGAGAGATGTAGCGCAGGCTCACCTTCTCCTTGTTCTCGGATATGGTCTCGTAGATGTGCTGGAACACGGGAATGAGCTGGCTGATGAACTCGTCGCGCCGGCGATAGATAATCTCTCCCTGTGAAGCCATCTCGTCCTCCCAGATATCGAGCAGGGCAGGGTCGGGTTCGGCCTCCATCTTGAGCAGGGCATTGCGCTGTTGCAGGGCCTTGTTGCAGCGCATCAGGGCATCGGCGTAAGCCACATCGTACTGGCATATCACCATGTCCATCAGCCTCCGGCGCTCCTCGCTGCCTCCGGCAATGAGCACGCTGTCGGCGGGCGAGACAAAGACCAGCGGGATGAGTCCGATGTGTTGGGCCAGACGCTTGTAGTCTTTCTTGTCACGCTTGAAATGCTTCTTCACCCCGCGCTTCATGCCGCAGTAGATGTTGAAATCCTCACCGCTGTCGCTTCTGTAGTCGCCATCGAGCACAAAGAAGTCCTGGTCGTGCATGATTACCTGCGAGTCGATGGGCGTGAAGGCGCTCCGACAGAACGACAGGTAATAGACGGCATCGAGAAAGTTGGTCTTTCCCACGCCGTTCTGCCCTATAAGACAGTTGATTTTGGGCGACAACTCTATCGTTGCCTCCCTTATGTTCTTGTAGTTGAGTATGGACAGTCTTTTCAGAATCATAGCGGCTTTATCCTTGCTCTCTGGGAGTGTGTTATCCCCGTGAGTGATGCAAAGTTACGCCAATTATCACGCAAAAGCAAAAAAATAGAGAAATATATTTCAATATGTGAGATTATTTGATTAATTTTGCCTTGAATATGCACGCGGCTTTCGTGGCCGTCAGCATGATTGCAACATTGGGAATAAAAACAAAAATAATAAATAAAATGACAAACAAAAAAGAACAAGCACCCGCTAACGACGTGCTTACCGTTTCTGAGGCTTTTATCACCAGATACAAAAAGCCCATCGTTATTGCTGCCGCTGCAGTAGTACTCCTCATCGTAGGTTTCTTCTGTTACAAGAATTATGTAAGCGCTCCTCGCGAGGACAAGGCTTCTACCGCTCTGGGTCTTTGTCAGCAGTATTTTGACCAGGGCATGTTTGACAAGGCTCTTAATGGTGACGGCGCCAACTGTGTAGGTTTCGTGAAGATTGCTTCTGACTACAGCGGCACCGATGCAGCCAATCTCGCCAACCTCTATGCCGGTCTGAGCTATGCTCACACCGAGAAGTGGGAGAAGGCTGCCGAGTATCTCGACAAGTACTCTACAGCTTCCGACGCACTGGTAAGCCCCGCAGCAGTAGCTGCCCGCGGCCAGGTATATGCCAACCTCAACAAGATAGACGAGGCCGTATCAGACCTGAAGAAGGCTGCCAAGATGGCCGACAGCAAGGGCCACAACGGCGTAAACAACAGCCTGTCGCCCCAGTTCCTACTCTCAGCAGCGCAGTTGCTGGAGAGCCAGAACAAGAATGACGAGGCGCTCGAGATATACAAGGATATCAAGGCCAACTATGTCACCTCTGCTCTTGTTCAGAGCCAGGAGATAGACAAATACATCCAACGTCTGGAGGAGAAGTAATCATGGCTACAGCACTCCACCACCTCTCCGACGAGGATATAGCCAATGTGCCCGACGCCAGCAACATGTGCTTCGGCATAGTAGTGGCTGAATGGAACAAGGAGATAACCGACGCGCTGCTCAATGGCGCGGTGACCACCTTGGAGAAGTATGGCACTCTGCCCGAGAACATCCACGTAAAGACCGTGCCTGGCAGCTTTGAGCTGATTTACGGCGCACAGCAGATGACCAAGAACGACGGATTTGATGCCGTCATCATCCTCGGAAGTGTCATCCGTGGCGAGACGCCCCATTTCGACTACATCTGCCAGGGCGTCACCTACGGCATAGCAAGGCTCAACTCCAACCAGAACATCCCCGTCATCTACGGACTGCTTACCACCAACGACTTGCAGCAAGCCAAGGATAGATGTGGAGGCAAGTATGGCAACAAGGGAAGCGAGTGTGCCATCGACGCCATCAAAATGGCTAAGTTCTAAAATCCATTCCAAAGATATGAAGCCCATCGGGAGTTGATACGCAGGTATCGCCCGATGGGCTTCTTTAATGGCTGTCGTCGGCGGGGGAATGGTTGTCGGCAGCGGTGATATTGCTGTCGGCGGCGGAGAATTGGTTGTTATCGGCGGAGAAATGGCTGTCAGGACAGTGATGGCGCCCACCGAGGTGGAATTGCTAAATATAAATAAGGTAAAAAACTATGCAATGTTTACCTTTTTTCGTAAATTTGCAGCAGGTAAACATAAAACTGAATAACATGTTGAACAAGAAAGTAGAAGAGGCTATCAACGCCCAAATCAATGCCGAACTCTGGTCGGCTTATCTCTATCTGTCTATGGCAGCTTATTGCCACGCCCAGGGCCAGCCCGGTATGGCCAAGTGGTTTGAGGTCCAGTTCCGTGAAGAGCAGGACCACGCCAAGATATTCTTCAATTATGTCGTTTCGCGCGACGGAGTGGTAACCCTCAAGCCCATCGAGGCTGTGCCCACCACATGGGAGTCGATGCTCGACGTATTTGAGAGCACGCTGGCCCATGAGCAGAAGGTCACCTCGCTCATCAACAACCTCTACGCACTGGCCACCCAGGAGCTCGACTTCGCCACCCAGAGCATGCTCAAGTGGTTTATCGACGAGCAGGTGGAGGAAGAAGAGAACGCCAGCACCATCATCGACAATATCCGCATGATTAAGGACAACGGATATGGTCTCTACATGCTCGACAAGGAGCTTGGCGCACGTGTCTACACCCAGGCCGCTCCGCTCGTGGGCAAAGAGTAAAACCGTCGCACCCCAGCCCCATAAGGCATCCCTCTCCGGGATGCCTTTTTTCGATTTCGGAGGTGTCGCGACGAGCTCCGCCAAGCCCCACGCAACGCCTGTCGCAGCCGCGGCGATGGCCCTCGTCGCGGCGATGGCAAAAGTAAGAATATACAACAATTTAGAAACGTAAAAGATTGTGATACAAAGGCTTCTCGATTACCTCGGCTACCATATCCTTTACAATTATTCGCCGTTTTTCTTGCACGGTTCAGATTTTCTTCGTATCTTTGCACGCGATAATCGGAGTAACGCTTGTCGGTTTAAGGTTTTCAGACACGGTTACTCCCAGTATTCACTGGCATCCAGACACGGTGGTTTTTCTTCTTATCAATACCGTTGTCGCGAGCTTTTTTCAGGATGTGGCTCAGATGTCAAAAACAATAATTTATGAGTTTATTAACAAGAAGATTATTTGTATTATTGACTATTGGTGTGACATTTCCACTGCTGGCGATAGCAAGTGGGTCACTGGAAACTAAAAAGACCATGGATTGGAATCCCGTGATGGATGCGATAATCCAGGTAGAAAGCGAAGGAAACGCAAGGGCGGTGAAGGGCAATTC